>Ga0075418_10010197_pt1 | contig 10527 bp, 10 predicted proteins | sample SoiMetdeltSBSDD2_FD_81776 | JGI IMG/M metagenome (GOLD analysis project Ga0075418, IMG submission 81776) | Bulk soil microbial communities from a Populus tree surrounding site in Tennessee, USA - Soil MetaG P. deltoides SBSDD2 | ecosystem: Environmental > Terrestrial > Soil > Tree plantation...
GAAGTACTGGCAGGACGACGCGAAGCGGCTCGCGGCGCTGGTGAAGGTGGTCGGCAAGGTCGAGGACAAGAAATAGCTCAAATATTCCCTCTCCCCAAATCTGGGGAGAGGGATAGGGTGAGGGGCGAAAAAAGCCGGATCGTCACGTTCCCCTCACCCCAACCCTCTCCCCGTTGACACGGGGCGAGGGAGGTTTCAGATGCCTTCCTGGTGATGTGCAAATGACGGCTGACGATCAACCACCAACGAATGGTGCTAGCGATGCCAGTGGCGGCCTGCGCAACGACCGGCTCTCGGGGCTCGTCCTCCTTGCGCTCGCGCTATTCGTCGCGTGGGAGAACCGCGCCTATCCCCTGGGCTCGCTGGCCGATCCCGGTCCGGGCTTCCTGCCGCTTGCGCTCGCCGTCTTCCTGGGCGCGACCGGGCTCCTGATCGCGGTGGCGGGCGGCGGAAGCGCTCGATTCGGTGAGACCCGCTGGCCGGAGCTCACGCGGGCGGTCGTGATACTCGTGGCGTGCGGATTCGCCGCGATCGCCCTCGAGCGCCTCGGCTACCGCCTGACGATGGCGGCGCTCCTCGTGTTTTTTCTCGGCGTCGTCGAGCGCAAGAAGCCGGTCGCGGTGGCGGCGATCGCGCTCGGATTCTCGCTGATTTCCTATCTCGTTTTCGCGACCTGGCTCCGGGTGCCGCTGCCGCTCGGGCCGGGAGGAATCTAGGAAGAAATGGTGATGGAAGATGGTGATGGAAAGTGGTGATGGAAAGTGGTGATGGAGGATGGTGATGAAAACTGGTGATGAGTGAGATGAGCGGTTCATCACCATTTCTCATCACTAGTAATCATCACCAGTAATCATCACTTTTTCGCCACTGCTACCGGTCACCTTCGATATGGCTGAGACATTCAACAACCTCATGCTCGGCTTCTCGGTGGCACTCCAGCCCTCGATACTCGTGTACGCGTTCGTCGGCTGCGTGATCGGCACGCTGGTCGGCATGCTGCCGGGAGTGGGGCCGCTCGCCGGGATCAGCATGCTCCTGCCGGCGACGTTCGGCTTGAACCCGATCATCGCCGTGGTGCTTCTCGCGGGGGTTTACTACGGCGCCATGTACGGGGGCTCGACCACCTCGATCCTGATGCGGATACCGGGCGAGGCCGCCTCGGTGATGACCTGCATAGACGGCTACGCGATGACGCAGCGCGGGCGCGCCGGGCCGGCGCTCGCGATCGCCGCCATCGGCTCCTTCGTCGCGGGCACTCTCGGCGTGGTGGGGCTGATGCTCCTTGCCCCGACGCTCGCCGTTTTCGCGCTGCGCTTCGGCCCGCCCGAGTACACCGCGCTCCTGCTGCTCGGCTTCTTCATCCTCGCCTATATGAGCGGCGGCTCGATGCTGAAGACGCTGGCGATGGCCGCCTTCGGGCTCACGCTGGGCATGATAGGCATCGACGTGATGACCGGTTACACGCGTTTCAACTTCGGCGTCGTCGAGCTGGGCGATGGCGTCGGCATCGTCCCCGTGGCCGTGGGCCTGTTCGGGATATCGGAGATACTGCTGACCGCCGGGCAGCCGGTCGCGGGAAAGGTGCAGAGCCCGACGTTGCGCGAGCTGATTCCTTCCGGCGCGGATTTCCGGCTCTCGGCGGGACCGATCGCCCGCGGCAGCCTGCTGGGTTTCATGATCGGCATCATCCCCGGCTCGGCGCACATCATCGCCTCGTTCGTTTCCTACGGGCTCGAGCGCCGGCTGTCCGCGCACCCGGAACGGTTCGGGCAGGGCGCCATAGAGGGCGTGGCCGGACCCGAGTCGGCGAACAACGCGGCCGCGACCGGCGCCTTCGTACCGATGATGGCGCTCGGGATCCCGACGAGCCCGGTCACCGCGGTGATGATCGCGGCGATCATGGTGCACGGGGTGCTGCCGGGTCCCACGCTGATCAACGAGCGCCCGGAGCTGTTCTGGGGCTTCGTCGCGAGCATGTACGTCGGCAACGTCGTGCTGCTGGTGTTGAATCTCCCCATGGTGGGCGTGTTCGTCAGCCTGCTGCGCATACCCTATTCGTACCTCTATCCCGGCATACTGTGCTTTTGCGTCCTCGGCTGTTACTCGGTGAGCAACAGCGTGGTGGACGTGTGGATCATGCTCGCCATGGGCGCGACGGGCTACGCCCTGCGCAAGTTCGGCTACGACCTCGCGCCGGTGGCGCTGGGGCTCGTGCTCGCGCCCATGCTGGAGCTTTCGCTGCGGCAGTCGCTCGCCATGAGCGCCGGCGACTACACGATCTTCGTGACCCGCCCCATTTCCGTTACCATGCTCGGTATCGGGGTGTTGCTGCTCGCACTGAGCCTGAAGCCCGCGTTCATGCGCAGCAGGGACTGGCGGGAGAAGGTCGGGCTGAAGGATGAGGGGTAGCGCGTCGAGGCGCGGAGCAGGGGCCCCCAATGCCGTTTATTTGGGGATGCGACCGCCGGCGGCGCGCTGCGGCCGATATGAAAGCTTCAACGCTTGTGAGGTGGCTGCAGAGGCCGCGGGATGAGGGATGAGATGAAAGCTGGTTACGGGTCACGAGTCACGGGTCACGGGTCACTCCTTCGCAGTGCGGCGTGCGGCGCGCTCTTGTTCGCTGCATCGCTTGCATGCGCGCAAGACGTAAAGGACGGCGGACCGTACGTCCCCACGCCGCAGAAGGTCGTGGAGGCCATGCTCGATCTCGCCGCCGTGCGCAACAACGATTTCGTGATGGACCTCGGGTCCGGCGACGGGCGCATCGTGCTCACGGCGGCAACCCGCCATCGCGCGAGCGGCGTGGGCGTGGACATCGACCAGGAACTGGTCGATCGCGCGAACGCTTCGGCCCGGAGGCTGGGCGTGGCCGACCGCGTGCAGTTCCTGAAGCAGGACGTGCAGGTCGCCGACATCAAGCGCGCGACGGTACTCACGCTGTATCTGTTGCCGGGAATGATGTCCACGCTGAGGCCCAAGTTCCTGAAGGAATTGCGTCCCGGCACGCGCATCGTCTCGCACGACTTCGAGCTGGGCGAGTGGAAGCCCGACCGCACCCTCGAGGTTGAGACCCCGGAAAAGTACGACCTCGCCGGGAGCTGGACGTCCAACGTGCACCTGTGGATCGTTCCGGCAGCCGTGAACGGCGCCTGGCAGGGCATGTCTCCCGGCCCCAGCGGAGGACGCTTCCAGCTGGAGATCAACCAGACCTACCAGCGAATCGAGGGCAAGGTAACGCGCAACGGCAAGGCCGTGGCCCTGAAGGATGGACAGATCGAAGGGGCGCGCGTGCGATTCTCGGTGCCCAAGCCCGGTGGCGGCAACGAGCGCTTCGAAGCTACCGTGAACGGCAATAGCATGGCCGGGGAGATCAAGGACGACGGGACTGCGCCGGTGAAGTGGAGCGCCAGCAAGGCGCCCTGAAGCACAAAGGCGTGACTCGTGACCCGTGACTCGTGACCCGTAACAGCGCGTTTGCTGCGCGAACGGTATTGCCTTTCACCTCATACGCGTCACGTGTCACCTGTCACGTGTCACTCCTTCAACGACCGTGCCATTCAGCAGGTGGTATTGCTGCAGAACGCGCGGCACGTAGTTGAGCGTTTCCGCGAACGGGGGGATCTTGTTGCCGTACTGCGCCACCGCGCCTTCTCCCGCGTTGTAGGCGGCGAGCGCGAGGCTCAGGTTGTTGTTGAACGCCGCGAGGAGATCGCGCAGGTAGCGCGCCCCGCCGCGCAGGTTGTCGCGCGGGTCCCAGATGTCCGCCACCTCGTAGCGCCGCGCCGTATCCGGCATGAGTTGCATGAGCCCGATGGCGCCCTTGGGCGAGCGCGCCTTGGGGTTGTAGCCGGATTCCACCGCGATCACGGCGTGGAGCAGAGCGGGGTCGAGCTGAATCTCTTTGGCGACGGCGGAGATGAGCGGCGTGTAGTGCTTGCGATCGGCGGGATTGACGCGGGTCGTGCGCCGCGGCGCGGGAACGGGCACGCCGGCCATGGCATCGTCGCTGCCGGGGAGGAGCGCGGGCCGGGACTCCTTCTTGAAGAGGTAATAACGGTGGTCGAGGGGTGTATTGGAGAGGTGCGCCGCCCCGTTCTCGTCGATGAAGCCGTAAATGTCCGCGCGCGCGCCGCCCGACAGAATCAGTGCGGCAAGCAGAATCGCGACGGCGAGCTTCATGGCTGGTCCAGTTTACTATGCAATGCCGCTCGACCATCCGGTCGCTGGTTTACAATGCGCGCAGTGAATCTCAGGGGGATAGGAACGTGAAACCGGAATTCTTCATGCATCGCCGCCGCGCGCTGCTGGCGCTCGGCGCGCTGCCGCTGTCGCGGCTCGCCGCCGCGGCGGAGGACGTCGAAGCCAAGCGCACGGGAGGGCCCTACGTGCCGACGCCACAGGTCGTGGTCGACGAGATGCTGCGCATCGGGAAGGTCGGGGCCAACGATTTCGTCATCGACCTGGGCTCGGGCGACGGGGTCATCGTGCTGACGGCGGCGCAGAAGCTGAAGGCGCGCGGCTTCGGCGTGGACATCGACCCGGAGCTGGTCAAGCTTTCCAACAACGAGGCGAAGAAGCGGGGGGTCGCCGACCGCGCCTCGTTCCAGGTGCAGGACGTGTTCAAGGCGGACATCAGCAAGGCGACGGTCGTCACGCTCTACCTGCTGCCCGGCATGATGATGAACCTGCGGTCCAAGATCTTCAACGACCTGAAACCGGGCGCGCGCGTCGTTTCGCACGACTATCATTTCGACGACTGGCGGGCGGACGACCAGTACACCTGGGACGTGCCCGAGAAGGAGAAGATCAACGGCGTGCCGCGCGCGACGGTCTATCTGTGGATCATCCCGGCGAAGATCGCCGGGCGCTGGCAGGTCCGGGTTGCCGGCGGCGGCTCAGCCGAGGAGTACGAGCTCACGCTGCGTCAGCAGTTTCAGACCTTCACCGGCGAGGATGCAAAGGGGGGCAAGCTCGTCACCACCCTGTTGAGCGGCGAGAATATCTCGTTCGCGCTGCCGACTACCGGCGGCCGCCACACGTTCAAGGGCCGCGTCACCGGCGATACGATGGAAGGCGCAGTGGAGCTGCCGGGCGGGAAGGGCGCGGCGAAGTGGACGGCCGTGCGGCAAAAGGCGTGACCGGTGACCAGTGACCAGTGACCGGTCTCGAGCATGCGGCTGTGGACGCTTCACCCCAAGTACCTCGACGCGAAAGGTCTCGTAGCGCTGTGGCGTGAGGGGCTGCTGGCGAAGCATGTTCTGGCCGGGCGTACCCGCGGCTACCGGCATCACCCGCAACTCGAGCGGTTTCGCGGTCACCGGAAGCCCGAAGTCGCGATAGACGTCTACCTGTCTGCTGTATGCGCGGAAGCCGGCCGCCGCGGCTACCGTTTCAACGAAAGCAAGTTGGACGGGTGTCGCCTGCGGCGGACCATGCCCGAGACGCGCGGGCAGCTCCTCTACGAGTGGGCGCACCTGCTAAGGAAGCTGCGCGTGCGCGATCCCGGCCGGTACCGACTGCTAAAACCTCTTGCTGTTCCCGAGCCGCATCCGCTGTTTCGCGTCGTGGCAGGTGGCGTCCGGCCATGGGAGCGTACGTTCAAACCCCGGATGAACTCAGACAAACGCAGATAAGATCAAGAACGAATCAGCCACGGAAACACACGGGCGGCTAATTCTCAGTTGACGAGAAACGCCTTCGGCACCGCCTCCACTATCCCCTTCCGATAGACGAGCTGGGCGCGCGCGATGGCGTACGCGGCCGCGCTGCCCGCGTCGGTCACGATCCTGCCGTCTTCCAGCAGCTCCCGGGTCAGCGGTTGCGGCCGCTCCAGCATCTCGGTGAGAACCCGCTCGTGGCGCGCCGGAACGTTATCGAGATGCACGCTCTCCGGTACGCCGAGCGGCGCCGCGGCGGCGACGAGGAAGCTGTTCACCTGCACTGCGTCGGCCCATGGCGGCCGGTAGAGGACGATGTGGGGCAGCTCGGCGCGGAGAGTCATGAGCAGGTGCGCGTAGCTTTCCGGCCGCTCGAGGTCGGCGAAGGTGTTGAATACCGCGACGCCGCCCGGTGCCAGGCAACCTTTCAGGTCGCGGAAGAAGTCGCGCGTGACCAGATAGTCCGGCGTTCCATCTCCATGAAAGAGGTCCACGACCACCACGTCGTAGCGGCGGGGGCAGTCGCGCAGAAAGGTCCGGGCATCAGTCAGGTGCACGCGTGCGCGCGCCGGCTGGTACCCGAACACGCGCGTCGCGGCGGCGAGCGACGCCGGGTCGATTTCGACGGCTTCGACCGCCACGCCCCGGCCGGCAAGGCGCATCGGGACTATCCCGGCTCCCAGCCCCAGCACGAGCGCGGATTTCATGCGCGGGCGGTAGGCGAGCGCAAGGGCCTCGAGCGCATGCGTGTAGTAGGAGAGCGATCTCCCGTCGGACTCCACCGTGTTCTGGACGAGACCGTCCTGAAAGTAGATGCGCGCGAAGCGCCCGGTGGCCGGATCCGGCTCGCTCCTCAGGATCTTGACCGTGCCGAACAGCGACCGGAAGCTCGTTTCAATGCGCCAGGAGCTGCCCGCGTGCTGAGCCGGCCACATGCGTCCGACGTACGCATCCGCCTGCCACAGCAGCACGGCCGCGAAGAGCGTGGCGGCGCCGGCCACGATGCCGAGCGGCCGGCGCGCATGGAGCGGTACCGGTGACCAGCTCACCGCCGCGAGCGAAGCCAGCGCGAGCACCAGCGCGACGATGAGGGCGGCGGAAAAATTGCTGGTGTAAGGGATCAGCATGAACGCGGTCGCGAGCACGCCCGCCACCGATCCGATCGTGCTGACGCCGAAGACCCTGCCTGCTCCGGCGTCCCCCGTGCGCGGCTCGCCGCGGGCGAGCTCGATGGCTACCAGCAGCGGATTCATCGCCGAGGCGGCGACGAGCGGCACGAAGAGCAGGACGAGGCAGGCGGCAAAGGACCCGGCGACGAGGTCCGCGGAGGCGAGCGTGGCGAAGAGATGCGGGTAGACGAGGCACGCGGCGACGATGCCCAGCGCGGCGATCGCCGGCATCAGAGCATAGAGCTGCGCCAGGCGCTCGCGACGCGGGGCGCGGTCTGCGCGCCCGGCGGCCAGCCTGCCGCCCGCCCAGTAGCCCGCCGCCAGCGCGACGAGCGTGATCGAAAGTATGCCGGTCCAGATGTAGAGGCTTACGCCAAAGTAAGGCGTCATGATGCGCGAGGCGAGCAACTCCAGCGCCAGGACGGCGCCGCCGGTGACAAAGAGGATCGCGTAGAGCAACATTCCCGGTATAATCCCGCACGAAATTGATGGTCAGGCACGTCACGGATTGGCGACAGCGACTATAGCGCAGTGCGCTGTTCTAATGGTTTTAATTTAGGGATTTAGCCGATCGATTGTCCGGCCGGATCCCGGGGGGATCGACAGTGCAGCCGATATCAGGTTGGCGACTCGCGCTGCCCGTGCTGGCATGCGCGTTTGCGCTGCCGCTCGTTCCATTGGCATGGGCGGCGGAGCCGAGCGTTCCCTACGTGCCGACGCCGCAGGACGTCGTGGAGCGCATGCTGCAGATCGCGCGGGTCGGCCCGACCGATTACGTGATCGACCTCGGATCGGGCGACGGGCGTATCGTCGTCACGGCGGCGAAGCAGTACGGGGCGCGCGGATTCGGCGTGGACCTGAATCCGGACCGCATCAGGGAAAGCGGCGAGAATGCGCGGAAGCACGGGGTCACGGACAAGGTGGCGTTTTACCAGCGCAACCTGTTCGAGACCGACCTCTCCCAGGCGACCGTGATCACCATGTACCTGCTGCCGCGGGTCAACATGGAGCTGCGTCCCAAGCTGCTGCAGTTGAAGCCCGGCACGCGCCTCGTCTCGCACGATTTCTCCATGGAGGACTGGAAGCCCGATACCCAGGTCACGATGGAAACGCCCGGAAAATGGGGCGGGTCGGGCGGCAAGAGCGACATCTTCTTCTGGGTCGTGCCGGCGAAGGCGGGCGGCGCCTGGCGATGGGATATGACGATGGGCGGCAAGCCCCTGCCTTACGAAGTCACGCTCGATCAGAAATTCCAGGTCGTTTCCGGCTCTGCGCGCGTCGGCGGCCGTACCGTCAAGCTGCAGGATGCCCGCCTGAATGGCGACGATCTGCGGTTTACGCTTACAACCGACGTCAACGGAGCGCCGGTGAAGCACGAATTTGCCGGCAAGATCGAGGGCGACAGCCTCACCGGGTCCGTCGTCCTGTCGGGCACCCGCGTGCAGGGGCAGCAGGAATGGAACGCGCGCCGAGCCGGCTCTGCCGGCGCATCGTTGCCTACCGGCTCTGCCGGCGGTTGATGCTGAACTCGCCCGGCACGGCGCTCGCTCGCGCCCTCCTGACCGCGCTCCTGTCTGCGCTGCTGGCGGCAGGCGCGGTGCTCGCGCAGGAAAAGGACCTGGACACGCCGTACGTCCAGACGCCCCAGAACGTCGTCGACAAGATGCTGGAGATCGCGAAGATCGGTCCGGACGACTACGTGATCGACCTCGGATCGGGCGACGGGCGCATGGTGATCACCGCGGCGACCCGCTACGGCGCACGGGGCTTCGGCGTGGACCTGGACCGGCGGCTGGTCGAGCTCTCCAACCGCAATGCGGCCAAAGCCGGCGTGGCGAAGCGCGCGGTTTTCTACGAGCGCAACCTCTTCGAAACGGACGTCAGCGCGGCAACGGTGCTGTCGATCTACCTGCTGCCGGACGTGAACCTCGCGATACGCTCCCGGCTGCTGGCGACGCTCAGGCCCGGCACGCGCATCGTGTCCCACGACTACCACTTCGGCGAATGGCCGCCCGATCTCCAGCTGGAGATGCCCGCGCCGGGAAAGAAGGTCGGGATAGGAGAGAAGAGCAAGGTCTTCTACTGGATGGTCCCGGGTACGGCCGCTGGCAAGTGGCGCTGGCAACTCCAGCGCGACGGCAAGCCCGAGGATCACGAGTTGAGCCTGGATCAGAACTTTCAAAAGCTGCAGGGCACGCTGGCCGTGAGCGGGCGGCCGGCGAAGCTCGAGAGCCTCGCGCTCGCGGGCGAGCAGCTGTCATTTGCCGCGCTCGTGGATGGGGGCGCCGGGGCGGTCCGCTACGAGTTTTCCGGACGCATATTCAACAATGCGTTAACCGGGACGGTGCGCGTCAGCCGCGGCGAGAAGCCGGGCGCACAGGCCCAGGAGCTCGCCTGGAACGCGACGCGGACGCAGATCTGGGACCCACGCCACGTCGTCCTGGCCTCGCAGCCGGCGAAATAATGCCTGGGCAATTTTCGAGATAGCATCTGGTGAGGGCCTTGCTCCTTGCGGTCGCCGTACTGTTGGCGGCGTTGCCCGCCGCCGCGGCGGAAGTCACCGGGGAGTCCTACATCCCGACACCGTACGTCCCCTCCACCACGATCGCGGTGGACGAGATGCTGCGGGTAGCCGACGTGCGGCCGGAGGACCTGGTGGTCGACCTGGGATCCGGAGACGGCAGGATCGTCATCGCCGCGGCGCGCGACTACGGCGCCCGCGGCCTCGGCATAGAGATCGACCCGGCGCTCGTCAGGGAGAGCGCGGAGAACGCCCGGCGCGCGGGCGTTGCGGACCGGGTGGTGTTTCGAGAGGGAGACGTGCTCAAGGCCGACTTTGGCGCCGCGACCGTGGTGACGATGTACCTGCTGCCGCAGCTCGTCGAGCAGGTGAAGCCGAGACTCCTCGCGCTGAAGCCGGGCACTCGCATCGTCGCGCACGACTTCGGTTTCAAGGACTGGGCCCCTGACCGGACCGTGAACATCTCCAAGAACTACTACCTCTACGTCGTGCCGGCGCGTGCGGCAGGCAAGTGGCGGCTGGAGGCGCAACTGCCCGGCGGCGCGCGCGACTACGACTTCGAGCTCGAGCAGACCTACCAGCGGATACGCGGCGGCGCGCGCGTTGCCGGCGGCTACCTGCCGGCTTTCGAGGCGCGGCTGACCGGAGACCGGATAGGGTTCGTGCTCGTCGAGAACGACACGAGCCACTATTTCGAAGGACGCATCAACGGAGCGGAGATAACCGGTACGGTGCACTCCGGCGCCGGGCGGGAGCGGGTCACCAACCGCTGGCGTGCGACGCGCGTGGTCGGTGTGCCAGACGAAGGTTGACGTCAAATTCATTGGCCACGGACACACACGGAAACACACGGACAAAAGCAGATTAAACCAACAAGATGCCAAGGCCGCCAAGAAGAAACAGAATCAATTCAAACACACAGAAGATTCAAACGACGCACTTTTACATGATCGCTGGTTCTACATTCCGTGTGTTTCCGTGTGGTTCCGTGGCTGAATTGATTTTCGCGGTTCTAACGGGCCTTACCGCTGCGTGCATGCCGGCGGCCGCGCAGACCATCGTCACCCCCTACGTGCCCACGCCACAGGTGACGGTGGACGAGATGCTGCGGCTTGCCGAAGTAAACGAGAAGGACTTCGTGATCGACCTCGGCTCGGGAGACGGGCGCCTGGTCATCACC
>Ga0075418_10010200_pt1 | contig 10523 bp, 9 predicted proteins | sample SoiMetdeltSBSDD2_FD_81776 | JGI IMG/M metagenome (GOLD analysis project Ga0075418, IMG submission 81776) | Bulk soil microbial communities from a Populus tree surrounding site in Tennessee, USA - Soil MetaG P. deltoides SBSDD2 | ecosystem: Environmental > Terrestrial > Soil > Tree plantation...
ACCGCGACGACCGGTGCAGCAGTCGAAGGCCGGCTGCTGGCAAGGAATGGCGCCGTCACTCTGGACACCAATCTCATTGGATCGGAAATCCCGGCTGACATCATCGCCCCCACCGCGGGCTCCGCGGTCCCGGCCGAAAAGGCCACGGGAGTGGCCAACAGCGTGAGGCTCGCGAGCAACCCACTTAGGTCAGGATCGGCCACCATCCGTTTCGGGCTCGCCAGGGCGGACCGGGTGGAGATCAAGGTCTACAACGTGGGCGGCCGTTTGGTGCGAAGTTTGGCGAATCGGGAGTTCGAGCCAGGGGAGCACGAGGTTGTGTGGGACAGATTGGACGCAAGGGGCGGACCTGTGCCGCACGGCATGTATTTCACGCGGGTGACCTACAGCAACCAGGGCTTCGTGGCCACGAAAAAACTGGTGATCATCGAGTAGGCAGCTCCAAAGGGTCTTCTGGGGTACAACGCCGACGGCGCCCGTCCGAGGGGACGAGCGCCGTCGCGATTTCAGCGTCATGGTCGAGTCTGCCGCCACGGCGAGCGCAAGCGGGTAGCGCACCGTTAGGTCACGTCTTCTTGCGCTTGCAGCTTGCAAGGCATCATAGACCATGCAGTGGTTGAACAACCGCGTGGTCGGCTCGGCCATCGGCAGCCAGCCGGCCCGTGTCCTGCAGGTCGAGCGTCAGCGATTCGATCGGGCCCGTCGGTGTCGCGCCAACGAAGTAGAGATTGCGCTCCTCGCTCCACACCGGGCCGACGTCCGCGATATAGACGACGTTGCCGACGCTGAAAGCACGCGAAAAGCCGATGTGGGAACCACCGAGATCCAGGATCTCGAGGATACCGAAATCGATCATGTAGATGACCTCGAGCGCATGGTAAGGGGCACCCATCTGGGAATCGATGAAACGCTTTGCATGCACGCGCGCTTGCAAGTAGACGTCGTTCGCCAACGACGGGACCAACTGGAGAATGAACTCGTGCCCGATGTCGAGATCTGCATCGAGGTATTTCCATGCAAGATCGAGATCGAGGTCGCCATAGAGACCGGTATATGCGTCCGACTTCTCGAACGCACCGCCAAAAAGAAAGGTGGGCGGGAGCGGCACCATGAGGCCAGCGCGGATCGAGGGCCCAAGAGCTTTCTCCGCTAGATCCGGCCGTGCCCGGCGCAGCTGCACCAGGAATCCCGATTCCGCTGCGTCGCCGCCCTGCGAGTCGGTTCGGTTCCCGGTGTTCGTCGCTGCGAGAGGCACTTCGTCGAGCCAGGACTGGAGATTCTGTCCCACGGCGCCGGAGCCTGTCGTTGTCATGCCATGGAACTGGAGCCGATAAGTACCCTCCGACGTGGACAGAGGCGTGCCCTCGAGCGGTTGCTGCAGCAACGCGACTGCCTCGTCGAGCGAGGGAGCCGCGGGAACGTCACCACGGTTGGGATAGATGGTTGCGTTCAATGAATCGCTCCATTGCGAACCATGGTACTCGTACACCCAGTAACGCCCGTCATCGTTCGGCCAGCTGTTACCGAGATCGACCCTGCGTCCGTTGCCAGTGTCGTCAGCGCATCCAGCAACGAGGCACGACACGGTGAAGATCACGAAACTCGCTCCGCACACGAAGATCGCGAAGCGACCCTGCGAGGACTGAATAGGGTTTCGCAAAGGATCCTCCCTGGACCGAAGCCGGGGCCATTCTAGCCGCCCGCTGCCGGCAGCCTCAAGCAAAGCCATGAACGCAGACGGCGCCCGTCCACACAGGGACGAGCGCCGTCACAGGATCGTGGTTGCTCCCGCTCGTCACCGCGAGGGGTTCGGCGCCCGCATTGACGAGCCGGACCCCCGCGTCGACCGCCTCACGCCTTCTTGCGTTTGTAGGTGATCTCCATCATCTTCGTTTCCTTGCCGTCCTTGTCCACGTCGAACAGCTCGTTGACGGTGTGATCATCGCTCAACGTCTTGCTCACCGACTTCATCGTCTTCATCGACTTCGTCATCGGGTCCATGTAGGTCGACTTCATGGTCACGACCTTGCAGGCCCCGTCGCACGTGCCCTCCATGTTCATCATCATCGTGCCGAAGGAATCGAACCAGATGCCCATGTGCTTCTTGGAGGTGTTGTCGTAGCCCCAGACGCCGCGGCCTTCCCAAGGCATGCCCATCATCGGCGCCTTGATGGTTTCCATCACGAAGCGGCCATCCATGATGCCCTCGATCGTGGCGGTGCCGGTCGATTCCATCGGCGGTGCTCCGGGCGCAGCCCACATCTTGCTGCTCATCTCCCAAGTGCCGACCGTCTTGGCCATCGCTTGATGATGCGGTCCCGGAGTCGCCGCCGCCATCATCGCCTCCATTTCGGCCTGACTCGGCTGCTTGCTCTCTTGCGCGAACACTGGCAAGGCAAAGATGCAGCAACCGACCAGAACGCAGATCCATACTCGCTTGCTCACGAACCGACCTCCTCGTTCGCTGCGGCCGCCCCGGCCGCAGGTCTTCTCACTTGCTCACGGACACGCGCGTCCGCCGTTGAAACTCCTTGCCGATCGCCAGGGCGAGGGCCATCCAGCCCACGACGAGCACCATGTTGACAGCGCCAAAACTCTTCGTGCCCCACCCTACCACGTTGAGCCCGACGTAGACGAGACCAGCCGACAACAGGTCGCCTGCGCGCCAGAAGAACGTGTCGATGGCCTGTTTGGCCTTGTACTTCTCCTCGCGGGTCGTGGGCAGGAACAACGACTGGCGCACGGTGTTCTGCAACGAATAGTCCGTTGCGTTCTCCGCCACCTTGATCCAGCGGATGAGTCCGAGGACGGGGGCAACCGTGAGCAATCCGTAGCCGCAGAGCGCGATGGTCGGCAGGATCAGGATCGCCAGCCTCACCCCGAGGTACTTGATCACCCACGACACGACGAACAGTTGTATGAGCAGGCCGCCGATGTTCGCCGCGGTGAAGAACCCGGCGTAGAAGGAGACGATGCCTTGGCGCACGAACTTCGTGATCTCCTCCGGTGTGGCACTCGCGCCCAGCTGCTCCTGCGCCTGGCCTTTGACGCTGTCCGCGACCGCGTTGCCGAGGATGAACTCGCCGTTCGTGTTCACCCAATTGAGGACCAGGATGAGCAAGGCGATGAACAGGAGATAGCGCGTGCGAAACACCAGACTGAACGCGCCGTCCTTCGCCAGCGGCGGCACCTCGGCGTTGCCCTGCGCCGCCGCTCGGAGGCGACGCCTTTCCCTCTCGCGCGTCTCCACCACGTGAGTGAGCAAGGTCGCCAGCAGCAGCACCGCGGCCGAAACCAGCAAGAGGTTGCCGGGTCCGATTGGGCCGACGAGCGCCTTCGTGACCAGTCCGCCGAGCACCGCTCCCGCGGATGCTCCGAAGGCGACGATGACGAACAGACGTTTGCCTTCCCCGGGCGTGTAGACATCGTTGGCGAACGACCAGAACTGTGCCGGCACCATGAGGTTGAAGATCCCGACCCAGATGAAAAAACCCAGCCCCAGCCACACGCCCCGTTCGACGGTGAGCACCAGGACGTAGAACAACAACATGTTGGCGATGAAGAACAGATTGACCGTGTTGAGCAGACGCCGGCGTGGCACTCGGCTCGCCAGCCATCCATACGCTGGGACCGCGACGAACAAGATCAGCAAGGCCTGGAAGGCGGCGGCATAGCTCTTGAGCTCGGCCCCGCGTGGCGCCGACAAAATGAGCGCCTCGCGCAGCGGCTTGATGATGTAATAGCCGATGAAGATCAGCAGGATGGTCGCGGTCATCATGAGGACCGTGACCGCCTCGCCGGCGCGCACCTCGGTGAAGAGCGACAGCAAGCGCTCGAGAGGGCTCGGCGGCCGCGCCGGAGTTCCTTCCGGAGAAGTGACGCTCGCGCTCATGCCGGTCTCCCTGTGGCCGCGCTCATGCGAACGTCATGGTCTTCTCGACCGCGGTGAACGCGGCGTCGAGCGCGCGCAGCGCTCGCCGCACATCGTCGGCGTTCACGATCAGAGGTGGGGTCAGGCGCAGGACGTTGGCATACAAACCGCCGCGGCCGATCAGAACGCCCTCGTCCTTGCAATGCTCCATGACTCGAGCAGTCTCCTCCGCTGCCGGCGCCTTGCTGGTGCGATCGCGCACCAGCTCGACGCCGAGCATGAGCCCTTTGCCGCGCACGTCACCGATGAGTGGATGTTTGTCCATGAGCTCCGACATGCCTTCGCGCAGCAGCTTGCCCATGCGCTCGGCGTTGCCGACCAGGTCGTGCTCGCGGATGTATTCGACGTTGGCGATCGCGGCCACCATGCTGATCGGGTTGCCGCCGAAGGTGGAGATGTTTGGCCCCTTGTAGGAGTCGGCGATCTCGCGCTTGGCGATGAATGCCCCAATGCTGTAGCCGTTGGCCAGGCCTTTGGCGAACACCATGACGTCCGGCTCGACGTTCCAGTGCTGGATGCCGAAGAGATGCTGCCCGGTGCGGCCCCAGCCGGTTTGGACTTCGTCAGCGATGGTGACGCCGCCGTAGCGTTTGACGACGTCATAGATGATCGGGAAGAACTCCGGCGGCGGCGTGATGAAGCCGCCCACGCCCTGGATGGGCTCGGCAATGAAGGCAGCGATACGGCCGCTGGTGGATGTTTGCAACAGCTCTTCGATGTCGCGGGCGCAGCGCAGCTCGCAGGATGGATAGGTGAGCCCGAAGGCGCAGCGGTAGCAATAAGCGTTGTGGGTGAAGTGCACGTTGCCCATCGTCGCCACCGGCAGCCGCCACGGCTTCTGCCCCGAGACACCGATGGCGACGTGCGACCGGCCGTGATACGAGTGCCGCAGCGCGATGACATCCTCAGCGCCCGTGTGCAGCTTGGCGGTGAGCAGCGCCGTGTCGATGGCCTCGGTGCCGCTGGTGCAGAAAAACGACTTCTGCAATTCCCCCGGTGCCAGAGATGCCAGCTCGCGCGCGAACTCCAGCATCGGTTCGATCAGGTAGACGGTCGATACATGCTGCAGCTTGTCGATCTGGGCGTGCACGGCGGCATTGATCTGCGGATTGGAGTGACCGCTGTTCACCGACAGGATGCCGGCGAAGAAATCCAGGTACTCCTTGCCGGTGCTGTCCTTGAGGTATTGCATCGAGCCGCTGACCAGGTTCATCGGCCGCTCGTAGTAATGTTTGACGCAAGGAAGGACGTACTCGTCCTTGAGCTTGACCAATTCTTCGGGCGTGCGCGGCACGAAGACAACCTCCCGGAGCACGCGGCCGCCGCCGCGCGCGTTTCCCGCCCTTCTCAGGGCAGCTGTTCGGTCATATCGCCGTAGGTTTCGGGCCTGCGGTCGCGGAAGAACTGCCAAGTCTGGCGCACGCGTTCGATCTGTTCGAGATCCAGATCCGCCACGACCAGCTCCTCACGATCCTCGCTGCCTTTGGCGACGAACTGCCCGCGTGGATCGCAGAAGTAGCTGGTGCCGTAGAACTTCCCCGACTTCCATGGCATCTCGACGCCGACTCGGTTGATGGCGCCGACGAAGTAGCCGTTGGCGACCGCGTGCGCCGGCTGTTCGAGCTCCCACAGATACTTCGACAGGCCCGCGATGGTCGCGGACGGATTGAAGACGATCTCGGCACCATGCAGCCCCAGCAGCCGCGCTCCCTCCGGGAAATGACGGTCGTAACAGATATAGACGCCGACCCGGGCATAGCGCGTCTGGAAAGTCGGGTAGCCGAGGTTACCCGGCTTGAAATAGAACTTTTCCCAAAAACCCTCGAGGTGCGGGATGTGGTTCTTGCGATAGATCCCGAGCAAGCTGCCGTCGGCGTCGACCACGGCGGCGGTGTTGTAGTAGACGCCGGTCATCGCTTCCTCGTAGATCGGAACGATTATCACCATCGCGTGCTTGCGCGCCAGGCCTTGCGCCCATTCGATGGTCGGGCCCGGAATCGGCTCCGCCAGCTGGTACCACTTCGCGTCTTGCTCGGCGCAGAAGTACGGGCCGAAGAAAATCTCCTGCATGCAGAGGATCTTCACGCCGTGGGCTGCAGCCTGTTCCACGAATTTCTCATGCTTGGCGAGGGCGGAACTCTTGATGTCCGCGAGCGATCCCTCTGTCCGGTCGCAGCTCGCCTGGACCAGTCCGCAGCGCACGATTCGCGGCATGGGATCCTCCACTCGTGGCACCCAGCGACTTCGTGGCGGCGAGCTGGGGTTCGCGATGGCGCATGATGGCCGATGTGGCACTCACGCTACTCGACTGCCCGAAGGCCGTCAACGCGGCGGCTCAGGCTTTCCCTGGCTTCTCGTTCGCACCGGGTTGTTTCCGAAACGTTCCGGTTCGCCCTTGTAACCAACTACCATCATGTCAGTTACAAGTGTTTATCGGTTGACCCGCGTGCCTCCGCCGGGATACAATCTTTCTTGCACCGACGCACCCCGCGGCCCGCGTCGGACTCCTTGGTTCCTCGAGCACGGATCCAATCAGTGTTTCCGCTCGGCCTGGAACGGCATGTGCCGGCGTGCGTGACCCCGGCTAACTTCCGCCGCACCATAAATCAGTGCAGGGACTCACGGAGGGGAATGCCAAAGGTCAGGTAGAGGTACGCATGGAGGCCTACGCTCCGGGCGAGCTCGCGACGCTAGCTCAACGCCCGCTGCGCATCCTGGTGGTCGACGACAACATCCAGGAGCAACAGCTCCTGAAGATGAAACTCGAGGCGCTCGGCGCCGCACTCATCCAGGTCCGTCATGGTCGCCTGGGAATCATGACCGCACAGAAATCGGACCCCGATATCGTCATCCTCGATCTGGGCACTTCGGACATGCCCGGGTTGGAAGTGTTGCGACATCTGAAATCAGTCAAGCGCACGTCATCGATTCCGGTGATTTGCATCTCGAGCTCCCAAGATGAAACGCAACGGCTGCGGGCAATGCGATTGAATGCCGATTGGTACTTGCCCAAGCCGTTCCGCTTCTCCGAAATGCTGGCCCGGCTGCGCTACCACGCGCAAGAAGTGGCGGCGCGCAGCACGCTGCAGAACTCGGACACGAGCGTCGAGGGCCTGCGCAAGAACGCGCTGCGCGCTTCGGTCGACACCTTGTCGGACCTGCAGGACATCCGCAAGGCGTTGCATGGCCTCAAGGGTTACGTCGGAACCGACGACTACTACCTCAACAACAAGCTCGAACTGTGTTTCCGCAATCTCCTGCGCATCGAATCGCGCTTGAAGGAGTTCCGCGACTGGAGCTCGAGTCGCAGCCCCGTGAGCGGACAGCCGCCGGCTCTCGCCGCCAAACTCCCGAGCGCCAATCGGATCTACGACGTCGACCAACCCCGACCCCATGAACAGACGAGTGAAGGCACGCAAGGAAGCGGTGCCCAACCGAGCTGACGCGCCCACCCGCGTCGGCTCGCCCCGGCTCATGGATGAGCCATCCCGCCCGGAGTCCTCCATCTCCCGGGCAACAAAGCCCGCCGGCATCGCCGGCGGGCTTTTGCTTCGTCGCCACCTCGGTCCTCGATTCGAGCGCGGCGAGCGCTTGTGACGCTCCAGCCCACTTGCTAGGCTCGGGCTTGGAGATGCCATGTTCCAGGTTCCCGATCAGATCCGGCATGAGATCCTGCACGTATGCAGGCGGTTGTACGATCGTGGCCTCGTGGCCGGCACCGATGGCAATGTCTCTGTGCGGCTCGGGCCTGACCGCATCCTCGCCACGCCGACGGGGATGAGCAAAGGGTTCCTGGAAGCCGACGATCTCGTCGTCTGCGACCTCGAGGGCAAGCAGATCTCGGGCAAACGCAAGCTCACCACTGAGATCAAGATTCATCTCGCGGCGTACACCCAGCGCGACGATGTCTGCGCCATCGTGCACGCGCACCCGCCGCACGCGACGGCCTTCGCGGTGGCGCGCAAGCCGCTCGAAGAGCGCCTCATGCCCGAGGCGTACATCGCGGTCGGCAAGGTGGCGCTCACGCAGTATGGGACGCCGTCCACCGACGAGCTCGAGGCCAGCATTCGCCCGGCAGTCAAGGAGCACGATGCAATTCTCCTCGCCAATCATGGTGCCATGACACTCGGACGCGACGTGACCGCCGCCTACCATCGCATGGAAGCACTCGAGCAGCTGGCGCGCATTTCGATGCTGACGCATGTCCTCGGCGGCGCCCACCCGCTCACCGCCGAGGAGATCGCGCGGCTCGAAGCGATTCGTGGCGTCTACGGCGGCACACCATCGGACACACCGTGCTATCACTGTGGCCGGACCCCACGCGCGGCAACCAAGCCCGAGCACACGCCCGCTGGGTCGACCGCAGCGACGCGTCCCACGAGTTATGTCGAACCCGAGGTCCACTGGGAGGGCAATCCCCCGGTCTGGGAGCGTCACGCCGCAACGGACGTGGAAGCGCAGGTGCGTGATCTGGCGCGGCGTACATTGCGCGAGGTGCGCGACGCCGGCTGAGCGCAGCAACGCGAGCGAGACGGCGGCGAGCGCAACGAATCGAGCGCGATGCCCGACCAAGGGGAATCCCGGCCTCCCTCACTCCCGATCGGCGGTCATCCCGCATGAGCGAACGCCGCGAACTCCTCATCGACGCCTTCAACGTGATGTTCGCGCACGCGCGATTCGGACCGCTGCTGCGACGCGATCTGGAGACGGCGCGCACCGAGTTCCTGCGTTTCGTGCAGCAGAACCGGCCGGCCGATGCGACGCGCGTCTACGTCGTGTTCGACGCTCACCGCGACCGCGGCCCGTCGAGCGACACGGGACGGCAGAACACCGATTACAGCGCCTCGGTGCACGTGGTGTACGCGCGTGAAACCGCCGACGTGTGGATCCAGCGCCGCATTCGCGAGCATGCCGATCCGAGTCAGCTCACCGTGGTGACCTCGGACAACGCCATCATCGCCACGGTGCGAGCGCACGGCTCCCGCCTGTTGCGCGTGAGCCAGTTCTTGCAGCTGCCCCGGCGCCGCGTCGCGCCCGGCACGGGAAAATCGGCGGACAAGCCGGAGCACGTGTCGCGTCGCGAGCTCGAAGAATGGGAGCGCCTCTTCGGCGAGCGCCGCGACGACGACTGAAATGGAAATCGAGTGCTCTCGGAGCACTTCGGTCTCGACGGGCCGCGGCCCCACCGCAGAACATCCGACAGGGACTCACGGAAGGGATGAACTCTCGTGCAGCAATCAGCAATCCCAGTCCTCGAAGCCGTCGGTGTCGGCAAGCGCTTCGACAGCGGTGCCGACGCACTCGCCGACGTGAGCCTCGCGGTCATGCACGGTGAAACCCTGGCGCTCATCGGCGAGAGCGGCAGCGGCAAATCGACGTTGCTGCGCATGTTCAACCGTCTCGAGGAACCGACGCGCGGCGATGTGCGCATCCAAGGGCGCCCGGCGCACGAAATGGATCCGATCGAGCTGCGCCGGCGGACCGGCTACGTGCCGCAGGACGGCGGCTTGCTGCCGCATTGGAGCGTGGCGCGCAACGTCGAGATGGTGCCGGCGCTGCTCGGCTGGGATACGAAGAAGCGCCGCGCGCGTTGCGACGAGCTGCTCGCGCTCGTCGGCCTGCCCCCGGAGGAGTACGGACAGCGGGCGCCGCATCAGCTCTCCGGCGGCCAGCGCCAGCGTGTGGCCTTCGCCCGCGCCATCGCCGCCGATCCCGAGGTCGTGCTCCTCGACGAACCCTTCGGCGCACTCGACGTGTTGACGCGCATCGACCTGCAGGACGAGTTCGTGCGTTTGAAGAATCGCCTGGGCAAGACGATGCTCCTCGTCACCCACGATCTGCGCGAAGCGGGCCGTCTCGCCGATCGCATCGCCGTCATGCGGGCCGGACAGATCGTGCAGATTGGCACGCTGCGTACGTTGCGCGACGCGCCCGCCGAATCGTACGTCGGCCAACTCCTGGCGCACTTTCGCGGCGAGCTGCCATGAACCTCGTGAGCTCATTGGCTGCCGTCGCCCTGATCGCGACCGCCGCGCGCGCGGACCCGGCGCGTGTCGTCATCGGCTCGAAGAACTTCAGCGAGAATCGCTTGCTGGCCGAAATGTTCGCCCAGCTCCTCGAAGAGCAGACGAGCCTGGAGGTCGAACGCCGCCTCGGCCTCGCCGGCACACAGGTGTGCTTCGAGGCCCTGCGCACCGGTTCCATCGACGTCTACCCCGAGTACACCGGCACGGGGCTGGTGACCGTGCTGCACGAAGAACCCGGGGGCGACGCCGCGTGGACGTGGAATCGTGTGAGCGCCGAGTTCCGCTCGCGCTGGAATCTGCACTGGATCGGGCCTCTCGGGTTCGAGAACACCTTCGCGCTCGCTGTCCCGCGCCGGATCGCCGCGCAGTATTCATTGCAGAGCATCTCGGATCTCACGGCCGTCGCATCCAGCCTCACCGCCGGCTTCGGCCACGAGTTCGCCGAGCGCGACGACGGCTTGCCCGGCCTCGAACGCGTGTACGGCCTGCGCTTCGGCAGCGTGCGCACGATGCAGCACGCGCTCAAGTATCAGGCGGCTGGTGAAGGCAAGCTCGATTGTCTCGAC
>Ga0075418_10010201_pt1 | contig 10523 bp, 9 predicted proteins | sample SoiMetdeltSBSDD2_FD_81776 | JGI IMG/M metagenome (GOLD analysis project Ga0075418, IMG submission 81776) | Bulk soil microbial communities from a Populus tree surrounding site in Tennessee, USA - Soil MetaG P. deltoides SBSDD2 | ecosystem: Environmental > Terrestrial > Soil > Tree plantation...
ACATTCCGCGGAACGACATCGCCGGTGGGCGGGTAGCAGCACCCATCGCCAAAGCGGTTATGGAAGCGGCGCTATGACGAGCTGTTCGCTCCGACGACTGCAGGAGCTTGCGACGCGGCAACATGAAACATGTCGGCCGCCCAAGGCAAGCGACAAAGGCGTCAGATCTCGCGGGCAGCTTGTCAGAACCGTGATGGCACACACACGCACCGAGCCGCACCGGTGTTCGCCCAGCGGACGGCAGACGGGCCCATTTCACGCTCCGGGGTGCTATGGCCGAGAATGGCAGCCGGGGTTGAGGGAGGATCATGGGGATGACTAGCAGCTCAACGACGGTCGGGGGCCGGTACGAACTGGGCGAGTTGCTCGGTCGGGGTGGCATGGCGGAGGTCCGTCGTGCTGTCGACCAGCGGCTCGGTCGATCCGTCGCGGTCAAGCAGCTGCGTACCGACCTAGCTACGGATCCGACGTTTCAGGCACGGTTCCGGCGGGAAGCCCAATCGGCCGCCGGCCTGAACCATCCCACCATCGTCGCCGTCTACGACACCGGCGAGGAGATCGATCCGCTGACCGGAGTTTCGGTTCCCTACATCGTTATGGAGCTGGTCGAGGGTCCGACCTTGCGGGACGTGCTCCGCGAGGGGCGCAAGATCCTGCCCGAGCGAGCCATGGAACTGACCCAGGGCATCCTCGACGCCTTGAGCTACAGCCACAAGGCCGGCATTGTGCATCGCGACATCAAGCCGGCCAATGTGATGCTCACCTCCAACGGCGGCGTCAAGGTGATGGATTTCGGCATCGCCCGGGCCGTCGCAGACACCAGCGCAACCATGACCCAGACGGCAGCCGTGATCGGCACAGCTCAGTACCTCTCACCCGAGCAGGCACGGGGCGAGACCGTCGACGCGCGCAGTGATCTCTACTCAGCAGGTTGCGTGCTCTACGAGCTGCTGCTCAGCCGACCGCCGTTTGTGGGCGATTCCCCGGTGAGTGTGGCCTACCAGCACGTACGGGAGGCGCCCATACCGCCCAGCCAGCTGGACCCGGAAATTACTCCCGAGATCGATGCGGTTGTCCTCAAGGCACTGGCCAAAGACCCGGCTGACCGCTACCAGTCCGCCAGGGAGATGAAGGCCGACCTCACTCGCTTGCTCGCCGGCGAGCAAACCACCGCCCAGCAGACGACGGCGGTGGTACCTCTGGCGGCCGGGGCGATGGCTGCTAACGCCTACGACACCCCCACCCATGTGGCCGGGCCGGCGACGGTGGTCCCGCCGGAGGAACTGGGCGAGGAGGAGTACGAGGAAGAGGAACCGCGCAAGAGCCGAGTCGGCCTCGCGATCCTTATTGGGGCGCTGATCGTCTTGGCGTTGGGGCTCGGAGGCTGGGCGCTCTACCGAGTATTCAACCCGGCGACGCCCACGGTCGAGAAGGTTGAAGTGCCCAACGTGCTCACCTACACAGAGCAGCAAGCGCGCGATCAGCTCACTTCACGCAACCTCCAGGTCGAGGTCAAGACAGAGAACGGCGAAGAGGAAACCAAGGGCACCATCATCGCCCAAGATCCCGTCGCCAATACCGAGGTCGATGTTGGCAGTACTGTCGTCATCACCCTGAACCAGGGCCCCAAAACCGGGACCATTCCCGATGGGCTGGTCGGCGAGGACATCAAGGACGTCGAGGGCGCTCTGGACGATCTCAAGTTCACCAACGTGCAAAAGAGTAAGGCTAAGAGCGAGGATCCCGACACCAAGCCGGGAGAGGTGATCAGCATCTCCCCGAAGGAGGGCTCGACCGTACCCCTGGACAGCAAGATCACCGTCAGGTACGCGACCGGCAAGTCGGAGGTCCCGGACTTCGAGGGCCTGAGTCGCGCTGCAGCGATCCGTCAGGCGCAAGATGCGGGGTTTGGCGAACCGCAGTTCAGTGAACGGGAGAGCTCGCAGCCTGCCGGTACCGTGATCGCACAGAATCCGAATGCCGGCGCCACGGTTGACCGCGACACCACGATCCGACTCACATTGGCTACCACGCCATCGCCACCTGAGCCGCCACCGACCACCAAATCACCAACAGAGGATCCAACTACAACCAAACCTTCCCCCACGCCGACCCAAACTCCGACGAGACGGGGGAACCAGGCGACTCCTGGCACAAATTCGAATGGATAATCGAATATGGTGGTAGAGTAGTCGTGTGTCCAACGTTGTTCAGACGTCCCTTTTCGATCTAGGAATCACCGACCACCTCGCTCGCGGCCGGCTTGGCGGCATGATCACGCGCCAAGCTCTCGGCCGTGGCGCGTGGGTAGATCTGCTGCCCGGTTGGCTCGGCGGCGCCAGCGCCCTCTTCGAAGACCTCCTGGAACAGGTGCCGTGGCAGGCGGAGCGGCGGCAAATGTACGAGCGGGTCGTCGACGTGCCGCGACTGCTCAGCTTCTATGGCGAAAACGATCCACTTCCTCACCCTGACCTGGTCACGGCTCGCGAGGTGTTGAATGCCCACTATGACGAGGAGCTCGGCGAGCCATTCACGACCGCTGGGCTATGTCTCTATCGCGACGGCCGCGATTCAGTCGCTTGGCACGGCGACACCATCGGGCGCGGCAAGTCCGAGGACACGATGGTGGCGATCATCTCGCTCGGTTCGCCGAGGCACTTCCTGCTGCGCCCACGAGGCGGCGGCGCAACGATCAGGCATCTGCTTGGCCACGGCGATCTGATCGTGATGGGAGGCTCGTGCCAGCGCACCTGGGAACACGCGGTACCGAAGACCACTCGTCCAGTGGGTCCGCGGATTAGCGTGCAGTTCCGACCGAGCGGCGTCCGTTAGGTCGGCGCCCTTCGACAAGCTCAGGGCGCATGGTTAGGTCGGCGCCCTTCGACGAGCTCAGGGGCGCACGTTCCTAGGTCAGGAAATCAAGCAGAGCCTTGTTGATCTCTTCGCCGTGCGTCCACAGCATGCCGTGCGGGGCACCCTCTATCTCAATGTAGGCCGCGCTGGGCAGCATCTTGGCCAAGACCCGGCCGGTCAGGTCAATCGGCACGTTCTGGTCGCCGGTACCATGCATGATCAACGCCGGTAGGTCGATCTTGTCTATGTCTTCGCGCCAATCGGTGAACCAGGTCGACACTGCCCAGACCGACGTGTACGGCGACATGTTCGTAGCCAGCTGCCAGCTGTGTCGCAACGCCTCCTCGCTGATCCGAGTGCCGAGGTTCTCGTCGGCGTTGTAGAAGTTCTGCAAGAAGCCGGTGAAGAAGGCATAGCGGTCAGCCTTGATGGTGTCGAGCATGTCATCGACCGCCTCTTGCGGAAACCCTGACGGGTTCTCGTCGGTCTTCAGCATGAAGGGCAAGATTGCGCCGATGAACACCGCCTTCGCCACCCGGTGTGACCCGTATCGGCTGATGTAGCGGGCCACCTCACCAGTGCCCATCGAGAAACCGACCAGAACGGCATCCTGAAGATCCAACGCCGAAACCACAGCGCTGAGATCAGCCGCATAGGTGTCGCAGTCGTGGCCGCTGGTCGGGCGATCTGATTTTCCGAAGCCGCGTCGATCATAGGTGATCACACGCTTACCGGCCTCAAGCAGTACAGCAGTCTGCTTCTCCCATGAGGATCCGTCTAGTGGGTATCCGTGAATCAACACCACGGGCTGACCAGAACCGTGGTCTTCGTAATAAAGCTGGATCGGGCCGCTGTTTTCTGTTCCGACACTGACGTAGGGCATGGTTGGTTCCTCTCTCCTTGAAACTCCACTCGATGGTCAGCGTGCCGACACTAGCGGGGCCATGCCGGCAGCTCGGGCGGGAGCCTCGGCATCACCGCAGATCGCCAGCCAGTTGGCCAGCATTTGATAGCCCCACTCTGTCAGCACCGACTCGGGATGGAACTGCACCGCTTCCACCGGCAGCTCGCGGTGTCGAATAGCCATGATCACTCCGCTGGGTGTGGTTGCAGTGACCTCAAGCGCTGCAGGCAGTGACGGAGGCTCAATGGCCAGCGAGTGGTAACGGGTGGCGGTGAATGGCGACGGCAGGCCGGCGAGCACGCCTGCCCCCTGATGATGAATGAGCGAGGTCTTACCGTGCAGCAACTCTGGCGCTCGATCCACCACGCCCCCGTACGCCACCCCGATTGCCTGCAGCCCAAGACAGACGCCGAATATGGGCAACCGGCCCGCCTGGGTCCGGACCACCTCGACGCATACCCCTGCCTCTTCAGGCGTTCCGGGACCTGGCGAGAGCAGGATGCCGCCGAAAGCTTGCGAGAAATCTGGATCGTCGAAGCGCGGGTCGTCATTGCGCCAGACATCGACTTCGGCTCCAATTTGCGCCAGGTACTGGACCAGGTTGTAGACAAACGAGTCGTAGTTGTCGATGACAAGGACCTTCACGGCAGGCACGTGATCATTCTTGCTTAGTTTCAGTCAGCGCCGGCGGCCGCTATCGCCTTTGGCTGGCGTAGGGCACATATGGCTCGGCGTACGCCAGTTCTGTCGAGCCCTCATGAGCCGGGAAGCGAACCGTGGGCTCTGACTTCTCGCGGAAGACCAGGCCATAGATTTCCACGTACTGCTGATAAATCTGGATCGGCTCGGACTCAGCGAGGGCGGCCCGCAGCCGAGCCTGGTCGCCAATCGCGCTGATTCGGTACGGAGGGCCGTACGGGATCCCGTGCAGTACCACTGTGTTGCCGACGCATTTCACCGCAGTGGTCGAGATCACTCGCTGTCCCTGGATCGTCATCGCCTCGGCCCCGCCGCTCCACAGTGCATTGACCACCGCCTGAATGTCTTCCTGGTGCACCACTAGCAGGTCAGGCTCGATACCGTTCGCTGCGACGCTCGACGGCGCGTCGTCAAGTGTCACGGTAACTGCCGGGCCGGATACCGGTGTCAGGCCGACGCGGCGAGACTGCCGACTGAGATCCGGGTGGAGATCTGACTGCTCGTCACTACGAGCCGCGAGCCCGTCAACTTCTTGTCGCAGTGCAGTCAGCTGGCCAGTCAGTTCGGTATTGCGCCGCGATTGGGACTGAACAAGGCTGACCAGATCGGTGTTTCGCGCGGGTCGCAGATCGGTGCCCTGGGAGTTCATCGCGCTGATGATGATCATCAGGCCGGCGAGCCCACATATCGTGGCACTGACCGCGCGAGCGAGCGGCCGCCGATCTCGATCCCGGCGGCGCTGCGCGTTGCGAGCTCGGCGGAGCACCGAGACAACGGCGCGCCACGCATCGGCGACCGTGCGATCGGACAAGTCTGGTCCTTCTGGATCGAGCAATGGGGTTCGGCGGGTGAGCGCAACATAGCTCGCGAGCCGAGACTTTGACTACGCTACCTACTTCAACAGCAAGGAGAATGTGGTGCCCGAGTCGAGAACACGAAAGTCCGCCGCCGATAAGCAGAGGCTGAAGGCGCAGCGGACGTCGAAGCCGAAGAAAATCAAAGCTCCGGCGAGTCGGCGCTGGGTACCACCGACCTTCATCGCGGTCGGACTGCTCGGCGTGGCCTGGCTCATCACCTATTACGTCGCCGGGCAGTACATCCCGTTCATGGAAGCGCTCGGCAACTGGAACATCCTCATCGGCATGGGCGGGATGGCGGCCGCGTTCGCTCTTGCGACGCTCTGGCGCTAGTGCGCCGCTGGTCAAAATCCGACCACTGACGGCATTTGGGCCACTTCACTCGACTTCTCTGCCAAGAACGCCGCAACGGTCGGAAATTTGTTACAGCAGAAGCCGCAGCCGGCTCACGGCGGCACGCATCTGAGTTCAGTCCAAGTGGATCTGTTCCCGCTGCCCGCCGGCGACCGCGTCCATGATCCGTACGAAGTCGGTTGACAGGCGATTCCAGTCATGCTCCCGCAGCGCCACCCGGTGTCCGTTCAGACCTAGACGCGACCTCATGTCTGGGTCGCCACGCAGTTTCATGACCGCGTCGACTACGGCGCTCGCATCGTCCCATGGCACTTCGAAGCCAATATGTTCCGATCTGACCAGGTCTGATGCCAGTGGTAAGGGGGTGGTGATGACGGGCACACCCAGAGCGCCGTACTCCACGATCTTGGTAGGCAGACTGACTCGATAGTTGGGGAGATCCCTCAGCAGGCACAACCCGGCCAATGAGCCACTTACGCGAGCCAGTGCATCCTCACTGCGCACGAAGCCGAGCCAACTCACATCGCCGGCTCCTGCAGCCTTCTGTAACGCTTGCCTTGCCTCTGGGTCGGCTGCTTCGCCGATAACCTCAAGCTTGACAGCGCCGTCGGTACGTCGCCGCAATTCCCGGCCGACCTTGATCATGGTGTCGCAGCCACGCGACATCGTCACTGAGCCTAGGTAGCTGACGCGCTGATCGCCGACCGGCGCGATTGATTTCGGAACCGATACCGAGTTGGCGACCACGGGATGCCAGCGGCGAAACCTCTGCCGATACCCATGTTCGGCCAACAGGAGGTAATGCTGCCGTTCGACAAGCCATTCGGCTCGGCGCCACGCGACCGCCACTGGACGCCGGAGGGCCCTCGGCATCCATGACTTGACCTGAAGAGCGGCCGCCGGATCCTCGTGGACATCCCAGATCAGGTTCTTCAGTCGGAGTCCTGCAGCCGCGAGAACTAGTTCAGGATCATGAACCAGTACTACGTCGTGATTTTGCGCCTGCGTCCGCATCATCCTGCGGGCTGCCTGCCATGCCCGGAAGCGGCGTCTGCCGGAGGATCGGGGAATATCCACACAGCGCAGACGGCCGCGACCGGGACGGGCTTGGGAAGCCGGTGGAACACCGAGGCCGAAGGCGTGAAAGGGCGCCGCGTAAGTGATGTCCCACTCCGCGGCGAGCAGGGCGTTGAGCTGGCGTTGCCGGATCCTGGAATCCTCCGGGTTATGCACCACAGTGATCACTAGGGCCGAGTGGGCAGGTGTGGTGCGGGCCGCTGACCTTTTGCGTCCCAACGAGAGAGCAGCCATTACAACAACTCGACGTTGTGCGCCGGACGAGCCACACCACGGGTGTCGAAGAATCGCCGTGAGGCCGCGGACATCGCGCTGACGTCATAGTCCAGGTGATCTTGCAACAACACGCAGATGTCTGCCTCAGCCAGTGACTGATCGACATCGTCGACTCGCGGGATGTCGTGGTTCGAAACGCAGAACTGCTTGACCAGCGGATCGTGGAACCGCAATACAGCGCCCTGCTGGACCAGGATCTTGGCTAGTGGGATTGCCGGGGACTCTCGGATATCGGCGATATTCGGCTTGTAGGTAACCCCCAGAAGCAGCACCGACGACCCGCGCAACGGCTTCCCGTCGATATTGAGTTGATCTTGAACTCGGCGCGCGATGTAGCTCGGCATGCTGGCATTGATCTCCTGCGCCAATTCCACAAACCGGAAGGGATAGCCCAACCTGGCCCTGACCCGATGCGACAAGTAGTTGGGGTCGATCGGAATGCAGTGACCGCCCACCCCCGGACCCGGCCGGAATGGCTGAAATCCAAAAGGTTTCGTACTCGCCGCGTCGATGACATCCCACAAATCGATCTCGAGGTCGTGGCAGAACCGCGCCATTTCGTTGACCAGCGCAATGTTGATATGACGGTAGGTGTTCTCCAACAACTTGGCCGTCTCCGCCTCGCGTGTGCCCTTGGTACGCACGACTGTGTCAATGAACCGCGAATAGAACGCCTCAGCCGCATCGGCGCAGGCGGCGGTGTGGCCACCAATCACCTTCGGGGTGTTCCTCGGGCCGAAATCGTTGTTACCCGGATCAATCCGCTCCGGCGAGAAGACCAACGCGAAATCTCTTCCCGCCACGAGCCCCCCGGCCTCCAGGATCGGCCGAATCTCCTCATCAGTCGTGCCGGGGTACGTAGTGGATTCCAAGATCACCAGCGTGCCCGACTGCAGGTGTTCGGCGATCGACACCGCCGCAGCTCGAAGCGGTCCAAGATCAGGAAGTCCATCACTCGACAGGGGTGTGGGAACGCAGACCACGATGGTTCGGGCACGGCGCAGCGGGCGTGCATCAGTAGTCGCGAAGAAGCCCCGGCCGAGCATCTCAACGACGTCGGAATCAGCAAGATCATCCACATGTGAACGGCCGTGATTCAGCCCGTCGACTACTTCTGGACTTACATCAAAACCAACTACCGCAAGACCTGCGGCGCTGGCTTCTCGCGCCAACGGCAGCCCTACGTAGCCCATGCCGATGATGACGGCGTCAACTGTGCGATCCATTGGCCCCCGACCTTCATGTCACGATGGGTCGTTTCCATGTGTTGACGCTCACAGCAAATCAGGACACCGCATCAACTCGGCGAGCACGGGAAACACTTGCGGTGAAGATCAGGTTAACTATCGATGCCAGCGATGCCGCAGCTCACCCGAACGAGCGCAGCAGACCTCGTGTCACGGCGTCCAGGCCATGTGGACCAATCGTGACGACCGCAGAGACTCCATAAACTCTCGTCATCGATGCAACCCGAGCGCCGATGTATTCCGGCCAGTCCGCCGGTTCCCCCGACCACACCGAGGTAGGCGTGACGAGTTCCACAGGGAATCCATAGCCGCGCGCTCGACTGAATGAAGGCGTATCAAGCAGGAACACCGGGCGGAAACCAGCGCCCAGCAGCTGTATTTCAGCGACCTCATCGATCACCGCATCGATGACCTTGTCGTTCTCCGCATTTTCAGCGACATCGTCGGCCAACCCGACCAGGCTGAGCAGGACAACCGGCAGCAGTTCAACGCCCACACCTGCCAGCAGCTTGCCGGGTGCCACGTCGGCCGGTGGTCCCGAGCCGTTCGATTTGCTCGGAAACATCCGGTGGGCCAACGTGCGAGCCGTGGCACTCTGCCGGATCCGCGGGACGGCGCGACGCCGTACCCATCGATATCCCGGCATCCGGCGCGCCAGCCGGACAGCTGTTTGCAATGAATTCTCAGGCACGAGCGGGCTCGACCTCTGCGAGCTTGCGGAGATGCAGGGCAGCAGCCGCCGCTCCATTGCCGCGATCCACCAAACCAACGTTGGCCACCATCTGCTGCCCGCGTTCCAAAAGATCGCCCAAGAGCAAAGAGGCGGCGGAAACACTGACACCACCCAGCATGTGAGCCAGCTCTCGATCGGCCGCGAACTGCGCGCGTCCCTGCTGGTCGTCCAACGCCGTGTCCTGATTCGGAATGAACAACGTCGGGATACCGAACCGCAGTAGCTCATGGAAGGAGTTGTAACCCGCCGCGCTGACTGCCAGGTCGAAGGCACGGAATCGGCGGGAGAGCGGGAAGTCATGGACCACATGCACACTGCTACCGGTCCGGTTGGATTCGGCGATCGCGGTCTGCGTCACGCAGATGTCGACACCGAGCCGCTGCAATGCCGCAACCACCGCTCCAGTCTGTTGGCTGGTGTCGTTGATGTTGCCTGCCCCGAGTGCGACCAACGCCACTCGCCGATCCAGCGGCAACCCCAACCCCCGGCGTGCTGTCTCACGATCGTCAAGCTCAGCTATGTCAAGCAAGGTCACCGGACCGATCCGTACGCCGTCGGCATCTGACGTCGCGCCCTGGTCGTATGCCTCAGCGAGTTCGCCTGGAGCCAGGACCATGTCGAACCAAGCAGCCTTCTCGACCTGCTCGACGCTCCTCCCCCGTCGCCACATTCCGCGCCGCGACCAGACCCAACGCACCTCTGGATGTGCCTCGCGCACCCGCTGGATCCCGTCGTACGGCCAGGTGCCGTCGAAAATCACCACCGCCGGGCCGAGCCGAGCCATAGCATCACAAACCCGCTCGGTGAACAACTCATGCCAGCGTCGAGACGACAGTCCTGTCGCGCCAGCCGACGGGACGTACTCGAACGGGAACCCGAACTGGCCGACGACCCCCACTGCCTGGGACAGCGACAGGAAGTGCGGAGCCAAGTCCGGCTGAGCCCGACGGGCGTACGCGATCAGTCGCGTGAGGTGACCCATCCCCGAACCGTTGCTGCTGATCAGAAGCAGGCAGGGACGCTCAGGTGCCGCAGCACGCACACCAGCCGAAGGCGACGGCTGATCCACAACAACAGCTTCCGGCTCACCGATCAACTCCACCAGCCGCTGTCGATGAGCCTCATAACCAAACCGAGCTCGCACTACGGAGGCTGCGCGCGCCACGATCTCCTCATAGGCAACCCGATCGGCATACAAGCGGCGCAGCACCGACGGCACCGCGACAGGTTCGGCATAGACCGCAGCGTCGCCGAACAGCGGACGAAAATGTGGTGGCAGGATCGCCGGAACACCGCTGGCCATCGCCTCCAAAATGTTCCGCCCGAACGCCTCCACCCACGCCGGATGATGGAAATAGACAAAAAAGTCCAGCTCAGCCAAGAACCGGCGAGGATCAACTGCGCCAAACGGCGTCACCTGCCACGAATCCGGCACGTAACCCAGCACCTCACCTACTGGATCAGCACCACCCAAAACCTTCACGATGGCTGAGCCATCAACCGGATACAAGGTCTCGATCACT
>Ga0075418_10010202_pt1 | contig 10523 bp, 9 predicted proteins | sample SoiMetdeltSBSDD2_FD_81776 | JGI IMG/M metagenome (GOLD analysis project Ga0075418, IMG submission 81776) | Bulk soil microbial communities from a Populus tree surrounding site in Tennessee, USA - Soil MetaG P. deltoides SBSDD2 | ecosystem: Environmental > Terrestrial > Soil > Tree plantation...
ACCAGGGTGCCGTCGAGGTCGAAGAACGCGCCGACTCCAGGCCCCTCTGGGCCGGCACCGATCTCGGCGACCAGGTCCGGCGACGCGTGCGGGTCCATGTAGCCCGAGCTTAGCTAGCCGGCGTACACACCCCTACCCGTGACGAGCGGCATGTCCAGCGTGGTGCGGATGCCGGGCCGCGCCGCAACAACGTCGGGGATGGCGTTCACGATCCGTCCCGCCGCCGCGAGGATGGCCGCGTAGTTGTGATCGCCGTTGCGGCTTGTCGGGCAGACGTCCATGGTGTAGGACGGCTCGCCGGTGATCTCGACGCGGTACGACCCGCCGGGCTGAGCGGGCTGCGCCCAATCCGGTCGCAGATCGCCGCGCAGCCGGGTGACGTGCTCGAGGACGATCACTGGTTTGCCGTTGACCATGCCCTCGATCTGGAAACGCACCGCGGCGACAGTGCCCTTCTTGATGGTGCCGACCGCGACCTCGAAGTCCTCCGGCGCAGGCTCCTGTTCGACGCAGTCCTTGATCTCGTCGACCTCGATCCCGAGACCCGCCGCCAGCTGCCGGATCGCGGTACCCCAGGCGATGCTGAGCACGCCCGGCTGATAAAGCATCGGGAGGTCGCCGATCTCGTTGCCGAAGCCCATCACGTCGAACATCACCGTCGCCCCGTCGTAGGTCGCGTAGTCGGCGATCTCCATGGTGCGCACCTGCTCGATGCGCTGGCATGTGCCAGCCAGCGCGAAAGGCAGCAGATCCGTCGCGAACCCCGGGTCGACTCCGGTCATGAAGACCGTCGAATTGCCTTCTCGCGCAGCGTCTTCGACGCGCTGGATGTACTTGTCGGGAATCACCTGCCACGGGTACTGCAACACACCCAGCCCGGACCCGACGACGTCGATACCCGCGGCGAGAATCTTGCGAACTTCGGTCATGGCGTCCGGCAGCCGGGTGTCGCCCATCGCGCAGTACACGATGCAGTCGGGTTTGACCGCGATGATCGCGTCGAGGTCGTCGGTCGCGGTGACTCCGGTCGTCACGCCAAGCCCGGCCAGCTCGCCCGCGTCCTTGCCCACCTTGGCGTCCGACGACACCCAGACGCCGGTCAGGTCGAAGCGCGCATCGTTGACCAGTTGCTTGAGCGCGAGGCTGCCGCAGTTGCCGGTGCCGATGAGCGCGACGCGGATCGCCATGATGTCTCCTAGAGAACTGGAACAGGTTCTACTTGTAGCACGTCGGCAAGGTAGCCTGACCCGTCATGGGACGCGTGGACGGAAAAGTTGCACTGATCAGTGGCGGCGCCAGGGGCATGGGCGCCGAGCATGCGCGGGCGCTGGTGGCCGAGGGCGCCAAGGTGGTGATCGGCGACATCCTCGATGACGAAGGCAAGGCGCTCGCGGACGAGATCGGTGAGGCCGCACGCTACGTCCACCTCGACGTCACCGAGGCCGACGAGTGGGACGCCGCCGTGGCCACCGCGGTTAACGAGTTCGGCAAGCTCAACGTCCTGGTCAACAACGCGGGCATCGTCGCGCTCGGCCAGATCGGCAAGTTCGACATGGCGAAGTGGCAGAAGGTCATCGACGTCAACCTGACCGGCACGTTCCTCGGCATGCAGGCGTCGGTCGAGGCGATGAAGGAAGCCGGCGGCGGTTCGATCATCAACGTCTCGTCTATCGAGGGACTGCGTGGCGCCGTCATGGTGCATCCCTATGTCGCATCGAAGTGGGCGGTGCGCGGCCTGACCAAATCGGCGGCGCTGGAACTCGGGTCGCATCAGATCCGGGTGAACTCCATCCATCCGGGCTTCATTCGTACCCCGATGACCAAGCACTTCCCCGACAACATGCTCACCATCCCGCTCGGTCGACCAGGGCAGTCCGATGAGGTCGCGACGTTCGTCGTCTTCCTCGCCAGCGACGAATCGCGGTATGCCACCGGCGCCGAGTTCGTCATGGACGGCGGCTTGGTCAACGACGTGCCGCACCGAATCTGACTCGCGCGTAACGCATCGGCGCGCATGCCGCCGGTGCAAGACTTCAGCCATGCACGAGGTCGACCAAACTACCGAACAGATGGTGCGCAGTGTGCTCGCGTACGCCGAGAACCGGCTGCGGATGAATCCTGTACCGCTCGACAAGGGCGTGCTGCCCGCCGATGAGCTTCACGACCGGCTCGACGGGGTGATCCGCGAGCAGCCGCGCCAGCCCGACGAGGTGCTCGGCGTCTACACCTCGGTGATCGCACCGAGCGTGATCTCCGCCGACAGCCCGCGGTTCCTCGGCTTCATTCCGGCCGCCCCGACCAAGGCCGCCCTGCTGTTCGACATGCTGGTGTCCTGCGCCTCAATACAGGGCATCTCGTGGCTGGAGGCGTCCGGCGCGATCGCGGCGGAGAACAGCGTGCTGCGGGTGATCGCCAATGAGGCGGGTCTCCCGACGACGTCAGGCGGCTGCTTCGTCTCGGGCGGTTCAGCGGGCAACTTGTCCGCGCTGGCTGTGGCTCGCGAGACGGCCAAGAAACGCGGCGCCACCGGCCGGCTGCGCGTCGTCGTCGGCTCGGACGCGCATTCGTCGATCGTCAACACGCTGCGGCTGCTCGAGATGGACGCACTGGTGGTCGATACACCTGACCATCGGCTCACCGCCGACACCGTTCGGGAGGCCGTGCCGCCCGATGCCGCCAACATCGCCGCGGTGGTCTGCACATCCGGCACGACGAACGCCGGCATCATCGACGACCTCGCCGGGGTCGGCGCGCTCGCCAAGGAACGCGGCTGGTGGTTCCACGTCGACGGCGCCTACGGCGGCTCGGGCATCTTCGCCCGCTCGCTGCGGCCGAAGTACAACGGCCTCGAACAAGCGGACTCGTTCATCCTCGACCCGCATAAGTGGTTGTTCACGCCGTTCGACTGCTGCGCATTGCTGTATCGCGACCCCGAGCTTGCGCGCGGCACCCATACCCAGGATGCGTCGTACCTCGACGTCATCCACACGTCCGATGGCGAGTGGAACCCGTCGGACTATGCCTATCACCTGACCCGGCGGGCCCGCGGATTGCCGTTGTGGTTCTCGATGGCGGTGTACGGGCTGGAGGCGTATCGCGGGGCCATTGAGGTCGCGGCGTCGCTCGCCGTGCAGACAGCCGAGCTGATCAAGTCGGCACCGCAGCTGGAGCTGATCCGCGAGCCGGACCTCGGCGTGGTGTTGTTCCGTCGGCTGGGCTGGAAGCCCGAGGACTACGACGCCTGGGCCCAGCGGCTACACGAGGACCAGGTCGCGTTCATCCCGCCGACGAAATGGGAGGGCGAAACAGTGGGCCGGTTCGCGTTCCTGCATCCTGACACCACACTGGAGCTGGTGCGGGAGGTGTTGGCGCGCACGGAGTGACCAGCGCGAATTCCGTTGCGCTGCTTGCCGGGCCCGGTCCTCACGCTGCAGGTAGGGTGTTCCGGTGGACGGGGTGCAGATGTCGGGTTACCGGCGTCGGCACATCGTGTTAAGAATCCTGCTGTCCGTGGCGCTGTTACTGCTCCTCTGCGCGGCTGACTTCCCGGACTTCGCCAAACCAGGGCCGTCGCCGGGGCAGATCGAGTTGGCGCAGGGCTGGAGCCTGGTTTCCGCCCGCAACGTGCCGGCAGACGGCGCCGTCCTCTCCAAGCCCGACTACCAGGCAGCCGGCTGGCATGCGATCCCGCGAATGCCCGCGACGGTCCTGCAGACCCTGCAAGAAGACGGCACCTACCCGGACCTCTACTACGGCACCAATCTGGGGGCCGTCCCGCAGGACCTCTACAAGCAGGACTGGTGGTACCGCACCACGTTCACCGCGCCGTCCGGCCACACGACGTACCTGTTGGAGTTTCCGGGCATCAACTATCGCGCCGAGATCTGGTTGAACGGCCACCTGATTGCGGGCAACACGCAGATCGTCGGCATGCACACCGCCCACGAACTGGATGTCTCGCGGTGGGTGAACCAGGGGGGGTCGAACGCGCTAGCGGTCAAGATCACCCCGGAGCGCGCGCTGCAGGATATCGACGGCGTCGAACTGGCGGACAACTGGTACGACTGGATCAACTGGAACTATCTCGGTTACCACGGGCCTGGGAAGAACCCGGCGAACGGGAATTCCTTTGTGCCCGACCGCAATGCGGGAATCTGGAAGCCGGTCTATCTCAAAGTGTCCGGCGCTGTGGTGCTCGGCTCATCGACGGTCACCTCCGAACTTCCGCTGCCACGAACGAATTCGGCGAAGCTGACGATATACAGCAACCTGCGGAATACGTCCGCACAACAGCTGCGCGGCGTTCTGCGGGCGACGATCACCCGGCCGGGCAAGCCCGACGTCCAGATTGAGCAACCCGTCACACTCGCGGCAGGCGAGCAGCGTGAAATCAGCTTTACCCCCGACACGTTCGCGCAGTTGACCGTCCGCAACCCGGACCTGTGGTGGCCCTACACCCTCGGCCGGCCCGACCTCTACGACCTGCAGCTCGAATTCCGGCAGTACAACCGACCGATCGGCACCAGCCATCAGCGCTTCGGCATCAGATCCGTTCAGCAATTCCGCGACCAAGACGAGCAATTCCTCGAACTGGGCAAGGGCGGCAATTTCTATCTGAAGGTCAACGGCAAGGACTTCCTGGTGCGCGGCGCGGCGTATACGCCGGACCTGCTGTACGCGAACGATCCGAGCCGCGACGCCGCGATTCTGGGCTATGTTAAAGACTTGGGGCTCAACATGATTCGCCTCGAAGGCAAATTCCCCGGCGATCACATCGCCGAGATGGCCGACGAGATGGGCATTCCACTGATGTACGGCTGGATGTGCTGCAACCAGTGGGAGAAATGGAATCAGTGGGACGGCGAGGACAACCGCGTCGCACAAGACAGCCTGCGTTCGCAGATCGAGGGGCTTCGCAGCCACCCGTCGGTGTTCATCTGGGCGAACGGCAGCGACGGGAAACCCCCAGCCGAGGTGTTGGCCAAGTACCACGCCATCCTGTCGGATCTGCACTGGCCGAACGCGATCGTCGACACCGTCTCCTCGTTGGCGACCGACGCGGCGGGGGAGCGCGACTGGGACGGCATTCAGATGGCGGGCCCGTACAGCTGGCGACCGCCGAGCTACTGGTTCGCCGGGCGATACGCCGCCACCCGCGGGTCGACAGCCGAACAAGGCGACAACGAACAGATCCCGCCATTCGCGAGCCTGAAGAAGTTCATCCCGCCCGACAAGCTGTGGCCGATCAACGACGCATGGTTCTTCCACGCCGGCTCGAACTCGAAAAACGCTGCGCTGACCAGCATTCGGCGTGCGGTCGACCGTCGGTACGGGGTGTCCACCGGCGCGGAGGAGTTCGCGCGCAAGGCGCAGTTGGCGCATTACGAGTCGACCCGCGCCCAGTTCGAGGCGTTCGCAGCCGGCGGCTGGGACACGCACAAGATGACGATCTACTGGATGCTCAACAACCACTGGCCGTCGTTCTTCGGACACATCTTCGACTACTACCTGCGGCCCGGCGGTGCGTATTTCGGTGCGAAGAAGGGCCTGCGGCCGTTGTCGGTCGTCTTCGACTCGTACGCGACGGGAAACCATGACCAGGCCAACATCACCGTTGTCAACCAAACACCAAGAGAACAAACGGGTTTGACGGTTCGTGTCCGGGTGTACGACCTGCAGGGCCGAGTGCGTGACGATCGCAGCGCGGGCAACATCTACGTGACGCCAGGGGGAACGACACAGGCGTTGACGTTGCCGCGACTCGCCCGTGATTCGAGTGTCTTCTTCGTGCGCGCCCAACTTCTCGACTGGGCGGGAAAAGTAGTGTCCGAGAACGTCTATTGGCAGTCGCAGCGGCCCGACGACGTCGGTGATCCGCGCAACGATTCCGCGTTCGAACTCACGCAGACCAGTTGGGCCGACATGACCGGGCTCAACTACATGCCGCAGGTGCCGCTGGATGTGACCGCATCCAGAGCGGCCAACTCCGGTGACAATCGCGTGACCATCCGCTTGCGCAACTCGTCGTCGCGGGTCGCGTTCTTCGAACGCGCCGAACTCGTCTCCACGCCGGAGGACGACGAAATTCTGCCCGTCGAATACAGCGACAACTACGTGACGGTGTTCCCGGGCGAGACGGTCGAATTGCAGGGACAGCCCTGGACCGGTGCGACCGCCAACTGGGTGAGAGTGACGGGTTACAACACGCCGCCCGTCGTGGTGCCGGTCAGTCCACCGCCGCGAAGTTGACCGTCGCGGTCGCGCCGACCTCGTCGTCGTTGGCCCGGTAGATGTCCACTTGCACCACGACGGATCGCTTGCCGGTGCGCAAGATTCGCGCGACCGCACGTGCCGGCCCGACCTTGATGGGTCGCAGGTACCGGATGAACAAGTCGGTGGTGGCGATGCGCATACCGAATGGGGTGCTGCGCGCGGCCAGTTGCCCGGCCGTCACGTCGGCCATGGTCGCGACGAGGCCGCCCTGAAGACCGCCTGCGGTATTGACCGTTCGTTCGTCGACGGGCATCTCCATGGTCACGGTGCCGTCGGCCGACGGAACCTCCTGCAGGCCCAGCTGATCGAACAGCTCGCGGAGGGACTTCGGCGCCGTCATGGAGAATGAGGTTACCGGGCTACCGTAGTGTCGTTGGACGTGAGCGCACGCGCCGGCATCGTTGTGACGGGCACCGAGGTGCTGACGGGACGGGTCCAGGACCGCAACGGCCCCTGGATCGCCGACCGGCTGCTGGAGCTGGGTGTCGAACTGGCCCACATCACTATCTGCGGCGACCGTCCCGACGATATCGAGGCGCAGCTGCGGTTCCTCGCCGATGAGGGCGTCGACCTCATCGTCACCAGCGGCGGTCTCGGCCCGACGGCCGACGACATGACAGTGGCGACGGTGGCCAAATTCGCCGGCCTCGAACTGGTGCTGGATGCGGCCCTCGAGGACCGCATCACCGACATCCTGAAGCGATTGATGGCGCGCTTCGACAACGTCGACATCGACGCGGTCCGGGCCGCCAACCGCAAGCAGGCGATGGTTCCCGTCGGCGCCCATGCCATCAATCCGGTCGGCACGGCTCCGGGAGTCGTCGTGCCGGGCAAGCCGACGATCGTGGTGCTGCCCGGCCCGCCGCGCGAGCTGCAGCCGATGTGGCCGGTCGCCGTGGAAACCGAGGCGGTGCAGCGAGCGATCGCCGGGCGCACCACGTATCGCCAGGAGATGGTGCGGATGTTCGGGCTGCCCGAGTCCGGTCTGGCCGACACATTGCGAGACGGCGAACAGAGCATCGAGGGTTTCGACCGGCTGGAGATCACCACCTGCCTGCGGCGCGGCGAGCTCGAGATCGTCACCCGCTACGAACCCGACGCCGCGGGCATCTACGCGAAACTCTTAGAACTGCTGCGCCAGCGCCACGGCCGCGAGATCTTCTCCGAGGACGGCACGCGTGTCGACGACCAGATCGCGCAGCTGCTCGCCGGCCGCCGGATCGCAACGGCCGAATCCTGCACCGGCGGACTGTTGGCCGCGCGGCTGACCGACCTGGCGGGTTCGTCGGCGTATGTCGCCGGCGGTGTCGTCTCGTACGCCAACGAGGCGAAGACCGACCTGCTCGGCGTCGATGCCGATCTCATCGCGGAGCACGGGGCGGTGTCGGAGCCGGTCGCCGAGGCGATGGCCGACGGCGCGCTGGGCCGCTTCGGCGCCGACACCGCCATCGCGATCACCGGAATCGCCGGGCCCGGAGGCGGTACGGATGAAAAGCCGGTCGGCACGGTCTGTTTCACCGTGAAACTCGCCGACGGCGAGACGTTCACCCGCACGCTCCGGTTGCCCGGCGATCGGTCCGACATTCGCGAACGGTCGACGACGGTCGCGATGCATATGTTGCGACGCGCACTGACCGGTTGGCGGGCTCAGTAGAGAACCTGCGAGTTGTTCAGCCCGCCATGTTCGCACGTGATCGTCACGTTCCACGTCGTGCCCGTCGGGATGCCCGGGAACCATAGGGTGCTTTCCTGGCCGTTGTTCAGATAGAACGGGACTTTGTACGCCGGCAACGGCTTGATGCCGCCGCCGACGGGCACGGCGGTGTATTCGCACCAGCCCCAGGCACCGGTTGACTGGATATGCATCGTGACCCCGAGCGGGTCGCTATCGGGCCACGCCCAGGCGGTGGCCGCTTGAGCGGTTCCGGCGCCCGCAAACAGCAACGCAGGTGCGGCCGCGGCGCCTAGTGCCGCCGCGACGATCTTGTTCTTGGTGATCTTCATGATGGGCTCCCTTTTTTGGTGGTTGCGGTCCCGGTTGGGCCGCGTTCATGGGTAGAAGCGACGGACATCGGTGGGTCTGACAGGTTTTTGGGTATGCCTCTGGCGCCATGACGCCAGAGGCCGCTGCGCAGCAGCTAACACGGGTCGGCACCGGTCTGATCGAGCCGGCCGAACTCAAGGCGTGCCTCGACATCGACGCGTCCGAGTGGACGCGCTTCGCCGCGCACTGGGAGGACCTGGTGCCCGATCCCTATGCCGCCGAACTGGGCACGCGCCGGTTGCGCCGCTATGGGCATTTCCGATTCACGCCCGCTGAGGCCATCGCGGAGCCGATGCCACACGATGCCTTCGTCCAGCCGGAGAATTCAAACCCGCTTTATGTCGGCAAGGACCGGCAGTTCGAGCCGTTGACCGATGCGTTCGCGAAAGATCCACTGCTAGAACGGATCCTGAAGCTGCTCGGTCAGCTGGCCATGGCGCTCGACGACACACCCACGTGGAGCGCGAAGGTGACCCCATTCCGTGTCCTCGCGTCCGCCGACGAGGACGGCATGCCGACGCCGGAGGGTATGCACCGCGACGGCGTCACGCTCGTCACCTCGCTGTTGATCGGCAGGCGCAACGCCATCGGCGGCAAGAGCACCGTCACCGACATCGACGGCCGTCACATGCTTACGACCACGCTGGACGAGCCGGGCACCCTGCTTCTCGGCGACGACCGTCGGACCCTGCATGGCGTCTCGCCGATCAGGCCGTGCGACCCCGCCGAGCCGGCGCGACGCGATGTCCTGGTGATTACGTTCGCGCCGTCAGCGTGACAAGGTCGTCGACCACGCCGGTTAACGAGCCGTGCCGGGCCAGCGAGGCGCGCTGCAGGTCGGCACCTGTGCCGCGCTCCGTCAGCCGGTCGACGAACCGGTGCACGATGTCGCTGTCGCCGTGGCGGCGCAATGCCGGGGCGACGTGGTCGAGGAGCCGCGCAGTTTGCACCGGTGCGGGCAACATCTCTTGTGTCAACGCATCGACGCCGCAGCCGGGCCACCCGTCTCTGGCCGCCCGCCAATACGCCGCGCGAAGAACCTCACTGCTGGGCTGCGGGCCGGGATCGCCGGCTAGCGCCTTGTCGGTCGCCGTCGCCACCAACGCGCGGATCACCATTGCGAGGGCGACGGTGTCGTCGATGTCGGCGACGACGTCCATCGTGCGGACCTCCAGAGTCGGAAGGCGTGGATTCGGCCGGATGTCCCAGAATGGTGTCGCGGCGTCCAGCATCGCACCCGATTCTGCAATCGCGGTCGCGAGTTCCTCATGGTGGCGCAGGGATTCGGCATACGGCGGCGGACCCAGGCAGGGAAACCGACTGCGGACCACCGCCCGCCAGTCGGCGTATCCGGTGTCGTTGCCTTGGTGGAAGGGCGAATTCGCGCTTACCGCGATCAGAAGCGGCAGCCATGGCCGCAGATGGTTACTGACACGCACGGCCAACTCGCGGTCCGGCAGATGGACGTGGACGTGTAGCGAGCAGACCATGAAATCGTCGAGCATTGACCGGTACTGCGCCACACCGGCGCGATATCGCGGATGGTCGCCGACGGCGGACGGCTCACGGCCTGCAAGCGGAGGGGTGCCAGAAGCGCACAGCCGCAAGCCTTCTGAAGCCGCCGCCCCCGCAGCCGCCGTCCGTAGCTGCGCCAGCTCGGTTCGCAGCCGACCGGCCTCACTGCACGGTGGCGTCTTGATCTCGATCTGACATCGGGTGAATTCGCCGCTGACCAAATCGCCCAGGCCCGGCGCGGCCCGCGTGACGACCGCGGCCGCGGCCGGTTGCGGTTGGCGGGTGTCGGGGTCGATGAGAAGGAACTCCTCCTCGACTCCGACCGTGGGCGTACCGTCAGTCACTGTTCCAGTGCAGTGCGGAAGGCCCGTTCGGCCTCGTCCCCATGCACTGCGAAGACCACTCGCTCGAGAGACCGGGGTTTGTGTCCGCGCGCGGCATCGACCATCAGCCGTGCCGCCTCATCGAGCGCGAAGCCACCGACCCCGGTCCCGAACGCGATGAGGGCAAGCGATCGGCAACCCAGTTCGTCGGCCTTGGCCAACGTCGATCGGGTCGCTTGGGCGATGATGTCCGCCGACGTCGGCCCGCCGAGTTCCATCGTCGCGGCGTGAATGACATAGCGCGCGGGCATGTCACCGGCCGTGGTCTCTACCGCCTCGCCCAGGCCGATCGGTGCCTTCTCGGTGGA
>Ga0075418_10010204_pt1 | contig 10522 bp, 8 predicted proteins | sample SoiMetdeltSBSDD2_FD_81776 | JGI IMG/M metagenome (GOLD analysis project Ga0075418, IMG submission 81776) | Bulk soil microbial communities from a Populus tree surrounding site in Tennessee, USA - Soil MetaG P. deltoides SBSDD2 | ecosystem: Environmental > Terrestrial > Soil > Tree plantation...
GAAGAGGGTTCCGGGTCGACCACCGCCGACGTGTCCGGGCACGGTCTGTCCGGGACGATTGCCAACGCCACTTGGACGACGGCCGGCAAGTACGGCGACGCCCTGTCGTTTAACGGCTCCAACGCCTGGGTGACGGTGGCTGACAATACGCTGTTGCACCTGACCACCGGGATGACGGTCGAGGCATGGGTCAAGCCGGCGGCCGCGAGCACCGACTGGACGGCGGCCGTGATCAAGGAGCGCGGCACGAGCGGCCTGGCGTACGCCCTGTACGCCACCGACGGGGCGAACCGCCCGCCCGCCGGGTACGTCAACATCGGCGGGAGCGACCGGGCCGCCGCCGGTACGTCGGTCCTCCCCCTCAACACCTGGAGTCACCTGGCCGCGACGTACGACGGGACGACGATCCGGCTGTACGTCAACGGCGTCCAGGTCGGGTCGCGGGCCCAGACGGGGACGATCAACTCGTCCACGGCCCCGCTGCGGTTCGGCGGGGACAGCGTCTGGGGCGAGTACTTCAACGGCCTCATGGACGAGGTCCGCGTGTACAACACGGCCCTGACGGCGGCCCAGATTCAGGCCGACATGAACACCCCGATCGGCGGCGGGGGTGGGGCCCAACTGGCCGACCGGCCGACCGCCGCCCCGGGGGCGGCAAAGGAGGCCCTGACTGTTGACCAAGTCGCCCGGGCAATGGGGGCCGCGGTGGACCTGTGGCGGGTGGCCGGGCTACCCACCGGCCTGCTGCCGGCGGCGGAATCGCTCCGAATCTACATCTCAGACCTGCCGGGCTCTGGACTCGGGTTCACCGACGTGCCGACCGGGCGCATTTGGCTGGACGCCACGGCCGCCGGGTACGGGTGGGGACCGGGCGGGTTTGACCTGCAAACTGTTCTGGCCCACGAGGTCGGGCACCTGCTCGGCATCGCCGACCTGACCATTAGCCCCGGCAGCCCGGCCGACCTGATGGGTCAGGTGCTCGCCCCCGACGAGGTCCGCACCCCGTCGGGCCTCGATGTCCGCCTAGCCACGGCGGATGCCCCGAAGGGTGTGAATTGGACGCCGGCGTCTTCGCCGGTCGAGGCGGCTCTCGTCCCTCCGGTCGACGTGACCGGACTCGACCTGTTCGTCGCCGCGTCTCACCCGCCCGCCCGGATCGAACCCTCGCCGATTGAAACGGCGGCCGGGCCGGTCCTCCTCGACCCGCCGGTCATGAACACGGTTCCGGCCCAGATCGCCTGGCTGGACGACCGGGCCGAGAAGGAGAGGTGGACGACCGAACCGCTCGACCCTGACCTCGGATGGGACCGCGAGTGAATTATTGCATTGCCGGCAGGCTGCTACGCGTTGGCAGTCTTTAGAACGTCGCCCAGCCCGTTGGCGCGCAGGGGCTGCGGAGTTGCATTGCCACCAGGCTGCCAACTCGCGCGTGCCCGCGAAAGGCACCTGCGCGCTCGGGAAGGGTCGCCGATGTACGACGTCGGCTTCCGTAAACACCCGGGGCGACTGTTAACCCGGACCCCAGCTGAGTTCACACTTGTAAACCCGCACCCGGAAATCCGACCCCATTCCGGAATCTGACCGCTGACGATCCACGCTCTAAATCCCGCAGTAGTGCGGGACTACCACCGGCGTCGCGGGCCGAACCGCGACCGGGTCGACTCTTTGGCTCGGGGTTTGCTTAAAGCCACCCGGTCTTGGCCGCGACTCGCCAACGTCGGTCGGTCCACGGCCAGGACTCGCACACCCTTGACACCCCCCGGTGTCGGGGGACTCGACCTTCCCTGACGCACACGGCCATGGTTGATTGCAACCCACGGGGACGGAGTCCGCCCCGAGGGTGAGCCCCCCAGCCTCCGGACCCGGTGGCTGCTCCGACCGACCTTCCGCATCGGTCCGGACGCCACCGGGTCCCATCTGACCTCGGAGTTCGGTGTTGTTGCACGAACGCTCGGACCCGGCCAACGGCATCCGGATCGCCCCGGACGTGAAACTCGGCAAGAACGTCGGCCTGTTCTGCTTCGTGAACCTGTACGGCTGCTCGATCGGCGACGACTCGCGGGTTGGCTCGTTCGTCGAGATCCAGAAGAACGCATCGGTCGGTGCCCGGTGCAAGATCTCGAGCCATACGTTCATCTGCGAAGGCGTGACGATCGAGGACGAGGTGTTTGTGGGTCACGGGGTCATGTTCCTCAACGACCTGGACCCGCGTGCCACGGCCGACGGCAAACCGCAAACGGAAGCCGACTGGTCGGTCGTACCAACGCGTGTTTGCAAGGGCGCCTCGATCGGGAGCGGCGCAGTCATCCTTGCGGGGGTGACGATTGGGGTGGGCGCCCTGGTCGGGGCCGGGGCGGTCGTGACCAAAGACGTGGAACCGCGGACCGTCGTTGCCGGCTGCCCCGCTCGATTCTTACGGTCCCGTAGCGTTCTGGGGAGTTCCGATGCGGAAGCTTGCTGAGCCGATCGTCGAATCGTCGGGGCCTGCAACCCGGGTCGCGGTACCGTTCATGGATCTGCGCGCCCAGTTCCGCGCCGTCCGGGACGAGGTCCTGCCGGCCATGGAAGAAGTCGCGGCGAACGCTGCGTTCATTCTCGGCGAGCGCGTGACGGAATTCGAGGAGGCGTTCGCCGCCTACGTCGGGGCCGAGCACTGCGTGGCCGTCAACACCGGCACGTCCGCTCTGCACCTGGCCCTCCTCGCCGCTGGCGTCGGTCCGGGCGACGAGGTCATCACCGTCCCCATGACGTTCGTCGCGACGTCGTGGGCCATCAGCTACTGCGGGGCGACCCCCGTATTCGTGGACGTGGACCCGGTCACCTACACAATGGATCCGAGCCACGTCGAGGCGAAGATCACGCCGCGGACCAAGGCGATTCTGCCCGTGCACCTGTACGGCCAGCCCGCGGATCTGGGACCATTGTTGTTCATCGGACGGCGACACGGAATCCCGGTCATTGAAGACGCGTGTCAGGCTCATGGGGCGACTTACCGCGGGCGGCCGGTCGGGTCGATTGGCCAAAGCGGGTGCTTCAGCTTTTACCCCGGGAAAAACCTGGGTGCGTTCGGCGAAGGCGGCGCCGTCGTGACAAACGATGCCGAGAAAGCCGCACGGATGCGATGCTTGCGCGACCACGCTCAGCCCTCCCGATACATACACACGGAGATCGGTTTCAACTACCGGATGGACGGGCTCCAGGGCGCCGTTCTCCGGATCAAGCTCAATCACCTGTCGGATTGGGACGCCCGGCGGGCTGAACTTGCGGTGCGGTTTCGGGACCGACTCGACGGGCTGCCAATGGCATTGCCCGCCGTCGGCCCGAACCGCACCCATGTGTGGCACCTGTTCGTGATTCGGCACGCGGACCGTGACCGGCTGCGAGCGGCGCTGGCTGACCAGTGCATTCAGACCGGCCTGCACTATCCGACACCCGTTCACCTGCAGCACGCGTACGCCCACCTGGGACACCAGCCCGGCGACTTCCCCGTGACCGAAGCAATCTCGCGTGAGTGCCTGTCCCTGCCGCTGTTCCCCGAGATGACCGATGAGCAACAGGACTCCGTCGTGGCGGCCCTGAAGGAGAACTGCTGAGATGGCCCACCGCTTGGACGGAGCGACCGTTTTGGTGACCGGCGGGGCCGGGCTGATCGGCTCCACGATCGTGGACCAGTTGTTCGACGCCGGGGCCGCGGAGGTCCGGGTGCTCGACAACCTAGTGCGTGGCCAGATCGCCAACCTGGCCGCGGCCTGCGGCAACCCCGGCTTTGTGTTCCTCAAAGGCGATATCCGCGACCGCGCGGCTGTAGCCAAGGCGGTGGCCGGGTGCGATTTCGTGTTCCACCAGGCGGCCCTGCGGATCACACTCTGCGCCGAGGAGCCGCGCGACTGTCTCGACGTACTCGCCGGCGGCACGCTGAACGTGTTCGAGGCGGCGGCGGAGGCGAAGGTGCGGAAGGTGGTCTATGCGTCGTCGGCGTCAGTTTACGGTGCCGCCGAGGAGTTCCCGACCACCGAGAAACATCACCCGTACGGCAACCGCACACTGTATGGGGCGGCCAAGCTCTTTGACGAGGGGATCGCCCGACACTTCTACGACATGAACGGCCTGCCGAGCGTGGGTCTGCGGTATTTCAACGTGTACGGCCCGCGGATGGATCTGACCGGGGCGTACACCGAGGTATTCATCCGCTGGCTGGATTGCGCCGAGGAAGGCCGGCGGCCGCAAATCCACGGAGACGGGTCCGCCACGATGGATTTCGTGTACGTCGAGGACGTCGCCCGTGCCAACCTACTCGCCATGCAGTCCGATCAGGACGACGCGGTTTACAACGTGGCCAGTGGCACGGAGACATCACTCCTCGGACTATGGGCCGCAATCCAGCGAGTCACCGAGCGGTTCGACCTGGAACCGGAATTCCATCCACCGCGGAAAGTCAACCCGGTACCTCGCCGGCTGGCCGACACGATGCGGGCCAAGCGGGATCTGGACTTTACCACGCAAGTGAGCCTGGACGACGGACTGCGCGAACTCGCCGCCTGGCGAGAGGCAGCCCGCGCTTCGCTGGTTGCCTTCTAACGACTCCTCACTCCTCGAGCCACGATCAATGACCGCATTGACGAGTCCACGTCCGACGATCGCTATTGCCAAGCCGGAGCTGGGCGAGGAGGAGGCGGCCGCCGCGCGGCAGGCCATTCTGTCTGGATGGGTGACCCAGGGGCCACAGGTCGCCGCTTTCGAGGAGGAGTTCGCACGATACGTCGGGGCGCCCAACGCCTGCGCGGTCTCGAATTGCACCACCGCCTTGCACCTTGCCCTGCACGCCCTCGGGATCGGCGCGGGGGACGAAGTGGTGACCGTCAGCCACTCGTTCATAGCGACCGCCAATGCGATACGGTACTGCGGGGCCGTTCCCGTGTTCGTCGACATTGACCCGCGGACCTTCAATATCGATCCGGCCTTGATTGAACTGGCGATCACTCCGCGGACCCGAGCCATCCTGCCGGTCCACCAAATCGGCTTGCCATGCGACATGGAGCCGATCCTTCAGGTGGCCGCGCATCACGGGCTGCCGGTTGTTGAGGACGCAGCCTGCGCTATCGGAAGTGAGATCCAGTTCCAAGGGCATTGGGACCGGATCGGCAAGCCGCACGGGACCATCGCTTGCTTCTCGTTCCACCCGCGGAAAATTGTCACCACCGGCGACGGCGGGATGATCACCACACGCGACGCCGAGCTTGACCGGAAACTCCGTTTGTTGCGTCAACACGCCATGAGCGTTCCGGACACGGTTCGGCACTCCGCGAAGCAGGTCATCTTCGAGGAATACCCGGAGATCGGATTCAACTACCGGATGACGGACATTCAGGCCGCAGTCGGTCGTGCGCAGCTCCGGCGGCTGCCGGGGATCCTGGACCGGCGCCGGGAAATGGCCGTCCGCTACGCTGACGCAATCGCGGACTTGCGCGGGTTGGAATCGCCGTTCGTCCCCGAGTATGCGCGGTCGAACTACCAGTCTTTCGCCGTGCGAGTAACGGAGACCTGCCCGCTGACCCGCGACGGCCTGATGCAGGCGCTCCTTGAGCGCGGCATCAGCACCCGTCGCGGGATCATGAACGCGCACCAGGAACCGGCGTATCTGGGCGGCCGGTGGAAGCTGCCGGCGTCCGAGGCCGCCCGGGACTCGGTCGTTCTGCTCCCGTTGCACACACTGATGACGGACGACGACCAGGACTATGTGATCGACGCCCTGCGCACGCTCACGGGGGGAAGTCGATGAGCCGACCACTCGTGATCCTGGGCACCGGCGGGAACGCGCTCGATTTCCTCGACGTGATTGAGGCAATCAACTGCGCGCGTCCGACGTGGGAGCTGGTCGGGTTTCTTGATGACGCCCGGCCGGCCGGGTCGCAGTTTCACAGGATCGAGGTACTCGGCCCGGTGAGACTCGCAGCCGAGCTGCGCCGGTGCTGGTTCGTGAATGCCATCGGCAGCGACAAGAGCTTCCGCCGAAGGGCCGAGATCGTGGCCGCGACGGGGCTGAGTGACGACTACTTCGTCACGCTGATCCACCCCGGCGCTTGCGTGTCGCCCCGTTCGCGAATCGGCCCCGGCACGGTGGTCAACTTTGGGGCGTCAGTCGGCGGCGAGGTCGAGATCGGCCGCCACGCGACGCTCGGACCCGGCTGTGTGATCGGGCACAACGCGGTCATCGAGGATTTTGCGATGGTCGCCCCCGGGGCAGTCATCAGCGGGTTCGTGCGACTCGGTCGCGGGTGCTACGTCGGAGCCGGAGCCGCGATCAAACAAAATGTCGATGTCGGTGAGGGTGCGTTAGTCGGCCTCGGAGCCGTCGTGGTTAAGGACATTCGGGGCGGCACGACCGAGGTCGGCAACCCGGCCCGTCCGCTGGCGCGGGCGGAAGCCATGGCCTGTGTGGGGGTGCAATGAAGCCGGCGATTTCGGTCCGCGGGCTGGGCAAGCGGTACCGCCTGGGTGAGGGGGCGCGGGCGCCGTACCGCACGTTCCGCGAGTCGTTGACGGGCGCCGTGGTGGCACCGTTCCGGCGGCTCCGGCGCCGCGCCGCTGCCGAAGGCCCGCGGGACGTCTGGGCCCTCAAGGACATCAACTTCGACGTGCAGCCGGGCGAGGTGGTCGGCATCGTCGGCCGCAACGGGGCCGGCAAGAGCACCCTGCTGAAAGCCCTCAGCCGGATCATCGCCCCGACCGAGGGCCGGATTACGCTGCGCGGCCGGGTTGGCAGCCTGCTCGAGGTGGGTACCGGGTTCCACCCCGAGCTGACCGGGCGCGAGAACATCTACCTGAACGGTGCCATCCTGGGCATGTCGCGGCGGGAGGTCGTCCGCAAGTTCGATGAGATCGTCGCATTTGCCGAAATCGAGCGCTTCATCGACACCCCTGTCAAGCGGTACTCAAGCGGGATGTACATGAAGCTGGCGTTTGCGGTGGCGTCCCACCTCGAGCCGGAGATTCTGCTGGTCGATGAGGTGCTGGCCGTTGGTGACGCGGCGTTCCAGAAAAAATGTCTCGGGCGAATGGGCGAGGTCAGCAAGCACGGCCGGACCGTCCTGTTCGTCAGCCACAACATGATGGCCATCAAGTCGCTGTGCACGCGGGCAATCCTCGTCGAAGGCGGCCGGGTCGTCATGGACGGCGACGTGGACCCAGTGGTGAACCAGTACCTCTCTGCCGGGACGGACATGGCCCGGACGGGCATCATCCCCGAGAACGCCCCGCGCCACCGGGACGTGCAAGGTGAGGCGGTGTTCCGCTCGGTCCGCCTGACCGACGCGGACGACAACCCGACGACGCAACTGTACTTCGGCCAGCCGTTCCGCGTCAGCTTCACCTGCGACGTGCTGAAAGACATCGCCGACGGCCATTTCGAGGTTAGCATCTGCACCGCGGACGGGACACACGTGACCTATGCGACCACGATGGACTGGGGCCAGGGGCCGTTACGACTGGCCCGGGGGCGGCACGAGGTGAGTGCCGAGTTCGACGTGGTGCTGCTGCCCCAGGACTACACGATCGAGTTGGGCGTGCACCACCAAAACGGGGCCACCGCCGATTTCGTGCAACGGACCCTCGACTTTAGCGTTCTGCGCGTGGCCGAGAACGGCAGCGCCCACTACCACTGGCCGCGGACGCGCGGGCTGGTCCAGCCCCCCGCGCGCTGGGAGATCGACGGGCAGGCCTCGGACGGCTCGGCCGGAGACGAACCCGGTGGCCTGCGTAGCGGTTTGGGCGAGCGCGGGGTGCTGTGTTCGTGCCGGACGGAGCGCCGTCCCCCCGCCATCGCCGAGGAGGTGTGATGAGCCGCGTCGACGTAATCGTGCCGTGTTACAACTACGGCCGGTATTTGCGCGAGTGCGTGCGGAGCGCCTTGACCCAGGAAGGGGTTGAGGTCCGCGTCCTCATCATCGACGATGCCTCCCACGACGACAGTGAGCAAGTTGGGAGGAATTTGGCCGCCCAGGACAGTCGGGTCGAGTTTCGCCGGCATGCCCTCAACCGCGGCCACATCGAGACCTACAACGAGGGGCTCGATTGGGCCAGCGGCGAGTACACCCTGTTGCTCTCGGCGGACGACGTGCTCACGCCGGGGGCGCTGGCGCGCGCAGCGTGCGTGATGGACGCCCACCCCGAAGTCGGGTTGACGTACGGTCGGGCAATCTCGACGGCGGCACCTTCGCCTCACGATTTCACTCCGCCGGCAGAATTCAAGTGGTCCGTCAAGACCGGGGCCGAATGGCTCGCGGAACGCTGTGCGGGAACGAATCACCCGGTCCTGACGCCGACGGCCGTCGTGCGAACTGCGATTCAGAGGCGGATCGGCGGCTACAGCAAAGAACTTCCCCACGCGGGCGATCTGGAGATGTGGATGCGGTTCGCCGCCCACGCGGCTGTGGGTTTCGTCGGAGCGGACCAGGCCTATTACCGAACTCACGCGTCGAACATGTTCCTGCGCTACTCCGGCATCCTCGACCTCCGGCAGCGGAAAGAAGCGTTCGACTATTTCTTCAGAACTTGCGGGGACCTCGTCCCCGATTCCGACAGTTTGAAGAAGCTGGCCCAACAGAGAGACGCGAGCATGGCGGTCTGGCGCGCCATGCAGGCATTCGAGGCCGGCGACTGCGCTGCCTGTCGCGACATCATCGCGTTCGCCCGCGCCGAGTACCCGCGGGCGCGATTTGGCCTGCTCTGGCGACTCAAGGTCAAGCAACTTCTTGGGCCGAAGGCGTGGTCCGCGGTGGCCCCCATATTCCGCCGACTGCGGCGCGGGCGACACACGGTCGCGACCGGCGTCAGTTGAGTAACGCGCCAGTCTTTCTCGGAAGAATCGCACACGCCGAATAGCTCCAACCTCCTGCCCCTGAAAACCAAAGGGTGGAGCTTAGGAAACCACAAATGTCCCGAGCCCCCGTTAGTGTCGTCATCACCACATACAACCGCCGGCACCTAGTGTGTGACGCCATCGACAGCGTCCTGGCGCAGAGTCGCCCCGCCGCGGAAATCATCGTCATCGACGATGGCGGCAAGGACGGTACCGGCGACGCCCTGCGCGCCTACGGCGACAAGATCCGTTACGTCTACCAGGAAAACGCCGGCCTCTCCGCGGCACGCAACCACGGCATCCGCCTCGCGACGCAGCCCTTTGTGGCGTTTCTCGATGATGACGACGTCTGGCACCCGCGAAAACTTGAATTCCAGATGCCAGTCCTGGAGCGCGATCCGGAAATGGGCATGATCGGCGCCGAGCAGTTCGACTGGCCGATCGCCACTTTTCCGAACATCCCCGCCGATGCCGCCAGGTCGCTCGTGCCGGTCTCCTGGGAACGGCTGGTGATCAGGACGCTGATCCCGGTGTCTTCAGCGATCATCCGTCGCACCGTATTGGATCACATCGGCGGCTTTGACATGTCGGGATTGCTGTTCGGTTCGGAAGATCGCGACATGTTTCTTCGAGTCGCGGAGGTCGCCCGCGTCGCCATGTTTGACGTGGCGCTGATTGGCTATCGCGATACGATTGGCAGCATGTGCAAAAAGCCACTCGCACGTGAACAAGCGATGCGCGAGATTCTGCGCCGGCTTGACGAACGCAAGGTCTGGAGCGGTCGTTGGTTGCTCCGCCACAAAGCCTACAGCCAGTTGCTGATCAACTGCTCGGACGCCCAGGCCCGCGCGGGAAACCATGCCGGGGCCGTCCGGCGAACCCTCAATTCACTGGCCTGGTATCCACTCCCCTACCGGCGCGGCGAAACTCGAATGCCGCTGGAGCGTCCCCGCCGGCTAGCGGTCAATGTCCTGCGCCTGTTGAAGTTGAAACGCCCGGATGCGATGGCCGCAAAAGCTACTCCGACCACCAATGCCCTGATCGAAATGCGCCATCGCATGGCCGATACTGCACCATCACACTGATCTCACACCCGAGCTCACTCGTCGCGCTCGCGCTGCTTCGAAACTCCTGAATCCCCCTTTCATTCCTTTCGCAGGGCGGAACATGAACGTCTATCGTCGGATCGCCACCCGGCTCCTTCGCCGCCAGTCCGGTCGGCGGGCCCCTCATCGCGTGCGCCTCGCGGTCCTGAACCTGGAGGACCGTGTCACTCCCGCGGTGAACCCCATCGTCGCCGAGAACCAGCTCCCCGGCACCGCCCAGAGCATCTGGGACGTCAGCGGCGCCGGCGACCCGAGCGTCCAGGGCTTTGCCACGGACATCAGCGTCAACCAGGGCCAGACAGTTAACTTCAAGATCAACGACACGGCCGCCGCCCCGTACCACATCGACATTTACCGGATGGGCTACTACCAGGGCAACGGCGCCCGCCTGGTGGCCTCCGTCCCCTCCTCGCAGACCATCGCGAAGGTCCAGCCCAGCCCCCTCGTGGACCAGACGACCAAGCTGGTGGACGCGGGCAACTGGTCGGTTACGGCGTCGTGGGCGGTCCCCGCCAACGCCACCTCGGGGATCTACTTCGCCCGCGTCACCCGCAACGAC
>Ga0075418_10010206_pt1 | contig 10521 bp, 10 predicted proteins | sample SoiMetdeltSBSDD2_FD_81776 | JGI IMG/M metagenome (GOLD analysis project Ga0075418, IMG submission 81776) | Bulk soil microbial communities from a Populus tree surrounding site in Tennessee, USA - Soil MetaG P. deltoides SBSDD2 | ecosystem: Environmental > Terrestrial > Soil > Tree plantation...
ATGTCGCCCCTTTTGTATTGCTTTTTCGAATAATGGCGTAACTGTATCATGAAACAATTGTTCATCGGGCCATCCGTTACGCATAAATTTTGAAAGAGTGATTTCAGCATCCAGGGGAACATATCTGTCATCTTCAATAAGGGTCTGCACGCTGATGCCATAGCCGGTAAGTTTACGGCTGAGCGCTGCAAGGTGATTAATAGTGGCGATCACGATAACACAGTCACCGGCATTAATGCCGCCACCAATAAAACCAGCGAGCGCATCAAGGAACACATCATTGTCATCATAAATCTGAAGCACATGATCATTAGGGGCAATTTCGCCCCAAAAAACATTGGCGTTCGCACATTTCCATTCTCTATCCATGTTCTTTGTATAAGACTAAGTGTGATTAATTAAACAGATTCGGTTCTTTACGGGTTAACTCTTTCGTTCCGCATACAAATAACGTTCCATCTGTTTATTCCTCGTTTGCCTCCACAACGTTGACCTGTTATGAAAGATTTTTTGATCACTATTTTCTAAGACGAAACTTTGATATTCGCTTATTATCGTTTGTTCCCGGCAAACAATTGCCTGATACGAGCTGACATGGACATTAACGAGTCCTGGAACACAGTAACACAAGAAATCAAGTCACCCTCTTTTATTGCCGTATCTTACTTATACAAAACCCAATAATGATCGTTTGTCAAAACTGTGGGGCCGAGGGTGACCAGGTTTATTGTCCGCAATGCGGGCAAGCGCTTACAGCAAAGCGTATCAGTATGCATCATTTGATGCATGAAGTAGCTCATACGTTCTGGCATCTTGAAAAGGGCTTTTTGTATACGTTGAAAGAGTTAGCCATTCATCCCGGTACCATGCAACGAAAATATTTATCGGGAATTCGTTTGCGCTACCAGAAACCTTTCCCATTATTTACCATTTGTGTCACAATTTGTGCACTTGCGCTCTACCTGATTTACTTGCATGCACCAATGCAGACCGACCAATATTTTTACAAGCATTATTATTTTATAGTACAGGCAGCAATGCTTCCATTTTATGCATTGATCACTTACTTACTTTTCAAAAGCCGCGACCTTTATTATGCCGAAGCTCTTGTAATGACAGTTTATATGTTGGGTTTTATGTCGGTGTTTATTGTTCCGATCAATGCGCTTTCCTATTTTCTTCCCAATGGGATAATATCTTTACTTGAAGTGATCTTCCTTGTAACCTATAATATCTGGACAAATCTGAATTTCTTTAAGGGAAAAGCTGTCTGGTGGGTAATTGTAAAAACCATCATAACCATTGTAAGCAGCTATCTCCTGTTCCAGTTTGCATCAAACCTGGTTATAAATTGGTTTATGCACTGATCAGGAAATGGTAAATAGTACGGCCAGGTAAATACCGGTCAAACAGGATAAGTTTATCTTTATGAACAGAAAAAGCATGAATGATAAGCAACAACTTTATTCCCGGTATAAATGTTCTCTTATCCATTTTTGACATTGAGTCACTTATCAGGCATGGAGGTTTGCTGGCCGTTTGTCTTTTGGTGTTTGGCAGCACGGGTTTATTCTTTTGCTTCTTTGTTCCCAGCGGTGCGATATTGTTTACTACCGGGCTATTTACCGCCACAGGCGTATTACACCATGATATTTTCACGATTTGTATTCTATTGATCATCGCCTCCATTGCGGGAAACCTGGCAGGATACTGGTTTGGATGGAAGACAGGTCCGCTATTATACCAGCGAAAGGACTCAAGGTTCTTTAAACAAAAGCATCTTACTACGGCAGAATCATTCTATAAAAAATATGGCTGGCTGGCATTGACGGTCGGTTTATATCTACCCATTATCCGCACATTTGCTTCGATTGTTGCCGGAATGGTCGGGTTAAATTTTCGCCGGTTTATTTTACTCACTGCAGCCGGTTCCACAGTTTGGGTACTAAGTTTTGTATTAACCGGTTATTTTATTGGCAGCTCGTCTTATTTAAAGCCCTGGTTAAATTATATTGTCATCTTCTTTGTTCTGGTCGTCACAATACCTCTTATTATTTGGATAATAAAAGAATTAACACGATTACGTAAAGCGAATAAGAAAGAGTAATATTCTTCAGCATTAATGATTGCTGGCGAAAAAACATGAACAATCAGTGGCCAATGGTGTACAGTTGAATTTCGTTATGCTCATCATCTTTTGCTTAAAACCTTGCTATTACAAAAGAGCGGCATGATTTTTTGCCCGCTAAAAGTGTGACGCCGAATCGATTTCATATTATTTTATTTGTCTGCGGGCTGTTCGTGACCGCTTGTAAAGAAAAAAGCAAGATCAGTTATAAGGAACCATCAGTAGTATCGAATGAAATTGATTCAAGTAATATTATTGATTCCAATATGACGATGATAGGGCTTCCGGATCCTCTTATCTATACACAAGGACAGGAAATCAACACAGGTTCGATTATACCCGATAGTGTTGTTGCATTTGGTAAATCATTGGTGGGTACTCCATATTTATACGCATCTTCTGATCCGCTTAAAGGCTTTGATTGTTCCGGGTTTATCACTTATGTATTTAATCATTTTAATATTCAGGTGCCGAGGTCGTCCGTTGGCTTTACGGATGTTGGACTTGAAATTCCGAAAGAAGTAGCTAGCCCGGGTGATCTTATTTTATTTACCGGCACCGATAGTACGATAAAAATTGTTGGACATATGGGAATTGTAGAAAGTAATGAACATGGTAATTTACTTTTTCTCCATTCTACTTCTGGTAAAGCTTATGGTGTCACGATATCTCCTTTAAAAGGCTATTATGAATCAAGATTTGTAAAAGTTATCAGGATATTCCCAAAAAATAATTTCACAATGCCGTAAAGTGATCATTTGTGGGTGTCCTTTGCACAAGGCAAGGGATATAACAAGACCGGAGTAAAATTTCAGGAAAAAGTATTCGTGGCACGATGGGTCAGCTGCTCATGCCCGGAGATGAATTGTTCAATTGCTTTTAAAACGAGATCCATATCTTTTCTTACTTGTTGTTCTGAAAAACGAAGAAAGTTCAATCCCATGTCTTCAAGGATTGCTTGCCTATACTCGTCTTTTACTTTTTGTTCATCTTCGAAATGATATGTGCCATCTATTTCTATAACTAATTTCAATGGCTTGCAATAAAAATCCACGATATAACGGCCTACCGGTTTTTGACGATTGAATGTATAATTCAGCATGCTTCCCGCTCTTAGCTTTTGCCAAAGTAATATTTCACCAAGTGTCGAGTTATTTCTTAATTTTCTTGAAAACGCTTTGAGATTTTTATTATAAGGCAGCCAGTACATGTTTTTTGAAGTTACTAAATTCCCTCGTGCGAATCCCCCTTAGAATTACTCCGTTTTTTGTGATCGCTCAGATCCCCCTTTGAAAAAGGGGGAATGGATGCACTCCGTTTACAATACAGCTGGTACGCAGTGAACTCTCCGGATATCGTGCTGCACCAAGTCCCCCTTGGAAAGGGGGAGTGGATACACTGCGCTCGCTGTAAAGATTGTGAGGGGGATTACTCCGTAAGTTTGAAAGCTGCGCATAAGTTTAACGACATACCACACCGCATACATTCAAGACAACTATTGCATTATTATTAGGTCAGAGTTTGTGGTGAAAAAATCGGAGTTTTGTTATAATTCAAAAATCATTATGCAAACAAGAAAAATAACCAGGAATAGCCTTAAACACTGCTTCTCAGCATCCATCCTTGTCTTAATTTTTTTGATAAGCAGTTGTTCAAATAGTAGTAATCCTGAGGATTCGAACAAGCAGGATAGTACGTCGTCAGGAACCGTGAAAGAAGACTCCGAAGTTACCAATGCGGCAAAGGACGTTTGCAATTGCTTTGCTGATTTCGAAAATGCAATAAGTGCTGACGGCAAAAAAGTTTTAATGGAGACCGCTAACAAAAATGCCGAACTCGACATTCGACAATTGAACGAGAGCGACAGGGAAATATTTTCGACTAAAGGGATAACGGCTTATGACTGCACAAAAGCTTTGGAAAAGAAATATGCCTTCCTTACAGATTTTACTCCCGAAAAAGAAAAGCTATACAATGAAGCTTTAAAACAAAGTTGCAGTGAATTTGTAGTTGCCGTCATGACGACTAAATAAACGATGTGCAATTTAATCTGCCGAGCCGTTAGACCGGGTAATTTATCATAAATGCAATCATTTAATGGTTGAATAGAATTACAGCAGCACAAGTGAGCAAATCATTACCGGATGCTTCGAAGGCAACAGAGGCTAAATTGTAATATGGAAGCTGTATAATAAAAATCATCTTGCGATTCCTCACTCGTAATTAGAATGACAATGCACAAATGCTCATAACTCATCGCGCAACCCTCATTGCTTTCCCTTACCTTTGCGGACTTGAAAATCAGGCATGAAGAACATCCGTAATTTCTGCATAATCGCTCATATTGACCATGGCAAATCCACCCTGGCTGACCGTCTGTTACAGAGTACCGGCACTGTTAGCGATCGTGATATGATGGACCAGGTGCTGGACGATATGGACCTTGAACGAGAGAAAGGGATCACCATCAAGAGCCACGCGATACAGATCAATTATAAACACACCGATGGAAAGGAATATATCCTTAACCTGATCGATACTCCCGGCCATGTGGACTTTAGCTATGAAGTGAGCCGGGCACTGGCCGCATGCGAAGGCTGTTTGCTTTTAGTGGACGCGACACAAGGCATCCAGGCGCAGACTATCAGCAACTTATACCTTGCCATTGATAATGACCTTGAGATCATTCCTATCATCAATAAAATTGATATGGATGGCGCGATGGTGGATGAAGTTCGTGACCAGATCATTGACCTGGTAGGTTGTAAGCCCGATGATATTTTGCTGGCAAGTGCAAGAACAGGAATGGGTGTACCCGAGATTTTAGATGCGATCGTAAAGAGAATTCCAGCGCCTGAAGGCGACCCCGGCGCGCCACTCCAAGCCCTGATCTTTGACAGCGTATTCAATTCTTTTCGCGGGATCATTGTTTATTATCGGATACTGAATGGTAAAATTAAAAAAGGTGATAAAGTAAAATTTGTTTCTACTGACCAGGAATATGAAGCCGATGAAGTAGGTATCCTGAAATTGAAAATGTCCGAGAGACCCGAGGTGAATTGTGGTGATGTGGGTTATATCATTACCGGTATCAAGGTGGCAAAAGAAGTAAAAGTGGGAGATACCATAACACTTGCATCAAATCCTGATCCGCAAATGGTACAGGGTTTTGAAGATGTAAAACCCATGGTGTTTGCCGGTATCTTCCCGGTAGATACAGATGATTTTGAAGAGTTGCGTGATTGTATGGATAAGTTGCAGCTCAATGATGCCTCGCTGACCTATGAATTAGAAACCTCGCAGGCACTTGGTTTTGGTTTTCGTTGCGGCTTTCTTGGCTTGCTCCACATGGAGATCATACAGGAAAGGTTGGAACGAGAATTTAACCAAACGGTGATAACTACGGTGCCCAACGTTGGGTTCATTGGCTATACCACAAACGGTCAACAGGTAACTGTAAACAATCCCACTGAATTTCCTGACCCGGTAAAGACCGAACGAATCGAAGAACCTTTTATCAAGGCACAGATCATTACCAAGCCTGAATATATCGGTAATATCATGACACTTTGTTTGGGCAAACGTGGTATCCTGATCAACCAGCATTACCTGACGCAAACAAGAGTTGAGTTGATATTCGAAATGCCATTGACCGAGATCGTTTTTGATTTTTATGATAAACTAAAATCTCAAACCCGTGGTTATGCATCGTTCGATTATCATCCTATCGGCTATCGCGAAAGTGATATTGTGAAGATGGATATTTTATTGAATGGTGATAAGGTGGATGCATTGAGCGCCTTGATACACCGGAGCCGTTCGCAGGATTTCGGACGAAAGCTTTGCGAGAAATTAAAAGAGCTGGTTCCCCGCCAGCAATTCCAGATAAGTATACAGGCAGCTGTTGGCGCAAAGATCATTGCAAGAGAAAATATTTCTGCCATGAGAAAAGACGTTACAGCTAAATGTTATGGTGGTGATATCAGCCGTAAGCGTAAGTTATTGGAGAAACAAAAAGAGGGAAAGAAACGCATGCGCCAAATAGGAACAGTGGAAGTGCCTCAGGAGGCGTTTCTTGCCGTGTTGAAACTGAATGATTGATGTGGTGAATCGTCAATCGTCAATAGTGTCCCGATAGCTATCGGGATGTGAGTAGTGAATAAATAATTGAGGTGCCTATGATGCCACCTTTTATATTGCACCATGCTCCGCAGAAGAGGGATTCATTTTTATTTAGTGATTGCGTTATTTGCTGTTTACTTGGTCAACGGTCTTATCGCTATTCCCCGCAATTCGGTTACCTACGATGAAATGGATCACTGGAGCTATGGCAAAAGAATATTGATGCGGAAAACAGATAAGATCTATCCTTATGATGATGCCAGCGCCATGCCGATAACGGGAGTGAATGCAATACCAAGAGCCATTCAACAATTATCATCTCCTGGATTGTTAAAAACAGATGGCGGATTTAGTGATATAATGAACGGACGCTATGTTACGCTTGTCGTTTGTTTGCTTACAGGATTTTTCATTTATACATGGTCAAAACAATTGTTTGGCGAGAATGGCGGGCTGCTTTCACTATTCTTATTTGTTTTTTGTCCAAACCTCAACGGACACGGGATGTTGCTGACAACTGACGCTTACACCGCATTGTTCACCGTTTCTACATGTTACTTCTATTGGAAGTTTATCAAGCAATCAGGTTGGAAATATTTTATTGCCTTTAGCATTAGTCTTGGTGTGGCACAGCTGGTAAAATATTCCATGCTCCACCTGATCATTTTGCTTGCTATTATTTCAATATTAGTTTTGATCATACGAAAAACGCTTTTCAGCAGGTTCAAAATAAATCTTCTAAGATTAATTGCTTTAGGCCTGATCATAACATTGATCATTAATCTTGGATTTTTATTCAATGCCCCGGGAATGAGCTTAAATAAGTTCGAATTTGCCAGCCAGTCATTTAAGAATTTACAGGGATCATTTATTGGCTCCATTCCAATTCCATTGCCACAACCATATATCCGGGGCCTTGATTGGACAACGAACATGAATGAACTTGGCGCTGGTGATCCCAATGTTTCTGACGCGAATTATTTGCTTGGTGAAAAAAGAACCGGTACGGGGTTTTGGTATTATTATTTGGTGGTATTTATTTTCAAAACACCGTTAACCGGCCTATTACTTTTACTGGGCGCCGCAGTTTTCCTGTTTATAAGAAAGAAATTTGAGGGGCATCCCAGTACTATGCTTTTTTTACTTGGATCGATCTTTTATTTCCTGCTTGTCTTAGGTATTCAGAATAACGTCCAGATAGGGATAAGGCACGCATTAATGGTTTATCCATTATTGTATGTGCTTGTAGGTTTTATCGTTCAATTACCATCTTTTCATAAGCGCATGAAATTCGTGACTGCCCTGGTGGTCATCTATTCCCTCGCCACTTATTATTATTTTTTCCCGAATCTCATTTCCTATTCAAACGAATTTATCCCGATCAAGAAAGAGGCTTATAAAGTGATGGCTGATTCCAATATCGATTTTGGACAAGGTTGGTATGCATTGGAAAAATACCTGAAGGCCCATCCCGATGTAAAAATTGTGACGGTTACGCCAGCAGGGAAACAAGGTACATTTGTAATTGGAGTAAATGATTATCTTGATCTGAAAGGAGATCATAAATACTCGTGGATATATTCAGTAAACCCTGATGAACAGATCAATCATTGTTTCCTTTTATTTAGAATAAGATAAAAATCTTTGAACGACAACAGATCCATATTTGTAATTATCCCTTGTTATAACGAAGCAAGAGTCGTACGAAAAACTGTTGCTGATGTTTTGGAAAAAGGTTATAGCGTCATCCTGGTCGATGATTGCTCAAAGGATGGTTCCAAAAAACAATTAACCGGCTTGCCAATTTATTACTTACGTCATCGGGTGAATTTGGGGCAGGGGGCGGCGTTGCAAACCGGTATTGATTTCGCAAAAAAGAAAGGCGCTAATTATATTGTGACATTTGATGCCGATGGTCAGCATGATAGTAATGACATTGCAGGAATGATAAAGCTGATAGAAAAGGATAAAAGCGACATCGTTTTTGGTTCAAGATTTTTGCCTGGGTCAAAGACCAATGCCTCCGGCTCAAGAACTTTTGTGTTAAATATGGCGAGGTATATCAATTATTTTGTTTCGGGTATACTTCTTTCAGATGCCTACAACGGTTTAAGACTCCTGGATCGTAAGGCAGCAGATAATATCAGGCTTACCGAAAACAAGATGGCTCATGCCACACAGTTCCAGGTGCTGTCGGCAAAGAATCGGTTGCGCTATTCCGAGTATCCAAATAATATTCAATACACAGAATACTCGTCAGGAAAGGGCTTAAGGAACTGGGATGGAATAAAAATATTTTTTGAAATACTTCTTTACAAAATCTTCTCCTAATGACAATCATCCAGATCATTCTTACCATTGGCATTGTAGTCATAACTATCTACATGTATTTGCGTCTTCGCAGTTCGTTGCTGGATGTGATACTGGTCGCACTATTTTTTGCAGCAGGCATATTCTTTGTTTTATTTCCGGAAACGACAAATAAGCTCGCTCATTGGGTAGGAGTAAGCAGGGGAGCAGACTTGCTATCTTATTCCAGCATTCTGTTCTTATTTTTTCTTATACTAAAACTTTATGCAAGACTCAGAAGAGTGGAGCAAAAATTTACAGAGCTTGTAAGAAATAAAAGTATTGAAGAAGCTGAAGAGTTTAAACAAAATTAATTGCCACCGGGTTTCTTGCCCTTATTGGCGTCCGATTTCTGTTTTAATTTTTCTTCGTTCCTGTTTCCTTTAGAATCTAGGAGAGGATCACCAACCGGCGCCTGGCCATCTTCCAATTTATAATTAAATACCTTATCAATATGAACCCATTGTCCATTTTGCCATTTAAATCCCTCATAATCGCCATCAGGAATAAGGGTCCATGGAAATTCTGGTTCATCGGATTCTGAAATAAGATGGTCAAATAAGATCACCTTTAGTTCGGGCTCAAAATTCACAAAAGTTCTCGCATCTTTTTTATACTCAATGCTAAAACGCGATTGGGTCTTTTTTGCGACGCTATCTTCTTTAAAACTAAACGCGCCACCAAATACGGGCTGATTCTTCTCATCAAAAGATAAGACCTCTATCCATTTTTTCTGGCTGCGAAGTCCTTCGCGATCTATTCCAAAAAGGGTGTAATAGTTCTTTCCCTGGTGCTGGGTTTTAATGATGTTGTAATAAACCGCGCCGATCCAATTTGTATCGCGACAGGATTTAAAATATACATCAGAGGACCATTCGGAATCATCATGAAGCCTGAAACCCTTTAAAGAACCGTCCGGAGTTTTCATTTGAATAAATCCACGCTGCCAGCCGCGATAATCATCGATTTCCAGGTACCAGGTAAATATCCTGAAACTGCTATCGGGGGCATATAACTTGGAAATACCAAGCACTGAATCGAACGGATAATAAAAAGAATTTTTAACCTGTAATGCCCGGATAAATGTTGGAACAAAATCCTTGTATGCAATCATTCGAACGGCCTCGAGAGAATCAAGGATCATATACCTGGCCATTTGCTTAAGCGAATCTTCTTTTGCTCTTAATACTTTTTTATTGGCAGAGGTAATGCTCTGTGAGGGGGAATCAACAGCCGTAAACAGCAGAATGATAAGGGCTAAAAATGAGAGAATCGATTTTTTCACAGAATTTACCATTGGCATTGGGGCGAAGTTACACTGCTTTCACCAGACGTTAAATAACGCTGAAAGGTTTGCAGTATTTTATAACGTTTTATAAAGCTTTGGCAAAATCCGCCAGGCTATTGAACCGGAGATCGATGTCGGGGTGGGGAAAAGGCGTTTCCGGGTGAGTGGACGCAATATATACCGAGTACATACCCGCATTCCTGCCAAATAACATATCGCTTGGTTTATTACCTGCAACAATCGACCTTTTTAGGTCAATTTCCGGATGGTCTCTTTTTGCACTGAATGCCATGCCCGGATTAGGTTTGCGATAGGGATCTTTTGGCGTAACAGCAGTGCAAAAATAAATATCATCAATGCGGCCTCCTGAAACTTCGATCTGTTCCTTCATATAGGAATGTATGTCGATAACATCATCTTCGGTCATCAGTCCTTTGCCAACTCCCCGTTGATTACTGACAACAATGATGCACCCGAATTTATTGGCAAATATGTTCATTGCTTCCTTTACACCTTCATAAAAAATAAATTCCTGTGGATCGCGGATATAGTCATCTTTTTTTTCATGATTGATAACTCCGTCCCGGTCCAGGAAAAGTGTCCAGCCGGCATTAATTTTTTTCAGATCCAAGGG
>Ga0075418_10010211_pt1 | contig 10518 bp, 6 predicted proteins | sample SoiMetdeltSBSDD2_FD_81776 | JGI IMG/M metagenome (GOLD analysis project Ga0075418, IMG submission 81776) | Bulk soil microbial communities from a Populus tree surrounding site in Tennessee, USA - Soil MetaG P. deltoides SBSDD2 | ecosystem: Environmental > Terrestrial > Soil > Tree plantation...
CGCCCAGAGGGCACCGGTGCGGTCCCCCACGCCGGCGTAGGACCGCCGGAGGTTGGTGAGCATCCGGGCCAGGATCGCCCGGGCACCGACGGGCTCGAGGAACCGCTCCTCCAGGCGGGCCTTCGGACCGTGCAGCGCCTTGAACAGCTTCTCGCAGCCGGCCCGGTCGAGCCGGACCCGCCAGAAGGGATCGAGGAAGACACCCGGATCGATGCGGCTGCGGACCAGGAAGTGGCCCGGCATGCCGATCCCGTCGAGGGATACGCCGATGCGGCGCCCGACCTCCATCGCCACCACCGACAGGCTGATGGGGATGCCGCGCCGCCGGTCGAGCACCGAGTCGAGCAGCGAGTTGTTCGGGTGGCTGTAGTCCTCGACGTCGCCCTGCAGCTCGAGGCCCTGGAACAGCCGGTGGGTCAGGCCGTCGAGCGTGGGTTCGTCGCAGCCCGCGGCCAGCTTGTCCAACCGCGCGAGCTGGCCGTCGACATCGAGGTCCCGGTTGGGGTGGGCGTGCGCGGCGATGAGGAAGGCCCCCACATCGAGGCGGCAGTCCGTCTCAGGTCCCCGGACCAGCTCTGCGAACCGGTCAGTCACATCCACCGCCGTCACGGTATCGGGATTCCTCCCGGGAATCGGGGGCTCAGGCCGGCAGTTGGCTGACCGGTGTGCGGCCGGCGAAGCCGTCGTCCGGCCAGTGCCACCACGCGACCTCGTCCTCGCCCTGGAGCCAGCACAGCCAGTACCAGCGGCCGTCGCTGGCCCGGGCCGGGAAGTCGATCAGCCCCCGCTCGATGTCCCGCAGGACGATGCCCTCGGCCCCCAGCTCGTCGAGGCACGCCTGGATCGGCCGGGGATCCGCGGGCACGACACCGTGCCCGTTCTGCCGGACCAGGCGGCGGCTGGTCGTTGCCTGGGCCTGGTAGTCGGCCCACCGGTCCTGGGCCCGCTCGACCAGGTCGCCGACCCAGGAGAGCACGTCATTCGCCTCGGCGACCGTCCAGCTCCGTGACGGTTCGTCCATCACCCGAGCGTGCCACGGGCCGCGCCGACGCGGCAATCCTCCGCCGCTCCCGGCGCGTCGTCAGGGGCCGAGGACGACGAAGCGCTCCTCGGTCATCTCTCGGACGGCGTAGTGCGGTCCCTCCCGGGTGTTGCCGCTGTTGCGGACGCCGCCGTACGGCTGCTGGTCGGCCCGCCACGTGGGCACCTCGTTGACCAGCACGCCGCCGTAGTCGAGCCGGCGGGCCGCGCTCAGGGCGGTGTCCAGTCGGCTGGTGAAGATGCCGGCCTGGAGCCCGTAATCGCTGTCGTTGGCGAGGTCGAGGGCCTCGTCGAGGGTCCCGTAGGAAGCGACGGCGACCACCGGGCCGAAGACCTCCTCGCGGCAGACCTTCATCTCCGGGCCCACGTCGGTCAGCACCGTCGGCCGGAGCACGCCGTCGGAGCCGACATCGCCGCCGTAGGCGACCTTGGCGCCCTCGGCGACCGCGTCGGCGATCCAGGCCCCGACCCGCTCGGTGTCACCACGCGAGATCAGGGCCGACACCTCGGTCGCCTCCTCCAGCGGCGGGCCGACCACCAGCGTCGACACCGCCTCCACCAGGGTCGCGACGAAGTCGGCGGCGATGGACTCGTGGACGTAGATCCGCTGGGTCGAGATGCAGGACTGGCCGGCGTGGCTGAAGCCCGCGGTGCGGATCTTGGCGGCGGCCGCCCGCCAGTCGCCGTCGGGCTCGATGATCACCGGGCTGTTGTTGCCGAGCTCCAGGTTGACCTTCTTGCGCGCGGCCCGCTCCCGGATCCCCCAGCCCACCTCGGGCGAACCGGTGAAGGTGATCATCGCCACGTCGGCGTGGCTCACGAGCGGATCGCCCACCGCCCGGCCGCCGCCGGTCACCACGTTGAGCCAGCCGGCCGGGAGGCCGCACTCCTCGATCAGGGCCCGGGCCAGGAGCAGCGCTGTCAGCGGGGTCTGGCTGGCCGGCTTGAGCACCAGCGGGCAGCCCGCGGCGATCCCCGGCGCCACCTTGTGGGCCACCAGGTTGAGGGGGAAGTTGAACGGCGTGATCGCCCCGACCACGCCGACGGGGACCCGCAGGGTGAACCCGAGCTTGCCCTCACCGGCGGTCGAGGCGTCGAGGGGCACCATGTCGCCGGCCAGCGTCCGGGCTTCGGCGGCGCTGAACCGGAAGGTGTCGACGGCCCGCGCCGCCTCGATCCGGGCCGTCCGCAACGGCTTGGCGGCCTCTTCGGCGATGCAGCGGGCGAAGTCCTCCTGCTGCGCGTCGAGGACGGCCGCCGCCCGGCCCAGGATCGCCGCCCGCTCGTGCGGCGGGAGCGGCTCGGCCAGGCGATCACGCGCGGCGCTCACCGCCGCGTCGACCTCCGCCGCACCGCAGGCGGGGACCCGACCCACGAGCCGGTCGTCGTACGGCGACCGGACCTCCATGGTCTCCTGGGTCGTGACCCAGCGGGCCCCGATCGGCACGGCCTGGAGCTTCACGTCGGTCGTGTCGTTGGGTTCGCTCTCGGCAGGCATCGATTCGCCTCCTCGTCGACGGGTCGCCCCCTTGGTGCGGCTACCGTCCGGCTACGCATGGTGAGGTATCCGTTCCTCGACTGGCCGGGGCCCATCCCCTTCGCCCACCAGGGCGCGCACCGTACCGGTGGACCCGGCGAGAACACGATGTCGGCCTTCGAAGCGGCCATAGAGATGGGATACCGCTACATCGAGACCGATGTCCATGCCACGGCGGACGGTGTCCTGGTGGCCGTGCACGACGACACCCTGGACCGGGTCACCGACCGCTCGGGGGAGATCGGCCGGATGCCGTGGTCCGAGGTGCGCCGGGCCCGGGTCGCGGGCGCCGAGCCGGTGCCGCTGCTCGAAGATCTGCTGGGCCTGTGGCCCGACGTGCGGGTGAACATCGACCCCAAGCACGACGCGGCGGTCGAGCCGCTGGTCGAGACCATCCGCCGCACCGGAGCCATCGACCGGGTCTGCATCGGCGCCTTCTCGGACCGGCGGCTGGCGCGGGTGCGGGCGCTGCTCGGGCCCCGGCTGTGCACCTCGATGGGACCGCGGCAGGTCGCCCGGCTGATCGCGGCGTCCCGGGGCATCCCGGCCGGCCGGTTCACCGCGGCCTGCGTGCAGGTGCCGACCCGGCGGGGCCGGGTGCCGCTGGTCACCGCGCGCTTCCTGGATGCCGCGCACGTCAGAGGGCTACCCGTCCACGTGTGGACCATCAACGATTCGGGCCAGATGGGCCAGCTCCTGGAGCTCGGCGTGGATGGCATCATGACCGATGTCCCCGACGTGCTGAAGCAGGTGCTGGACGAGCGATCCCTATGGACGAGCTGACCGCGGTACCCGACCACGAGGATCTGATCCGCCTCTACCGGGGCCTGCTCCTCCCCCGTCTGATCGAGCACAAGATGCTGGCCCTGCTGCGCCGAGGCGACCTGTCCAAGTGGTTCTCGGGCATCGGGCAGGAGGCCATCTCGGTCGGCATCGTCGCCGCGCTGCAGGACGACGACTGGATCCTGCCCGGTCACCGCAACCTCGGGGTGTTCTGCGGGCGCGAGCTCGACCTGGCCCGGCTGTTCCGCCAGCTCCTCGGGCGCGACGGCGGCTTCACCCGGGGCCGCGACCGCACCTTCCACTTCGGCGACCTCGACCACCGGGTGGTGGGCATGATCAGCCACGTCGGCGCCATGCTCCCGGTCGCGACGGGCCTCGCGCTGGCGGCCAAGCTGCGCGGCGAGCAGCGGGTCGCGGTCGCGCTGGTCGGCGACGGCGCCACCAGCGAGGGTGACGTCCACGAGGCCATGAACCTGGCTGCGGTCTGGAAGCTGCCGGTGATCTTCGTGATCGAGAACAACCACTGGGGCCTCTCGACGCCGCCGGCCGAGCAGTACGCGTGCGCGCGGCTGGTCGACCGGGCCGCGGGGTACGGCATGCCCGGCGAGCGGCTGGACGGGAACGACGTGCTGACGGTCCGGGACGCCGTCCTCCGCTCGGCGGCCCACGCCCGCGCCGGCCACGGGCCGACGCTGCTGGAGTGCGTCACCTACCGGATGCGGGGCCACGAGGAGGCCTCGGGCACCGACTACGTACCCGTCGAGGAGCTGGAGCTCTGGGCCGAGCGCGACCCGGTGGCCCGGGTCGAGGCGCTGCTCGACGAGCGGTGCGCCCTCGACATCGCGGGACGCGAGCAGCTGCGCGCCGACCTGCAGGAGGAGATCGACAAGCTGGTGGCCGACGCGCTGCGGGCCGCGCCGCCGGCCTCCGACGCCGCCACCGAGCTGGCCGACGTCTGGACGCCCGCCCGGCCGATCGGGCGGGCGGCGCCGGCGACGACCCCGCCGACGGTCGCCGGGCCCCCCGAGAAGCGGTACCTCGACGCCATCGCCGACGGCCTGCAGGTCGCGCTGGACGCCGACCCGCGCGTCCTGCTGCTCGGCCAGGACATCGCCGAGTACGGCGGGGTGTTCAAGGTGACGGCCGGGCTGGTCGAGCGGTTCGGCCGGGAGCGGATCCGCAACACGCCGATCATCGAGTCCGGGGCGTTGGGCGCGGCGCTGGGTCTGGCGCTGGACGGGTTCCATCCCATCGTCGAGATGCAGTTCGGCGACTTCCTGTCCTGCGGGTTCAACCAGCTGATCAACAACCTGGCCACCACCCACTACCGGTGGGGTGCGCCGGTGCCGGTGGTCGTGCGGGCCCCGGTCGGCGGCGGGCTGGGGGCCGGACCGTTCCACTCGCAGAACATCGAGGCCTTCTTCTGCCCGGTGCCCGGGCTGAAGGTCGTCGCCCCGGCCACCCCGGGCGACGCGAAGGGGCTGCTGCTCGCGGCGTTGGACGATGGGAACCCGGTGCTGTTCCTGGAGCACAAGTGGCTGTACCGCAACGCGGTCGGACCGGTCCCCGAGGGACACCACACGGTGCCGATCGGCCAGGCGCACATCGCCCGCCCGGGCCGTGACGCCACCGTGGTGACCTACGGCGTCGGGGTGCAGTGGGCGGTGGAGGCCGCGGCCGCGCTGGCCGAGGCCGGCGAGGCCGAGGTGGAGGTGGTCGACCTGCGCACGCTCCGCCCGTGGGACCGGGACCTGGTGCTGGACTCGGTGGAACGCACGTCGCGGGTGCTGGTCCTGCAGGAGGCGCCGTTGACGGCGGGGTTCGGGGCCGAGGTCGCGGCGGCGATCGCCGACGAGGCGTTCCAGTCGCTGGACGCGCCGGTGCGCCGGCTGGGCGGCCTGGACACGCCGATCCCCTTCGCGCGCCCCCTCGAAGCGGTCTGGTCCGCCCGGGACCGCCTCCTGCCGGCGTTGCGCAGCCTGCTGGCGTTCTGAGCGGTCCCGCCGCCCGTCCTAGCCGCTGACGTCGACGCGGGCGACGGTGTTGTCGCCGCTGAGCGAGACCCACACCCGATCGGGCGAGGTCACGACGGTGAGCGGGCGGGTCCCCAGGGCTGTGGTGGCCAGGACGGTGGCGTTCGGGCCGTCGATGAGGGTCAGATCGCCGCTGGTGCGGTTGATGACCCACACCCGGTCGCCGTCGATGGCGATGCCGGCGGGCTCCTGGCCCACCGCGACCTCGGCGGTGATCTCGAAGCTCTCGGGGTCGATGCGGGTGGCCAGCGCATCCGTGCGACGGGCCACCCAGATGCCGGAGTCGCCCACCGCGAGATCGTCGACGTTGCCGCCGACCTCCACGCTGTGCACGATCCCGAGGGTGGCGGGATCGATCTCGGCCACCGTGCCGGGGTCGATGCCGTAGCTGACGTAGACCGCGTCTTCGGTCGCCGCCACCGACGACAGGTCTTCGGTGAGCTGGTCGTTGACGGTCTGGACGCTGTTGTCCGCGGGATCGATCCGGTAGAGGATCCCGTCGGCCGCGGCCACCCACACCGCTCCGGCGCCGAAGGCCAGGTCGTGGGGGTTGCCGGGCGTCTCGACGGTGGCGATCTCGTCGCCGGTGGCGAGATCGAGCCGGGCGACCTCGCCGGCGGCGCGGCGGGCCACCCACAGCGAGCCCTCGCCGACCACCAGGCCGATCGGCTCGCCCCCGACCAGGTACGTGTTCAGGACCTCGCCGGTGGCGAGGTCGAGCTGCGCGAGGTCGTCCGCTCCCTGGCCGCCGGCGTCGGTGGAGGCGACCCATACGTGATCGCCCTCCACGGCGAGGCCGTCGGGCGTAGCGCCGACCGGCGTCGTGCCGGCCAGCGCAACCGTCGGCGCCTGGCCGGGTTCGGTGGCTTCGGTGGTCGTGGTCTGCCCGTCGTCCGGTGGTGGGTTGTCGCCGTTGCCGCCGTCGTCCCGGGTCAGTGCGACGACGGCGACCACGATGACGGCAGCCAGAGCCAGGATCGCGGCCGCCGCCCCACCCTGGCGGATCCGCCGCTCCCTCGCTCCGTCGGGTCGCGGCACCTCGGGCGGCACCAGCGGCGGCGGCGCGGGTGGCGGTGGCGTCGGCTGGGTCGGCGGGCCGCTGGGCATCGTGGGCGGCCCACTGGGCGAGCCGGGCGTGGTCGGCGGGCCCGGAGCGGCCAGCGGCCTGGCGGGCCCGACCGGTTCGGCCAGCGGCGGAGCCGGAGCGGAAGCCGCGGCGGCGGCTCCGGCCGCAGCGGCGCCTGCGCCGGCGGCCGCAGCGCCCGCCGCGGCCGCGCCTGCCGCCCCTGGCCGGTCCCACTCGGGCTCGATCTGGACCGCCGGCACGATCGCCGTGGTCCAGGCCTCGCCGACCATGCGGGCCGCACCCAGGGCCACGGCGTACTTCGGGTGGGCGTCCACGAAGAACGGGCGTCCCAGGCTCTCGGCCACCATCTGGCCCACCAGGGGCATGCGCGACGAGCCACCCACCAGCAGCACCCGGTCGATCTTCTCCGGCGTCAGACCGGCCGAGGTGATCGTCCGCCGCAGCGCGTCGACGGTCTCCTCCAGCACCGGCCGCACCATCGACTCCAGCTCGCCCCGGGTGAGCCGCACCTCGGTGCTCAGATGGGGCAGCACGACCGCGATCGACACGTCGGTGTCCGAGGACAGCGCCTCCTTGGCCTCGATGCAGTCCTGCCGCAGCCGGGAGACAGCCTGGGTCACGATCGGGTCGTCGACGGGCAGCCGGTCGAGCTCGCCGTCCAGCGCCCGGTTGACGTGGGCGAACACCGCCTCGTCGAAGTCCACGCCGCCGCGGCGCTCGATCCCTTCGGGATCGCCGAGCAGCTCGAAGCCCTCCGCCGTCTTGCGGAGGATGGCCGAGTCGAAGGTGCCGCCGCCCAGGTCGTAGACCGCTATGACCTCCCCGGGCCGGACCCGTTCCGTGGCCGCGTAGGAGATCGCGGCCGCGTCGGGCTCGGTCAGCGTGACCGCCCGACCGACCTCGGCCAGCCGGATCACCTGGGCCAGCAGCTCCTGCTTGAACAGCCCCCAGTTGGCCGGATAGGTCAGCGCGACCTGCTCGGGCGGCTCGCCCTCCTGCTGGGTGGCCTGGTCGACGATCCAGCGGAGCAGCCGGGCGCTCAGGGCTTCGGCCGACAGCGGGGTCCCGCCCAGGATGACCGGGACGCTGTCGCCGATGCGGCGCTTGAACTCCCGGGCCAGGCGCTCGGGCTCGGTCGCGCCCCGGCGCATGGCCGCTTCGCCCACCAGGAACTCACCCTCCTGGGTGACGAGCACCGCGGACGGGACGACCGTGGACCGGTGACCGAGCGAGATCATCTCGGCGACACCACCGCGGTAGCGCGCGGCCGCCGAATAGGTGGTCCCGAGGTCCACGCCCAACCCGTAGCTCATGCGCCGCTCTCCGCCCGTCTCATGCTTCGGCGGGCACCCTACCCTCCCCCCGACCCCGGCCTGCGGGGCCCGATCTCAGCCGTGATTGCGCAGCGCGCCGATCAGCACCCGGAGGCCGTGCTCCAGCTCGTCGTCGCCGATGGTCAGCGGCGGCGCCAGGCGCAGGATGTTCCCGTCCGGGCCGCAGGACAGCACGATCACCCCGTCCACCAGGCAGCGTTGGCAGACCGCGGTGGCCGCGTCGGCGTCGGCCAGCTCGATCCCGATCATCAGCCCCAGGCCGCGGACGTCCCGGACGACGTCCAGACCCGCGACCTCGGTGTGCAGCCGCGCGAGCGTCCGCTGGCCGAGGCTCCGAGCCCGTTCGTACCGGTCCTCGCTCTCGAGCACGTCGAGCGTCGCGAGCGCCGCCGCGCAAGCCACGGGGTTGCCACCGAAGGTCGACCCGTGGGACCCGGTCGGCCACTGCTCCATCACCGCGCGGGGAGCGACGATGCCGCCCAGCGGCATCCCGGACGCCATCCCCTTGGCGAACAGGACGACGTCCGGCCGGACGCCGTAGGTCTCGGCGGCGAACGGGCGGCCGGTACGGCCGGCCCCCGACTGGACCTCGTCGAATACCAGCAGGATGCCGTGGCGGTCGCACCGCTCGCGCAGGCCCTCCAGCCACTCCCGGGGTGGCGGCACGTAGCCCCCCTCCCCCAGCACCGGCTCGACGATCAGCGCCGCCAGCGTGGCCGGCGGTGCCTGGAGCGCCAGGAGCTGGTCGAGCCCGGCCAGCGCGTCCGCGACCGCAGCCGACGGGCTGGCGTGCTCGTGGGGCAGGCAGTAGGGGGCGTGGTGCACCGACGGCAGCAGGGGTTCGTAGCCCTCGCGGTAGCGGCCCTTCGCGGTGGTCAGCGTCGTCGCGGCCAGGGTCCGGCCGTGGAAGGCGCGCAGGAAGGCGACGATGCCCGGCCGCCCGGTCACCCGCCGGGCCAGCTTGATCGCCCCGTCCACCGCTTCGGCGCCGGAGTTGCAGAAGAACACCTGCGGCTGGTCGAGGAACGGGCACAGCCCGGCGATGCGCTCGGCGAGCTCGATGTTGCGCTCCTGGTGCACGACCACCGAGGTGTGCAGCAGTGTCTGGGCCTGCGCGGTGATCGCCGCGACCACCCGCGGGTGGCAGTGCCCGGTGCTGTTGACGGCGATGCCGGCGCCGAGGTCGAGGTAGCGGCGGCCGTCCACGTCGAACAGCCACGAGCCCTGGCCGTGGGTGGCGACGACGTCGTAGTAGCGCGGCAGGACACCGGCCAGCGCCGCCTCGTCCCGGGCCAGCCACTCCTTGGTCCCCTGGGCGCCGTTGGAGCGGTTGGTCCCGTCGGCGGCGGTCATGGCTCCATCCGCTGGGTGTCGATCTGGGCCCGCTGCAGCGTGCCGGAGTAGTCCACGTACACCGTCTTCAGCTGGCTGAACTGCTCGATGCCCCGTGCTCCGGCCTCCCGGAAGCCGTTGCCGGTGTGCTTGGTCCCACCGAAGGGCAGCGGGATCTCGGCGCCGATGGTCGGCGCGTTGACGTAGACGATGCCGGTGTCGAGGCTCTCCACCGCCCGCAGCGCCTGGTTGATGTCCCGGGTGTAGACGGCGGCCGACAGGCCGTACTCCACGGCGTTGACCACGTCGATGGCCTCGTCCAGCTCGGCGGCCTCGATGACGGCGAGCACCGGGCCGAAGACCTCCTCCCGGGCGATGCGGTGCTCGGGACGGACGCCGACCAGCACGGTGGGGGCGTAGAAGGCGCCACCCGGGCAGTCCGCCACCTCCACCTGCTCGCCGCCGCAGGCCAGCTTGGCGCCCTCGTGGACGGCGGCGCCGACCATCCCGTGGATCCGCTGCGCCGACTCGGCCGTGATCACCGGTCCGACGTCGGTCGCGTCCTCGAGCGGGTCGCCGAGGCGCAGCTGGCCGGCTCGGGCCACGATGCGCTCGGTGACCTCGTCCACGACGTCGGGGTGGACGATCAGGCGGGAGGTCGAGGTGCAGCGCTGGCCGGAGGTCCCGAAGGCCCCGAAGATGGCGCCGTCGGTGACCAGGTCGAGGTCGGCGTCGGCCCGGACGATCATCGCGTTCTTGCCGCCCAGCTCGAGCGAGACCAGCCGGGGGCCGGTCTCCATGGCGGCCGCAGCGACCTTGCGGCCGGTGGGGACCGAGCCGGTGAAGCTCACGGCGCCGACGCCGGGGTGGACCGAGAGCGCGGCGCCGGTCTCGCCGAAGCCGGTGACGACCTGGATCAGGTCGTCCGGCACGCCCGCGGCTCGGCAGGCGTCGACGAAGGCGTGGCAGCACGCGGGCGCCTGCTCGGAGGGTTTGATGACCACGCCGTTGCCGGCCAGCAGCGCGGGGAAGATCTTCCACGACGGGATGGCCACCGGGAAGTTCCACGGTGTGACCATGCCGACCACGCCGACTGGCTGGCGGGTGGTCCAGCAGATCTTGTGGGCCAGCTCGGAGGGCACGGTGTCCCCCCACGACGAGCGGCCCTGGCCGGCGACGAAGGCCGCCATGTCGACCGCCTCCTGGACGTCACCGCCGGCCTCGATGCGGATCTTGCCGGCCTCCCGGCTCACCAGCTCGGCGAGCTCGTCCTTGCGTTCGGCGAGGATCCGGCCCGCCGCGGCGACGACGTCGGCCCGAGCGGGCACCGGGACGCGGGCCCAGGCCCGTTGCGCTCGGCTCGCCGCGGAG
>Ga0075418_10010212_pt1 | contig 10517 bp, 9 predicted proteins | sample SoiMetdeltSBSDD2_FD_81776 | JGI IMG/M metagenome (GOLD analysis project Ga0075418, IMG submission 81776) | Bulk soil microbial communities from a Populus tree surrounding site in Tennessee, USA - Soil MetaG P. deltoides SBSDD2 | ecosystem: Environmental > Terrestrial > Soil > Tree plantation...
TCGCGATCGCCGCCACAACCGAACACGGTTATGAGCCTCCCTCGAGTGATCGGGCGCACCGCACCGAGGACTTTTTCCAACGCATCCGGCGAGTGGGCATAGTCGACTAAAATGGCGATATCGAGATTGTTGGCCACTTTTTCCAGCCGCCCCGGCACCGACTTAAGTCGGTCAATGCCTTGGGACACGGCCTTGGCATCGAGCCCCAAAGCCAAACCTGCGCCGACTGCGCCCAGAATGTTTTGTAAATTGGCCGTGCCGATCAGCGAAGATCTGAATTCGATCGTCGAACCACGCGCCTGGATGGCTCCTCTGAGTCCGCCGACATCTTGCTCTACATGAAGCGGGCGCACGTCCCATTGCGCATCCTCACCATAGCTCCAAGCATCGACATTTTCGCCGCGCAGTTTTGCCAGCAGCTTACGGCCGTACGGATCATCAGCGTAAATCACCGCGGCCTTATTCGGCTTGCAGCTTTCTTTGAGATAATCAGTGAAGAGCCGGCACTTGGCTAAAAAATAGTCATCCATATCTCGGTGATAATCAAGATGGTCGCGAGAGAGATTGGTAAATACGCCGACATCGAAGGCCAAACCACGCACCCTATCCTGAGCCAGAGCGTGCGAAGATACTTCCATCGCGACGGACCTGACTCCGGCTTGGACCATCGCGGCGAGCATCTCTTGCAAATCGAACGACTCGGGCGTCGTGTGATGTGCCGGCGCCTCGGAACCACCATAGCGGTAACTAATCGTGCCGATCACACCGGGGTCCCGAGCCGCCGCTTGCAGCATCGACTCGATAAGATAAGAGAGCGTCGTTTTACCATTGGTGCCGGTGATACCAACGAGCGTCAGTTTGGTGCTCGGCCGGTCGAAAAAATGCGCCGCCCACAAGGCCAGGGCGCGGCGCGTATCTTTGACGCGCACTGCGGCGGACGCGTGCGGCCAATTCCCCTCGCGCGAGAACACGACGGCCGCGGCGCCGCGGCGCACCGCGTCCGCGATAAAATCGTGACCATCGACTTTTTCTCCTGGTACCGCGAAAAATATTTGTCCGGCGCCGGCCTTGCGCGAATCGTAGGCGAGTCCGGTCACGTCTTGGTCGAGATCACCGTCAGCTTGCTCCACCGCGTCGATCGCCAGAAACTCCTTGATGCGCATCGCTCTAGCCTTGCAGATTGAGAACCAAAACTTCACCCTCGTTCCAGCGACCACCGGGAGCGGGAACCTGCTTGATCACGTAACCATTGCCCTGAAGCCGCAATTTCAGTTTCAAGCTCTGCGCTTTTTCCAGCGCTTCGCGCAGGCTGAGACCGACGAAGTCGGGCGTCGCTTCGGCATTTGCTCCCGCTATCACAGCGCCGGGCTGTTTAACCGCGCGCCGGCTCGGCAACTCCGACTGATCCTGCATCGTCGGAATCGGCGCTGCCTTTTCCGGCGCCACGGCGAGACGGCGCAACGCCGCTTGCGCGATGTTGCGAAAGACCGGAGCGGCGACGACGCCGCCATAGACGTTTACCTCGGGCTCATCGATCAGCACCAACGCCACCAAACGCGGATCATTGGCGGGAACAAAACCGACGAACGAGCCCACCCGCTTCTTTGCCGCATAGCCGCCATGAACCGGGTCGGCCTTTTGAGCCGTGCCGGTCTTACCGGCAACCTCGAACCCTTCGACGTTTGCCATCACGCCTGTGCCGCCTTCGCTGGTCACATTCCGCAGCATTGAGGCCAAAAGCTTAGCGGTTTTTTCTGAAATCACGCGGCGAACCACATGCGGCTGATTCTCCAACAACACTTCGCCCTGCGGACTGACCACGCGCCGGGTAACGTAGGGACGCATGAGAAAACCGCCGTTGGCGATCGACCCGTAGGCCATGACGAGTTGCAGCGGCGTAGTCGAAAGACCTTGACCGAAGGCGTGGGTGGCCAAGTCGACGGCCGACCACTTCTCCGGTTTACGCACGACTCCCGCGACTTCGCCGGGCACGTCGATTCCTGTCTCCTGACCGAATCCAAACTTTTCGATGTATCGAAAATAACGGTCCCTCTTAAGCTTCTCAGCTACTTTGGTGAAGCCGATGTTGCTTGAGACTTGAAGAATCTTGGAGAACGACAGCCAACCGTTCGGATGCGTATCGTGAATAATTTTTCCGGCATAGGGATATTTGCCCATTTCGCAATAGAAGAGATCGTCTTTACCGACGACGCCTTCTTCGAGCGCCGCCGCGGCCAAGATCGTTTTGAATGTCGATCCAGGCTCGAAACTGTCGGTCACCGCGCGATTGCGTCTCTGTTCGGCCGACTGTTTGGTATAGTTGTTCGGATCGAACGATGGATAATTGGCGAGGGCGAGGATCTCACCTGTAAACGGGTCCGCCACGATTGCGACACCCGCCTTGGCCCGGTATTTGACGATCGAGGCCTCGAGCTCTTTTTCGGCAATGTGTTGGATCGAGGTATCGATGGTCAGATGCATATCGCTGCCGGGCGGAACATGCAGATCCTCGACGCCTTGCACCAGCACACGTCGTCCCAGCGCGTCACGCTCCGCCACCGAGGAGCCGGATTCGCCGCGGATATATTCATTGTATTTGAGCTCCAAGCCCTCGAGCCCTTCCGAGTCTCTGCCGACAAAGCCGATCACTTGGCCGGCCAGCTGACCCTGCGGGTAATGACGATTGGGCTCATAGAACATGCCGATGCCGTCGGCGTTCAATGTTTGAATTTTTTCCGCTTCCGCTGACGACACCTGACGTTTGAGCCAAATAAAGGGCTTTTCGCTGACCATCTTTTGCTTCACGTCGGCGGCCCGCAAGTTGAGAATCTGCGCCAAGTCGCGGCTTAGCCGCTCGGCATCTTGGATGCGGTGCGGACGCGCGTAGACCGACTGCGATTCCATGCTAAGCGCCAACGGCTCGCCGGCGCGGTCGAACAACGCGCCGCGTTTGGGCAGCACAATCCATTCTTTTAGATGCTGCCGTTGGCCGAGCTTCATCAGTTTTTCGCCTTGCAGCATTTGCAATTGAACGGCGCGTCCGCCTACGACCAAAAACAAAGCCAGAAATAATAGTTTTGCGGCACCGAGGCGGCGCTGATTGCGTTGTAGAGATCTTCTCATGGGAGCACGATAATTTGGCCTTTTTCCGGCGGCTTCAAACCCAAGCGGCGACGGGCGAGCGACTCCAAACGATCGGGTGAAGTCATCGTCGCCAATTCGATTTTGAGTTCGCGGTTTTCTTGCTCCAAACGGCTTTGCAATTTACTCGCGCTCGATAGCACGTAACCCATGTGAACCACTTGCAAGCGCAACCAGACATGGACAAGCACAGTGCCGATCAAAGCGAGCGCCAAAAATGCCACGACGACGAAGCGTCGACGTCCGCCGGCGCGATCGACGCGCGGCGCTCGCTCCCGTTTGCCATTGGCGGTCTGGCGCCCTGACGCGGTGGCGGTAGCGGCCATGATTGTCTCTTAGATCCTCTCCACCGCGCGCAGCTTCGCCGAGCGAGCGCGCGGGTTGGCCTGTATCTCGCCGGCCGACGGGACGATCGGCCTTTTTGTCAGCAACTTCACTTTTTGGCTCCAGCCGCACTGACAGCGCAAAGCGCGCGGCGGACAAAGACAAGCGCGGCTCCATTTACGAAAGGCCGTCTTCACCAGGCGGTCCTCAAGAGAATGAAATGAAATGATCGCCATTCTCCCGTTCGGTAGTAAAGTTTCGTAGCCGCTCTCCAAGAAGCGCCTTACGTGGTCCAACTCTTGATTGACGGCGATGCGCAAAGCTTGAAACACCTGAGTGGCGGGATGGTGCTCATGGCGGCCGCGCCCCTTGATTCGCCCGATCAAACGAGCCAGGTCGCCGGTGCTTTGGAGCGGTCCGCTTCGCCGCTCTTCCACGATCGCCCGCGCGAGCCTTCGTGCCTGGGGCTCTTCGCCGTACTCGCGAAAGATTCGCGCCAAATCCTCCGCCGCGTAAGAATTGACAATCTCGCGTGCATCGATCGATTGGCGCCGGTCCATGCGCATGTCGAGCGCCGCGTCCGAACGAAAGCTGAAGCCCCGTTCGAGAGAATCGATTTGATGGGATGAAATTCCTAGATCCAAAATCGCTCCGTCCACATGCTGCCAACCGATCTCGCCGAGAATATCAAATGCCTCGGCGAAGCTGGCCTGGCGCGTGATTAACCGTTTGTCAAATCGTCGCAGCCTCTCGCGCGCCGCGCCCAGCGCCTCATCATCCCGGTCCAAACCCAAGACCTGCCCATCCGGACCGCTGTTGATTAGAATCTGTTCGCTATGCCCTCCCCCGCCGAGCGTGCCGTCGAGATATCGCTTGCCCGGACCGGGAGAAAGCAACTCGATCACCTCCGGCACCAGTACGGAAATATGCGAGTACACAGCTCAATGACTGGTTCCGTCACCCTCCCAGTCATCGTCGAAACTTTCTATCGCATCTTCAAGAGAGGTGTAGTCTTCGAAGAATCGGTCCATACCCACGACCTTGAAAATATCGCGTAAGAACGGGCTCATGCCAGCGAGCTTGAGATCGCCATTCAAGTTCCGCAAAAGCTTCAGGCGCTCCAGTAGCACACCGATGCTAAGGTAGTTGATATGGTCCACCGATTTAAGGTTCAGCACTACCTTGATTCGTTCTTTTTCGATCAACGAACCGATCGCGTCCTTGATTCGAATCATCTCACGAAAATCAATATCGCCGGTGAGGTCGATCACTGAAATATCTTGAATGGGTTTTCGCGCTAGTAGCATTCGCTATTCTCCTTTTGTGGATTCGGGAGCCGCGCTCGCGCGCGTCTACAATCCCAAATCACCGAGGAAATCCGGATCCTGCATGAGCTTGTCTTCCGCCTCGACAAAAATCTTTTTCCATGCTTCGCGGTCCCACACGCGAAATTTTTCCAGCGCAGAAACTAGAATGACATCGCGTTTGAGGTCGGCGTATTTTCTAAGCACCGGCGGTATAAGAATCCGGCCGTGAGTATCCACGGTGCATTCACAAGCGGAACCGAGATAATAATTTTGAAATCGCACCATGCGCGGATCGAACTTCGGTTTCTTGCGAACCTCTTCTTCGAATCGTAGCCACGCATCGATCGGATAGACATCAAGACAACGCTGGCTGTCGATGACGAAATTAGTCATCACAATTCGCTCGTCGCCCTTGCCCACCAAAACGTCGCGGAACTTAGATGGGATACTCAGGCGTCCTTTGTTATCGAGCGTATGTTCGAAGCTGCCGCGAAACATAGTTTCTAACCAGTGTCCGCAACTAGAAGATAAATGTTATCCCACCTTTTCCCACTAGGCGCCACTTATAACTTGCCCTCCTCCACCTGTCAACAAAAAAGAACCAAAACATTGAGGTTTTCTAAGATTTTAGGAAGCAGCTCGGTAAATGATGGACGCTCCTTTGAATACAGGGGCGCGGCTGGAAAGTTCGACCGTCTAGCTATGGCTTATCAAGGCTAGCGTGCCGGGACTAAGACAGCGCGAACCAAAATCAAAACGTGTTGGAAACCGAAAGGATCGCTGGCCAGCAAAGAACCGCGCAAAATGCAGGAGATGATCGTAGTCGGACGATTTCGTTGAAGAGTTGGGCTAAAGTGGATCGGTAAGCCGGATTCTGTCGTAACCCATAAAATGGGTCACAGCGATCATTCATCTTGCCCCTCGATTGCTCAAGGGGTCGAGCGACCTTACCCGAGGGCTCTGGGCGGACTACCCTACCCTCCTATTTGGCCTTGCTCCAGGTGGGGTTTGCCATGCGTTCGCCATTACTGGCGAACCGGTGAGCTCTTACCTCGCCATTTCAACCTTACCGGCCGTTAGAACGGCAGGCGGTATCATTTCTGTGGTACTTTCCCCCGATCACTCGGAGCCGTCGTTAACGGCCACCACGTCCTTTGGAGTCCGGACTTTCCTCGCTTCATGCGGGAGCACGAAGCGCGATCGCTTGATCCACTTTAGCCCGCAATATTGCCTTTTTCACCGCTTCGTCAATGTCCCGATTGGCCATCCGACCAGCCAATTTGCTAAACTCACGGCGCACGTGAACAATACGATACGGGTCGAACTGTCGCAACAAACTCACGGCGCGAGAGATAGCTTAATCCGATACACCCCACCCAACTGGCGCACCAACAACTGGGAATCGCTTTGCGCGACGATATTTTTCCCCGAGTCGAAGGAGCGCTTCGAGGCCCATCAACGATCCTGCGTATTCGGCGACATTATTCGTGACGCGACCGAGGTGAACGTCATGAGCGCGATGAAGATTGTGGCGGGCTGCGGCACAGACCACTAAAGAGGATGGAGAAAGGATCTCTAGCTTCGCTAAATGTTCGGCGCCACTATTCGGCGGCTGGTTTGACGAAAAGAATGCGCTGGCAGCTCGGGCACAGATGCACTTTTTCATTTCTAATGATTTCATTCCATAACTGCGGCGGCAGGTTCATGTAACATCCTTGGCAAATGCCTCCGGTAACTTCCACGACCGCCGTTCCACCACGGCGAGAAAAAATCAGCTCATATCGGGAGATCAAGTCACCAGTTACCTGCGATGCAATGCTCTGCCGGCGCGTGGCCGCTTCAGAGACGGCCGCATCGATGCCGCTGATCTCTACCTGCAGCTCATCTTGGTTCTTTTGCCACGCCTCCTGCATCGCCGCCATTTCCGATTGCTTTGTCTGGATCTGAGCCTTCACGACATCGATCTCCTGCATGATCTTGATTAGATCTTCCTCCAGGTCCCCGTTGGTTTGTCGCATTAGCTCGATTTCACGTTGCAGCGCCTGCAGCTCTTTGGTGTTTTTGATGCGGTTCATGCGCATCCGCTTGTCCATCGCTTTTTTGCCCTCATCCTGGAAGATCCGGTCTTTTTCGACGCGCGCTTTTTCCTTCTCTATATAAATTGCGCTTAGCGCATCGATTTCGCCCTTTTTGCTCTGTATTTGCTTCTCGGTAACCCGAAGCTCGTCGAGTAACCTTTGTTTGCGACCGGTTTGTTCTTTTATCTCGCGGTCAACAGTTTGTAGCGAGGCCAAAATCTCGATCTGTGCGTGCAACGTTCAATCCTCCGATTAGAAAAAAAAATGCACCCGTTTGGGTGCATTTCTGGTGCTGAAACTCTAGCGGCTATGAATCGCTTTAGTCTTAATCTGCTCACTCCCCAAAAAAAGCCTTCATTGATTTACTTATCTGGATTTGTCAGCGTTGTCAAAGCCGGATTTAGGTCACTTCCAGGGAAGTTCGGCACGCATTGAGATAGCTTTGGTTCACGAGCGCGGGATTACGCCCGAGGGGGACGCCCAGCCCGACGCCGCCAAGCTGGAACAACCTCTTCTGGCTCATCCGCTCTGCTGGATGGCGCGCCAAAGTAATTTTATGTCGCTTGTCTGCTTGGGAGCTGTCCTAGGCTGCGCGACGATCACAGTCCCAGCTTTCCCGGATTCATAATATTGTTGGGATCAAGCATCTTCTTGATTTGCCGCATCACTTCCAAGCCGTAGCCATGCTCCTCCGCCATCAGTGGCGCCAGTTTGATGCCGACGCCGTGCGTGTATTCCATCGAGCCGCCCATCTGCTGCACCAAGTGCAGCAATTCCTCGACGGTTTCCTCCAATATTAATTGGGCGTTTGGTGTCGTGTCTTCGTCGGCGCCCAAGCGCATGGAAAACAGCTCCGGTTGCACCCACAAACCGCTTTCCTGAAGCCGCACGCCGCGGCTTTGAATCAACTTTTGTGCGGCGTTGCGAAATGCCAGAACCTTTGATGCCGGCAGTGCGACATGAATCCAATCGCGATAGATTCCGTCTCGACCGCGTTCTCGGCGCTGGCGTCGGTTCTGCATGAAGCGACGCGCGATTTCATGACGCTCGAGCCAGAACTGCTCTGGCTCCGCGCGGTCGAGCGGCGTGCCGCCTCCGGCGGCGCAGACCGCTGCCGCTAGATTCGCTTCGGCCGTAACTATTTTTTCGTTGCCCTCGAAGACCAGATATAACAATGCGCCGGGATCGTGCTTTTCTTGATCGTCGCCGAAATCGAGCAACGCCGGTTCGATTCGCTCATGGAACATTTGCTGGATCGCCGCGAATCCCTGCTCAAACGAAGAAAAGAGAAACCCGCAGAAAACCCGCGCTTGCGGCTTTGGGAAAATGCGGATGGTCGCCTCGGTGATCACCCCGAAGCAGCCTTCGCCGCCGATCAGAAGCGCATTGAGGTCGATGCCCGCCGAATGTTTCGATACCGGTCGCGTCCGCAGGAGTTTGCCGTTCGGCAGCACCGCTTCCAAGCCCAAAACCTGCTCGCCCATCGAACCGTAAGCACCGGCGCGATACCCGACGCTGTTGGTCGAGATCGCGCCGCCGATCGTGGCAACCGGAACCGTCCACGGATCGTGGCCGAGAATGTAGCCCAGCTCATTTAGTCTTGTCTCCAGCGCTTCGAGCACGACTCCGGCTTGGACCCGGGCGGAACGCGCGCCAATATCGATCTCGACAATTTGTTTCAAGCCGCGCAGATCAATGGCCATGCTTGGCCGGATCGGAATGGCGCCGCCCATCAGTCCTGAACCGCCGCCGAACGGCACCAGTGCGATTTTTTCCGCATTGGCGAACTGGACGATGCGGCGCACTTCGTCCGTCGATTGCGGTTTGACGGCGCAGAGCGGCGTGCGCAGCTCGGGGTGATGGTTCGGGTGCATGCGCCCCTCGCTGAGCGCGTCCCAGGAAAGGTCCTCGAGCGTGGAGGAATCCGTAGCAATTCTTGTCCGATCGATTACCTTTGCAAGTTTGGCGGCAATGTTGCTCATGGCGTCGTGTATTATCGCACCTGGTCGAAAGCATATCCCAATCAGGGCGAGTGAAAAAGGAGGGGGCTGAGTGTTGTGGGAAGCGAGATGTTTTAGGTTCGCGCGCGATCCTGGCTATGCAAATCCGCCTGCCTCGATCGCTACAACAAAGTGCCGCTCAGCACCACCGCGGCGATCGAGAAATAGATCACCAAACCGGTCACATCGACCAGAGTCGCGACAAACGGCGCCGACGCGCTCGCCGGGTCGAAACCCAAACCACGCAAGATAAATGGCAGGATCGAACCGGCGACCGAGCCCCACAAGACGACGCCGACCAAACTGAAAGCGACGGTCAGCGCGATGAGAAAGTAATGATCGCCGTAGGCGTTAAAAAGAAATTGCCAGAGGAGAATGCGCGCCATGCCGATGGAAGCGAGTATGGCGCCCAAGCCGAAGCCCGTGATCACTTCACGCCGGATCACCCGCCACCAGTCGCGCAGCCGCACTTCTCCCAACGCCATGGCGCGAATGACCAGCGTCGTTGCTTGCGCGCCGGAATTGCCGCCGCTACTGATGATCAGCGGCACGAATAACGCCAACACGACGGCGCGGGCGATTTCCGCTTCAAATTGTCCCATTGCGGTCGCGGTCAGCATTTCGCCGAGAAAAAGCGCGGCCAACCAACCCGCGCGCTTGCGGATCATGCGCGGCAACGGAACCTGCAGGTACGGGCCTTGAAGCGTTTCGACGGCGCCGAGTTTTTGAATGTCTTCGGTGGCTTCCTCTTGAACGACGTCGACGATGTCGTTCACGTTGACCACGCCTTTGATGCAGCCTTCGGCGTCCACGACCGGCATCATTAACAGATGGTGGCGCATGAAAAGCTGACTCAGCGCTTCTTGGTCCAAGTCTTCCGGCGCCGAGATCACGTCCGTGCGCATCACGTCCTGGACAAGTCTGTCGCCCGGAGAAACGAGCAGATCGCGGAACGAGACCACGCCGTGCAGATGTTCTTGAGCGTCGACGACAAAAACATAGTAAACCGTTTTTTCGCGCATGCGCGCGTCCTTGCGCAGGTAACTGATCGCCTCGTCCACCGTCATGTCTGCGCGCAAACGGGAGTAGCGCGTGTTCATCAAGCCGCCCGCTTCATCTTCCGCGTAGTCGAGAAGCCCTTTCACTTCCCTGCGGGTCTGATCGTCAAGCAATGACAACATATTTTCGCGTTCGTCGGTGGGCGCTTCTTGAATAACGTCCGCGGCATCATCCGGCGCCAGCAAGCGCATCCACAAGCGACGCTCACCAGGCGGCAAAGCCAATAGAAGCTCCGCGCGATCGCGCGCGCTCAATTGCAAAAAGAAATCATCAGCGTCATCGCGTTTTAAAAATTCAAATCCTTCGACACGTTCTTCCAATGACAACACGGGCCAGGCTTCGTATAATTCAGCAGGTGTAAAGATTCTTTCCGCCATAAAATATCCGGAAGCATTCGCCCGGCGAGCAGGGCAATTTCACATTCGTAGCACATCACCCCAACGGTGCAAACCGACAAAAGTGGCGGTTAAGAGAAACTTAATACGACGGGAAAATACAGTTCGGCGCAGCGTCGGGACAGATCGATGCAGCGGCATCGAGCGGCATCCCGTGCATGCCCGTCCCTCGCTGGAATGCCGCGCCTGGCGGGGCGATCGATGAGCTTGGAA
>Ga0075418_10010213_pt1 | contig 10516 bp, 9 predicted proteins | sample SoiMetdeltSBSDD2_FD_81776 | JGI IMG/M metagenome (GOLD analysis project Ga0075418, IMG submission 81776) | Bulk soil microbial communities from a Populus tree surrounding site in Tennessee, USA - Soil MetaG P. deltoides SBSDD2 | ecosystem: Environmental > Terrestrial > Soil > Tree plantation...
GTTTGGAATTAAAATTACAAAGTTCTTTACATTCTTAGGTACAACCAGCTCTTTATTATTAAAAATATTTGAAGCCAAATTTGAATCCGGGGTTTGACTAAAAGAGTAACTAAATGTCGATGCTGTTAATAATATCACCATTGTGGCAAACATTACCGAATATATATAATTCATAATTTTAATGGCACCGGCTAGAAAATAAGTTAACTGGTACAAGTATATAAGTCGATGACTTTACTTTAGCGGTGAACCGAATATATTGATTGAAATTTCCATAGGTCAAGTTACTCTGGCTTATCTACTGTGAATGTCGATTATGTGTTTATGATAGTGATGGTACTGCATTTGAAGACCACAAAATTTACAGCTTATCCTTCCGTACTGATTTTTATAGCACTCTTTACAATATCTCCCTTCAAAATGATTGCTGTTTGGTAGTAGTTTTTTTTCCTGTCCACAGGAACTGCATATACCTACTTCAAACTCCATGTAATATTTCACTTCTAATGATTTAGGATAGGAGGGCTTTTCTCATACATCCTTTCGAGAGCGAGATTCATGTCGTAGGGAGAGACCATGATCAATATCTCACAACATCGTAATACTCTTAATAACTTATGATACAACTGTCTAAATGTGACGAGACCGCATATCAGATAAAAAATGCGCCCGGAGTTGATTTATGAACCTACATATTTTATACAAATCATGCAGATGAACCAGCATTTTGATCGAACAAGAAACAACTTATAATCGGTAGTTAATTTTTACGCAAATTATTGTTATCTAAGATTATGTCTAGATATTCCAAAAATTCTTAATATAGTAACGAATTGCAGGCACTATTCTACAACAATTTTATTTTTCACATAATATTTCAAAATAGTTCGTTTTCAAGATTGCAAATTTGCTTAGATACTTGTATCAAATTGCTTAATTAATTTAAATACTATAGAAATAAGGTAGTCCAAAAAATGAAACTTATCATACAATCGATAATAGTCATTCTATTAGTAATGGCGATAATTTGCAGTTTAAGTTACTTGTCATCAGTAAATGCTGACAAAGATAAAGACTTATGTTATGATCAAGTTGGTGATGGTCATTTTTGTTTCGAAAAAGAATCAAGATGCGAGAAAGTTCAAAAACATGATGAAATAGCAGAAAGTCCATGCTATAATCAGGACAGGAATTGAAATTGCTAATGTAGATTGTGATTAACCTGTTGATTAGACTTTTTTGTCACTGCCATGAAGAACAATACCAGAATTGCTAGTGAGGTAGATGGAATAATTATATCTGTAATGGGGTTATCAAACGAAAATATCAGTTCCAGACTTTCATATATCAAAAAACCACAAAACAGGGAGAATGCTCCAATGGCATATTTCAATTTCTTCATATCACTTTTTGTATATGCAGAAATCGATAATGATACCAAAATAAGGGAAAATGCAGCACCAGCCGCATAAAGAAGGATCTCTACTAGTTCATTTATGGGAATTTGTTGAATTAGCAATAATGTAACCTCCATGTTTTACCTATGCTCCATATATGACGAAAGAAAGGTTACAACCAAAGTACTCTTGGACTCTCGCAAAGTTGAATGAATACAACACTATAATCATTAGTGCAATGAAATTTTTAAGCATTGTAATACGACTATCTAACTAGAGGAGTGCTAAATCTTCACTTTGACTTTGGCACTGAATTTAAATTCCCTCTTCATCCGGGAGAATTTACTCTGACGGAGATTAATTATTATAATTCATTTTAAATTTATTTAAGCTATGTACCCTCCACATTTTCTTCCTTACTAAGGCTTTGGAGTTCGGAGTCCGAGCAAAAACAAATTTTTCAAAGCGATCAATTACCTCGGAAGGTTGAATAAATATAATAGTAAACACAAAAATAATAAAAATAAAATTAGATTCGAAAATAAAGTCATATCAAGAAGACGCCACTTTTGCATAATTGGTTTTCAAATACCAAAACAATAATCGATCCAAGCATACAACTCATCATCTCTTTGTCTTTGAAATGGTGAAATGATCCCGAGCCATGCCTGTGTTTTCATAAAATGTAAGCGATAATTTTGACCCATTATCTGTCACATCCACATTTAAAAAACCATGCAGCAGTAGTTGTTCTACTACGTAAGGCGCCTGGCCTGTGAAATTATAAAACTCTGCCCCGCCAGTACCTGCTGTAATAAATATTTGTCCATTTTCAATATTATTATATGATTCAGTATTTTTATCCGTTATTATTGGAGTGTACTGTCTGGTAGTATTGTATGAGAGGGGATATGTACGTTGATAATTGTGATTATGAGCCTGCAGTATAAGGTCTACATGGTATTTATCAAATAGAGGATGATATAAATCCTGCAATTCGTCCAAACCAGGATGAGTAGAATTTGAAGAATAAAATGGCCTAAATGAATAAACAATCGTCCAATCAATGTTCTTGTTTTTACTTACTTCCATAAGGTCTCTTTTTATAAATTGATACTGATCTGAAGTATCATTATATGGGATTAGTGTATTTTTTGGTGTTGCCATTGCTATGAAATGAACATTTTTGTAATCAAACGAATAATAGGGTTTGGTAAGATTAAAATGTTTTAGATATTGGTTATAAGTAACATTACCCCGGGAAACGTCATGTTCTCCAAATGAAATCTTGAAATTGCTAATGTTCTCTAATGGGGAGATCATATTAAACCAACAGTCTGGTTTCTTTTTATATGCCAGATCACCTAACCCTAATACTACTTCTGGTTTCTTACTCACCATGGCTTGTATAGTTTTTTTCGCTTCATCACCGCAGCCAAAATCTCCAGCAACGGCAAAATTAAACTCATTTAACTTTGAACCAACATCGCTGTTGTCGTACCCATGAGCACTGCTTAGCATGGAACCTGATGAGAGAAAAAACAGCAAAATAAAATAAAAAACTGAACTGAAAGGATTCCAAAAGTCTCTTGTCAGTGGGTTAAAGAAACTGAGAATTTTCATTCTAGATTGACACCAGCTGATAAGGTAGACCTAACCATTGTAAATACTATCTATAACCACAAAAGGTAAAGTACGTGTAATGTAGTTAGGATAAATTTGAAAGGCTTTTTTACTTCTAAAGACCAAAGGTAAAGATATGTATTTTTATCAGAATATATATAATGTGGTACAAGTAGCTAATAAAATCATTTTGGACAACTATATTTAAATAAGATTCTTTAAGGCGTTACCAAACTTTTAGATATTTCTAAATATTCCTATCGAGTTAAAGAAAAATGACTTTCCTGCATAACTAGAACACATTTAGATGTCTGTATCATAAAACATATTATAATAAATCACAATACTTCAATTGGTAATCGCTAGATTGTATTCCTTGTATACCTCCAATGCTCAAGGTAAATACAGTATCATGGATGATTGAAAGATATGAAGAGAATCAGTTTTACTTCTAACATTAATCAATATCACAAGATGATTATTTTTTCAATAGTTATTTCAGGTTTATTATTTTTATTTAGTACGATTTCGGCTAGCGTAAACGCATTTGATCCAAAAGCAACGGATTATGTGTTTGTTAAAAAATGGGGTTCACGCGGAACAGGAGATGGTCAATTCCAACGGGTACATGATCTTGCTTTTGATTCATCAGAAAAACGTCTGTACGTATCAGATAGAGATGGTAATCGTATACAGGTATTTGACAAAAATGGGACATTCCTTTTCAAATGGGGTACAAAAGGAACTGACGATGGTCAATTTACTGTACCTTACAGTGTTGATGTTGATTCTCAAGGAAATGTTTGGGTTGCGGACAGAGGTAATCATCGTATTCAAAAATTTGATGGAGATGGGCATTTCCTTTTCAAGTTTGGTAATACTGATGGACACCCAAGTAGTGCACTGGGAAAATTTGATAACCCAAGACAAGTTTCTGTAGATAAAGATGTAAAATTTCTCTATGTAGCAGATTCAAAGAATAATCGAGTTCAAAAATTTGATACTAATGGTAACTTTATTAAGAGTTGGGGTTCAAAAGGAACTGGGGATGGTCAATTTGATCTTCCCATTAGTCTTATTATTGATTCAAAGGGTAACATAATTGTGAATGATTTAGGTAATAGTCATATACAAAAATTTGATACTAATGGTAAACTTCTTCTTAAATTTGGTTCTACAGGTAAAGGCGACGGACAGTTTTCAGCGATGGAGCACATGGCTGTAGACAAGTTCGATAACATATATGTTAATGATCCACAGGCAGGTCCTAATGGCAGCCATATGCCACGCGTTCAAAAGTTTGACACGAACGGTCACTTTATTACAAAATGGGGATCATACGGATCGGGTGATGGCCAATTTGTAGATCCAGAGCATCTAACAGTTGATTTAGAAGGAAATGTGTATGTTTCCGATAGACATAACAATAATATCCAAGTATTCAAGCCTTTGGATAAAACCAAAAATGTTAACTCCAGTGGATACTAAAATTAGTATCTGATATCGAATAGCATTTAAATTATCAAGTTTATAATATTATCTAGTAGTAACCATATCCAAGAATTATATCCTCAAGGACAGTCGGGTCGTTTGCCTCCATAACTTTCACACTTTTAAAATTTGGTAATAATTTAATTATTATTTATATGGTAACGACTTAATTATTGGCCCAAGACTAGTTATAGCGTCTTTTACTGGAAGCGTAGTAGAATAAATCAATAGAGTGTTAGGTCCGCTGATATCTTTTTGAACAGACTTTGTGTTAAAATTGTGCTCTGAAAAAATCTTAAATCCTGCTTTCAAGAATTGCGACTTACAATCAGGGAGTTGCTTGGTTGGACAGAAGAATCCACCCATCGTAAGGGCGCCAGTTGATTTTTCAGGTGTTACAACTATTTTTCCTTCCATAGGCGGACTATATTGTTTGTCTGAAATACTATATGGGGATCCAGAAACGCTCAGTGTCTTAGAATCAGAACCATCTGGGAACTTTACTGGAATAGTGGTCCATATTGCATTTCCATCTTTGTCTTTTACTATCCCTACATGTACGTGGCTCGGATCATCATGAACAAAAGCCACTTCAGTACCTTCTGGGATTTCCAGTGTATTTGGAACGTAATTAGGATTCTTTGGGCTGATTGTCTTTTGATCTGTGGGGGGATGGTGAGCTTCGTCAGGAATAAAAATAATGACACCCTTTACCGATGAAGGTAATGTCATCGTACCACTATCAAATATAGATTGTGCAGTTGGAATTGAATTAGGGCTAGAAACATTTGTTGAGGTTGATATATCTCTCTGGTCTGTAGACAAACTTGACATATTGGTCATATTGCTAGCAGAATTATTATCAAAAGTCGTATTTACCTGAGCGTATATAATCAGGCTTAGATTAATTAGCGTTAGAATGGATGCTGCAAGGAGGGAAAATATAAGAAACGGAATACTCAATTTCAATTTGTGCGGATTCTTAAGCGCGTTGATAAATAAATGATGTGGTACAACTGTCTAGATGATATCGGCTAAATATGGCACTTTCTGGACCTGCTAATTTTATACACATATATTCATGAGTCATAATGAAACTATTGTACTTGACAGAGCCGATTGTTCGTGAATCAAATTTGACACGATTTTTGCACCCAAGGGGATTTGATTGAATATCCTAACGGAACATTGTTGGAATTTCTAACTCTAGAAATTGATTAGGCTTGCTGAGGAAATGTTCCAATCTTTGAAAGAACCAAAACATCATTTAAATTATAGGGGGAGTTGCAAATCATCAATGAAATCTAAACTAGCAATTTTGTCGTTAATTATCGCCTCAATATTTGGCTACATCGCAGGACTTGGACACATTTCCTATGCTGAGCAATCTTACACAACAGAAAGGAATCCAACACAAATAATTTCTGAGATTAGATTTTTAATAAATCAAACCCTAGAAGCATATCAAAATAAAAACTTTAGTGGTGCGTCAGATCTAGTGGATAAGGCATATTTAGACAACTACGAACTGATTGAAGTACCCTTGAAAAAACAGAATGAGACTCTAATGAAAGAGACAGAGATTATGCTTAGAGAAGAGTTGCGAGGTTTGGTGAAGAATGAGAATTCACCCGCTGATATTCAAGACCTCGTAGAAAAGATAAATTCTAACTTAAATCAAGCAAATAGATTACTATCAAATCAATCCGGTAATTAGTATATATTTCCTGCTATATTGTTTTTTGAATTTCATTTCAACCATTTATTTTTCCTCACTTGAGTATTCATAGACATCTTAATTTTTCGCAAGTAAAATTTTATGCCAGTAGTTGCCTCTATTTTACTAGATTTCGAGCCGTCGGTACCCACGGCGCTATCGGTTCAAAAATGAGATTCTTGGTATTAGGGGATCTAGAATGGTCTACAAGTACAAGTGGTACGAGGAAAAGTTGATTTCAAATGGCTTTCATGCAGACAAATTGTTCCTAGCCAAATCACTTCTTAATTCTTCTGCGAACTAAGTTATTGATTCCGTATAAGGTAACGAGTCAGCTAGAGATTTTAGGATTAGTTTCGTTCATCCAACAATCATAACATACTTCCAAATCTAGTTGATATATTTCTTTTTCATTTTTGTTACAGATTTGACACAAGTCTTTCATATTTGAAATTGAAGACTATGGATATGATATATTATTGCCTTAACTAAGATCTTTTAGCTAATTGACCTAGCAAGTCAATAAAATTCTTGGGAGGAACTAATCACACAAACAGTAATTTTCCTAATAGGTTTGATTGATAAAGACTTCTGCCTTCTCCGAAGATGAAACATGGTGTTCAGAAGTTAAAATGGTTTGACAGAAACTAAATGATTTTTTCGTTGAATTCTTTTGTGTTTTAAGAAAATCAAACGATATCTAACATCCAATTAGGAAATTATCACTATTATTACTTTTGATACAAGTATCTAATTATTGTTTACACTGATGAGAACGTTATTTTATTTTCATTTACATACTTGTATGGCAGTATTCTTATACGAAAGAGTATATTGAATAATATAATGAACAACCGAACGACTTTCCTAATACGGTCTATTGCACCAATGTTAGGCTTCCTGGCAATTGTAGAGAGTAGGAATTGAAATCACTCATAATTAAAGTCCTCAAGTCGCCTATTGTCCTATGCGAATTAATGAAAGAGGATATTAAAGGATGATAACGCAAGAAGAATTAGAGGCTTATGAAGATTCATCCGCTGATATTCGGGCCCTCGTAGAAAAGATAAATTCTTACTTAAATCAAGCAAATACAATACTATCAAATCAATCCGATAATTAGTAAGTATTTCCTCCTCTAACTTTGAAACTTATTCTTGTATGTGTAATCTTTATGAGTAAATTCCAATTACTTTTGATTTTTTTTCTCTGGAATAAATATATCGATCTTCCTGAGTAGATTGAATATCCTACTCTGTTATGCTTTCCTGGTCACTGCTAAAAAGAAAAATAACAGAATGCTCAGCCCTGTAGCTGGAATAATTATATCAGTGAATGGATAATCTAACGAAAACAAGTGTTCTAAGTTTTCGTATATAAGGAATGCACAAAATAGAGAGAACACAACAATGGCATATTTCAATTTCATTAGCCCAGTCTTTAAGTATGAAGACACCGACAACGCAATTAGTACTGCTGCGATTAAGGTGCCTACAACATACAGGATCAACTCTGTTAGATCATAGACTGGTATTTGAGAAATAAGTGATAAGATTATGCCCATGACCACACCTGATCACCAAAGACAACAAACAATGTAATTTGACAAGTATCCTTGGTCAACAACATTAACAATGGATATTCGTCTCATTTGCATCTAATCAGGATTATAGAACTTAAGTGTTCTCGTACTGTTATCTAAATAACTAATTCCAATTACTAGGTATTTTGCAAAAGTTTTTGGTTGAAGGTCTATGGATAATAGGTTAAAGTATCTAGGGTAAATTAGATTTTTGAAAACTATCTAGTACTTTGTTGTTCATGTTGATGAACCATCCATTAAAATGCTTTGAGTTTTCGTCATCAATCTGTAGATCAATTATTGTAATTCCGTTTTGACCGGTTATGCATTTTATGCATGAATTTCCATTCCAATTGTCAGACCCTATTGGATACATACTGGAACCAGTATCATGCGTCCCCGTACCAAATACACCATATAACAGACCATCAATGTCGAATCTCTGATAGTTGTGATTATGTGATTGAAGTACTCCATCGATTCCTCCTGCTCTAAACACTGGATCATAACAATTGAATTCTCCATTAGGCGGATGATCGCTTTTTACAGTAACGAAGGGCTGATGGACTACTGCAAACTTGTACTTTGCGTTACTGGATTCAATTTGTGATTTCAAAATTTCAAACTGGGGACTAGAACAATCGAACTTTGTATTTGCATCTATGTTGAAGAATGCCAGTCTATCATCAGAAAAAGCAAAATTAACTTGTCCAAATGTCCTCTCCTCATTTAACCACGCTTTTACATCTTGTTCTGTATCATGATTTCCTACGACAATGTCCACATTTTCTTTCGTGAATCCATGGGATTCAAGATCCGACAAAACTTTGTTCCCGTTGGTGTACTCGAAGTCGCCTGTAAGTATCAATGCCTGGACATTGTATTGGTTAGCAATATCCAACTGAGTAGTCAATCCAGAATTAGAATCAACATCTCCAACAACTGCAATACGTATTATCTTTGATGTATCAAAATTAACAGACGGTTTAGCACCTGAGGGAGAATCAATTGGACAATTCTCATCAACAAGTCCATTGCCATCATTATCCTGTCCATCTCCACATATCTCTAAAACTGGAATCATAGATTGACCATTTCTCATTCCATTGGAATCCCCCTCAGCAGTAACATAATAATTTATGCGTCCTTTATTTGGAAACGTACTAGTCATTGAAGATCCTGAAGCAATAGGTAAATCTATGATAGTCACAGAAATAAGAGTAATTGATAAGGTTATTATAATAAATATTAAGTATCTGTTTCCTTCCAAGGATAGCAAATATAAATTAATTCAATATTTAAAGAGTCTAGTACAGTTATCAAAGTAAAATCTGTCAATTTAATTTTCTCATTTAGACAATTGTATCATAACTTTAAAATATAAATCATAGTTGATTTGGTTATACTCGGGCCTTATTTATAATCAAATTTAAAATTAGGGAACTGTACCACAGGATTCATAAATATCGGATGTTCTAATTATCAAGATATCGTAAATGAAAAGGAGATGTTTAACTTTACGGTAGAGAACCAGTCAATAACTGTTTTTACAAATAATAGAATAAGTAATAGGAATAAAATATTTGACTACATCAAAAGGTATCCTGGCTCGCATACAAGAAAAATTGTAAAAGATTTATCTTTGGCAATGGGTGATGTTCAGTATCATCTCAACTTCTTAGAAAATAATGGCTGTATAAAGTCACGAATGTTTGGTAACTACAAAACCTTCTATTCAATGAATGTAACAGACACACGCCATGAGCAAATCCTTGCAGTCCTACACCAAGAAACATTACGCGAAATAATATTATACCTAATTGAAAATCCGGCGGCGACACAAAGTAATATAGCAGCGCAGATAGGCTTTACCTCTCCGACTGTAAACGCTCATATGTCACGTCTGATAGAAATGGACCTGGTAAAGAGCTTTAAAGATGGAAAATTTGTAAAATATCTCGTTTTAGGAGATATAAAAGACATAGTACATAGTCTTGAAGCCTCTTATCCCTCTTTGTGGGCTAGACTATCGGATAGACTTGCAAATTTGTTCTTGGATCTCTCGACAGGTTATATGGAAAAAGACGAAGATAAGAATGAAATTTGAAAATCTAGACCATTTGAGAAAAGCTTCATTTTTCTCAGTTTGTCTGGCATTATTGTCAGTACTGGCCATGGCAGCATTTGTATATGGTTTTGACGACCAAAGTGATATTCTGGATAAAGGGAATATTGCGGAGTTCTTTGATCTAAGTTCAGGCTTTTTTGCAGCTATTTTATTCGGCATATCGTTCCTGGCTTATAGAAATACTAAATCGATGCAAGTATTCCTTGTGATGATAGCATTTGGTCTATTCGCACTTAGAACCATAATATCTAGGCTTGATCTTTTTATACCCGAAATTGAATCCTCGATATTGGAATTGCTACTAGCTATTTTAGGTTTTATAACCTTGGCATTATTCTTCTTTGCCATTGCTACTAAACAAACTATTAGAAAGCACTCCCAGATTGAACGAAACTAATTCAATGATGATTTTGCTATTTTTTGTAGCAGGTTAATTGTAACATCCGCTACACGATCTAATTTTTAATTCGAACGCAAATTAAAGTTAACTGTAGCACTTCACAACATGTAATAACACGATATAGGAATCTCTAATATATTGAATGAGACAAGGACTAGGATACATTACTTTAATCCTA
>Ga0075418_10010214_pt1 | contig 10516 bp, 10 predicted proteins | sample SoiMetdeltSBSDD2_FD_81776 | JGI IMG/M metagenome (GOLD analysis project Ga0075418, IMG submission 81776) | Bulk soil microbial communities from a Populus tree surrounding site in Tennessee, USA - Soil MetaG P. deltoides SBSDD2 | ecosystem: Environmental > Terrestrial > Soil > Tree plantation...
AGGCGGTACTGGACCGACGTCGAAAGGATCCAGCGGGCGAGGACTTGCCGGCTGACGGATACGTTTTCGGCGATGAAGGTGGCCGGAAGCGACGATCTATCAAAACCGCGTGGCGACTCACCTGTAAGCGCGCCAAGATCGACGGCTTGCACTTCCACGATCTGAGAAGGGAAGCGGGCTCACGATGGATGGATGCCGGCGTCCCGCTCGCGACGATTCAGCGGTGGCTCGGGCATCACAACATCAGTCAGACGAGCACGTACCTCGCGGCGAGCGGTGGGGGAGATGCGGAAGCGATGCGCGCTTTTGCCATCGCGACGGGCCAGTTGACCAATGTTGACCAATCCACCGGATCGAACGGATCCGATCGGATCCCATCGAGCAGCGACGCGATCGAAAAGACTCAATCAAACGTGGTCGTGCATGAACCGGCAAGGGTCAAACTGGGACTGGGGGTCAAGGGGTCGTGGGTTCGAATCCCGCCATCCCGACCAATCTTCTACAACTCAATCAGTGAGGTACGGCCGATCCCTCAGATCGGCCGTTGTGCTGTACGGCCGGGTTTGTGCGCTCGCACGTGGCCTGACGCGACAGCACGCGCGCGCTGCGTAGGTGCCCCCGATCACGTTCTTTGCTGATCACTCCTGATCACGACCCTGTAATCTCATTGATATGCGCGTAATCGCGGTGACCGGATCGCACTTCGGCGATTCGATGAACGCGCGGCTAGCGAACCACATTCGACGATTCACTCCCCCGGTACATCCGTTGCTCAGCACCGTGTCGCGCAGGTCCCCCCCCGCGTCGCCCAACCGCATAGTACGAAAACTGAGATCAGGAGGGGATCGCATGAGGAAGCCGTGGATCGCTGCGAGTACGTTAGCAATCGTGTTGACCGCGACCAGCGCGTTCGCGCAACCGAAGGGACTGAAGGATGATCCAGAAGTCGGCAAGAAGCTGTGGAGCTTTAATGTCCTGACCCGCCCGAACGGGTGGGTTGATACTGGGAATGCCTGCAATGGCGCGCGTATCTTCTTCACCGAAACCGAGGGTGCCGGTGGCGTAGTCGGTACGCTCACGTGGCTTCTTGGTCCCTACACCCAGCAGAATTTCGAAATCGTGGACTGTAACGGGACCGACGGCGCTGCCTCTGTCAAGGTGCCCGACAATCAGGGCAACGTCCTGGTCGCCATCCGCGTGGTCGGTCCGAAAACCAGCAACTTGAGGTTTGTGTGTTCAATCGACGCGACCACCAACCTCATCGAGGCACCTGGCGAGCTTCTGTGCCCAATCGACCCCCTCGTCAACCTGAACAAGAGCAAGAGTTTCACGAAAGTGATGAAGAACATCGCCGATGGAGAATTCGAAAACGTCCTTTGGACGTTTGATCCCACCGGGACCTGGAAAATCTTCCAAGTGCGGGTGTACCAGTACGTCTACCCGCCACCAGTCTGAATGATTCCTAACCGCGGTGCTTGTTGAACGGAGGCCGCTGCCTTCTTTGGCGGGGTTAGGACGAACGAAGAACGACGAGGCCGGGAGAGGTCGCCTGGCCTTTGTCGTCTCCTCCTCATTAACAACGTAAGTCGCTCACTTGCGAACATGCGCTTCGCGTAGTAGCCCTCAGGCATCGAACCTTTCTTCGAGGCATCTCACGTCGGTGAAGAGGTTCCGCGCTGAGGTTCCCGGCGCGCACGCAGAGCGGATTTTTCGCCTCCTGGGGTCGGGTCGAACGCTGCCTGAGAGGTGATGTTGAGCGATTGCGGAATATTGCGGAATCCGCCGGATCGAACAGTCCTGATCAGAGCCAATCGGACAGCGAGACGATCGAACAGACTCAATCCGCGATCCCGACTAACTTCTTCAAAGTAGGTCAGTGAATTACGGCCGGCCGTTCAGGTCGCCCGTTTTGCTGTACGGCCGGCCGGCCCTTACCGGCGCACTGCAGCCGCTCGTCGTCGTGTACTGCTTCCGCGTACTGCTCCCGTCAGTCATTCACACGCGACAGCCGTTCTGCCCTCATCGCACAACACGCGGCGAAAATATTGTGCGTTCACTGTCGAAAGTGTACGGGCAACTCGCGTGTGCACTCGACGTATTGCAGGAGTGTGCGCGGCTTACAAGTGCTTGGCCGAGGTTGACTTGCGGTCGCCCGACCGGCTTCCGTGCGGCGGGGCGCGTCGCGGATCCGGCCCTGGCGGACGAGATGCAATACGGCCGAGTATGAAGCGACTATTCTGCGCCCCCGTCGTGCTGATCACGTTGGCGCTTCTTGCGCCGGCCTGTGCGGGATCGAGCAAGAACGAAACGCCGTCCAACACAGTGACCGGCCCATCGCCAACTCCGTCTCCCAGCCCCAGTCCAAGTCCCAGTCCGTCGCCCTCACCGGCTCCAGGATGCAACGCCAGTGTAAGCGGCGTCCCGACATCCATTCCCGGAGCGGGCGGCCGTTATTCGGTGTCGATCGGGGTGTCGTCCAGTTGCCAATGGACGGCGAGAACCGACGTGAACTGGGCGGACGTTGCACCGGGTTCAGGTCAGGGAAACGCGGCGCCCACGTTGCAAGTCAACCGGAATGAGACGTTCTTCACTCGTCAGTTCACCGTCTACATCAACGGCCAAACGTTCCTGGCGACACAGGGCAGCACCAACTGCAGCTATAACGTGGAGCCGACGACCCTCGAGGAAAGTTATGAGGGCGGAATCGCGCGCGTCACCGTGGCTACCGGTGAAGGGTGTGGGTGGTCAGTGTCTGCAAGCGAAGCCTGGGTACGGGTGCTGACGCCAACTGGAACCGGAAACGCCACTGTCTTGCTCGAGCTGTCGCCGAACCCGAGCGACGTGCGACATGCGTTCGTCACGGTCGCGGGCCGACGGGTGGACATCACGCAGCGTCGGCGCGGATAGCCGATCACGTTGTACGGGCTGCTGTCTGAAGGTGATCCGGAGGCCTAAAGGCCTCCGGCTACCATTCCGTACGACCAAAGACGTCCAGCGACCACTCAGTGCTGATTCTGTTCCTGAACGGATCCGCCCACCCGATCGACCTGTGCGGTCCTGACACATCCACCAACCGGCAGCCGCGGACAAAGTTCTCAGGTTACAGTGACTTTCACTTACAACGTTGACGCATGTAGCAGCATCCACGCGGTGGCGCTCACGATCTCATTGGAATGCGTCTTGATCCGCCCTCCATTGTTTTGGAGGGGATGGATGCGAGCCCGGCTCACAGCCTCCAGCAACCAATGGACAGACGCTACATCGACCGTTGGCAGATTGCGTTATTCGGCGGCCTGCTTGGATTCACGTGGTGGTGCAGACAAGCGTCGATGAACTTCGAGCGCCGTCTGCTCCGCGCCGGCATCTGGCTCATGGACGCACAGAGGCCCAGAAGCCGGTAGATCGCTAAGTCTGCTTCGCGAACAGCCGGCGCGTGATGACCGGCAGCACGAGCACGCCGATCGTCAGCGCAAAGAGCGCCAGTGCGATCGGCTGCTGCACGAAAATAGCGAGATTTCCTTCCGACACGATCAACGTCCGACGAACCCCCCGTTCGAGCAGTGGGCCCAGCACGAGCCCGAGCACCAGCGGAACCGGCGAGTAGTCGAGCTTCAGCATTACGTAACCGATAACTCCCGCGATTAACGCAATCGTGACGTCGCTCATCGAGTAGTGGATGGAGTAGACGCCGAAAATCACGATGCCTATCACGACTGGGTAGAGAACCGACGTCGAGATGTACACGATGCTGGCCAGCACAGGTATGAGGATCGTCGTCAGGAACACCAGCATGATGTTGCCGATCCAGAACGACCCGAATACGGTCCATACGAACTCGGGATTGGTCGTGAAGAGCAGCGGTCCCGGCTGGAGCCCGACCATGAGCAATCCTCCGAGCAGCACGGCAGTCGTTCCAGACGCTGGAATCCCGAGCGCGAAGAGCGGGATCATCGCAGCATACGACGCACTGTTGTTCGCGGCCTCCGGTGCGGCCACGCCGCGGATAGATCCCGAGCCGAACTCGCTCGGATTCCGCGAATACTTCTTCGCGGTTGCGTAGGCGAGCATGGTTGAGGCGGTTGCGCCGACCCCCGGGACAACGCCGACGAAAAAGGCCGTCAAGGAGCTCGAGACGAGCACCCATTTGCACGTAACGAGATCGCGCAGGTTTGGAAGCAGCGATTTGAAGCTGTAACTTTCGAGCTTTCCGGTGGTCTCTTGAGAAAGGCTGACGAACATCTCGGAGAGGCCGTACAAGCCAACCGCGACGATCGTGAAATCGATGCCTTCGAAGAGGTCGAGGAACCCGAATGTATAACGCGTCGGTCCCGCGATCGGGTCGAGGCCAATCATCCCTACCCACATCCCGAGGAACAGGGCAGTGAATCCCTTCAGGATGTTGCGTCCCCCCAGCACTGTGACGAGGGACAACGCAAAGCACATGAGTGCCGTCATCTCCGTCGGGCCGAACGCCAACGCTGCCTGCGCGACCGGAACCGAGAGAAGCGCCAGGAGGACGATGCCGATCACGCCGCCGATGAACGACGCGTACACGCTCATCCCGAGTGCTCGGCCTGCCTCTCCTCTCTTCGCAAGCGCGTGTCCGTCGATGACGGTCATCACTGACGGAGCATCTCCGGGGATGCCGAGCAGAATCGATGTGACTGCACCGCCGAACATCGCGCCGTAGTAGATGCCCGCCAGCCCTGCGATCGCCGCCGTCCCACCAAAACCTACGGCGACGGGCAGCATGATCGCGGTGCCCGCCGCCGGACCGATGCCGGGAAGCACCCCGACGATGAGGCCAACCACGACGCCGATTAACGTCGCGATGAGGAGCTCAGGCGAAGTGGCTCGGGAGATTCCGTCGGCAAGCAGGGCAAGGGCGTCCATCAGATGCCGAACACGCCTCTCACGAGCGGAACCTGCAGGTAAACAGCAAACAGGTAGTAGCAGAGGACAGGGAACGACAGGGCGACTGCGACGATCGTCGCCGCGAACCGTCGGGTCCAGCGCGGCCGAATGGCAAATGCGAGGGCGGGAACCAGCAGCCCGCTCGCCACGAGCATCCCCAACCATGGCGTCAGGAGGATGAAGCCGGCAACGAAGCCGACGATGGCGAGCGCCTTGTACAGGCCGATGGCGTCGAACTGCGACTCGAGAATCTCGGCGCCGCGAAGGCTTCGAATGAGATTCGCGATGCTAAGGCCGACAATCCCGAGCCCCACCCAGAATGGAAAGAAGCCGGGTCCCGGCGTCGTGCCGCGCATGTACCCGTAGGCGAGGGCATTCCAAACGATGTACACGCCGAGCACCGCGAGGCACCCGGCGAACACGCGGTCGATTGTCTGTGTCGTCATGGATGTCGTGCCGGCGCGACGGGTCGAAACGACCGAATGCCGAGCGGACGGTGCTCTCGCTACTTGATCAGACCGAGATCGGTCATCAGCTTTGCGTACAGCCCGTTGGTGGTTTCGAGGACCTGTCCGAACTCCTTCGATCCGACGAAACGCGGCTCGTCTCTGAACCGATCCAGGTACTCACGTTTCCACTCGGGACTCTCCGCTACCTTGCGCAGCGCGTCCTCCCAGAACGCGACTGTCTCAGCGGGCACCGAAGGCGGCATCACAACGCCTCGAAGCTGCACGTGCTCGATGTCATAGCCGAGCTCCTTGAACGACGGGGTGTTCGATAGGGATTGGAGTCGCGCGCCTGTGCTCACGGCAATCGGGCGAAGTGTGCCGGCCTCGATTTGCGGCAGCACCTCGCCCGGGTTCCCCAGCATGAAATCAATGTGACCGCCAAGCACCGCGGTCATTACCTCGCCCTCACCGTCGAACGGGACCGTGTCGATAGTGACTCCGGTGGCGTTCTGGAGCATGCGCGCGAGCAGCACCGGGTCGGAAACAACGCCTACAGTTCCGGTCGTCAACCGCCGTGCCTTCTTCACTTCGTCAAACGATTTGAGGGGTGAAGCGGCTCGAACGGCCATGATGTACGGCGACATTGCGATCGCGGCCACTGGCGTGAAGTCCTTGTAGGTGACTTCTGATGCGCCCAGCAGCGGCGTCGTGAAGAAGCTGACGCTCACGGTTGCCAGCGCATACGGATTGGCCGCCTGCCTGGCGACGTAGGTATAGCCGATCGCGCCGCTGCTGCCGGGCCGGTTCTCGACGAGCAGGTTGACGGGCACGAGCTTCAGCTCGCGAAGGACATTGGCAATCGTTCGGCTCAGCACATCGCTGCCGCCGCCCGCGCCAAAGGGCACGACTATGGTCACGTCGCGTGCCGGGTACGACGCGGTGGACTCGCGCGAAGCGTCGCGGCTGCAGCTTGCCGTAATAGCCACCAGGGCGATTCCAATCGAGACAACGACAGCGCGCATCATCACGCCTCCCTCGCCACTGTCTCGCGCAGGAGATAGCCGTGGCTGTCGCGCCCTTCGAGCAGACTCTGCCGCGGGTCGGTGATCCGCGATTCGCGGAGTGCGTCGTAATTCGGCGTGAACCCGAGCCCTGGTCCTCCGGGAATGGTGAGTCTGCCGTCTACCGGATCCGGCGTCCCATGGAAAAAGTGCTTGCCGGTCATCCACATTCCGTAATGGAACTCTACCGGGCCACCGTTCATCAAGCCGCACAGGTGGTGCATGTTGAAAATCGGCCAACCGCCGCCGTTCGCCATCGGCAGGTTGAATGCCTGCGCCATGTGCGCCACCTTGAGTGTTTCCGTAATACCTCCGTTATAGATCGCGTTCGGCTGGATCACGTCGACCGCCTGGTTGACGATGAGCTCGCGGTAGCGCCACCGGTGCCCCTCCATCTGTCCGGCGGCGACCGGTATCGACGTCTGCCGGCGAAAATCCGCGAGCGCGCGGGCGTCGTTCTGCTGAATGGGCTCTTCGAACCAAAGAAGGTTGCAGTCCTCGACGCCCCGGGCAAGCATCCGCGCATCGTGCGGGTTGAACCAGCAGTTGGCATCGATCATCAGGTCGATGTCGGGCCCAATCGCCTCGCGTGCTGCCCGCACCCTTCTCACATCGTCTTTCCACGTGCGGGTAGGCTCGCCACCGACAACCATCTTGAGCATCTTGTGACCGTCTGCGACGAACTTCCGGCCGTACTCAGCGAGTTGCTTCTCATCGAAGAACGGATAACCGAAGGTCGCGTACGTGGGCGCCCAGTTGCGGTAGCCGCCGACCAGCTCATAGATCGAGCGATTTTCCTTCTTGCCGCGGATATCCCACAGCGCGACGTCGATGGCCGACAGCGCATTGGAAATCACACCGGTATATGTGCGGCTGTTCAGCTTCCGCCAGACGTGCGAGTGGATCTCCTCGGTGTGAATGACGTCGCGCCCCTTCAGCGCCGGCGCCAGGTGATGCTCGATGCACGCAATCACCGCCCACGGCAGGATCGATCCGGTGATCCCGAAACCCTTCAATCCATCATCGGTCTCGACCTCAACGAAGACGAACATCCGGCTTTCAATCGACTTGCCGATGTTCGGCAGGTCGATTTCATGTCGATGGAGAGAGGCAGAGATCGATCCGATTTTCATTCGTCACTCCGTTCCGCGCTCGCGCCGATGAGGAACTCCGCGCTCCCAGAAGGCCGCCGGTTATCGTATATGATGAGCCACCGGGAAAGAACGCTCCGGGAGAGGACCGTCATGTCGAAGAACGTGCTGATCGGACTCATGGTGGTGACGTGCGCGGTGGGCCTGGTGCGGGCGCAAGGTCGCCAGGGTGGCGGCGGTCGCGGACGCGGCGCGCAGGGCGATCAGTTTCCGACGGCGCAGCAGTTCGCGTCTTCCAAGCAGACCCAGCAGCACATCGCGACTGCGATGAAAATTGCGGGCAGCGATCTCGTCGCCGACGCAAAGGCGTTCTGCACACCGACGGGACCTCAGCGCCCAGCACTGGCGAGACAGGCGGCTGGCCTTGCGCCCGAACCAGATCGACTGCTCGAGCCGATTCGCGTGTTCGAGAACTTGTACTACATCGGTTTCAGTGACGTCGGCGCGTGGGCCATTCCAACGAGCGGCGGGATCATCCTCTTCGATGCGCTTAACAACGCCGACGAGGGTCGGGACGTGCTGGTGGGTGGATTGAAAAAGGTAGGGCTCGATCCCGCCCAGATCAAATATCTGATCATCGGCCACGGACACAACGACCACACTGGCGGCGGCCTCTACATTCAGAACACCTACAAACCGCGGATCCTGATGGGCGCACCCGACTGGGACACCGTCGTCGCAGGGCAGCGGCCCGACCGGCCTGTCATGAAGCGCGACATGGACGCCACCGACGGCCAGAAGCTCACACTCGGCGACACCACTGTGACACTGGTGCTCACCCCCGGCCATACGCCCGGCACCATCGGGATACTCGTGCCCGTGAAGCACCAGGGCCGTACCCACACCGCACTCCTTCTGAGCGGGACCCAGATGCCGACGCGCATGTCCCTCGCAGCGTTCGAGCACGTGTTCAATGACCTCGCGAAGAAGCAGAACGCGGAAACCGCGCTCGGCTCGCACCCCGACATCCTCGTGAACAAGCTTCCGGCGATGGAGGCTCTCGGGCGGCAGTATCCGACCGGCCCACATCCATTCCTGTATGGCCCGGAGCGATTCGGCCGTTACCTGGACATCATGCTCGAATGCGGCCGCGCACGGCTGGCCGCACTGGAACCGGGCAACTCATAGCACATGCGATATCTCGTCACCGCGCGCGTCAAGCCCGGGCGTCGGGCGCCGCTGCAGCGAGCCATTGACGATGGCTCACTTGGAGCAGGGTCGGTCGCCGGCGACGAATACCTGCGCAACATGGCGCAAGCGCGGGAGCTCGGGGATGGCCGCGTCAAATGGGTGGAAGTATGTTTCTGTTCCACGCCTCTGGCTGAAGAGCGCGCGTACTGGGAGGAGTACTTCGAGCTCCTGCAGGTGAAGGACGCCCACGCACGCAGCCGGTGTCGTGACCTCAGCGGCGAAGAGCCCTGGGCGTGCTGCGACTGCGACTGCACCGATCGGCTGGAACGGTGGCTCGAAAAACAGGGTCGCCCCCTTCCCCCTTCCCCCTGACCTTTGTAAGCTGACTGCGTGATCTCCGCGCGCCCGGCTATTGGGACCGCTGTTGTTGCGATCGCAATCGCCGCTGCATTTGCGCCAATTGCTCCCGGAACCGTTGAGGACTGGTTCTCCACGAGCACATATCCGGCAATCCAACGCACGATCACACCGGTGTCAAACATTGTTCCCGTCGCGTTGCTCGACGCGTTGAGCCTCTTTGCTCTAATCGTCGTGGTCGCGATTGCGGTCCGCTCCGTACAAACGGCCCGGCGCGCACACAACGTGCGACCAGTCCTCTCCGCGCTAGGCCGCCTCTGCGTGGCGGCAGCGGCTGTCTATCTGGCGTTTCTCGGTCTGTGGGGTTTCAACTACCGGCGCATGCCCATGGAGCAGCGGCTATCAGTGGCGCCGGAATCGCCGACCCGCGACGCAGTGCTGAAGCTCGGGATGACCGCCGCGGCGCGACTTAACGCCCTCTATGACGAGGCCCATCGGCAGGGATGGCAGGAGCAACCACTGGCTGATGCCTCTCTCCAGCGTGGCTTCGGTGAAATACAGCATGCGCTGAGCGACGCACCACCCGCCGAACCCGGACGGCTGAAACGCTCGCTGTTCGGCCCGTATTTTCGATGGACGAGCGTGGACGGCATGATTAATCCCTTCGGTCTCGAAGTGCTGGTCAATCCCGACTTGCTGCCGTTCGAGCGCCCGTTCGTCGCCGCGCACGAATGGGCACACCTCGCCGGCTACGCGGACGAGTCGGAAGCGAGCTTCGTTGGCTGGCTGACGTGCCTGCGTGCGGATGCTGCCGCGCAGTACAGCGGATGGGCAGCGCTCTATTGGCAAGTGAGCAGCGAGGTCGATGAGTCGGACCGTGCGGCCATCGCCAAAACGCTCAGAGACGGCCCCAGGCGTGACCTCAACGCCGTCGTCGAGCGCATTCGCCGAAGCGAGCAACCCTGGCTGCGCGACGCTGGATGGCGCATATACGACCAGTATCTGAAAGCCAATCGCGTCGAACAGGGAATCCGCAGTTACGGAGCTGTGCTCACGCTCATTCTTCGCGCCCGACTCGACGACGGACGACTGCCGGTCCGGCGCGACGCTCAAACGGACGATCGTCGGCGCGGTTCGTGAAGGTCCGGCTAAAGGCGGATGTGAAATCACGGGACAGAGGTGACACCTAGGCGCGGAAGCGTAGAATCGCGCCTACGCCTCCCACCGTTTCCAACAGTGTCGAATCTTCAATGAACCGGATCCTCGCTGCATTCTGCTGCGCGCGCGCCACCAGCTCGCCGGCGAGCTCGAGTCGCTTGGCATCAGCTTGCGGCGCCGTGCTGTCAACCGCAAACCCAGTCGAATCCGAGGAGAGACTCCTTGGGACGCTGAGAACGTCCGGGCGAGCGCCGATGATCAGCTCCTCGACCTGCCCCGCCGTGAGAGCGTAGAG
>Ga0075418_10010217_pt1 | contig 10514 bp, 10 predicted proteins | sample SoiMetdeltSBSDD2_FD_81776 | JGI IMG/M metagenome (GOLD analysis project Ga0075418, IMG submission 81776) | Bulk soil microbial communities from a Populus tree surrounding site in Tennessee, USA - Soil MetaG P. deltoides SBSDD2 | ecosystem: Environmental > Terrestrial > Soil > Tree plantation...
CAACGGTTGGGGTGGACCGAACCGACCGACCCAGGTCAGCACGTCCACCGATCTGAACACGTACGTGAACCAGTCGCGCATCGACCGGCGTCCCCACCGTGGCGGTTGGTGCAACCAGGCGGGGGCCGGCATCGGCATGCGTCCCACGGGCAACACCGGCATCGCGGGCGTCGACGCCTTCGTGTGGGTGAAGCCGCCGGGTGAGTCCGACGGCGTGTCCCAGCCGGGGATCATCGACCCCGACGACCCGGCCAAGGGCTTCGACGCCATGTGCGACCCGAACGCCCAGAACCGGTACAACACGGCGTTCCCGACGAACGCCCTGCCCAACGCGCCCCACGCCGGGCGCTGGTTCCCCCAGCAGTTCACCATGCTGGTGCAGAACGCCTTCCCGGCCCTGCCGTCGAGCTAGGGGCTGGGTCGGCCGGGTGGGGCCGGCGGGCGGCCGGCCCCACCGCCTGGCCCGAGGCGATAGGTCCCCTGGCTTCCTTGAAGGTGGATGGCCCTCTGAGGGCCATCCAGCTTCAAAGACCTGGGGCCGGGCGGCCACGGGCAGACTGCGAGCATGCGAGCCATCCGGCAGGACGAGTTCGGTGGTCCCGAGGTGCTTCGGCTGGTGGAGGTGGACCGCCCGGAGCCGGCTCCGACCGAGGTGCTGGTCCGGGTCCATGCGGCGGGGGTGAACCCGGTCGACTGGAAGACCCGGGCGGCGCCGGCCTTCCTCGACACCCCGCCATTCACGGTGGGCTGGGACGTCTCGGGGGTGGTCGAGGCCGTCTCGCCTGGGGTGACCCGCTTCGCGCCCGGCGACGAGGTGTTCGGGATGCCGTGGTTCCCCCGGGAAGCGGCGGCCTACGCCGAGTACGTCACCGCCCCCTCCCGCCACTTCGCACGCAAGCCGGAGCGGCTGACCCACGTGGAGGCCGGGGGACTCCCGCTGGCAGGCCTCACGGCGTGGCAGATCCTGGTCGACACGGCGGACGTCCAGCCCGGCCAGCGGGTGCTGGTGACCGCAGCGGCAGGTGGCGTCGGCCACCTGGTGGTCCAGATCGCCAAGGCCCGCGGGGCCTACGTCATCGGGACGGCCCGGCAGCCCAAGCACGACTTCCTCCGCGCCCTGGGCGCCGACGAGGCCCTCGACTACACGACCACCGACGTGGCCGAGGCCGTCGGCCAGCTCGATCTGGTCGTCGACCTCCTCGGCGGTGAGAGCAGCGTGCAGCTGATGCCCAGCGTCACGTCTGGCGGGCTGCTGGTGCCGGTGACGCGGGGCGGGGACCCCGCGATCCAGGCCGCCGCCGACGACCGGGGGGTGCGGGTGGCCCGGTTCCTCGTCGAGCCGGACCACGCCGGCCTGGGGGCGCTGGCGACGCTCGCGGACGCCGGACAGCTGCGGGTCGAGATCGACACCGTGCTCCCGTTGGCCGAGGCGGCCGAAGCCCACCGGATCGGCGAGGCGGGACGGACCCGCGGCAAGCTCGTCCTCACGCCATAGGTCCCCGACCAGCGGAGGAGACGTCAGGGCCGGGAGAGGATGGTGACGACGGCGACGGCCTCCTCGCCGGAGAGGTGGCCACCGCTGTTCTGGGCCAGCGCGAGGCGGGCGCGGTCGACCTGGCGGGGACCGCAGCGTCCCCGGAGCTGATCGACCAGCTCCACGACCTGTGCCAGCCCGGTCGCACCGACCGGATGGCCCCGCGACAGCAGTCCCCCGCTCGGGTTCACGGGACACCGTCCGCCCAGGCTGGTCACCCCGCTCGCCAGCAAGGCCGGTGCGCCCCCGGGCGCGCAGAGCCCGAGCTGCTCGTAGGCCACCAGCTCGGCCGGCGCTGCGGCGTCGTGGACCTCCACCACGTCGAGATCGCCGGGGCCGACCCCGGCCGTCTCGTAAGCCGCTGCGCTGGCTCGGCGGACGGCGCCGTTGCGCTCGATGTCCCCCTCGCCACCCGTCCGCACGGACGAGGCCTCGATCTGCACTGCAGCCGATCCCTCCCCGGCCGCCCGCACCAGCGCCCGGGCTCGCTCCTCCGAGCACACCACGACCGCCGCAGCGCCGTCGGCGACCGGTGAGCACATGAGCAGGCGCAATGGCTCGGCGATCATGCGGCTCTCCAGCACCTGCGCCGTCGTGAGCGGCTCGCAGAACTGGGCCCGGGGATTGGCCGACGCGTGGGCCCGGTTCTTGACCGCCACCGCCGCGGCGTCCTCGATCGAGCCCCCGCCGCGGGCGAAGAACCGCTCGGCCGTCGCCGCGTAGACGGCCATCAACGCCGACTGGACGGGCCCGCCTCCCTCGCCCTCGGCGGTGCCCTCCCGGTCCAGGCCCAGCAGGTCCCGGTGGACCTGGTCCTGCAGGTCCGGCATGTCGTCGAGGTCGACGGCGGCGCTGAAGACAGCCATCGTCCGGCGCTTGTCGGGGTTGGTCAGCTTCTCGGCGCCTACGGCCAGGACGACCTCGGCGGTGCCGCTGGTGACGGCCGTGCAGGCCACGTGGAGCGCGGTCGAGCCCGAGGCGCAGGCGTTCTCGACGTTGACGACCGGGATCCCGCCGAACCCGTGGTGACGGAGGGCGACCTGGCCCCGGATCATCTCCTGGCCGGTCAGCACACCCTCGCCGGCGTTGGCGAAGACCACGAGGTCGACCTCGCCCGGCTGGACCGCAGCGTCGGCCAGGGCCTGGTCCACGGCCGCCCGCGCGAGCGATCGGACCGTGGCCTCGGGGGCGAAGCCGAACCGGGTCATCCCCGTGCCGACGATGTGCGGGGCCACGAGGACGAGTGTGCCTGCCCCCGGCGATCGCGCCCAGCGGGACGTTCGCCACCCGGCGACCCGGCGACCCGGCGAACCCGCGACCCGGCGACGGCCCGACCCGAGGCGATGGGTCCCATCTGGCCGAGCTCGAGGCAACGGGTCCCGGGGGCCGGGACCCATTGCCTCCGGCTCGGCCGTTCGGGACCTATCGCCTCGGGTCAGAGGGCGCAGGTCTCCAGGGCCACCCGGACGAAGGCCGCCGTCATCGCCGACGGATCGCCGGCCCGCCAGGCCACCCGGAACTCGTCGTACACCTCGACGGGTCGCAGCCGGCGGATGACCACGTCGTCGCGGCGCCGGGCCCGCTCGGCCTGCCACGAGTTGAGCCAGGCGATGCCCGTCCCCACCGCCACCAGGTCCAGCTCCCGCTCGACCTGCACCGGCGCGTGGGTCACCCACCGGGGTCGGGCGCCCATCGCCGCGCAGTAGGACTCGATCTCGTCGTGGGCCGTCGGCGCTCCGGACCGCTCGACCAGCAGCACCGGCTCGTCGTCCAGGTCCCCGGCCTGGACCACGGTCTGCCGGGCCAGACGGTGGTCCGGCGGCAGGGCCAGGTGGTCGACCGGCACCCGGACCAGCGGCACCGAGGCCACCCGTCCCGGGTCGGCCACCGGCCCCCGCACGATCCCCACCGCCATCCGGCCGCCGCGCAGCCCGTCCAGGATCAGCAGCGACGTGAGGCCGTCGGGTCGCACGACGGCGTCGGGGTGCTCGGAGCGGAAGGCCCGTATGGTCCGCATCATCCCGTCCTCGCTGCCGTGGCAGTAGCCGACGGTCCACGGCGTGGGCACCGACGCCAGCTCGGCCGCGGCGGCGTCGAAGCGGTCCACCGCCCGGAGGACGTCCCGGGCCTCGATCAGCAGTCGCTCGCCGGCCGGGGTGAGCGCCACCCGCCGGCTGGTCCGCTCGAAGAGCGGGAGGCCGAGCTCGCGCTCGAGCTCCTGGATCCGTTGGGACAGCGGCGGTGCCGACATGTGGAGACGAGCCGCCGCGCGCCCGAAGTGCAGCTCCTCGGCCACAGCTACGAAGTAGCGCAAGCGCCGCAGGTCGACGCGCCGGTCACCGGCACCGGCAACCCCCCGAACCACGAGCAAACGTTATCGAGTCGGACATGATCCATGTTGCAGACGGTCGTGGACTTCCGATCGTGCCTCGGCGACCGTGGAAGGCGTGAAGCTGCTCTGGTTCCACCTCATGCCCTACCCGGAGCTGCCCGAGGACTTCAACCGCACCCACCGCAGCGTCTGGGTCGACATCGACCCCGGCCTGTTCCAACCGGAAGTGGTGGCCGACTGCTACCAGCGCTACGTGGAGCAGCTGGTCTACGCCGAGCAGTGCGGGTTCGACGGCATCTGCGTGAACGAGCACCACGGCAACGGCTACGGCCTCATGCCCTCGCCGAACGTGATCGCCTCGGTGCTCGCCACCCGGACCTCACGGGCCGCCATCACCGTCCTGGGCAACTCGGTCGCGCTCTACAACCCGCCCGTGCGGGTGGCCGAGGAGATGGCCATGGTCGACCTGCTGTCGCACGGCCGCCTCATCAGCGGCTTCCCCGTCGGCACGTCCATGGACACCGCCTACGCCTACAGCGTCAACCCCGGGAACCTCCGCCAGAAGTACCTCGAAGGCATCGACCTGATCCTCAAGGCGTGGACCGCGACCGAACCGTTCGCCTTCAACGGCCGGTTCACCCAGATGCGCTACGTGAACGTCCTGCCCCGGCCGTTGCAGCGCCCGCACCCGCCGATCTGGATCCCGGGCGGGGGATCGGTCGAGACCTGGGACCTCTGCTCGACCCGGGACTACGTCTACGCCGCGCTGTCCTACTACGGCCACCTCATGGCCAAGGAGACGGTCGCCGGCTTCTGGCGCCGGGTCGAGGAGAACGGCAAGGACCCGAACCCGTATCGCCTGGCGTTCCTGCAGTTCATCGGGGTCGCCGACACCGACCAGGAGGCGTACCGGCTGTACCGCGAGCCGGCCGAGTACTTCTTCAACCGCTCCCTGCACGTGTACCCCGGGTACGCCGATCCGCCGGGGTACGTCACCGAGGCGTCGGCGCGGGCCCGCTACCAGTCGCAGGTGCGCGCGGTGGTCCGGGCCAAGCAGGCCAAGCACGACCTCACGTGGGACGAGATGGTCGAGAAGGGCTACATCGTGCTCGGCAGCCCGGACACGGTCCGGGAGACGCTGGAGGACGTGGCCCGCACCTTCAACTGCGGCCACCTCCTCACCATGCTGCAGTTCGGCAACATGAGCGACGAGCTGACCCGCTACAACTCGAAGCTGTTCGGCGAGAAGGTGGCCCCCGGCCTGCGGGACCTCTTCGCCGACGCCGAGGACCACTGGTGGCCGGCCAACGCGGTGGCGGCATGAGCGCCGGCGACGGGTTCGACGCGACCCCGGGCGATGGTGCCCGCCCCGCGGGGGACGGCACTCCTCTCCTGTACCTCCCCGGGATCGCCGGCCATCCGGCGAGCTCGCCGGTGCTGGACGCGCTGGCGGCCGTGGGCTGGGACGTCGTTGTCCCGACGATCCCCGGCCTCGACGGACGCTCCGGCTTCCACGTGCCCGAGGACTACCTGAGCTGGCTGGTCGTGGTGTGGGACGCCCTCGACGCGACCGGCGCGCTCCCGTGCCCGGTCGTGGGCGCCTCGCTCGGCGGGATGCTCGCCGCCGACCTCGCCGTGCTCCGGCCCGAGGCCGTCACCGCGCTGGCGCTGCTGGCGCCGTTCGGCATCTTCGACGACGCCCACCCCGGCCTCGACCTCTACGCCGTGCCCACCGCCGACCGGATGAGCCACCTCTTCGCCAAGGGTGTGCCGGAGCCGTTCGTGGAGCGCTTCGCCGACCTGGGGCCCGAGGACGGTCCGGTGGCCCGCTACCTGTGCGATGTGGCCGCCGCCAACCTGCTGTGGCCGCTGGGCGATCGGGGGCACGCGCGGCGGCTCCACCGGGTCCGCTGCCCGGCCCTGGTGCTCTGGGGCGACCAGGACGAGCTGCTCCCGGTAGCGACCTCGGAGGCCTGGTCCGAGCACGGCTTGCCGGTGGAGTTCGTCCCCGGCGCCGGCCATCTCCTCGAGTGGGACGAACCCGACACCGTTGCCAGCCGCCTGGTCGAGTTCGTGGTCGGGCTCCCGGTGGGTACATAGCCAGGCACGACTCGCCCGTTCGACCAAACGTCATCCGACCCGAGGGGGGTTCGATGGGTCTCGTAGACCAAGCGGAGTTCCACTTCTTCCACTTCTTCCCGTACACCGAGCTGCCGCCCGACCACGGGGAACGGGAGTCGCTCTGGGTCGACTTCCCCAACACCAACTACGACCCGGAGGTCGGGCACCGCCTGTACAACCGGTACCTGTCGGAGATGGTCCTGGCCGACAGGCTGGGCTACGACGGGCTCGTCATCAACGAGCACCACAACACCCAGTACTCGATGAACCCGGCGCCGAACCTGACCGCGGCGGCTCTCGTCCCCCAGACCACCAGCTGGATCAGCGTGTTCGGCACCCCGCCCAACCTCGGCTACCCCAACCGGCTGGCCGAGGAGTACGCCATGCTCGACGTGATGTCCGGCGGGCGGCTGCGGGTGGCGTTCCCGCTCGGGACCGGCATGGAGTACTGGGCCAACGCCGTGAACCCCGCCACGGCCCGGGCCCGGTTCCGGGAGTCCATCGACATCATCCTCCACTGCTGGACCGACGACGGGCCCCAGAGCTACACCGGCGACTTCTACACCTACCGCTACCTGAACCCCTGGCCCCGGCCGGTCCAGAAGCCACACCCCGAGTGCTACATCGTGGGCACCGGTTCCCCGGAGACGATCGAGCTCGCGGCCGAGCTGGGCTTCGGCTACTCGGTGGTGTTCATCCCCCGGGTGGCCCAGCTCAAGGTGTTCGACCACTACCGCGAGCGCCTCGCGCACCACGGCCACGAGCCGACGCCGGACAAGGTGGCGTTCGGGGTCTTCGCCTACGTCGCCGAGAGCGACGCCAAGGCCGAAGAGGAGTTCCTGCCCCACATCATGTACTTCTTCCAGAACAACCTGCGGACGACGCCGCGGTACCTGAACCCACCCGGGTACGTGACGGTGCCGGAGTTCCGCAAGCGGATCCAGGCCCCCGACGTGCACGGCACCGCCAACTGGGACGACCTGGTGGCGATCAACCGCATCGTGGCCGGGACGCCGGAGAAGGTGGCCGACGCCATCGGCGGCTGGATCGAGGAATCCGGAGCCAACCGGCTGACCCTCAACCTCACCATCGGCGACATGCCGAACTGGAAGGTGGTGAAGAACACCACGCTGTTCGCGGAGGAGGTCATCCCCCGACTGCGCGGCAGGGCGGCCCGCTCGGACGGGGCCGGGACGAGGTCGGCGACGTCGGCGACGTCGGCGACGGAGGTGGTGGCATGACTGCCGACCCCGTCGTCGCCACCGCGCCGGTGACGTTCGAGCGCCTGGAGCACGACGTGTGTGGCACGCCGACGGTGGTCCTGGCGGCCGGCGAGCCCGCGGCGCCACCCCTCGTGTTCCTCCACGGGGCCGGCACCTTCCACGGCTGGGCGTTCGCCGCGCCGTGGATCGAGCAGTTCCGGGTGCTGATCCCCCACCATCCGGGCTACGGCGAGTCGGGCGACCTGGAGGGGCTCCAGGACCCGCACGACCTCGTGCTGCACTACGTCGAGCTGTTCGACCAGCTGGGGCTGACCAGCGACGTCAACCTGGTCGGGTTCTCGCTGGGTGGCCTCGTCGCCGCCCGCTTCGCCATCGAGCAGAAGCACCGGTTGCGGCGGCTGGTGCTGGTGGCGCCGGCGGGGCTGCGGGTACCGGGCGTCGAGGTCGAGGACCTGTTCCACATCCCACCCGAGGAGCTGGTGGGTCGCCTGGTGCACCGGATGGAGACCATCCTGCCCTACCTGCCTGCCGACCCCCGCGACGTCGACTTCAACGTCGACCGGTACCGGGAGATGCGGACCACCGCGATCATGCTGTGGGAGCACCCCTTCGACCGGGTCCTGCCCCGCTGGCTGGGCCGGGTCGACATCCCCGCGCTGATCGTGTGGGGCGAGGAGGACCGCCTGGCTCCGCCGGCCCTCGCCCCCGGGTGGGCGGAGCTGCTGCCGCAGTCGACGGTGGCCACCTTCCCCGCGGCCGGGCATCTGGTGCTCGACGAGTCGCCGGAGGCCAGCGCGGCTGTGGCACGGTTCTGCGGTGAGCCATCCTGACTCGGGAGTCGAACCTACCGCCGGCGCCGGTCCGACGGCCCTGCTGCTCGACGTGGGCTACGTGATCATCGAGATCTCGTGGCCGGCGGTCGAGGCCTACGCGGCCGTGGTCGGGACCAGCCTCAACGGCGCGGGACCTGACGACCCGCGGTGGCTGGAGCATGTCGCCGGCCGGATGAGTCCCGACGAGTACTGGGACGAGGCGGCCCGGTCCCTGGGGCTCGACGGGATGCTCGCCCTGTTCCGCGTGCTGGTCGACACGGTCCCCGACGAGCTGTTCGATCCGGCTGCCGTGGCTCTCATGCAGGACGTCCGGGCCGCCGCGGGACGGCGGCTGGGCATCCTGTCCAACGACGCGTACTCCTTCATCGGGAGAGGGTTCTTCGACCAACGGCCCGAGTTCGCCGGCCTCGACGCCTTCGTCGACGCGACCGAGGTGGGGTTCCGCAAGCCGGCTGCGGAGGCCTATCTCGCCGCGGCCGACGCCCTGGCGACCCCACCCGAGGGCATCGTCTTCCTCGACGACACCCCGGAGTGCGTCGAGGGAGCGCTGCGGGTCGGCATGCTCGGGATCCTCGTCGATCCCTTCGACCGCACCACGGCCTTCGCCCAGGCCCGGGATCTCCTCGGCCTCGCGCCCGGTGCCGGCCGGTCGCCGGGCCCAGACGGGCGCGCCGGGGGCGCCGGACCGGCTGACCCGAGGCGATAGGTCCCGTCCCGGCGAGGTCGAGGCGATGAGTCCCGGCCCCCGGGACTCATCGCCTCGGGCTCAGGCCGGCGGGGCCTATCGCCTCGGGTGGGGGACGCCACGGACGGTGTAGCCGCCCTCGGCGATGGCCTTGCTGAGCCGGTGGGCACCGGCCTTGAGGACGCTGATGTGGCGGGTCTCGTGGTCGCTGACCACCCGGGTCGTCGGGCCGACCATCGAGATGGCCGCCACCACCGGGCCACCGGGCGAGTCCCGTACCGGCACGGCCAGCGAGGACATCCCCAGCTCGGTCTCGTCGACGCTGCGGGCGTAACCCCGCTCCCGCACCGCGGCCAGTTCGGCCAGGAACAGGTCGGGCACCACGATCGTGTAGCCCGTGCTCGGCGGCAGGCCGGCCCGCACCCGGGCCTCGGCCAGCCGTGGGTTGAACGCCGCCAGGACCTTGCCGGCACTGGACCGGTGGAGCGGTGACCGCCGCGAGTTGGTCGTGTAGCGCAACGCCTGCTGCCCTTCAACCCGCTCCACGTACACCACATCGACCCCGGCGGGGACGCCCACCTGGACCGTCTCCTCAAGCGTGTTGCGGAGCTCGACCAGCAGCGGCAGCGCCTGGTCGCGCAGCGCCGTGCGCTCCGTCGCGAGGTGGCCGTACTCGACGAAGCGGACCCCCAGCCGGTAACCGCGGCCAGGCGTGCGGTCCACGAGACCCCGCCGGGCCAGCACGGCGCAGGTCCGATGGGCGGTGCTCTTGGCCACACCGACCCGGCGCGCGAGCTCGCTCAGGCTCAGCTCCGCGGTGTCCGCGAGGGCGTCGATGATGTCGAGGGCGATGCCGACCGACTGCAGCAGGGGACGCTCGGGCTCGAACCCGTCGCCGGGCTCCGCACTCTGGCGGCCGCGGTTCCCGCTGAGCGGCGGCGTCACACCGCCAGTGAACCACCCTCCCGCTCCTCACGCCCGCCCTGGCCAGGCGGCCGAGCACGGCCGAGCACAGCTAGTTGGGGATGCGACCGCCGTTGACCATGAGGGTCTGGCCCGACACGAAGGCCGCGTCGTCCGACAGTAGGTAGCAGAACGTGCCGAGCAGGTCGTCCGGGCGCATGACCCGGCCGAGCGGCGTACGGGTGGGGTCGTAGGCCCCGAGCACGTCGGAGCCTGGCGTGGGCGTGAACCCGGGAGCGACGCAGTTGACCCGGATGCCCCGGGGCCCCAGCTCGTTGGCCAGGGCCCGCGTCATGGCGATCACCGCGCCCTTGGACGCCACGTAGTGCACGAAGCCGTGGGACCCGGTGAACGCTGTCTCCGAGGCCACGTTCACGATGCTGCCTCCCCGCTCCCCCATCGCCGCCGCCGCGGCTCGGGCGCACAGGAAGGAGCCGCGGACGTTGACCGCGAACATTCGGTCCCACTCGTCGAGGTCGATCTGGTCGTAGGCCGTGCGTGCCACCAGCAGCGCGGCGCAGTTCACGAGGCCGTCGACCTCCCCGGCCTCGGCGAACAGCGCCTCGACCTGCTCGGGATGGCTCACGTCGCAGGTCACGTCCACGCCGGCCGCCGCCGTCAAGTCCGTCGTGATGGCCGTGGCACCGCGGTCCCGCAGCTCGGCGGCCAGGGCCGCGCCGATCCCCCGCCCGGCGCCGGTCACGACGACGCGCTTGCCCGCCAGTCCGGTCCTGTCGTCCAACCGGTCGTTCATCCCGATCGCGTCCCTTGTTCCGCCGCCCGCACGATGTCGGCCAGCGCCTCGTGGATGTGGCCGTTGCTG
>Ga0075418_10010218_pt1 | contig 10513 bp, 10 predicted proteins | sample SoiMetdeltSBSDD2_FD_81776 | JGI IMG/M metagenome (GOLD analysis project Ga0075418, IMG submission 81776) | Bulk soil microbial communities from a Populus tree surrounding site in Tennessee, USA - Soil MetaG P. deltoides SBSDD2 | ecosystem: Environmental > Terrestrial > Soil > Tree plantation...
AAAAAAGTAAACCTGCTTTGAATATAGAACAAATTTAAAAGACTGTTATCTCACGCTTTTTGCAGTAGTAATAGATCAAGCAACCTTTCAGCTGATTCTTCTACGCGCAAAAATTCGATATTGTCTGCGCTCAGGAAACCATCTCTTACCATTGAACGCATTTGCTCAAGCAACGGATTAAAATACTGATTGATGTTCAGTAGTCCGATAGGTTGTTTGATAATTCCAAGTTGACGCCAGGTAAGGATCTCAGCAAGTTCATCGAGTGTACCCCAGCCGCCAGGCATAGCGATAAATGCATCGGCGAGGTCCGCCATTCGTTTCTTTCGGTGATGCATGCTTTCTACTATCTCGAGCCTGGAAACGCCGCGATGGCCCACCTCCCGTTGCAGTAGAAAGTCGGGTATAACACCGACAACTTCGCCATCGTTACCCAGGACTGAATCGGCCAGAATACCCATGAGACCAATATTACCTCCGCCATAAATAAGGCTATGGGAAGATTTAGCTAACAGCATCCCCAGTTCCCTTGCAGATTCAGCATAGACAGGATTAATACCAGTCGCTGAGCCGCAGAAAACACAGATGTTCATGAGAGGATCATAAAAAGGAAGGGAATCCTAAAACTTGTTATCGTGCTTATTCTTACTAACTGTCTTATTTGGAAAGACCCAGGGTGAAATGATCGCCAGAACAAAAAGTGCAATTACCACATAGAAAGGCCACCAGTCTGCATTCATAACTAATCCGAATTTAAAGCTCGTAAAAATAGGCCCAAAGCGTTTAATTTCTACACAAAGAGTGAAAAATTGTTTAGCTTGATAGTCCTGATTTTAGAGCCCTTTTGTAAACTAAAACATGAAGAAGTTTTTAATCATTTCCGGAATCGCCGTTGCCGCGTTGATCATTCTGGGAGCCATCACTAATTTTTTTGTCAAAAAGCATACAAAATCGTTTAGCCCCGAGGAACAGATCGAATACAAACAGGATGATCTTCAGATAGTTGTATTCTACAACCGGCCTTACAAAAAAGGGCGTGAAATATTCGGCGGATTGGTTCCCTACGATAAAGTATGGCGAACGGGTGCGAACGAAGCGACTACCTTCGAAACAAACAAAGATTTGACGTTCAAAGGTAAGACCCTCAAAAAAGGAAGGTATACCCTTTGGACAATCCCCGGCAAAGATAACTGGAGCATCATTTTTAATTCAGAATTCGGCCAGTGGGGAATCGGGCCAGATGGCGAAGCTAACCGTGATCCGAAGCGAGATGTGATATCGATCAATGTGCCGCCTCTTCAAAGTGAGTCCGAGTTTGAGCAGTTCACCATTTCATTTGAAACAGTCGGTGAAGACGCCGAGATGGTTTTGATATGGGACAAGACTCTTGTCGCTATCCCCTTTACGTACTGATTCTACCTAGCTCTCGCAACCGCCTTTATTGTAGTCTTCCTGTTCTCTGGCAAGGCGGCAGGAATTGCATTTCCAAAGTAAGTGAACGAATCACTAGAAGCCCCTTGTGATGCAAGGTAACTGATGATGTTTTGAGCTTGTAACAGAGTGCGGTCATTGTGGTAAGTTGTTTTCACAATCACAGTGTCTTTCTTATAAAGTTGTCCGAGAGAATCAATCTCGTCGATTTGTGTGTGTAAAGAATCAACCATCACTTCAGTGAGATCAGGATTCGACGCGACGGAATCTTGTTCATAACCACTTAGCATTACCTGTATTTCAAACTTTAGTTGAGGATTTGCCTTTGCTACCCGTAAGAATCTCTTGAGATCAAGTTCTGATACAGGATCAAGTTCTGCGGAGTTCTGTTTGAACAACACAAAGTCCAACGGAAGCTCATCGCCAGGCGATGGCTGTTTAAGCGTGACATTTACTTTTTCTCGTTGTGGTATCTTGTCAGTCATTAAGTCAAATTGTTTGGCCGAGTAGCTTATGTTGCTTTGCTCCGGATCAACAGACATTTCATACTTGGTCCCTTCACTAACATATAACATGTAAGAGCCGTCGGCGTTTGGCCTGCCACTAAATACTCTTTTGTTCGTAGTCAGATCCCTTACTGAGATGTAGGCTGACACCGGAGCATTATTTGGATCGGTTATCTTACCTTCGATTTTCATCATCCCTTTAGGTCGCAACTCATTTGGAATAAGAAATTCTACAAGTTCAACGTTTTTCTTGGCGCCAGGAGCTTCTTTCAACAGATACCTTCCTAATGCTGCTGCGCTAACGAATTGATCATCCTGGGGAGTATTCACAAAATCAAGCGCTGTGGGTTCAGACCAATTGCCATTTACAAGTTTTGTAACGTATAGATCCATTCCACCTTTGGTTGTTGCCATTTTGTTAGATGAAAAAATCAACGTCTCACCGTCTGCCATTATTCGTGGTGTTTGAGAGTTGCCCGTATTGATATTTGCTGGCAGCTCCTTTGGCTCATCCCATTGACCGTTGGATTTCTTTTTAGAAAAAAACAGTTTGCAAACATCGGCTTTGCTTTGATCCATTTTTTCACACCTCATAAAATACATGACGTTGCCATCAGGAGTTAATGATGGGGAACCTTCGTTAGATTTTGAATTTAATGGCAACATCAGGTTCTGAGGTTCGCTCCAACTATTGCCTTTAAGGTCGCTTGTCATGATATCGTATCCGCCAACGACAGGGGATTTGGTCGACGTGAAGTACATTCTTTTTCCGTCTGCACTTAACGAAAAACCTCTTAGATAGACCAGCCTGTGATTAACGCTCTTAGGTAACGCGACAGGTTCTACCCAGTCGGTCTCACGAGTGGTATATGAAACAGTCAGCGTGCCGTCTTCACCATCGTTCGACACAAACAAAAGTGCATTGCCGTCAAAGCTGATATAGGGCGCGTAACAATTTCTCGATGGATGATTGATTATACCAGGAAGCCGCCTTGTCTTTGCTTGTCCGATCACATGCGCGGATATCACGGCAAGGGATATAATGCAAATCAATGTTCTCATAACAATAACTCTTTCACTAAAAATAGCTAAATCTTTGCCAAGCTCCAGAAGTGTGTTCATTGGAGGAAATATTTCCAGCGAATTTTATTACGTCCAAAAGGATTTTCGGCTTTGCATCGTAACTTGGCCTGGCAAAAGCATCAATTACTCCATGATTCAGGTAATTCCATCGATAGCTATCCGGAAAGGCAAAGTTGTAAAAATGCGAAAGGGTGATCCTTCCAGCGAGAAGGCTTACGATGAAAATCCATTGGACCTAGCGAAACGTTTCCAGGATCATGGTATCGAGGTTGTCCATCTTGTCGACCTTGACGGCGCAGAAAAAGGCAGTCCTGTGAACTGGCATGTGCTCGAAGCGATTACTGGTTATACTGATCTGAAGGTAGATTTTACAGGAGGTATTTCAACGGACGGCGATATAAGCAAAGCCTACGAGTATGGTGCTGACTACATCACTGCAGCAAGTATTGCCGTGACAGATCCTGAGCTTTTCGCTTCGTGGATTGTCTCATATGGTCGCGAAAAAATGACGTTAGGCGCCGACGTTGTAAACATGCAGACGAAGGAACTTTTGTTCCGTGGCTGGAGAACAAAATCACAGCTAACTCTTTTTGAACATCTTGAATATTTCTATTCGCGCGGATTGAAATATGTTAAGTCAACCGATGTTTCGCGCGATGGTGTATTAGAAGGACCGGCTTTCGAATTCTATCAGGAGATCCTTGACGCTTTTCCCGAGATCTGTGTACTCGCCAGTGGGGGCGTCCGCGGCGTTGATGACATAAAAAGATTAAATGAAATGGGAGTCTTCGCCGTAATATTCGGCAAGGCCTATTATGAAGGGGTTCTCAAGCTTGAAGAACTTGAGCAGTTCCTTGTTAAGAAGGAATCTTAGTCTGCCTCTTCATTCATTTTGATGTCGATAGGAACGATCAGCTTCACGCTGAAATTACGACCAACATTATAGACACCTACCCGGCCAGTTGCAGGATTCTCAGGTGCATACTTCAAACGACTCAAGTGATTTTGATATGCCGCATCGAACAGGTTATTGACAGCAACGTAAATCGAGAAAAGTACCTTGTTGCGTCTATTAACTATTTCGGATCCGATTCCCGCGTTCCACAATGAATATGATGCAGTTGGTGTCTCAGTTCCGTTCTCAAGCAACACGCGATCCTGCTTCAAATGATAATTGTACTCGAGCTTGACGAACGCATTCGAAAAAGTTTTTCCTACCTTCTTGAGATCTGCGCGGAGTTCACTTTGATATCTGGCTGATGGAATAAATGGTAGGTATTTGGCGCTGTCAATATCGACACGGCTCTTATTTATTGCATTCACAAATGAGAACGAATTTTCGAAATGCAACCAATCGAACGGGTGAGGATGAAGATCTAACAGGAATTCACCACCGTTGAGAACAGCATGTCCCTGGACATACTGATAAGCCGGGGCTGGATCTTCTGGTTCAGGAATGCTATCAGACCCATCCTTGGCAAGTAGTTTTTCCAGGTATATGTAATTGTCGATGTTGTTGTTAAACAACGATACTTCGGCAGTAACGTGATCTGCATTCCACAATGCACCAACGTCCACTTGAAGTGAGTGCTCCGCGTGAAGGTTGTAATTGCCGATCTCATACCTGAATGCTCCTTCATGCCTTCCATTTGATGCCAGCTCTGCAAGATTTGGTGCCCTGAATCCCCTTGAAATATTTGCCTTTAATGTCAGCGCTTCCCCAACCTGTTGAGATAGACCAAGGCTCGCCGTAACATTTGAAAATGTGGGGCTCGATGCCTTAAACTTCTCAGTGCCCTCGTCGGCATTCGTAGCGTTGCCTGACTCATCAAGATAAAGCGCGTCAATATTGATCGTTCGCAGGTCGTAACGTATACCTCCCGATACACTGAGGTTATCAAATGACTGTCTTACAAACCCGAATATTCCCCAATCCGTCAGGTTGTATTCGGGTATCAGGTATTCACGACCTTTATTGTTGTTGGTTTGAAACATTCCAGCCGTTCCCACTGAAATTTGCCTGCCTTTTTTTTCGGGAAGGAACAAAGAGACGTTGTAGTTAATGGTTGTCAAATCAAAGTATAATGTTTTTTCGTTTTCATCCATTACGTTTCCAAACTCCTTTCTCTTATTATTTTGATAGGCAACGTTAACCTGTATTCGCGATGATTTGAGATACACACTATTCAGCGCCGACAATCGGGTGTGATTAATGGATTGATTTGGAATAAACAGCTTATATGAATTCAAATCGGAAGGCGTAGCTGTTATAACTTCCTCAACTCCATTGTTGTTCTTCGCATAAACAAATTCACCATCTGCGTTTCGTTCTCCTTCAACCAATCCCACAGATTGGTTGAAGGAGCTGAAGCTAAGCTGAGAATAGCCCCATGCCCGGTTAACTCCGACAAATCCATTGAAGTCGTATTCTCTAAATCCAGAGTTAAAAACTTTTCCATCGAATTCATTCGAATAGGGTCTCGCAAACTTGTTTGAAAAGCGTCCATGCCAATAAAGTCCTTTGACGTTGCCCGCATTGTATATCGAATTTGCAAACAGTCCATTATTCGTTTGATAGTTGCTGATCCATTTACTCTTCACAACGCCGCGTTCAACAGGATCTGGAGCTAGGAAATTTACCACTCCTCCTAAGGCATCACTGCCATACATCAGGCTTCCGGAGCCCTTGATGATTTCCACGCGTTCAACAGAAAATTCATCTATCTCAATTCCGTGCTCATCACCCCACTGCTGACCCTCCTGTCGAATTCCATCGTAAAGTGTAACGATGCGATTAAAGCTCAATCCTCGTATTACAGGTTTTGCAATTGCTGTTCCGGTGGTAATTTGATTTACCCCAGCCTGTTTCGAAATATTGTCAATGATATTTGAGGATGAATTTTCAAGTAAAGAATGGGAGTCAATGGCTACAATAGGTACAGGGTTGGTTCGCAGCTCGGTCGACTGACTTATCCCGGTAACAACGATCTCATTCAATTCGGTAGCCGTCGTGCTCAGTTCTATATTATAGTCTGTAACGCCATCCAACGTGATGCTGCGTACCTCCGGGCTGTATCCCACAAACTTGAATTGCACCAGAAATTTTCCCCGTGGCAAATGTTCGATTTGGTAGATACCCTCTTGATCTGAAACTGCACCTTTCTTAAGATCCGGAATATACACCGTGGCCCCTGCTATCGGCTGGTGGTCAACCATGTCAGATATTTTGCCCTGAAGAATTTGCTGCGCTGTGCCGCTGTATGCACCTGTCAAAAGAATGAAGAAGGTAGCGCTCAGTTTTTGACCAGCCATAATTTTTTGATACGCAAATATAAACTCCATCAATGAAGATGCAACATTGTTGCAAAACTTAGCTTATCAATTTTTAAGAGCTGTGGGAAACAACAAGGAGAACGAAAAAAGGAGTTAGTCTACGATGTCCTGAAGCTTATACTTCTCAAACAGATAATAGAGGAAATTAAATGAAAGGATATCATCTTCCTGAGATGACGGTTTGGCCGAATTCTTAGCTGCCTCGGGTTGTTTAGTTGGACGTATCTGTGCGGGACGTGTGTTTATCGAATCTTTACCTGCAACTACATGTACCCTGTTATTTGCGTCCACTTCACCTGGAGAATAGATGATCCTATCCATCTCTGCATCGATGTCGGCTTCGTAAGTATCTACAGTTGGATAGCTTGCATCCTGCGCACGCAAAGTCGCGATTCCGGCCGGGGTTAGTATGGCCAGAAGGAGAGTAATTAATACAGGATGAAGTTTGCGCTTCATGGTTTATTAGAATAGCCTAACACCAGAATTTTCTTTTTTGTTTCTGAAAAGTACAAAATTAAAGCATCATTGCTATTTCTTTACCATCCAAAAGGCGCTGAATTTGGCGTAGAATGAGAAATTTTAATGATTTTGTAGTATTTAAGCCGATAAACGGATGATTCCTACCACCATAAATTGGGACGATTTTGTCAAGGTCGATTTGAGGGCAGCGACTATTATCAAGGCAGAACCGTTTCCAGAAGCTAAAAAGCCTTCCATTAAACTTTGGTTGGATGTAGGAGAACTGGGTATAAAAAAATCGAGCGCTCAGATCACAGTGCACTATAAGCCAGAGGATTTGATTGGCAAGCAAGTATTATGTGTCGCTAATTTTCCCCCTCGACAAATAGCAAATTTCATTTCCGAAGTGCTTGTCACCGGTTTTCCTGACAAGGATAATCAGGTGGTACTCACGACGATAGACAAGAAGGTACCTAACGGCGTTCGGCTTTTTTGATCTTATGATCAACTTCTCTCAACTGGAAAAAATAACTGACGGGAAAAATCTCCTTTATTCCGGCGACCGGCCAATCGACACTTTATGTATTGATAGTCGGAAAGCTATGGAGATCGAGGGCACACTCTTTATTGCAATTCGGGGGGAGAGAAATGACGGACACGACTATCTTGGCGCGTTATATAAAATGGGACTGCGACAGTTTGTCGTAGAAAGGCCAGTAGACCCGGACTCCTTTGAGGGCGCCAACATTCTCCTCGTCAATTCTGGTATTGATGCCCTTCAGGCGATTGCCGCATTTCATCGAAGTAAATTTTCATATCCCATAATTGGTATTACGGGCAGCAACGGCAAAACTATAGTCAAGGAATGGCTATTCCAGATTTTGTCAATAGATAAGGTTGTAGTGAAGAACCCCGGAAGTTACAACTCGCAAGTAGGCGTACCGTTGTCTATTTGGCAGCTTCGCGCGCATCATCAACTAGGCATCTTCGAGGCTGGAGTATCTCGCCCGGGCGAAATGAAAAACCTCGAAAAGATCATTCAGCCTACTATCGGGATTTTTACAAACATAGGTTCTGCACATAGTGAAGGTTTCCCGGACCTGGAATCAAAGATCTCGGAAAAGCTAAAGCTATTTGATCGGGTCAACACACTCATTTATTGTACGGATCATGAGAAACTTCATTCTATTATCTCCAAGTCTGGTATCAAGTCCTTTACCTGGGGATCAAAAGGGAATCCTGATGTATTGATCAGCATCGAAGGCACGCGATGCCACGTCGCATACAAGAATGAAACCTTCACGCTTCAACTCTACTTTGCCGATAAGGCATCACAGGAAAATTGTCTTCATTGCGCTGCATTGATGTTAGCGCTGGGTCATTCATTTTCCTCAATACAGGAAAGGATACGCGAATTGCGTTCCGTTCCTATGAGGATGGAATTAAAAGAAGGTATTAACGAATGCCAGATCATTGATGACACATACAACAATGATCTCGGGGGCCTTGAGATTGCGCTTCAATTCCTCTCCCATCAACATCAAAAGAAAAAGAAGAGAGTTATTCTCTCTGACATTCTTGAGTCCGGGCTCGACGATGAAGATCTGGTGAAGAATATTTTGACTTTGATCAACCGAAATAACATTCAATTTTTTATCGGCATCGGACCAGTATTGCGCCGGTTCAAATACATTTTCCCACCTTCATCATCGTTTTATGCTTCGACAGACGACTTCCTGAAAACATTCGATTTTGATGAATTGAATCGGGAAGTAATTCTTGTTAAAGGAGCGCGAACATTTGCGTTTGAGAAGATCATACACCACGTTCAGCGCAAAGTGCATGGAACGGTAATGGAGATTGATCTCGACGCTGTAATCCACAATCTTAACTTCTTCAAGTCCGTGCTAAAAAGTACGACCAAAATAATGGTGATGGTAAAAGCATTTGGCTATGGAAGCGGAAGTATTGAGATCGCCAATATCCTCCAATACCACAAGGTCAATTATCTGGGTGTTGCATACGCCGATGAGGGTGTTGATTTGCGAAAGAACAATATACGTATACCCATCATGGTGATGAATCCTTCAGAAGACAGCTTTGACGCGATGATCAACTATGACCTCGAACCCGAAATCTATAGCGTTAGAATATTTAATGCGTTGATTAAGTTTTTGGACGGACGGCCGTGCAAGATCCACCTTAAGCTCGACACCGGTATGCATCGCCTGGGATTTGAGGAAGCTGAAATACCTGAGGCGATCAATATTCTGAAGTCCAATGAACATATCAGGGTTGCTTCAATCTTTAGTCACCTCGCAGGCGCTGATGAGTCAGCCCATGATAACTTTTCCGGTGATCAGTTCAAGAAATTCACAAAATGGGCGGATAGGATTTCAGCTTCCATTGGTTATAAACCATTGTATCATATTCTGAATTCTCCCGGCATATTAAGATTACCACAATTTCAACTGGACATGGTCAGGCTAGGAATTGGATTGTATGGAGTTGATCCAACGACCGACGGATTCGATCAGCTAAGACCGGTAGCTACTCTAAAGACGCTGGTTTCCCAGGTCAGGCATATCAAGAAAGGAGAAAGCATTGGATATGGAAGAAGAGGCTACGCAGATAAGGACTCTATCATTGCAACAATCGCGGTAGGATATGCAGATGGATTCAGCCGAGCGTTCAGCAGAGGAGTAGGAGAGGTCCTCATCCAAGGTAAGAAGGCCAAGGTAATTGGTAATGTATGTATGGACATGACCATGATTGATGTCACTGGCATGAATGTGATGGAGGGAGATGAAGTTATTTTGTTTGGAAAAGATTTTCCAATTCAGGAAGTCTCGTCTAAGATCAACACGATCCCATACGAAATTCTAACAAGTACAAGCGAGCGCGTTAAGAGGGTCTTTACTGCGGGAGGAATTTAGCCGCCACAACCCAGGTTCTTTTTCAGATCCCTTTCTGGCAGGCCGCCAAAGTCGAAGGGCTTATCGTCTTCAACAGACCTTATAGCCTCTTGCGGCGTCGGTTTCGCCGTTGATTTATCACCTGGCTTTTTAGTTTTCTTTTTCGCTGCCTTACTCATGGTTAAGGAAAAACGCACTGCCCTGAGTTTCAGTTCGAAACTGATCTTTATCATTGCTTGGGATACCTGGCGCCCATATATTTGCCTTGTTTAAAATTAATCTAAATAAATGGCTGGAGGGAATAAGAGCGTAGCTGAGATGAAGCCGGGCGAAATAGGAATAGTAGCTGGCTTTACTGACGACCACCTTTCCGTGAAGCTGATGGAAATGGGATGTCTGCCAGGCTCGTCCGTCCGCTTCAATTTTACAGCGCCATTCGGGGATCCTGTCTGCATCAGCATTTCAGGTTATGAATTGTCCCTTCGGGTTGAGGAAGCCTCGGCGATTAGAATCCTCAATTAATGACAACTACAACCCGGCGTTCCAAGATTGCACTAGTAGGAAACCCTAATTCCGGGAAATCCTCTCTATTCAACCACCTTACTGGCCTCAACCAAAAGATCGGAAACTTTCCGGGTGTAACGGTCGAAAAAAAGACTGGCGTCAGCCCAATGCCTGATGGGAGTATGGCCGAGATAATCGATCTGCCGGGAATCTATAGCATCTATCCAAGAAGCCTGGATGAACAGATCGTTGCTGAAGTTCTTTTGGACCACCATTCTTCGT
>Ga0075418_10010219_pt1 | contig 10512 bp, 8 predicted proteins | sample SoiMetdeltSBSDD2_FD_81776 | JGI IMG/M metagenome (GOLD analysis project Ga0075418, IMG submission 81776) | Bulk soil microbial communities from a Populus tree surrounding site in Tennessee, USA - Soil MetaG P. deltoides SBSDD2 | ecosystem: Environmental > Terrestrial > Soil > Tree plantation...
GAATGGAAGTTTATGACCATTTTTTCCATTCTTTTTGGATATGGATTTGGATTAATACTTACCAGCTTCGGAGAGAAAAAAATCGATCCAACCGCATTTTTTATCAGGCGAATGGTCTGGTTGTTTGTTATCGGAGTCATTCATACTCTCTTTTGGTGGGGCGATATATTGCATTTATATGCCATCAGCGGTATTCTTCTTTTGTTTTTCAGGAAAGCAAGCCGACGCACGATCCTGATATGTTCCATAGTCTTTATGTTTATTATACCACCTGCCATTCGGTTCTTAATTCAAAATTCGCAGCCCTATTCCTCAGATAATAACGTACAGTCACTTTATGCACAATACAAAGAGGGTAGTGTTATTGATATATTCAGAGCGAACATAAATTTTTATTACAGAGCATTCATCGTTACCGGTGCCGATTTGCGTGACATAGCGGAAACGCTGGGAAGATTTCTCTTTGGCTATTTTCTGTTAAGGGTCGGTTTATTTCAAAACGCTGAGACAAAAAAACATATTCTCAGAAAGGTATTGATGATCACAGCTCCCGTCGTCTTCGCGTACTTCATTATCCGCTGGCTCCAAATACAGGAAGCGATAATTACCAAAGGCATTCTATGGCAGTTGTTTATTAAAATAGGCATCCTGGCAACTTCCTGTTTCTATATAAGCATGCTGGTTTTGCTGTTTATTGCTATTGGCCGAAACAAATTCTTTTCCGCTTTACAGGCACTAGGTAAAATGACGCTGACAAATTACCTTCTTATTTCAGCCTTTATGATAATATTGCTTTATGGGATTGGCTTTGGAAAACTCGGTATCGTTCCCATTCATATAATTTGGATCTGCGCGGCTTTATGGCTCTTTATTGAAATGATATTTAGCCATTTTTGGCTTCGTAGTTTCCGGTACGGACCATTCGAATGGATCTGGCGACAGCTAACTTACGGCCGGCAAATCCGATTGCGAAAATGATGTAGTCCCGTGTTGTCCGCAGCGTTCATTCTTTTTCAAACCAATAAAAAATATAAAAAGTAGAGGATTCTTCCCGGGGGTTCGCGACACGTATACTTCGAATCACGCAATGACGCGGGACAAGTCGTGACTAAGCATCAACTCCGAAGGATCTGTCAAAAGCTATCGGGACCAAACCAACAATTCTATGGGACAAAAAAAGTAATTATGTTTACCTTTCGTAGGCGATAGTGACACAATAAACCAGCCAGTATGAATTCAAAAATATTAGTGACGGGTGCTAATGGTCATCTCGGCGCCAATACTATCCGGTCACTGTTGAAAAGGAATTGCAATGTCAATGTTTTTGTCAGGGAAAACTCAGATCTGAGAGGGTTATCGGGCTTACCTGTTACATATTATTTTGGAGATATTCGCGACCGTGAAGCACTGACAAAAGCTGCCATGGGTTGCGATGCGATCATTCATCATGCTGCAGTTTACAAAGTATGGGCAAAGACACCCGCTGACGTAATAGAGCCGGCAATTGAAGGAACCAGGAATTTATTCAGCGCTGCCGTGATAGCGGGTATAAAAAGGGTCGTGTACACCAGCTCAATATATGCTATTGGTGTATCTAAAGATCCTAAATACCTATTGACTGAAAAAGATTGGAATGACCAGGACAATGTTTCTTATGGAATTGCAAAAACACAAAGCGAACGGTTAGCATGGGAGTTGGCAGAAAAGAATCGTATACCCATGATCGTACTTTGTCCGGCTGCCATCTATGGAAGGTATGATTATAAAGTAACACCTTCCAACAGGCTCCTCGTTGATGTTTTCAAAGGAATCGGAATGACAGTAAAAGGTGCTTTATCTTTTGTAGATGCAAGAGATGCAGGTGAACTGCATGCCATGGCACTTATGCATGGTAGAGTGGGAGAGAGATATATTGTCGCTGCGGGAGGATATGAGATACGTGCTATTGGTAAGCTCGCAGGAAAGCTTTCGGGAAAGAGAGTATTATCTGCGCCCTTTGGAAGATCAGTTAACATTGCCACCGCCCGAGTCATGGAACTAATTGCAAAACTCACCGGGTGGGATCCGCCTTTTACAGTTGGTCTTGCCAAAGAATACAGTCATCGTTATGCGCTGTTTGACAATAGTAAGATCGTCAAAGATTTTAATTATTCTTTCTACACGCTTGAAGATACGATCCGGGATGCAATAAAATGGTTCAGTTTTATCAGAAAGATCAGGCTAAATAAGAAGATCATGAGCCAGTTCCAACCCGAGCCGGAATGGACGAATACAACACCCGCAACAGATATCAATAAAGAAAGCACACTGGTGATGAAATGACCCTCACTGTCTGTAGTGTTCCCTCTTCAAATCAATAAAGAATATAAAAATATAGGATCGTTCCCGGATCGGTACGCGTATGCTTAGTCTTTCCCAAGAGGCGGGAGAAGTTGTAACCAGGCATCAGTTCCAAAGGAACTGTCAAGCGATAGAAATTCTTTACCTTCATTTGAAATTGATTTTCATTATGCGGACATTCCTGATAAACTTTATTTATACATCTGCCGGTATATCTAATTCCGATTTTGTTTTAATCACGCAAGGAACATTTCCCACTTCACGTGAGATCTACAAGCATATTAAATTGACAGTAGTTGAAAAAGGATTACAAGTTCATGGACCTCTGTTGTGGACAGGAATCACAGAATTAAGCGAAAACGATAATTCTCAATTTAATCTTCCTGAAGAAGACTAATTCTTCGGCCATAACATAAACCAATGATGAGGTCTGTATCGAAAAATACATTTGACAACATCGCTACTCCGCAATCACTTTTATCAATGTTCCCTGGGGTACATTATCCGTCAATTGCATTCCATTTAGGATAGCATGCTCTTCCAACCTCGCACCCGGCACATTGTTCTGACTCAGAAATTTTGACAATGTCATCGCAGTGCCTACAGTTCTGATCCTGATTCGCAGTGGCTTTTTATTTATTTTGACAGGGTCAGTAAGTGGCTGGAAAGCTTGCATAGTATTACTGAAACTAGCCGAATAGTTATTGAAGTCATTAATCGTGGACACGCCGATCAGGTGATAAAAATTGCCGTTATATTGAATAATATATGAAAGGGTTCTCAACGCTGGCTGGCCTTGTTGTTGTGGTTGCTGGTCAGCAAGCAGGTAAATGGCGGGCAAACCATTCACGGTAATATTTCTTGTTTCCACCGGTACAAGTTTATATTGTTGAGTGATGTTATTAGCAGCTTCCTGCAATGACGCACCTTGTGCCAGCATCAGCATCATCAATGCTTTTCCATCTTTTGACGCCAGTTGTACTCTTTGGGGCGTATTCTGGTAATTCCAGTTGGCCGGTATGGGAAATTGAAATTTCAGTACGGGATGATAGAACATATTATTTTCCCGGTACCCTTCCTTTGGATCTTCCCCATAGATCAATGCTTCTATTCTTTTCAAATATGAATTGCGATTTACAATTGGTGAATTTAGATTGAGCTTTTTCTTCCAATCGTCTGCCAACTTATTTACTGTTACATACCGGTCGGCAGGGTTTGGATGCGTTGAGAGGAATTCCGGAAGTTCAGCTGCTTCAGTGCCGGCTGATTGTCTTTCGAGGGTCTTAAAAAACAATGCCATTTGCTTTGCATCGTACCCGATCTTCGAGGAATATTCAACGCCAAGTTGATCTGCTTCCCGCTCGGCATCCCGGCTATACTTTAATAACAACAGCTGTGCACCGGTTGAAGCAAGTTCGGCAAACCGGGCAAGCTCCGGGTTAATGATAATGCCCGCAATGATACCCAGCTGTGCGAAAATTGCATTTCGCTGCTGGGCGACGGAATGACGATAAGAAATATGCCCGATCTCATGACCCAGCACACCGGCAAAATCTGCCTCACTGTTGAAATAAGCCATGATGCCGCGGGTAAAATATACATACCCCCCCGGTGTCGCAAACGCATTGACCGCTTCTGAATTTAATACCCTGAATGAATGTTCAAGTTTGGGGCGATATGACATTGCCGCCATTTGTTTTCCTTTTGAAATGATAAAGTTTTGAATGGCGGTATCCTCATACAATCCAAACTGTGCGATGATCTGTGGATCAGCTTCTTTTCCCATCGCGATTTCTTGTTCTTCCGACATAAGTACAACCTGTTTGCGGCCGGTTACAGGGTTTCTTGCACAATCTGAGAATATCGAACAGGTGGCTAATAAACAGCTGATGACAAGATACTTTTTCATACATGCGAGGTTTTGTGTAATGAATTATTATCTATTTCATATGCATAATAGATGCCATAATTCTCTTCAGCCAGCCTGGGTCTTGCCTTGCAACAATTATAATTATCAAAAAGTGTCGGGACAGATCCCTCCCTGTCCATTGTGTTCCTTATTCTTCAAACCAATAAAGTCTGCTCGAAGGCCGGCAATTAATTCGTTTGAGTCATTTTGATTACAGCACCTTTCTTGGATCGAATAAAAAACTTACCTTCTGCCTTGTGCAATTATTGAAAACCATATTTGTGACGGGAGCAACCGGCAACCAGGGCCGGGCAGCAACAAAAAATTTATTGGGCAACGGGTTTCATGTAAAGGCATTAGTAAGAGACCCGGCTAAGTTGAACGCTCATGAAAATCTCCAGGTAATAAAAGGTGACCTGAACGATCCCCGCACCTATAAGGATCATTTGAATGATTCAGACGCCGTTTTTTGCAATTTGCATTTTAAAGAAGGCGTTGACAAAGAAGTAAAGCAGGGAATTGATCTTATCAATTCAGCAAAGGCAAGTCACATAAAATTTTTTATTTATTCTTCGGTTATTGGCTGTGATCTGAATACAGGTATTCCTCACTGGGAAAGCAAGTTTCAAATTGAGAATCATCTAAAGGCCTCAGGAATTGATTTTGCTATAATCAGGCCACCATCATTTTATGAGAATTTATTGTTTCACCAGGTGAAAAGCCGGGTACTAAAAGGCAAATTGGTACTACCAACACGTAAAGACAAAGTGCAACAGTTCATGTCTGCTGCGGATGTTGGTAGAGTTGCAACCAGAATATTTTCCGGGGCTGATAAATATCGTAACACTACAATAGACCTGGCTGCAGACCAGATGGATGGCGAAGGACTGGCTTTATTACTTTCAAAAGTCATGAAAAGAAAGATTACATATCAGCAATTGCCGATGTTAATTACAAGGCTGGTAATGGGCCGGGACCTTGCAAAAATGTTCCGTTGGGTCAATCATCACGATGTAATATTTGTAAAAGACATTGAATCATTCAAGAAACAATTTCAAGGAATGCTAAGTTTCGAAGAGTGGATCAAAATTCATTTTGGATAAGGAAGATGCAGCCTGAACTGAGAAGACAGAATAAAAATTGCTTAACCGGAAATAATATCAAGCACCCTCGTTGCCTGTAGTGTTTCTTCTTTTTATTTACTCGGCCCGGCTTGTAAAATTTATATCACGTGCATGGATCAAATAAATTTTTTAATTTCATCAGCATGCATTTCCGGCTTATCGAGCCACGGCAAATGGCCGCTGTTTTCGAATGGTATAAGCAACGCATTCATGAGTTTTGTCTTGAAGCCTTGGGCTGTTTCGATCCCGCCAAATGGATCATCCTTGCTCCATAACAACAGCGTTGGTGTTTTAATACATCCTATTTCCTCATCAGACAACATAAATGATGGTCTAGCTTTACCAAGCGGATAAGCCTTTATGATCATACTGATCTCATTTACCTGCGTTCTACTATTATTGAACAAATTTAAATACCAGTTAATAAAAGCGGTGGTGATCACCTGATGTTCTATCGAATACCGGTGACCAAGCCCGATCATAATTTTTTTCATTATTGCTGCAGTTGTTGGCAAACGTGGTATGAGCCATCTCAACCCCGGTAATAACATTGGTATCATAAAAGATGGGACATGGGTGCCATTTATCAATGCAGGAGCTCCTTCAATTACCAGTTTGCTTATTCTTCCAGTCCTTTTAAGGGCATATAATAACGTGAGGCCGCTTCCAAATGAACTTGAAACAATAGGTAGTTGGGGTATCTTAAAATGATCCAGCACGGCATCAATTGTAGAGACCATAATGGACTGTAGCTGATCCCTGGAAAGATCTTTATAACTCGTTTTTTCACTTAGACCACAGCCAGGGCGATCTATAATTATATTTTTATAGCCTTGCAGATTTCTGATAAGAGGCATCCATATAGCTCCTGCAGCCGGCGCGCCATGCACAAATAGGAGAGGTGAACCATTTCCTGTAGTTAGTGCCCGGATCCGTATGGATAGTTCCTTTATTTCGATGAAGTGTTCTTGCACTTGAACACCGCAACTCTCAAAATATTTTTTCTCCGAGTTGCGATACTTACTGACTTTTCCTGAATTCATTATTAACCCTGGTGAAAGAAATTGGAATGGCTCATTTTACAGCATAATACCGTTTTGCACGGTTGTCAATAATATATTGAGCTAATTTGTTTCCCATCTCTAATCCCGTTTGATTATCCGTTTGAAAATGTATGCCTGCATAAAATCTTGAATCAGCACATTCCTTTGCCTTGCTTTTGAAAAATTCTGCATCGGCCGGGAAAAAATAAGCAAGAACAGTAGCCGCTGCAGAAGACGCAGTAGCATGACCGGAAGGATACCCGGGAAACGGAGGCGTTTGAAATAAAGGTGTAAATGTTGAATCATATTGAAAAGGTCGGATTCCCCAGTAAGCATATTTTGCGTCCATAATGGCTATAGCTGCATCATGTATTGTAACATGCAATATTGTATATATATGAGCACATGCCGGAGCATTTTTGTCAAGATGCAATTCAAACATTTTCTTACTGGCAAGCTCGGTCCAGAAATCCATACCGCTTAAGTTATGCCAGTATAAGGCAAGGTGATCGGACATGAAATTTCTTTTGAAATCTTTAAGGGTTTTCATGTCATTGGAAAAATCAGGAGGGGCAGGAGGTCTGAACTGATTGCCTGATTTCAACACAAGGGGTTTAAAGCTTGCAGCTGTAATACCGACAGGGTATTCTCCTTTCCATAATTTGGGATCATTGTGCATGGTACCTTTCCATTGAATATCTGATCCATCTTTTTTTGCCTGTTCGATAACGAGGGCAGCAACCTGTTCTCCCAATTTCCATCCATTTTCCACATCACTTGGAAATTGTACACCGGCAGATATGCGTGATTGAGCCGCGTCTTTCCCCAACTTTAATATTGAATCAGCAGCTTCAGGAAAAAAATAGGCCAGTACGTGAGCAGCAGCAGCCGCAGTTACCGAATGTTCACAGGGATACGAAGGTGTTACAGGCGAAGCGATAACTGGTTTTAATAATGGATCAACCTGGAAGGGACGTTTTCTCTGGTAACTATATTTCACCTTCCATGCTGCAGCGGTTGCATCATTGATAGCCATATTCATCCAGGCCATCGGTGCACGCAGGAACCGGCCAAAATTTTCAAAGGTGATCAATTTATAAGCCATTTCATTCCATCGGTAAGCTGGTGATCCCGCATCCCAATATTGTATCTGGTTCAAAATTCTTTCATTTTGTGTGGCAATCTTTTCTTTTATATCTGCTATTTCTTTTTGCGTTTGTTCTTTATTAGGCGGCGGTGGAACTTTTATTTGTCCCGCATCTTTCAATACCCAGGTTTTTAAATAAGATGGTTCAATTTGAGTTTGAGAAGATGCAGTAATAAAAATGCTGCATAATAAACCGGTCAGTAACAATGTTGTTCTGGACCGCAAGTAAAAAATAGTAAACATAGTTTTATGGTTTTCGTTTAGAGTGCCTACCAAAGGCATGAATTTGTTTCTTTAAAAACATTTTAATACCTGCTCAAAACTATTTTCTTTATTTAATAAAGAATTTGCTGTGCGGCTCAAAAAATTACTCAAGGGGTTCAAATGATAGAATGCTCAGGCAATAGAAGCATGAACCGGTGCATGGTGCTTGCGATATTGTAAAGGAGAAATATTATAATGTTCTTTAAAAACCTTGTCAAAGTGAGTAATATTTTTAAACCCGCTTTCCATTGCTACATCCATCACTGATTTTTCAGAACAAACCAATAAATGAGCTGCTGCCTCCAATCTCTTTTCAAGTAACCATCGTCCCGGAGCCGTGCCATACGCAGCATGGAAGTCCCTTTTAAAACTCGAAAGGCTCCTGTGACAAAGTCGGGCATATTCACTTAATTGAAGGTTATAAAGACAATTACATTCCATAATTTCTTTCAGATCATCCATATCAGTTAATGCAAGCCTGTAAAAAAAAGCTGTAAGTTCTTTATTATCCCTGTTAGCGACAATATTGAGAAGTAATTCTCTGAACTTTAGTTCTATCAGGTTTTCCGGAGGCTGAGTGGTAAGAGAAAAATAGGGAAGGACAGATTCGTAAAATGCGGTCATTATTGTTGTGGTTTGAACCGGCAAAATTTTATCATTAGAAATTATTGATAAATCAACCGGAGGAAGAACAGCATTATTTTCCCTGATGAACGAGCGGATATATTCATCTGGTATATAAAACATCAGGGCGCAAAAAGAGTCCTCATCCACCTTTTCTATTCCCAAAGCTCCTTTTTTCACAAATACGGTTGAACCGGTATCCAGGTGCCAGGTGCGGTCACGGCTGTAGAGATTATGTCTTCCTGTAGTTACATAAAGAAAAATATTATGTTCTGACCAATCTTCACCTTTAATAAAATCGGGCGGGCATTCGTTTATCAGGAACAATAATTCCTTGCAGGAAAACTGCCGGATCTCAACAGGATGTTGTCTCACAAAATCATAAAAGTTCAACATCAGGTAAACTTTTTATACTAATGCTAAGTTAGAAAAAAGTGTAGGGACAACCTTACATTCGTATTCATTTTTTGCCAGGATATCGAATCAATTTACCCCGTAACAAACACGGCCGATCGAAGTACTATGCGCCGGGTTTCAGTTCATTCAACCACTGCTGTGCAAACTTCCTCATACCTGTAACTGCCTCCTTACCACATCTGAAACATAATTTCCACTCTGCTGATTTTGTCTCATAGACCGGGTTCACAAATACGATTTTGTTTCCTTTCTGTGCTGTTTGTGCACTGAAATCAACAGTGGAAGAGAGATCAAGAAACTGTTTCAGCTGTTTCCCGATAATGCTTTTATAATCCTTTAATTCATTTATTCTTTGTTGTCTTTCCGCTTCCGAAGTTTTGCTTCGATTCATCTGCATGGCCAATTGTTTATCTACAGTAAATTCCGCGAATTTGACTTTAAAAGCTTCTACATCATTTTTATATAATTCTTTCAATGCCTTCACCTCGGTTATCTCTTTTTGCAATTCTTCTTTTGACTTTCCCATTTTTACATCTGGTGATTCTTCCATGAGTTTCAGCATTCCTTGCGCCGCTTCAAGCTGCGGGTCAAGCGTCTCTGCATAGATCTTAATCGTTTCCGGGGTCGACATGGCCTTGATCATTTGATCTGTCTTTTTCTTTCTTTCTTCTGACCATTTAGCATCATCCATCGGTGCGGCGCCACGGCGGCCAGTTGCATGCTTGACAACATAAGCCATGTATTCTGATTGAAAGGCTGCGGATTGCACATAGTCCTTCACTACTTTTCCCAGGTTCATCATCGTTACTTCACGAACACCCGGCTCAAGTTTTTTACATGCATCGCGGACCTGCGCGGTATAACGTGGTAAGTCAAAGTCTTTTTTTGCGATCTGTTCAAGAGTGATCTGTTTGACTTCCTGAAGTGTGGTTCCCACATCGCTCAACACGTCATTTACTAATTTAAAAGCGACCAGGAAGAAGGCGGTGGTAAGCAGTAGCATCAGTTTCTTTTTCATAGTGTGTATAATTAAGGTGAAAGAAAAGAGTTCATTTAAAATTACAAATTCAATTGCAGGAAAATTTCAGACTGCCACATTTTATTAGATTAAAAACAGGTTGTCGCATTGTTTGTGGTTAAACTTTAACTGGTGCACATAATAAATGATAACGATCCTGATTCAATAACAATTCCGCGGCTTATTCGTCATCGAAAGCGTTCTCCGTATCCAGAATAAAACATTTAACGCTATGAAAAAAACGTTCTGTTAATAGATTTTCTCTCTGCCGGCATTAACACAAGGCGGCATGCATTATGAAACTTCTATGGTTTTTAACTAAAATCCATGGAGGAAATCAAATGAAAAAATCTTTACTCTCATTATTTGCTTTTTTCTTATCCTTTCAAATTTTCGCTCAATCAAACATCCGGATAGGTCCGCATACTACCGTGACTTATAATTCCGGTTGGTCAGTTCCGATGTCAAATTTTGCAACCGTAGAAGAGGGCCGGCAGATCATTCAGAATATTCTCGATGCAGTGGGGCGCACTGCAAATTTTGAAATTCGAACAGCTAATATCGAGAATGCGGCCGCCGTCGCATACGGTGGAAAAAGATATGTGTTGTACAATCCGAATTTTATC
>Ga0075418_10010220_pt1 | contig 10511 bp, 11 predicted proteins | sample SoiMetdeltSBSDD2_FD_81776 | JGI IMG/M metagenome (GOLD analysis project Ga0075418, IMG submission 81776) | Bulk soil microbial communities from a Populus tree surrounding site in Tennessee, USA - Soil MetaG P. deltoides SBSDD2 | ecosystem: Environmental > Terrestrial > Soil > Tree plantation...
CCGAGGCGCTCGCCTTCGAGCCGATCGTGTTCGATCCGCCGCGGGCGAAGGACCTCCGCGTGGTGCTCGGCGGGGGAATCGTGGCCTTCATCAAGGAGGACCGCACCCTGCCCCTCGTGAACGTCACGGTGCAGGTGCGGACGGGGCGCTGGCTGGAACCAGAGGCCAAGGAGGGGCTCGTGGCGCTGGTCGGATCGCAGATGCGCCGCGGCGGCACCCGCAGTCTGTCCGCGGAGGCCCTCGACGAGCGCCTCGATTTTCTCGCCGCACAGATCGCGACCGGCGTCGGCGAAACGGTCGCGAGCGCGACCCTCAACTGCCTCGCGGACAACCTGGACGAGTCGCTCCGACTCTTCGTGGAGGTGCTGCGCCACCCGGGCTTCCAGGAGGACCGCCTCGCTCTGGCGAAACAGCAGGCGCTCCAGGAGATGAAGAAGCGCAACGACGAGAGCGCCGACATCGAGGCGCGCGAGTGGAACGTGCTTCTGCTGGGCGAGGACCACTTCACCAACCGCTTCTCCACGCTGGCATCGCTCGAAGCCATCGGTCGTGACGACCTCGTCCAATTCCATCGGCACTATTTCCACCCCGCCAACATGATCCTGGCGGTGTCGGGCGCGCTCGCGCGCGACGCGATGGTGCGCAAGCTGGAGGCGGCATTCTCGGGCTGGCCCTCGCCACGCCTCGCCGTTCCACCGGTGCCCGGCGAGATCAAGACGGCGAGCCCCGGCCTCTACCGGATCCAGAAGGACGTGAACCAGGGCCGTGTGGCGATCGGCTTGCCGAGCGTCCTGCGCACGAGCCCGGACATCTATGCGCTCGACGTGATGAACGAGATCCTGGGCGGCTCCGGTTTCAGCTCGCGCATCACGAAGACGGTGCGCTCGAACGAGGGGCTCGCCTACTCGGCGGGCTCGGGCATCGGCTTCGGCGTCTACTATCCGGGCCGGTTCCGGGCCAGCTTCCAGAGCAAGAGCCGCAGCGTCGCGCTCGCGACCCAGCTCGTCTTCGAGGAGATCCGGCGCATCCGGGAGGAACTCGTGAGCGACGAGGAGCTCGAGACGATACAAAGGAGCCTGATCGAGACATTCCCCTCGAACTTCGCCTCCGCCGCGCAGATCGTGGGCACGTTCGCCGCCGACGAGTACACGCGGCGCGACCCTTCGTTCTGGCCGACCTATCGCGACCGCATCCGCGCGGTGACCAAGGAGGACGTGCAGCGCGTGGCGCGCGCGCACCTCGTGCCGGAGCGAATGATCGTGCTGGTGGTCGGCGAGCAGAAGGAGATCGACCTGGGCGACCCGAGGCGGCCGGTCCGGCTCGAAGCGCTGGCGCCCGGTGGCGCGGTCGTGACGCTTCCGCTTCGCGACCCGCTGACGATGAAGCCTATTTCTTCTGGAACGCCGCCACGAAGTCCTTGAGCATCAAGGGGTTGTTGCTCTTGATCGTGCCCAGCAGGAAGTCCTTGGCAGAGGGCGTGTACGCGCCGTTCCAGACATCGAGGAACATCTGCTCGCTGGCCTTGAAGAAGCAGTCTGCGTCCTGGGTCTTGCCCCTCTTGACGGTGCACCCGTCCTTGGCGAGCAGGACCGTCCACTTCTCGTCGTCGCCCAAAGAGAAGTAGAAGCTCGTCTCCTTCTTCACCGAGCCCTTCTGGAAGAGCTTGGGGAGCTTCTGGAAGACCTTCTCGATCTCCGACGCGGCCATCGCGACATCGCCTCCGTGGAACTTTTCCGCCCGCAGCGCGTCCTGACTTCGGCCAGGGATGCTAGCAAGCGCGCCCCTGGCTTTCAAACCGGGGGGGCCGTAAGCTCCGGGAGAGGAGCGCGAGCGTGAGCCAGCCGACCGAGTTCCACGTCATCGGGAACGTCATGCAGGCTGTCGTCGTGCCGCTGCAGCCCGGGCAAGAACTGCAGGCCGAGCCCGGGGCCATGCTCTACATGGCCGGCGACGTGACCATGGAGAGCAAGCTGAGCGGCGGCCTCCTGGGCGGTCTCAAGCGCATGGTGGCGGGCGAGAGCCTGTTCATGACGCGCTTCGTCGCGAGGAGCGCCGGGCAGGTGGCCTTCGCGGCGCCGCACCCGGGACAGCTCAAGCGCCTGGATCTCGACGGCCGTCGCGCCTGGCTGTGCCAGCGCGACTCGTTCCTTTGCGCGACTCAGGGGATCGACGTCAGCGTGGCCTTCACGAAGCGCTTCGGCGCCGGACTGTTCGGTGGCGAGGGCTTCATCCTCGAGCGGCTCTCGGGCGGCGGCACCGTCTTCATCCACGCCGGCGGCAACTTCGTCGAGTTCGACCTCGTGCCGGGCCAGCAGCTGCGTGTCGACACCGGCTGCATTGTGGCCTTCGAGGAGGGCGTCGCCTACGAGATCCAGTACGTCGGCGGCTTCAAGAACGCGCTCTTCGGCGGCGAGGGCCTGTTCCTGGCGAGCCTCACCGGCCCCGGCAAATGCGTCCTCCAGACGCTGCCCTTCTCGCGCCTGGCCGGCCGCATCATGGGGACGACCCGCGAGGGCACGGGCGGCCTCGCCGGCGTCGGCGGCACGCTCCGAGACATCGGCAACATCTTCGGCGGGAACGAGTAGGCCTCGGCTAGTCGCGTGCCCTCGGAAGCCTCGACCCTGGGTTGAACGCGACGGTCGGACCGTCTAGTTCCCGGCCGCCTTCGGCAGGTCCTTGATGAAGTCGTCGACGAGCTGGCGCTGCGCCTCTGGCGTCAGCGAGGACTTCACGATCCGCGACGCCGCCTCGACGGCGAGATCGGCGACCTGCTGGCGCAGCTCCAGGATCGCCAGCTGCTTCTCGCGCTGGACCTGCTCCTTGGCCCGGCCGATCATGGCCTCGGATTCGGTGCGCGCTTTGGTCTGGAGGTCGGTCTTGAGCACGTCCGCCTCCTTGAGCGCCTTCTTGATGATCTCCTCGCGCTCGCGGCCCGCCTCGCGCAGCATCTCCTTGTGCTTCTCGAGGAGATCCTTCGCCTCGGCCGCGGACCTCTCCGCGCCCTCGACGGCGTCCTTGATGCCCTTCTCGCGCTCCTCGATCATGTGAAGCAGCGGGCCCCACGCGAACTTCGACAGGACCAAGGCGAAGACCACGAACAGCACGATCGTGGCCGCCGTCAGCACGAAGTTGATGTCCGTCAGCCCGCCGGCAGCGTAGAGCGCGCCGGCGAGCCAGTGGCGCGGCATGGCCCTACTTGATCGCGAGCAGGATCGTCACGATCAGCGAGAAGAACGTGACGCCTTCGATGAGGCCGGCCGCCACGATCATCGCGCCGCGGATGTCGCCCGCCGCGTTGGGCTGGCGCGCGATGCCCTCCATCGCCGAGGCTGCGAGGCGGCCGATGCCCGCCGCGCCGCCCATGATCGTGAGACCGGCGCCGATGCCGGCGGCGAAGTACGCCAGAGCCTTGGGATCCATGGGATTCCTTCCTCCTCTAGAACTCTATCGCTAATGGGCGGGATGCGCGTACATCCCGATGAAGATGGCGGTGAGCAAAGTGAAGATGTAGGCCTGAATCAGCGCCACCAGTAGCTCCAGCAGCATGATGAAGAGCGACAGGCCGATCGAGACAGGTGCGATCAGGATGCCGAAGGCCGAGCTGATCTGGGCCATCAGCGGAATCAACAAGAGCAGCGCCGTGATGACCATGTGGCCGGCCAGCATGTTCGCGAACAGCCGCACCATCAACGCGAAGGGCTTGGTGAACATCGACAGGATCTCGACGGGGATCATGATCGGCAGCAGCCACGCGGGCAGCCCGGGCGGGACGAGGTTGTGGAGGTGGCCGCCGAGGCCGAATTTCGAGATGCCGGCGTACTGCTGGGCCGCGAACGAGACGATCGCGAGGCCCATGGTCACCGCGATGTTACCGGTGGAGGTGGCCGAGAACGGCAGCAGGCCGAGGAGCGCGGCCACCAGGATGAAGAAGAAGAAGCTGCACAGGAGCGGCACGAAGCGGTGGCCGTCGTGCCCGATGTTGGCGGTCGCGATCTCGTCGCGGATGAAGAGCACGAAGGTCTCGACGACGGAGCCCAGCCCCCTGGGCCGACGCTTCGGGTCGTAGCTGCGCACGGCCAGCTGCGTCAGCAGGATCACCACCGCGGCCGCGACCAGGAAGAAGACCAGGTGCTTGGAAGGCAGGCCGAGGATCGGGCCGTCCAGCACGTGGTGCATCATGACCTCGGCCGGGCCGTGGGCTGTCTCGCCGTGCTCGGCTTCGCCGTGAGCGGGAGCGACCACGTCGGCGTGCTCGCCCGTGGGAGGAGCCGTCGCCGTCGCCTCGTGCCCGGGCTCCTGGGCCAGGAGCAGGAGGGCCAGCAGAACGCCGCTCATTGCGCCCTCGCCGGCTTCCAGCCGCGATGCACGATCCCGAGCTCCAGAGCCAGGAACAGGACGAAGTGGGAGAGCAGGCCGATCAGCAGCGGCATCTGCGGCAGATCCAGGACCGCGAGGCCGAAGGCCACGGCTCCCAGCATCATTGCCATGCGCCCCGCCATTCCGCCGAGCAGTGCGCGCATGAAAGCGGCGTGGGACCGGCGGCGCGACCAGACGAGCAGGCCCATCGATACGATCGCGTTGAGGCCGGAGAGCACGGAGCCGAAGACGAACGCTCCGGGAGCGCCCTCGGCGAGCGACGCCCGCCCGAGGAACACACCGAGACACGAAAGGCTCACCGTCGCGGTCACGATCGTCGCAAAGCTCACAAGGCTCAACGCCGGCTCACCGTCTTGAAGAACTGATAGAGCGCCAGGGCCAGTCCCGAAACCGCACCGAGCAGGAACAGCCACGGCCGCGTCCCCAGTTTCTGGTCGGCCCAGTATCCCAGGCCCACTCCCAGGAGCACCGTCACGGCCAGGCTCGTTCCCAGGCCCAGGTACGGGGCCGCCTCCCGGAGGATGCGGACCCAGTCCGAGCCCTCTCCTTTGTTCTCGGGAGACACGCTCAATGCTTCAAGGGAACAGGTCCGGACGACCGCGGAGACTACCACACGGCCTGCGACTGGGCAAAAGCGCGGTGGCCCCACTCCTTGACTCGGCCGTGCCTAAAGCGTACGGTCGTCGTCTCGTCGAGGAGACGAAGGAGGGCTCGATGCCCCGCATCGTGCGCTGCGGCCTCATCCAGGCGAGCAATCCGAAGGGCCCCGAGGCCGGCCTGCCGGCCATCAAGAAAGCCATGCTCGACAAGCACGTGAAGCTGATCGAGCAGGCCGCCCGCCAGAAGGTCCGCATCCTGTGCCTGCAGGAGCTGTTCTACGGGCCGTACTTCTGCGCCGAGCAGGAGACGCGCTGGTACGAGCTGACCGAGCGGGTTCCCGACGGCCCGACCGTCTCGCTGATGCGCAAGCTCGCGAAGAAGCACGGCATGGCGATGGTCGTACCCATCTACGAGGAGGAGCAGGCCGGGATCTACTACAACACCGCGGCCATGATCGACGCCGACGGCAGCTACCTCGGCAAGTACCGCAAGACGCATATCCCGCACTGCAAGCCGGGCTTCTGGGAGAAGTTCTACTTCCGCCCCGGCAATCTCGGCTACCCGGTCTTCGAGACCCAGGTCGCGAAGGTCGGCATCTACATCTGCTACGACCGCCACTTTCCAGAGGGCGCGCGCTCTCTCGGCTTGAACGGCGCCGAGATCGTCTTCAACCCGTCGGCCACCGTCGCGGGGCTGAGCGAATACTTGTGGAAGCTCGAGCAGCCCGCCCACGCGGTCGCCAACGGCTACTTCGTAGGCGCCATCAACCGCGTCGGCTGGGAGAAGCCGTGGAAGATCGGCGAGTTCTACGGGCAGAGCTACTTCTGCGATCCGCGCGGGAAGATCGTGGCCGAGGGTCCCCGGGACAAGGACGCGGTCGTGGTGGCCGATCTCAACCTCGACCTGATCGATGAAGTGCGCGCCGTCTGGCAGTTCTTCCGCGACCGTCGGCCGGACCAGTACGGTGCGCTGGTGCAGCCTTGAAGAAGGACGAGATCCTCGGGAAGTTCCGGCAGTACCTGTATGGGCTGAACACGTACTACTCCGAGCCGCTGCCCGTGGTCCGCGGCGAGGGGAAGTGGCTCTGGGACGCCGACGGCAACCGGTACCTCGACTTCTTCGGCGGCATCGTCACCGTCAGCCTTGGGCATTGCGAGCCGCGGGTGGTGGCCGCCATCGAGAAGCAGGCGAAGACGCTCCAGCACGTCTCGACGCTCTTTCCGACCATCCCGATCGTCGAGCTGGCCGAGACGCTCTGCAACCTCTTCCCCGGCGAGAAGCCGGCCAAGGCCTTCTTCACCAACAGCGGCACCGAGGCGATCGAGACCGCCATCCTCTCGGCGCGGCTGCACACCCAGCGCACCGAGGTCATCGGCCTGCGCCACGGCTACCACGGCCGCTCGATGCTCTCGATGTCGCTCACCGCGCATTCCGGATACCGTCTCGGCGGCGTCCACGATCCCCAGATCCGCCATGCGGTGGCGCCCTATTGCTACCGCTGTCCATACAAGCTCGAATACCCGAAGTGCGGTGTCGCCTGCGCCAACGACGTCGAAGAGGTCATCAAGACCACGACTTCGGGCCGGCCCGCGGCGTTCATCGCGGAGCCGATCATGGGCGTCGGCGGCTTCATCACGCCGCCCAAGGAATACCCCGGCATCGTGGCCGACATCGTCCGCCGCCACGAGGGCCTCTACATCGCCGACGAGGTCCAGACCGGCTGGGGTCGCACCGGCGGCAAGTGGTTCGGCATCGAACAGTACGGCGTCAAGCCCGACCTGGTGGTCGGGGCGAAGAGCCTCGGCAACGGCCATCCCATCGGCATGACGCTGGCCAAGGCCGCAGTTGCCGACTCGTTTAAGGGCTCGACGATCGCGACCTTCGGCGGCAACCCCGTGACGATGGCGGCCTGCAAGGCCGTCGTGGACGTGATCGTCCAGGACCGGCTGCTCGACAACGCCGCGATGGTCGGCACCCATTTCCGGATGCGGCTCGACGGCCTGTTCGAGAAGCACGCGCTGGTGGGCGAGGTCCGCGGCATGGGCCTGATGCAGGGCATCGAGCTCGTGAAGAACCGCAAGACCAAGGAGCCCGCTCCCGAGGCCACGGCGGCGGTCATGGAGGCCGCCAAGGAGCGCGGCGTCATCATCGGGAAGGGCGGCCTTCTCGGAAACGTCCTGCGGATCTCCCCGCCGCTCAACGTCACGCCGGATGACGCGGACCAGGCCGCCGACGTGATCGACGCGGCGCTCGGGGCAGTCGCCAAGGCGTAGCGACGGAGGCGCACATGGGCATCGACCTCTCGGTCCAGTTCACGGGGATCCGCTTCGACAACCCGTTCCTGCTCTCCTCGGCGCCGCCCACGGAGTCGGAGAGCAACATCCTGCGCGCCTTCGACGCCGGCTGGGGGGGCGTCGTCACCAAGACGATTGGCCTGCACCCCGTCGTCAACGTCGCGGGCCCCAAGACCAAGTTCCTGCGCCACTACTCCCAGGCCAACGCCTACTCCATGAACAAGGGCCGGGACGGCAGCTTGCTGGCCTCCTGGAACTGGGAGCTCATCTCGGACAAGCCGCTCGACTGGTGGCTGCCGCGCATCGAGCGCATCAAGGACGCTTTCCCGAACCGGGCGCTGATCGCCTCGATCATGGCGGGCTCCGGCTCCGACCGCGAGCTCGACAACTGGCGCACGCTGGCGCGCGGCTGTCAGGAGGCGGGGGCCGACGGCCTGGAGCTGAACCTGTCCTGCCCCCACATGGACCGCGAAGACATGGGATCCAACATCGGCAAGGACCAACAGCTCTGCTCGTTCGTGACGAAGGTCGTGAAGGATGTTGCGAAGGTGCCGGTGTGGGCGAAGCTCACGCCCGCCACCAGCGACATCGCGGTCGAGGCGGGGGCCGTCTTCCTGGGCGGCGCCGACGCCGTGGTGTCGTCCAACACCTTTCCCTCGATCCCGCTCGTCGATCCCGACAGCCTCGAGTTCGAGATGAACGTGGACGGCCTCGTATCGTCGGGTGGCCTGGGCGGTCCAGCGATTCTGCCGCAGAGCCTCGCCAAGATGTCGCAGATGACGAAGGCGTTCCCGGAGAAGGCCTTCTCGGGGATCGGCGGAATCTCGGAGTTCAGCCACGCCCTCAACTACTTCCTGCTCGGCTGCGGCACGATCCAGGTCTGCACCGCGGCGATGCTCGACCACGCGGTCGGGCCCAACGTGGTCAAGCGCCTGGTCGCCGGGATGCGGGAGTTCCTGGAGAAGAACGCCTCGCGCGGCTGGACCCAGCTCGAGGACTTCCGTGGCCTGCGGCGTGAGCGTGTCGTCTCCCATTCCCAGATCCGCCGCCCCGACGACAAGGAGTACGCAGGCGGCTACGAGTCGCACGAGGGCTACGCCGCGCCGGTCAAGGAGTAGCCCAGGCCCGGCCAGGCTGAAGGTCGCAAGAGCTGACGGCGCCACGATCGTGGCGCCGAACTGCGCGGAAGGCCATCGGAGTGGCGCATCAATGGACGGCGCTCATCGTCTTCATCGCGCTCTTCGCGATCGCGACCCTGCGCGGGGTGCACGTCGGCGTCATCATGTTCGCTGCAGCGTGCGGCGTGGGTGTGTGGCTGGCCGGCCTGCCACTGAAGGACGTCGTGGGCGGCTTCCCGGTCGGCATCATGATCCTGCTCGTGGGCGTGACCTACTTCTTCGCGATCGCACAGGCGAACGGCACCATCGACCGCGTGATCGAGGCGGCTGTGCGCCGGGTGGGAGACAACGCCGTCCTGTTGCCCTTTGCGTTCTTCGCATTGACGGGCCTGATCGCAGCGATGGGATCGCCTCTGGCCAGCCTGGTGGTCGCGCCGGTCGCGATGCCGATCGGCAGGAAGCAGGGCCTGGACCCGATGCTGATGGCCCTCGCGATCGGGACCGGCTTCAGCGCCGGGGGCTTCGCGCCCACCAGCCTGTTCGGCATCGTGAGCTACGGTACCGCGCGCCAGGCCAGCATCGATCTGAACCCGCTCACGCTCTTCGCGGTCGCGGTGGCCATGAATCTCACCCTGCTGGCCGCCGCGTTCGTGTTCTACGGCGGGCTGGAGCTCGTCAAGCGCCGCGGTGCCTGCGCGCTCACGGCCCGCGCCGAACTTGACGTGGAGGCCACGGCGCGGCCTCCGTTCGCTCGACGCCAGGTCGCCACCATCGTCTGCATGATCGGCCTCGTCGGCGCGGTCGTCGCCGGGTCCATCGCTGGCCTCGAACCGGACGTCGGAGTGCTCTGCTTCGCGTTCGGCGCCGCCCTCACCCTCATGGATCCTGGCGCCGGCAACAAGGCCGTCTCCAGGATCGACTGGTCGACCGTGCTGCTGGTCGGCGGAATCGGGACCTTCGTTGGCGTGCTCCAGAAGATGGGCGCCGTGGACCTGCTCGGCGAGGCCGCCAAGAGCGTTGGCGTGCCGATCGTCGCCGCGCTCGCCATCTGCTTCATCGGGGGGCTGGTCTCCGCATTCGCGTCGACTACAGGCATCCTCGTCGCACTCGTCCCCCTGGCGATACCCCTCGTGGCCTCCGGAGCCGTTGCGGGTTGGGCGCTCATCTGCGCGCTCGCCGTGTGCTCGTCGATCGTGGACGTCTCGCCGTTCTCCACCGTTGGGGCCACCCTGGTCGCCACCGCCGCCGAGGAGGAGCGCGTGCGCATGACCTCGCAGCTGGCCTGGTGGGGGATGTCCCTCGTCGTGATCGGCCCGCTCATGCTCGTGGGGATCCTGGTGCTGCCGAGCCTGCCGTAGCGGTGCATCGGCGGGCGTGCATTGAATCCGAACGTCCATGCCATCGGAGGGCGTGGTAACCTCCCACCGCATCCAATCCTCGACGGGAGAAGGCCATGTCCACGCTCGTCAAGAACGGGACGATCGTCACGTCGGCGGACCGGTACGTCGGAGACATCTTCATCGATCACGGGGTGATCACGCTGATCGGGCAGGGCTTGAACATCCCCGCCGACAGCGTGGTCGATGCCAGCGGCAAGCTGGTGATGCCGGGCGGCATCGACGTGCACACCCACCTCGACATGCCCTTCGGCGGGACGACCTCGGCCGATGACTTCGAGACCGGGACGATCGCGGCCGCCCACGGCGGGACGACGACCGTGGTCGACTTCGCGATCCAGAGCTTCGGCGAAGGGCTGTATCCGGCGTATGAGAGCTGGAGGAAGAAGGCCGATGGGCGTGCAGCCATCGACTACGCCTTCCACATGATCGTCCGCGAGCTGAGCGACCAGGCCTCCCACGACATGGACAAGATGACCCGCAACGAGGGCATCACGTCCTTCAAGCTCTTCATGGCCTATCCCGGCGTGTTCATGGTGGACGACGCCACCATCTTCAAGGCGCTGCTCAAGACGCGGGACAACGGCGGAGTGATCTGCATGCACGCCGAGAACGGCGGCGTGATCGACACGCTGGTGAAGGAGGCGCTGCGCACCGGGCACACCGCTCCGAAGTACCATGCGCTCACGCGTCCCACGCGCGCCGAGGGCGAGGCCACCGGCCGC
>Ga0075418_10010221_pt1 | contig 10511 bp, 5 predicted proteins | sample SoiMetdeltSBSDD2_FD_81776 | JGI IMG/M metagenome (GOLD analysis project Ga0075418, IMG submission 81776) | Bulk soil microbial communities from a Populus tree surrounding site in Tennessee, USA - Soil MetaG P. deltoides SBSDD2 | ecosystem: Environmental > Terrestrial > Soil > Tree plantation...
ACGCACGATGAGGCCGGCGTCGAGGAGCCCGTCGCCGACGAGATAATCCAGCACATGGCTGCCGAAGCCGCCGACGGAGCCCTCCTCAACGGTGAGGAGCACATCGTGATTGCGGGCGAGCCGCAGTATCAGTTTGGTGTCGAGCGGTTTCATGAAGCGCGCGTCCGCGACGGTTACCGAGAGCCCGAGTGCGGCGAGTTGATCCGCGGCTTTCATGCACTCGGCGAGCCGCGTACCGAGTGACAGCAGCGCGGCCGCCGAGCCCTCACGCATGATGCGCCCTCTGCCGATTTCGAGGATTGTGCCCTCGGCCGGCACCTCGACGCCAATACCCTCGCCGCGCGGAAAGCGCACGGCCGAGGGAGCGTCGTCAATCGCCACCGCGGTCGCCACCATGTGGCGAAGCTCGGCCTCGTCGGCTGCAGCCATGATGACGAAGCCCGGAAGACAACCAAGGTAGGCGAGGTCGAAGCTGCCGGCGTGCGTTGCCCCGTCCGCGCCAACCAGCCCCGCACGATCGATTGCGAAGCGCACCGGCAATTTCTGGATCGCGACATCATGAACGACCTGGTCGTAGGCGCGTTGCAAGAAGGTCGAATAAATGGCGGCAAAGGGTTTCATGCCCTCGGCCGCGAGACCCGCCGCGAAAGTCACGGCGTGCTGTTCGGCAATGCCGACATCGAACGTGCGATTGGGGAACTCTTTGCCGAACAGATCGAGCCCGGTGCCATCCGGCATGGCGGCGGTGATCGCCACGATTTTCTCGTCCTTCTTGGCCTCTTCGATCAGGCTCTGCGCGAACACTTGCGTATATGTCGGCGCATTGGCCTTCGGCTTCACCTGTGCGCCGGTCACAATGTTGAACTTGGCAACACCATGATACTTGTCGCGCGCCGCTTCGGCGGCCGGATAGCCCTTGCCTTTCTGTGTCACGACATGAACAAGGATCGGGCCATGGCGGGCGTCGCGCACGTTCCTCAGGACGGGAAGAAGGTGGTCGAAATCATGGCCGTCGATTGGGCCGACATAATAGAAGCCCAGCTCCTCGAACCAGACACCACCCTGCCACAGGTGGCGCGTGTATTCCTCTACCCGGGCGGCCCGGCGCTCCCATTCTCTGGGTAGGCGCTTGGCGAGCTGTTTGGCAATGTCGCGCAAGGCCAAGTACGGGCCGCTTGAGGTAATTCGTGCGAGATATGCGGACAGCGCGCCGCTCGGCGGTGCGATCGACATTTCGTTGTCGTTGAGTATCACGATGAGGCGCACATCGCGTGCGCCCGCATTGTTGATCGCCTCGTAAGCCATCCCCGCGCTCATGGCGCCATCACCGATGACGGCAACAACATGGTTGCTCCTACCCTCCAGATCGCGCGCCGTCGCCATTCCCAGGCCCGCGGCGATGGAGGTAGAGGAATGCGCAGCGCCGAATGGATCGTATTCGCTCTCCAGGCGCCGGGTGAAGCCAGAAAGTCCTCCGCCCTGGCGGATCGTGCGGATCCGATCGCGGCGCCCGGTAATAATCTTATGCGGATAGGACTGGTGGCCCACATCCCAGATAATGCGGTCGGAAGGCGTGTCGAACAGATAGTGCAAGGCCACTGTCAGCTCGATGACGCCAAGACCTGCACCAAGATGCCCGCCCGTAACCGAGACCGCATCGATCGTTTCCTGGCGCAGCTCGCCGGCAAGTTGAGGCAGACTAGGCTCCGGCAGCTTGCGCAGGTCATCGGGCGTCTTTACTCGATCCAAGAGCGGAGTCTTTGATTCCGCTCGAACCTGACCGGTGGGGGTACCGATGCCGTTCGCGCCCGGTGCCAGCGTGCTAGGCAGCGTGGTAGGCGGCGTAGTGATGGCCATGGTCTACTCCCCCTGCAATCAGTCGTTGCTGAATGATAGTAGGATCGCGCGAGGGAGCCAGTGACGGTTTACAATACCGGTGCACACGCTGGAGATTGTTGTGGATTGTGGCCGCACGGCCCTCTCCGCATTGTGCATAAGCCGGGCGACCTGACCAAACGGCCGCTCCCCCCGTCGTCGCACCCTTTTGTCCACCCCGAGCGGCGCCCATTCTTCCGTCTCGCCCCCCGACGGTTCTCACTCCTGCGGCGCCCCGCACCAGTGAAGGAAAGACCCATTTTTGTTGCGCTTAGCGAGGGCGGGCTTTGGGGCGGGCTTGGAACGCGTTGCGCAACCAGGTTCAAGGCAAGCCGCCCTGTGGCAGCAGGCTCGACCTTTGCCCCTTCAGGCCGACTTATTCATTTTGCTGAACGTCCTGCACACCACCCGACCTTTGATGATTTTCGCTCTACCCCTGCGAAACAGCGCAGAACCGACGCGCCACCAGTAGTCCCCTTTTTGCTCGGATTCGGTGGCAATGGCGTGGGTGCTTTGCAAAGGAGGACGCTGCCCGTAAGAACGCTCATTGCCCTCGTCGCAGCGGCTGCCGCCGAGTTAGGGAAATCCAGTGAAAGGAACGAGCATGGCGCGAACGAGCAGCTTGAGGTCGCAAAGCCTTGCCACAGCCCTGGCGGTGCCGGGGGTTGCATTGGCGCTGATCATGACGTTTATTGGCGCATCCGCGCAGGATGTTGGTTCTCCCGCTGCACGCATTGCCGGCCTCCACGGCGCTTTGCTTGAGACCATGAAGCAGGGCAGACAGCTGGGCATGAAGGGGCGCTACGACCGGCTGGCACCAATCCTGTTCGAGACCTATGACGTACCTCTGATGGCGCGAATCGCGGTCGGCCCAAGCTGGCAATCGATGCCGTCAAACCAGCAATCCGGAGTGGTTGAAGCCTTCTCGCAAATGATGGTCGCAACCTACGCCAGCCGATTCGACGAATACTCCGGTGAGCGCTTTGAGGTCCTGCAGACAGAGGAGCAGCCGCCAGCCGATAAGATCGTCAGGACCCGCATCACACAATCCAATGGGAAGGCCGCTTCGCTCAACTACCTGATGCGTCGTAGCGGTGCTGAATGGAAAGTGGTCGACGTCTTTCTCGACGGCACCATCAGCGAGCTTGCGAGCCGCAGGGCGGAGTTCACCGCAATCCTGAAATCAGGCGGGCCCGAGGCGCTGATCAGCTCGCTGCGCCGACAGGGTGATAAGCTTCTGGCCGGTGGTTGAAAGTGAAAAATCTCGGTGTTGACGCCAGCTGGCAGCGGATTCGGCGGCTTATTCGCCCCGTTGCGGTCTGGTAATGACGATGATCCAGCCGAGAGAGGTCGGCTCGCCCGACGGCGGCGTCGCTTTTTGCGCCGGCGGAGAGATTGGATCGGGTGTTTGCAGAGCTGGGGACCCTAAGGCGGGCGAATCCAGAGCTGGCGATGAGAGGGCAGGCGATATGAGGGGTGAGCCCGTCTCAGCCCCGCTCTCGTCCCCCAGGCCGGGCAGCGCCGATAACGGGCTTTCCCTGAGGGCTGCGCGCAGTTCCGCCTGCCGCTTTTGCTCCACCACGCTACGCATCATAGAATAGAAGTCGAGCGAGCTTTGTTCGAGCTCCTGCATCTGCTCGACTTTACCCAAGCTTGCGACCGGGGAGGCGACGGTGCCCACCGCACCAACATGACTGGCCGCCGTCGCCGTTGGTGTGGGCAGGATGGCGCCAAGGAAAATCTGAGCCGCGACCTCGACGCCACTGCCGAAGGCGTCACGCACATTCGTCGGCCCGACCACCGGCACGACGATGAACTCACTGTTGCGGAAACCCCACACATATAGGGTCTGCCCGAAATCGCCGGTCTGGCGTGCAAGCCCCTGCTTCGAGGCGACATCGATGAGGCCGCCAATGCCGAGGGTCGAGTTCAGCATAAAGCGCCCAAACGTTGTCGTAGCGGCGGCAAGGCGCAACTGTAGAATGTTGTTGGCGAAAACGAACGGCTCGTTGAGATTGACCGTAAAGGCGTCGATGGAGTCGCGCACCGGTTCAGGTACCGTGTCGTGGTAGGTCTTGGCGAGCGGATAGATCACCGCGTGATTGAACTGCTGATTGTTGTCAAACACCGATCGGTTGATCGGTTCCATCAGCTCGGCGGAACCAGGCGCTTGGGCCGGCGACGACAGAAATTGCGGCTGGGGGGGCGCGTGCGAAGCGCAAGCGGAGAGGCTTGCAGCAAGCATCCCCGCCGAAGCAATTCTCAGAATGGCTTCGACGCTTGGTGTCATTCACCACCCAAATTGCATCGGATCGACGCGTGCTCGCCCGATACGGAAGCACAACATGACGACATTTTGGCCTGAACTAGCCGCACCGCTGTGGCTGATTTGCACAGCCTTGGCAATAGTCGGCTCTGCCTATCTGGTGTTCGCGGCAACCTTGGTGCGCAAACTCACTCACGGTGTGTCGCCAGCTCTTGAGTCTCAACAAGCCGTCACCATCCTGAAGCCATTGTGCGGAGCCGAGCCGGGCTTGGAGACAAATCTGGCGTCCTTTTGTGCGCAAGTCTACCCCGGGCCGGTCCAGATCGTATTCGGCATCAGCGAGGCATCGGACCCGGCGGCAGCGGTCGTGTCCCGGCTGATCAGGAAATTTCCAGCAGTCGACATCGAATGCGTGGTTGGTACTTGCATGCACGGCGCGAATCGGAAAACCTCCAACCTCATCAATATGGCACCTCGTTGCCGGCACGGCCTAATCGTGCTGTCGGACAGCGACATCAAGGTTGATCATACATACCTTCGGCAGGTGGTCGCTGCCCTCGATGAGCCGGGCGTCGGCCTCGTCACGTGCCTCTATCGCGGCAGCTCGGATGCCGGGCTCTTATCTCGCCTGGCCGCCATGGCGATCAACCATCACTTCTTGCCGAATGTGCTGGTCGGGCTTGGGCTGGGACTGGCCCGGCCCTGCTTCGGCTCGACCATTGCCCTCAAGGCGGAAACGCTGGATCGGATCGGCGGCTTTGGCCCTTTTGCAAATCAACTGGCGGACGACTACGCCATCGGTAAAGCGGTCAGAGACTTGGGTTTGCGCGTGGCCGTTCCGCCACTGCTTGTGGACCACACCTGCTGCGAGCAGACATGGTCCGAGCTCGTCCGGCGCGAAGCACGCTGGGCGCGCACCGTTCGACTTATCGATCCTGCAGGCCATGCCGGCTCGATCATCACCCATCCGCTGCCGTTTGCGCTCGCCGGGACCGCGCTCGGAGGATTGAGCGCGACCGGGCTGGGGATAATCGCACTGGCGCTTGTCTGCCGTGTTCTGGCTCCTGTACAGATCGGGCGCACGTGCGGGAGTGATGGTGTCTCGCTCTGGCTTACGCCTTTGCGTGACCTGTTGAGCTTTGCGATATTTCTGGCGAGCTTCCTGCCGGGGCGAATCGCCTGGCGGGATCAGCGCTATACCGTTCGGTCCAATGGCACGCTGACGCCGACCTGAGGGGGCATCATCATGCGCACGCTCTTCCTGCAGGCTCCGTCCTTCGAGGGTTTTGATGGCGGCGCCGGATCGCGCTATCAGGCCAGGCGCGAGATTCGCTCGTTCTGGTTCCCAACCTGGCTTGCCCAGCCCGCAGCTCTCGTCGACAACAGCAAGCTCATCGATGCGCCACCGCACCGGTTCAAGCTGGCCGACATCCTGCCCCTGGCCCGCGGCTACGACCTCGTGGTCGCCCACACCTCGACGCCCTCCTTCGTTTCCGACGTGAAGGCCTTAGAGGCACTGAAGTCCGTAAACCCGAGGCTCAAAGCGGGCCTCATCGGCGCCAAGGTCGCGGTCGAAGCAGACAAGAGCCTGGTCAAAGCGCCGATGGTCGACTTCGTCGCGCGTAACGAGTTCGACTTTACGATCAAGGAGATCGCCGAGGACCGTCCTTGGAAAGACATCAAGGGCCTCAGCTACCGCAATGCCGATGGCGCCCTCGTGCACAACGAGGACCGCACGGTGCTGGAGAACATGGACCAGCTGCCATTTGTCACCCCGGTATACAAACGAGATCTCAGGATTGAACGTTATTTCATCGGCTATCTGAAGCATCCCTACCTCTCGCTCTACACCGGCCGGGGCTGCAAATCACGTTGCACGTTCTGCCTCTGGCCACAGACGGTCGGCGGTCACCGCTACCGTACCCGCAGCGTCGGCCACGTCATCGACGAGATGAAATGGGCAAAAACAGCGTTTCCTCAGGTGAAGGAATTTTTCTTCGACGATGACACCTTCACCGATAACCTGCCGCGCGCCGAGAGCATTGCTCGCGAGCTCGGAAGGCTGGGGGTCACGTGGTCCTGCAACGCCAAGGCGAATGTCCCACGCGCGTCCCTGAAGGTCCTACGCGACAACGGCTTGCGACTACTGCTGGTCGGCTACGAATCGGGCAATCAGCAGATTCTGCACAACATCAAGAAGGGAATGCTGGTCGACGTCGCGCGGCGGTTCAGCAAGGATTGCCACGAGCTCGGGATCACCGTCCACGGGACCTTCATCCTCGGCCTTCCCGGCGAAACCAGGGAGACGATCGAGGAGACGATCCGGTTTGCCACCGAGATTAATCCGCACACCATCCAGGTCTCGCTCGCGGCCCCATATCCCGGCACGTTCCTCTACGATCAGGCCGTGCGCGAGGGCTGGCTCGATGCCGAGCACGCCGAGCTTGTCGATGATAGCGGTGTGCAGGTGGCCCCGCTCCATTACCCGCATCTAACGCATTCTGAGATCTTCGATTCCGTCGAGACCTTCTACAGACGCTTCTACTTCCGCTCCGGCAAAATCGCCTCGATCGTTGGCGAGATGGTGATGAGCCCGGCGATGCTGAAGCGGCGGCTGCGCGAAGGCCTGGAGTTTTTCCAGTTCCTGCGCGAGCGGCGCGCAGTCGCATCTTAGCGCTCGTCGCCCCTCGACTGCGGCTGGCGTGGTGGTCCCATCAGAATGGGCTGAAATAGCACGGCCGCGGTGAGGGTGGTGATCAGCGACAGCGTCAGCAGCTTACCCATGCTCGACGTGCCAGGGTGGTGCGAGAACCACAAGCTCGCGAAAGCAGCGGCTGTGGTAAGCGCGCTGAATAAAACCGCACGCGTCAGCGAAGAGGCGAGCAAGCTAGTCTCGCCTGCACGCCAGGCGAGCACGTAGTAGATCTTGAAAGCGACGCCGACACCGAGCAGCAGCGGCAGCGCGATGATGTTGGCGAAGTTGAGGGGTAGCCCCAACAGCACCATGAGCTCGAGCGTTACCACGCTGGCGAGCAGCAGCGGGACAAGTGTCAGCAGGACGTCACTCACGCGCCTGAGGACGATAAGCAAAATCACTGTGATCGAAACCACGGCAAGCGCGGCGGCGCGAACAAAGGCATCGACCACCGTATTCGCCGACTCCTGGATGAGAATTGGCGTGCCCGTGGCCTCCGGCGCGACAGCGAGCACCGCCGAAGCAAATCGCCGCAGCGTTTCGTTGTCGTTTCTGTCGCCCTTGGCGGCAACCTCGACCCGGGCTCTGCCATCCTCGCTGACCCAGTCCTTCACGAGATCGCGGGGCAAACTGTCGAGCGAGACTCGCTCCGCCTTAAGAAGCTGACGGATCTGCTCAAGTCGATGCTTGAGCCCAACAATCAGCGCATTAAAAGCCCGAACCCGGACTGCAGGTTCGGCATTGGCGAGCGCCGTCAGAGCCTGCGCCAGGCGCCGCGCAAGGGCGGTGACGTCCGCCTCATCGCTGCCGATCTCGGCGAACGCCTCCGCTGTCGCGCGCACCGCCTCGATCGTTTCCGCATCGGTTGGGGGTGGTTTCGATGTCAGTGGTGTGAGTGTAGGCCCGAGCAGAGCCGCCGCATCGGCGATGATCGTCAGCTTCTCGGCCTGCGAATCCGGCACGAAGCTCTGAAGCGTAAGGGTGCGCGACACCTCCGGCAATTGCTGTAGGCGCTGGGCAAGCTCGTGTGCGGCGGCAATGGAAGAAGAGAGGATCTCGATAGTGTCGAGCGCGGTCGCCGGATCCTGCATCAGGTCGAGCAACGTAGCGACCGACTCGACCTTGGGGCTTCTCAGGTTGAGCGGGTTGAAATCGAACTTGAGATCCTTGAGCAAAGGCAGGCCCGCGCTCACTATCATCGCGCTCAAGGCCAGAATTATGCGCCGATGACGGGCGACGAAGCGATCGAGCCGCGCGAGCGCGCGATAGCCGACCTGCGCAGCCTCGCTTGGCGGCTTCAACACGGTCAAGAGGGCAGGCAAGAGGGTGATGCTGGAGACGAACGCGATGATCATGCCAGTGCCTGCAATCAGTCCGAGCTCCGATACGCCCCGATAGTCGGTCGACAGGAAGGCCCAGAAGCCGGCGGCGGTAGCAGCGGCAGCCAGAGCCAAAGGCTTGCCCGCCGCCTTCGCAGCGGAGACGAGCGCCGCCCGCAGGTCATCGGTGCCATACCGCTCGTGCCGGTAGCGCACGGCGAACTGGATGCCGAAGTCGATGCCGATGCCAACGAACAGCACGGCAAAAGCCACCGAGATGAGATTAAAAGCGCCGACCATCGCCAAGCCCGCTGCGGTTGTGAGCGCAAGCCCGACGAGAAGGCTCGCCACCACGGCCGCAATGATGCGGCCCGATCGCAGCGCGAGCCGGAGGATCCCCAGCAGCGCGGCCATGGTCAAAGCGGTGTTGAGCAGGGCACCATCTGCTACGGTGCTGAACTCTTCGTCGGCCAGCGGAACGGGTCCGGTGAGCCTGACCGTGACGCCATTCGCGGGGTCAAGGTGAAGGGTCCGAACAACATTGCGGATGGCGCTTGAGGCTGCAGCGCCTGGCTCGAGGGAGCCGTAGTCGAGCACCGGCTTGACATGAATGAAGCGGCGCAAGTCACGGGGATGCAGGGCCTCCCCCATCATCACCTCGCCCCAGGAGAAGGCAATTTCTCGGTTGGCGGCCAGCGCCTCCAGTGCATCGGCTAGCCGTGACAGCGGCTTTCCGAAGTCTTCCATCTTGATGTGGCCGGCCTTTGCGCCGATGGCAACGTAAATAAGGGCTCTGGCAAAGCCGCGCAGCGTTGGGTCCGCTGCCAGAGTGCCGAGCAACGGCTGGGCGCGAATCATCTGTTCCGTCGCCTGCCCGACCTCCTCGGACGAAAGAAATAGCAAACCGTTCTGCTCAAAAAATGGGCCTGCGTCAGGTCGGCGAACGGCCTCGAAAAGGTGTGGCGTCTTGCCGAACTCCTCGGCAAGCGCGCGGGCGGAGACGTCCGCGAGTTCGGGCGTGAGACCATCCACAACGACCACGATGGTGTCGGTTCGTTGCGGAAAGGCCACATCAAGCTGCAGCTCGCGCTGGCGCCACGGCAGCGCCGCGGAGATCAGCTGGCTGGTGTCCGTGTCGATTGCGAAGTGTCGACGTGCGTACTCCATGGCGCCGGCCGTGCCGATGATTGCTGTGAGGATCACAAGCCAGGGAAAGCGGCAGCAGGCTCGCGTGCAGTTAGCAATGATCGTTTCGAGCATATCTGTGCGCAGAAGTGGCCCTCCCATTCTCCCGACTTGCCCAGGAAACCTTGCCGCAGTGGCACGCGCAGGGCGATCTCAATTTTGTGAACCTGACTTTGCAATAGGCAGGCGGCCGAACGCTTTTTTGACCTTCGCCGGCGGCAATCGCCTGCGGCCTGGCTGCTACTTCACTGTGGAGATGGGGGCGTTTTAATGGAACTGCGAGGTCGTTCGGTGTAGCCTCCGAATCCGAGCAAATCCAGCGACCTCGCTGGAGCGCCCAGCAGGCGGCCGCCCGTCAATAGGCTCGAGTGAACCTTGCGTCTTCAGGGATGGGGTGAGGCATGAAGGTGATCCTGGCGCAGCCGCGCGGCTACTGTGCTGGCGTCGTCCGCGCCATCGACATCGTCGAGCGGGCTCTCACGAAGTATGGATCGCCGGTCTACGTGCGCCACGAGATCGTGCACAACCGCTATGTCGTTGACAGCCTGAGGGCAAAGGGCGCTCGCTTCGTGGAAGATCTTGCGGAGGTGCCACTCGGTGCCGTCACGATCTTCAGCGCCCATGGCGTGTCTCGGGCGGTCGAGAACGATGCCAAGATTCGGGGGCTGTCGGTGCTGGATGCGACCTGTCCCCTCGTCGCCAAAGTCCACAGCCAGGGCCAACGCTACATCGATCAGGGCCGTAGCGTGATCCTGATCGGCCACGCTGGCCATCCGGAGATCGCGGGGACGATCGGCCAGCTCAACGGACCCGTGCATCTCATCCGGGACCGGGACGATGTCGAGCGGCTCGATCTGCCCGCCGATGCCCCAGTGGCCTACATCACGCAGACGACGCTCAGCGTTGATGATACGCGCGCCACCATCGATGCACTCAAGCGGCGCTTTTCTGACATCGTCGGTCCCGAGACCCGCGACATCTGCTATGCGACGCAGAACCGCCAGACAGCAGTGCGCGAGCTGAGCAAGCTCGTTGATGTTATCCTCGTCGTTGGCGCCCGCAACAGCTCGAACTCGAATCGCCTGCGCGAAATCGGCGCCGATGCCGGCATCCCAAGCTACCTGATTGCAGACGGCAGCGAACTGGATCGTAACTGGTTCGCCGGCAAGAC
>Ga0075418_10010222_pt1 | contig 10511 bp, 12 predicted proteins | sample SoiMetdeltSBSDD2_FD_81776 | JGI IMG/M metagenome (GOLD analysis project Ga0075418, IMG submission 81776) | Bulk soil microbial communities from a Populus tree surrounding site in Tennessee, USA - Soil MetaG P. deltoides SBSDD2 | ecosystem: Environmental > Terrestrial > Soil > Tree plantation...
TACCCGGCGATCGTCTCACTCTGTCTGGATCGTGTCTACCCGGCTACCGTCCTGCCTGGGGCGGGGGTTACCCGCCCTGCCAGGAGCAGCCGAACCGGCGCCAAAAGTGCTCTCGATGTTCGCAACCCGATATCGAGTTCCAAGCTCGCGCGAATAGCCGCAGGACTCTCCCGTTACTGTTGGTCTCGGTCAAGCGTTGGGTCGCCGCTCCGAGAGGCGTCCGCTCAGACGCGCCGTGAAAAACCACGAAGGAGGCTCCCGGATGGTTCGCTTGTTTGTCCGTCACAACGTCGATGACTACGAGGCATGGAGGAAGGTGTACGACGAGTTCGACGCCCAGCGCCGCCCAATGGGAGTCACTGATGACGCAGTCTTCCAGGCGATCGACAACCCGAACGACGTCACCTTGTGGCACGACTTCGAGTCGGCGGACGCGGCTCGCGCGTTCGCCTCGTCGGAGGAACTGAAGGACGCGATGCAGCAGGCAGGCGTTCAGGGGCAGCCCCAAGTCTGGTTCGTCAGCGCAGGGTAGTCCCGCTTCGCGGCTACCCCGGCACTCTGGTCGGGGGCGGGCAGGTAGCCACCCCCGGACCTCGGTCATGCAGAAATTGCCTATCGCTGCTTGGGCATCGCCCGAGCCTGGAACTTGTGGCGCGTCTTGGGATCCATCCCCGGCAGCACGACCTCGCTTTTCGAGAGCGGCTTGCCGTACAGCTCCGGATGGAGGGACTTGCTGTCGGCCGAGCCCGTCTTGGGGACGACCGTCTGCGGTGCGCGTTCGCCCAGGCGTCCTTACGGATTCCGGTCACCTGCCAGGAGTACCCACGTGCGGCTTCGAGCGGATTGCGAAGCGGTTGCCGTCGATCGAGATGGGCCAGGACACGTCGTCCCCGTCAAGGTAGAACCTTGGGCGATGGCACGGCGACTGCGAGCTTGCCCGAAGGGACATGCCCATTCCGTCGAGCGCTGTCCGATCTACTCGACTGCGCGACAAGCGCGTCGAGATCGCTAGCACGAGCTGTCGGCGAGCTGGCAACGTCTGCCGTCGCGTAGCAGCGCTGCTCGTCGTACCTTGGCCCAAGCCGCTGATGTCATCGAGATCGAGACAAGCTCCGGCGCGCAAGCGATCTGCAGTACCGATACTTGACCTCGATCCGCGACCAATGACCGCTTGGCGCTCGCTCCAACGGATCGACAACGGTAGGCATCGTGGTGGAGTCGCTTGATGGCGCGATCTCGTTTTCCGCCGAGCTCGGTCTCGAACTCGAGGGGCGGGCGATGATCGAAGGAGACTGGTCAGGCCGCGTCAGCAAAGCGCCGATGAATTTTCGGTGCGCTACCGGTCTCTACTGCGTACGGATCCGTAAGCGCGGGTCCGCTGACACCCCCGGATCGACAGGAGCCTCAATGACGCAGCCAGTGACTGAGCTCAACGCGCGCTTCAGCGACCTGGCCGCGGTCGCGGCCGACTGGGATCAAACTCGTCGGACGGTCGAAGACGCCGAGTTGTTCTGGATCGCGACCGTCCGAGCGGACGGTCGGCCGCATGCGACGCCACTCGTCGGTCGCCACCGGTTCAAGCACGAATAGCCCTGGCTCTCCACCGCGTACGGATTCGTAAGCGGCGGGACCGTCTCGCCTACACCCACGAATTCAGGAGGCAACTTGAAGCTTCTTCTTACGTCCGCCGGCATCAAGAACCCGAGCATCCACGAAGCACTGGTCGAGCTGCTGGGCAAGCCGACCGCCGAGTGCGACGCCCTCTGCATTCCCACGGCGTTGTACGGACACCCTATGGCGGGTCCCCGCCAGGCGTGGCGGTGCATCAGCGGGCAGGAGACTGGCACTCCCACGGTCGCACTGGGCTGGAAGTCGATGGGAGTGCTGGAGCTCACCGCCCTGCCGAGCCTCGACGCGGAACGCTGGGTCCCGCTGGTCCGCGAGGCGGATGTCCTGCTCGTCGAGGGCGGCGATGCGACGTACCTGTGCCACTGGATGCGGCAGAGCGGACTGGCGGACCTCCTGGCGACGCTGCCCGAGACTGTCTGGGTTGGGGTGAGCGCCGGAAGCATGGTGATGACCCCCCGGATCGGTGACGACTTTGTGATGTGGCCGTCAGCGACAGACGACCGCACACTAGGGATCGTCGACTTCTCGATCTTCCCGCACCTCGATAACCCTGACCTGCCGTGGAACACGATGGCCACCGCAGAGGAATGGGCGGCCCGCTTGTCAGGCCCGGCGTACGCGATCGACGACGAGACCGCCTTCAAAGTGGTCGGCGGCACCGTTGAGGTCATCTCCGAGGGGCACTGGAAACTGCTCACGCCCTAGGAAGTGACCTGGGCGAGCGTACTGTCGCTTGGGATGTAGTCAGGGATAAAGACAACTCCGTAGTCAGCGGCAGGACGCCGGGCACGGAACGTGCGGGACTGTCACCAGAAGGGGGAGAGCGCGGCGGGTGAGCCCGGGCACTCGGCGGCCGGACGCACGCACCGGCTAGCGTCTGCCGCATGTCTGATCTCGGAGGCGAGCTCGAGGCCCTTGCGTCCGGGACAGGGTTCTCGGGTGTCGTTCGGATCGACCAAGGCGACCGGATCGAGCTCGCGAGGGCGTACGGCCTTGCGCATCGCGGCTTCGAGGTCCCGAACGCGGTGGACACGCGCTTCGGACTCGCGAGCGGGGCGAAAGGCTTCACGGCGCTCGCCGTCGTGAGCCTGATCGAGGAAGGCGTGCTCGAGCTCTCGACACCCGCCCGCTCCTTCCTCGGCAGCGATCTGCCGGTGATCGACGACGGCGTGACGGTCGAGCACCTCCTATCGCACCGGTCGGGCATCGGCGACTACCTCGACGAGGAAGCCGGACTCGAGGTCGAGGAGTACGTGATGCCGGTACCAGTGCACGAGCTCGCGACGACCGAGGACTACCTCGCGGTGCTCGACGGCCACGCGAGCAAGTTCGCGCCCGGCGAGCGCTTCGCGTACTGCAACGCCGGCTACGTCGTGCTAGCGCTCATTGCCGAACGCGCGAGCGGCGTGCCCTTCCACGAGCTGGTCGAGCAGCGCGTGTGCCGGCGCGCCGGATTGACGGACACGGCGTTCCTGCGCTCCGACGAGCTCCCCGCCCGGACCGCCCTCGGTTACGTCGAGGTCGACGGCGCGTGGAGGAGCAACGTCTTCCATCTCCCCGTGCGGGGGAGCGGCGACGGCGGGATCTACTCCACCGCGGCGGACATGAGCTCGTTCTGGCGGGCGTTCTTCGCCGGTCGGATTGTCTCCACGGACTGGGTCTCGGAGATGGTTCGGCCGCGCAGCGACGCGCCGAAACACTCGAAGCGCTACGGGCTGGGCTTCTGGCTCCACGCTTCGAACGACGCCGTCCTCCTGGAGGGGTCCGACGCGGGTGTCTCGTTCCGGTCCGTGCACGATCCGCGCGCACGCGTGACGCTCACGGTGATCTCGAACACGAGCGATGGCGCGTGGCCGATCGCTCGGTATCTCGAGAATGCGGCTTCAAGCTGAGCGACTTTCCTCGAATCTCAGCAACCTGCTTGACGTCCTCTTTGAGGACGTCGACGAGGTCCTCCAGTTCGTCGTCGAAGGGGAGGGGTGGGAACACGACACGGAGCCCACGGAGGAGTCGTTGATGGCGGCGACAGTAGAGGGCGTCATCGAGAGCATGCAGACCGGCGACTGATTTCGAGGCCGTGGCGGTGAGGTCCCGGTGAGGTCTCGCGCCGCCAACTGCGCGGCAAACCCGTATGACTACACGAAGGTTGGACTAGCTCGTGTAGTCCTCCACGGGGTCAGTTTATCCCGCGCAGAACTCCGTCCCTAAACGCCAGCCTGTAGATCGCGCAGTTCTCGACACGTGCTACAGAATCGTCTCGAAGAGCGTGTGCGAGCAGCGCCCGCAGCGACCCGCCGTGCGAGACGATCAGGATGCGCGCCCCGTCGTGGCGGGCGGCGATTGCCGCCACGGTTCCCACCACTCGAGTGCGATGCGCCTCAGGTGTCTCTCCGTCGTGGATCTCGACGCCCGGGAAGCGCTCTTCGATCTCGGTGCGCGTCAGTCCTGACCACGAGCCGACGTCGATCTCGCGAAGGCCGACTTCGCGGCGCAGTGGGATGTCGCGTCCGGCGTGGATGATCTCGGCCGTCTCAGTGGCTCGGCGCAGATCGCTCGTGTAGATCGCGTCCAGCTCGAGCCCGTCCAGCTCGCGCGCGAGCTCGTGCGCCTGTGCGCGTCCGGCGTCGTTCAGGGGCGGGTCGGCATGCCCCTGGTAACGGAGGTCGCGGTTCCAGTCGGTTTCTCCGTGCCGGACAAGGATGAGCTCGGCCACTCGGAGCTAGGGTAACGACCCGTGGATCTGGGACTGCGCGACCGTGTCTGTGTGCTCACCGGGTCGACCGCCGGAGTGGGGCTGGCGGCCGCGCGCATGCTCGTGGAGGAGGGTGCGAAGGTCGTCACGTGCTCGCGCCGGGAGGATGGGCCCGGGATCGGAGAGGCGCTCCACGTGTCCGCTGATCTCGGCGAGCCCGACGCTCCGGGCGACCTCATCCGCCGCACGGAAACCGAGCTCGGACGCGTGGATGTCCTCGTGAACAACGTCGGGGACTCGTATCTGGCGAGATTCGACGAGCTGTCGGAGGAGCAGTGGGAGAACATGTGGCAGTTGAACGTGATGAGCTACGTGCGAGCGATTCAGGCAGCTCTTCCCGGGATGCGTGAGCGTCGGGACGGCGTGATCGTCAACGTGTCTTCCACAGCAGGGAAGCGTCCGTCGACCGGCATGCCGAACTACACCGTGACCAAGGCGGCCGTGCTCTCGCTGTCGCGTCTCGTCGCCGACCTGTATGCGAAGGACGGGATTCGCTGCAACGCCGTCGCGCCCGGCCCGACGTTGAGCGAGACCTGGCTCGCGCCCGGACGTCTCGCCGACCAGCAGGCGGACCAGACGGGCAAGTCGCGCGAAGAGGTCTTGCAGGCGGTGGGTGGGGGCCGGCCGCTGGGCCGGATGGCCGAGCCGGAGGAGATCGCGGCCGTGGTCGTCTTCCTGTGCTCGGCCCGCACGTCGTACGTGACCGGCGCCGCCTGGAGCGCGGACGGCGGCACTGTCCCGGTAATCATCTAGAGCCGCTCCTTTTTCACCTTTTCGGCACTTTCTCAGCACAGGTGCCGGCCGCCGCATGGGTAGCGTCCACACCGCGTCCCCTGGGCGGGTGGGGGCTAGGGACGGTTCCCCGCGGGTGTGTGCACGAGGAACGACTTCCCCGAAGTCGGGCCGCCGAGGCGACCACTACCCTTGCTCCATGGCCCGTAGCACCTCGACCGAGACTCATTCCGAGCCGGTTGCCAACGCGTTCGAAGCCCGCGTTCGCACCCAGGAGGGAGAGAGCCTGTCCGACCTCGCCGTCCGCTCCTACGAGACCCGCGGCCGCGTCCACGAGGAGCCGCCGTGTCGCCTGCGCACGCCCTTCCAGCGCGACAAGGACCGCATCGTCCACACCAAGGCGTTTCGCCGTCTGATGCACAAGACGCAGGTCTTCATTGCTCCCGAGGGCGACCATTACCGCACGCGGCTCACCCACACGCTCGAGACGACCGGCATCTCGCGTGGCGTGGCTCGCGCCTTGAGGTTGAACGAGGACCTGGTGGAGGCGATCGGGCTCGGCCACGACCTCGGCCACCCGCCCTTCGGCCACGCCGGCGAGGAGGCACTCGACCGCGCTCTCGACGAGCGCTTCGGCCTCCGCTTCCGTCACAACGAGCATTCCCTGCGCGTGGTCGACGTCATCGAGCGCGACGGACGCGGTCTGAACCTGACCGAGGAGGTGCGGGACGGGATCCTCAACCACACCGGCCCGACCGATCCGTTCACGCTGGAAGGGCGGATCGTGAAGCTCGTCGACCGCGTCGCCTACATCAACCACGACATCGACGACGCGGTGAGGGCCGGTGTGCTCGACTCGCACGACCTCCCCAGGGAAGAGATCGAGCTCCTCGGCCCGACTGGCGCGCGACGCATCGACACGCTCGTCCACGACATCGTCGAAGCTTCCGCTGCGGCCGGCGACATCCGCCAGAGGCCGGAGATCAGCGAAGCCATGCTCTCGCTCAGGCGCTTCATGTTCGACCGCGTCTACCTCGGTCCCCACACCCGCGCGGACAACGCTCGTGCAGCGGCGGTGGTGCGGTCGATCTTCGACCACCTGATCGATTACGGCCAGCCCGTGCAGGACGTGGTCGATTATGTAGCGGGGATGACCGACCGCTTTGCATTCGCCTTCGCGGCGGACCTGTAGGGTCAGCCGGTGCCCCGGATCAAGGACGAGTCGGTCGAGGCCGTCAAGGCCGCGATCGACATGGTCGAGCTGGTGGGGGCGCGAACGCAGCTCAAGCGCGCGGGCGGGAGGTACACCGGCCGCTGTCCATTCCACGAGGAGCGCACCCCGAGCTTTTCGGTCAACCCACAGGACAAGCTCTACTACTGCTTCGGGTGCGGCGCGGGCGGGGACGCGATCACGTTCGTCCGCGAGACCGAGCAACTGGACTTCACGCAGGCGGTCGAGTGGCTCTCCGACCGATTCCGGATCCCGCTCGAGTACGAGGAGGGAACGCCGGCGAGCGACTCTCGGCGGCGCCGGCGCGAGCGGCTGGCCGCACTGCTCGAACGGGCGACGAGCTTCTACCAGCGCTACCTCTGGGACACGGACCTCGGCGAGCCCGCACGTTCGTACCTGCACGCGCGGGGCTTCGCCGAAGAGGTGTGCCGGGAATTTCGCCTCGGGCTTGCGCCGGGCGGCGCCACGCTCGCGCGCAACGCGCTGAAGGAGGGCTTCACGCGCGACGAGCTCTCCGCCGCAGGTCTGGTCAACCGGCGCGGCAACGACTACTTCAACGGTCGCCTGCTGTTCCCGCTCGCAGATCCACGCGGGCGCGTATGCGGATTTCAGGCGCGGCGACTGCGCGACGACGACCCGATCCCGGCGAAGTACGTGAACTCGCCCGAGGGCGAGCTCTTCCGAAAGGGTGACCTGCTATACGGCCTCGACAAGGCCCGGCGCGCGATGGCCAAGCAGGACCGGGCGGTCGTCGTCGAGGGAAACACGGACGTGCTCGCGCTGCGGCAGGCTGGCTTCGAGCCGGTCGTCGCCTCGATGGGAACCGCGCTGACCGAGAACCAGCTGCGCGAGCTCTCCCGGCTCACGCACCGGCTGTACCTCTGCTTCGACGCCGATGCCGCGGGCCAGGACGCAACGCTCCGAGGCATGGAGCTGGCGACCAAGCGCGGGCTGGAGGTGTACGTCGTCCCGCTTCCAGCCGGCACGGATCCCGCCGACGACCCGCCCGCCTTCCAGGAGCGGCTCTCGTCGCCGAACCCGTACGCGCTCCACCGCGTCCAGCTCGAGCTGACACGAATGGAGGACCGCCAGCACGCGTACCTGCGCATCCAGGAATTCCTGAACGGCATCCCCGAGTCGCCGGAGCGGCAGGAGGCGTGGCGGCTCGCAAACGACCGGCTGGGTCTGACCGTGCAGCTGCGCGCCGGCGTCTCCTCGACCGCCGTCAGCACTGGGCCTGTCTCCGCCAAATTGCTCGAGGCCGGGATGCGCCTGGAGCGCGACGCTCTCGCCGCCTGCGTCGCCCATCCGGAACTGGTCGAGATTCTTGCCGAGCTCGGCCCGGAGCACTTCGAAGATCCGCTCAGCCGGCGGCTCCGCGACCACCTCGTCGCACCAGGTGAGGTCGATCCCGAGCTGCTCCGCCTGCTCGCCGAGCTGGACGCACGCGCCGAAGCCGAAGGGATCGACGTCGAGACGGGCAAGCAGCTGCTCCTGCGGCTGCGCGAGCGCCGGCTCGAACGGGAGCTGGCCGACGCCGACCTGGAGAAGACGAAGGAGCTTCAGGCGAAGCTCGCCAGCGTCCGCGAGGCGGTGCGGGAGTTCGCGTAGCCGTCGCTAAAATGCGGGCTCGACGCCGGTTGACGGCGGTAGTGATCCCCGGTAGCTCAATTGGCAGAGCATCCGGCTGTTAACCGGAGGGTTGTTGGTTCGAGTCCAACCCGGGGAGTAGGAAAAGCCCTGCTAAGAAGCGATTCTCTGTCTGTAGAAATGGTCTCCGTTTTTAGCGCGTACCCCAACGTTCCCCCGGAAAGGGCGTAGAGGCGTTTCCGATAGCGCCTACCTACGATCTCCGCCGGAAGGCAACGAGAGCTCCGCGCTCCGACCCTCCCTTGACCGTCTGTTCGAGAAGAAGTTCCGCCGGTGGCTACTTCTTGGCTTTCTTTGCCTGCCGCTTCTCCTTCAGCGTCTTTTGAGCCGGCTTCTTCGCCATGCTCTTCTTCGTGTTCTTGTCCTTGGTCGCCATGCCTGACCTCCTTTGTAGGTGGGGGTGAGACTGTCGTATGGCACTGGATGTCCATCTGACTCTGGCGGCTGACGTATCGCATTATGTGCGTCGCGGCTCCGCGGCCGTCACTCGATCGGTGATCGGTACCGCCGGCATCCTGAAGGGCCAGATCGTGGAGGACGCACGGCGCTTAAACGACTACTTGGCGGGAAACATCGGCACACTCCTCACGCTCTCCAACCTCGCACCCGAAGATCGCGCCGTTTGGCTGCAAACGGTTGATCAAAGGCGAGCCCCGCGCATCCGCATCAGCTCTCGAACGGTGACTTCTGGTTAGGCGGAGGCTGGGCCGCAGCGGACCTCGCAACGTGGTGGCTGCTTGCTCTCGCGGTCGTACTCGTGGCTCAACCTCACACTCCGGCGCCACGGCGAAGTGAAGGGTTCACAAAGTCCCATCGCGGAGTTGCGCTTCCCCATCAGAGCAGGGTGTCGGTAGCTCAGCGCATGATCCCGGTGTGCCCGAGTGAGTAGCGGCCTGGCTGTGGCCACACGCACAGGCCGTGCGGCCCAGATCCAACGGCGATGCGTGCGAGGAGACGGCCGGTGCGCGTGGACAGCGCGTATACCTGTCCGTCGTAGCGGCCTGTCACCCACAGCACCTTCCCGTCTGCGGAGACGTTTCCCATGTCGGGGCTGCCGCCAGGAATCGGCCAGGTTGCGACGACCGTTTGCGTCCTGAAGCGGATCACAGAGATCGTCGCGGCATTCCGGTTGGTCACGTACAGCAACCGCGAGTTCCGGCTGGCGTAGAGGCCGTGTGCGCCGGCTCCTGTCCGGATGAACCGGACCGTGCTCAGCGATCTTCCGTCGACAAGCCAGACCCCGCCGGTGGTCCCGTCGGCGACGTAGAAAACGCTCCCGTCGGGGGCGAGCTTCACGTCCTGCGGCATCGAGTCGCCCGGGAGCCTCAGTGTCCGGATGACTCGCTGCGTTGGGACGTCGACCTTGATCAGCTGGTGGGAGAACTCGCAGGTCGCGACGAAGTAGTTCCCGTCCGCGGAGAAGTCGAGGTGGTCGACACCGACGCACGGCACGTGCAGGACGTGGCGGAGATGGAAGGTGTGCGGCGTTCTGAAGTCGAGCCGCGCCATGCGCTCGGCAACGACGATCGCGTAGCGACCGTCGGGGGTGAAGTACATGTTGTACGGGTCCATGACGCCGATCCGGCGGACGGGGTTCCCGGTCCGGGGATCGATCACGGTCAGGCTGTTGCCGAGGTCGTTGGTCACGTACAGCGTGCGCAAGTCCCAGGAGGGAACAATGTGCTGCGGGAGCGTGCCGACCCGAAAGTGGCGGACGACGCGGAACGTACGGGGGTCGATGACATCAACGGTGTTGCTCTCGGAATTGGGGACGTACACGAATGGCCGCGCGACACGAGCTGCACCCGTCAGTGCGCCTGCGCCAGCGGCGGCGTACACGTTCGTTCGGGTCGCTGTGGTGGGATGTCCTTGCGTCAGCGCAAAGAGCTCGTGCGGCTCGTGCGGAGGGACGCGGATGGCGAAAGTTGCCGCAGCGCCGGAGCGCTTCGAGGCCAAGCCGCCGTGGGCGAGCCCCCACCCGATGTCCGCAAGCATGAACGCGATCACCGACACGATCACGGCAACCGCGCGACGACCCGGACGGTGGAAAGTGGGCACCTCAGCGAACAACTGTGGACGCGAGCGCATGAATGGCGCCTGAACGGGGTTGACCCACCCCGGGGTATGAGCAGAAATCGTTCTTCTTCGGTGCCTCTCTCACTTCATGCGTCGGTTTGAGCACCGTTCAGGCGGCAATCAGGTGGGCGCCTCCAGGATGGGCGAATGCGCACAGGACTCTTTGCCGGACTCGTCGTCCTTGCTTTCGCGGGGAGCGCGGCCGCGTCGTCCGGCCCGCAGTACTCCGCGCACGTGACCAACCCCTGGTTTCCGCTGCTACCCGGCAGTGGCTACGTGTACCGCGGATACAAGGACGGCAAGCCTGCTCGTGACTTCATGGTCGTCACACACCGGACGAGGGTGATCCGCGGCGCGAGATGCGTGGTCGTCTCCGATCGGCTCTACCTGCGCGGGCGCCTCGCCGAGCGCACGACCGACTGGTACACGCAGGATCGGGCA
>Ga0075418_10010225_pt1 | contig 10510 bp, 9 predicted proteins | sample SoiMetdeltSBSDD2_FD_81776 | JGI IMG/M metagenome (GOLD analysis project Ga0075418, IMG submission 81776) | Bulk soil microbial communities from a Populus tree surrounding site in Tennessee, USA - Soil MetaG P. deltoides SBSDD2 | ecosystem: Environmental > Terrestrial > Soil > Tree plantation...
ATCGTCGATCAGCTCGAAGTTGAGGTGATCAACTACAGCAGACGGGTGATCAGCGGCATTTTCTATGATGTGCCCTTGCCCGGGTTTGATTCGCCGCTCCTGCGGCTCGCTCGGCTCCCAGAATTCTTGTTCTGGGTCTTCGTCGCGTCGAGCTGTATACAGGACCGCCCTTACTACTGCGGTGAACGCTCGCGAGCCCATGATGCGACTGAGCAAATCTGTGCTACTTCGCAACACTCAGGCAAGTCCCTCTTTTTCCCTTGTTTCATTGGTCATTCGGCTCGGTTGCACCCGAGATGGCTCACCCGGCATTTTCGGATAGTCAGGCGGATAGGGCATTTCTGCGCCGCCATACTTACCGGTGCCCAACTCCCGCTCGTCGCGCGCGTACATCTCCAGCGCGGCATCAAGGCTGCGGGGTTCCAATTCATAGAAGGGTCGCCACGCATCACCTGTCTTCGCAAACCTGGCTGGTATCGAGGTGACGGTGAAGTCCTCTGGTGCGACGTCACTCAGCTCATCCCAGGTCAACGGAGCTGACACCACTGCGGTCGGCGTCGGCCGGATGGAGTAGGCCGATGCAATGGTTCGGTCCCGCGCCATCTGGTTGAAGTCCACGAAGATACGGGCGCCGCGTTCCTCCTTCCACCAGCTAACCGTGACGTGTTCGGGCATTCGGCGGGAGAGCTCGCGGCCCAGCGCGATCACCGCGTGCCGGGCTTCGATGAAGCCGTACGCGGGCTGAATCGGTACGAAGACGTGGACGCCTCGGCCACCGCTGGTCTTTGGGAACCCGACCAGATCGGCGTCCTCGAGCACTGAGCGCAGCTCATGTGCCGCACGTGCGGCATCAGCGAAATCAGTCCCTGGCTGCGGATCAAGATCAATGCGCAGCTGGTCGACCTTCTCGGTGTCGGCCCTGGTCACCGGCCAGGGGTGGTAACGGAGTGTGCCCAGATTCGCCATCCAGGCGATGGTCGCCAGCTCGGTCGCGCACACCTCGTCGGCGGTTCGTCCTGACGGAAAGGCGATGGTCACCGTCTCGACCCATTCAGGCATGCCCTTGGAAGGTGCCCGCTTCTGGTAGAACGCCTCGCCATGGTGATCGCTGCGCGTGCTGAGTTTCACATCGGGCCGATAGCCGCCGGGCCAACGCTCCATTGTGACGGGCCGATCCTTCAGCGCCGCGAAGATGCCGTCGCCTACGGCAATGACATAGGAGACGATGTCGAGCTTGGTCAGGCCGACGTCCGGAAAGTAGATCTTGTCTGGGCTGGTCACCCTTACGGTGCGGTTACCGACCTCGAGCTCGACCGCTGGCACCGGCATGGCGTCAGCATAGGTGAGTACTGTCGGGAACAGACATACCACGTTGGCGGTTGACAAAGTTGCCCCGCAACCGAGAGGCAGAGATGACCGACACGCAGAACAATCCGGCCGCCCAAGTAGGCAAAGTGATCAAGTCCGAGGCAGAGTGGCGTTCCCAGCTGACCCCGCTGGAATACAAGGTCCTCCGCGAAGCCGGCACGGAGCGGCCCTTCACCGGCGAGTACACCGACACCAAGACCGAGGGCGTCTACCGCTGCAAGGCATGCGGTACAGAACTGTTCCGAAGCGACCAGAAGTTCGAGTCGCACTGTGGCTGGCCCTCCTTCTTCGCACCCCTGGCTGAGGATCGGGTGCGCTACATCGAGGACAAGTCGCTCTTCATGAAGCGCGTCGAGGTTCGTTGCGCCACGTGCGATTCGCACCTGGGTCACGTGTTCGAAGGCGAGGGCTACGACACACCGACCGACCTGCGCTATTGCATCAACTCGGTCTCGCTCAGCCTCGAGCCCGCTCGTTCCTGATCCCTCACCAGAGGGCGAGGATGCCGCTGAGTTCTCGTCGCCGCCCGGTGTAGAAGGGCACCTCTTCGCGGGTGTGCCGGCGCGCGGCGGCAGCGCGGAGGGCTCGCATCAGGTCCACGATGCGATGCAGCTCGTCGGCCTCGAACGCCAGCATCCACTCGTAGTCGCCCAAGGCGAAGGATGAGACAGTGTTGGCCCGTACGTCGGGATAGGGCCGAGCCATCATGCCGTGCTCGGCGAGCATCGCGCGCCGCTCCTCATCCGGCAGCAGGTACCACTCGTAGGAGCGCACGAAGGGATAGACACAGAGGTACGCCTTGGGCTCCTCATCTTGCATGAACGCCGGCACATGACCCTTGTTGAACTCAGCCGGACGGTGCAGAGCCATCTGGGACCAGACCGGCGCTAGATGTGCCCCGAGGTCGGAGCGGCGTAGCGCATGATAGGCGTCTTGCAGCGTGTCCGAGCTGGGCGCATGCATCCAGACCATCAGGTCGGCGTCGGCACGGAGACCGGCGACGTCGTACCAGCCACGGATCACCAGGTCATCGTCTTGAGTGGCATGGTCGATCGCCTTCAGCGCTGCATCCGCCGTCTCGTACGCGGGGTCGTCGAGCTGGCCCTCTCGCTTGAATACCGACCACATGGTGTAGCGAATCGTCGAGTTGATCTCGCGCGCCTTCATCTCTCGCTCTCCTCGAGTTGATCTTCGCTCTTGATCATCTCATTACGGCCTAGACCGAAGTCAGCCGCGAGAGCCTCGACCGCAGCCCGCGCCGAACCCAGACAGGCCGCGATCCCTACCCCGTCCAACGCTGCCCCGGCCACCGCTAACCCGGGTCTGCCTGCCACCTCTGAGCGCAATTGGGCGACGAGATCGCGATGTCCGACCTGATACTGCGGCAAGGCGCCACCCCAGCGGTTCACGACACCATGGACGAACGTGGCCGTCTCCCATCCGGGAATAGACAAGGCCTCACTAAAGGTGCGATCAATGAGTGCTCGGTCGCTGAACTGGAGACTCGTCGGCTCCCCATGCCGTCCAATACTGACTCGGACGATCTCGACCCCTGGGCCCCACGCCCGACGCGCTTGGGAGGCAACCCAAGGCCACTTGATCGACGAGTACGTCAACGCCTTGATCGTCGGCAGTTCGCCGGGCGGGACCAGTAGCCCGGAGGCGTCCGATCGCACTCCCCGCACCACCAGGGTGATGACAGCGACTGACGCATACGGCAGGCGCGCGAACTCCTGCGCCGAGTCCACCAGACCGGAGAGCAGTCGCCCGGTCGCTGTGGCAGGAGCTGTGAGCAATACTCCATCGGCCATGATCATCTCTGGTGCCCCGGCAGCACCTATCACCAGCTGATATCCACCAGCCATGTGATCAAGCCCTCGCACGGCCGCACCCGGCCGCCGCACGACCCCACGCCGATCAAGATCATCAACGAGCGCGTCGACCATGATCGACACACCGCCACGCAGCCCTGCAAAGACCGGACCCTCCGGTCCCTCCTGGCTGATCGCTTGGGCATGCTGAAGCAGTGAGCCGCCGCCCTTGGCGCGCAGGAACAGCTCATGGGCCACCGCATCGAAGGAGAGCCGGCGCGCGTATCCGGCGTAGACCCCGCCTAACAGCGGCTCGAGGAGTCGATCGGTCACCTCTGCGCCAAACCGTTCTTCGACATAACGGCCAATAGCAACGTCGCGGTCAAAGGCGGGCGCGGGCCGTTCTGGCTCTGAGGCCGCCATCCGCCAACCTTCAGCTGAGAGCAAGCCGGCGAGTTGGCCAACGTCGGTCGGTACGCCGAGAAGCGAGGTCGGCATCGCGTGCAGGTGACCGCCCACCAGCAATTGGGGTTTGGTGTCACTCGGATGCACCATGCGAGAGCCCAGACCGAGCTCATCGATCAGCTGCAAACCCTCAGGCCGGCGCGCCAGGATCGACTCTGCACCACCGTCCAGACGTACTCCGTTCGTCGCAACCGCGGCAAGCTTGCCGCCCCATCGGTTGCCAGCCTCGAGCACGACGACATCAACACCCTGCAGAGCGAGCAAGCGGGCTGCACTGAGCCCGGTGATCCCGCCCCCGACGACTGCAACTTTGATCATCGGCCACCCGCCGCAGACGCACCAGCCAGCTCTTCACGGGCCTCACGCCGTAACTGAGCGCCCTCGGCGTGGACCAGTTCGACAATCATGGCCAGGATCGCAGGGTCGGCGTCCGGCGGTACACCGTGTCCGAGGTTGAAGATGTGACCGGGCGCGACAGCACCTGATGAAACAACCTCCCGAACGCGCTCGGACAGCACCGACCATGGCGCCGACAGCAGCGCAGGCTCGAGGTTGCCCTGCAGTGCATAGCGATGGCCAACCCGACGACTTGCTTCGGCCAGCGGCAGCCGCCAGTCCACGCCGATGACCTCCGCGCCAGCAGCACCCATCAGTGAGAGCAATTCGGAGGTACCGACGCCAAAGTGGATCCGCGGCACTCCGGTCTCAGTCAGCGCCTGCAACACCCGAGCAGAGTACGGCTGCGCATACCGGCTGTAGTCCTCGGCGCTGAGACTTCCAGCCCACGAGTCGAACAGCTGCACCACTGCGGCGCCCGCTGCCACTTGGACGCGGAGGAAGGCGGCAGACAGATCTGCCAGCCGGGTACATATCGCATGCCACAACGAAGGCTCACTCATCATCAAAGCCTTCGTCGCCGCGTAGTCCTGACTCGGCCCGCCCTCGATCAGATAGCTGGCCAAGGTAAACGGCGCGCCGGCAAAGCCGATCAGGGGAACGCTGCCGAGCTGGCTGGTGATCAGGCCAACTGCCTCGGTGATGTACCAGAGGCGCTCAGGATCTAGTGGCCGCAGCTGCTCGAGGTCACTAGATGACTGGATCGGACGAGCAATCACCGGACCGCGGCCGGAGACGATGTCCAGGTCCACCCCCGCTGCCTTGAGCGGCAGCATGATGTCGGAATACAAGATTGCGGCGTCGACACCGTAGCGGCGCACTGGCTGCATGCTGATCTCAGCTACCAGCTCCGGGCGCATGCAGCTTTCGAGCATCCCGATGCCTTTTCGGCTTGCGTGATACTCCGGAAGAGAACGGCCCGCCTGTCTCATGAACCACACCGGTACGCGATCGTTCGGGTGACTCTTACGGCATGCGGCGACGAGCAAAGGCAGATCGGAAGCCAGGCGACGCACTCGTGAATCTTTTCACGGTTACAAAACCCGGCGCGTCGAAACTGTCGCCTATGTGCTGCCGAATACGCTCGTCGGATGGCAGCGAATAGCGATGCGGCTCCAGCGCCGGACGCGTTTCGTCGGGCCGTTGAGGACCTGACGTCTGCGGTCTGGCGCTCCGAGTTGCACGTGGAGGAGCTCCCAGCACCACAGCGCATCGCGCCGTACTCAGCGGCCGTCACCGCCGATGTCGTCGCGAACGGTGAGGAAGTAGGCAGCGGCCGCTTTGTCTTGCTCCACGACCCCGCCGGCAACGCTGCATGGCAGGGCACGTTCCGTTGCGTCACCTTCGCCCGAGCCGATCTCGACCCGGAGATGGTGCCAGACCCCCTGCTCGCGGGTGTGGGATGGTCGTGGCTGATCGATGCACTCGACAGTCACGCCGCTGCATACGATGCCCCGAGCGGCACGGTGACGTCAGTCTCGAGCGAATCCTTCGGAGGCATGTCCTCCGAACCGCCACGCGCGGAGATCGAAATCCGTGCCTCGTGGACGCCGTTGCTGGAGGATGGCGTAGGACTGAGCCCTCATCTGGCCGCCTGGGCTGAACTACTCTGTACCTTAGCCGGGCTGCCACCGCTACCCGCCGGGGTGGTGTTGATGCCGTCACGGCGCAAACCGCCGAGCCGAAGTACCCGGAGACGTTGACAGAAGTACCGCTAACCGCGCCTGATATCGATCAGGAAGCGGAGCTGCTCACCGAGCCCGCGGAGGGCGTGCCAGCTATCGTCACAACCCCAGACGCGTTGCACCAGACAATCGGTGCGTTGCGTGCCGGAACCGGTCCCGTCGCCATGGATGCTGAACGGGCACACGGCTTCCGATACAGCCAGCGCGCCTATCTCATCCAGCTGCGCCGTGCCGGGGCCGGGACGCACTTGGTGGATCCCATTGAGTTCGGCCAGCCGGCAGATCTTTCATCCCTCGGTGCCGCAGTGTCGCAGGCGGAGTGGATCATCCACGCGGCCGGCCAGGACTTGCCGTGTTTGTACGAGGTCGGGCTGGTGCCTAGGACGCTGTTCGACACCGAGCTCGCCGCACGACTGCTCGGTTATCCCCGCGTTGCTCTGGGCACCATGATCGAGGAGATGCTGGGAGTGCGGCTGCTGAAGGAGCACTCCGCTTCGGACTGGTCGAAGAGGCCACTGCCTGAGGAGTGGCTGATCTATGCCGCCCTGGATGTCGAGCTCCTGATCGAACTACGTGATCGGCTGGCAGCCCGGCTGGTTGAAACCGGTAAATGGAGGTGGGCCGAGCAAGAGTTTGCGGCTCTTGTTGCGAACGCTGGGATCAGTCCCGAACCGCGACGCGACCCATGGCGCCGCACCTCTGGAATCCATCACGTTCACAATCGCCGAGGTCTGGCGTACGTCGCCGAGCTGTGGTACGCCCGCGATGCCATCGCACAGCGCCTGGATCGGGCGCCGGCCAAGATCCTGCCTGATGTCGCGATCACCGAACTGGCTTCCCAGAAGCACCCGGATCGCGCCACACTTCGGCAGGTCCCAGCGTTCTCTCGCCGCCAGGCGAAACGGGCCGAGTCCAGCTGGCTGAAGGCGCTCGACACTGTGGCACGGATGCCAGAGAGCGCTTTGCCGCCGATGCATGTTCCTAGCGATGGACCCCCGCAGTCGCGGTTGTGGCCCGCAAAGAACCCTGGGGCGGCCGCCCGGTTAGCGGCGGTGCGCGGTGCTCTGCTGGCCATCTCGGAGCAGTACGAAGTGCCGATGGAGAACCTCCTTACGCCGGATCACCTACGTCGCCTGGCCTGGCGCCCGCCATCCCCGTTGACCGAGGAGTCCGTCGATCAGGCGCTGACCGACCTTGGCGCCCGGCCGTGGCAGCGTGAGCTGACGGTCTCGGCCATCACGCCGCTGCTTGGCTAGCACAGCCACCGTCGGTAGCCATAGTTACTGATGAGTAATATTTCGGTATGCCTCGTGATCTTCGTGATGTGGTCTTTGTCGACGGCGTACGCACCCCCTTCGGCAAGGCCGGCTCCATGTACGCCGAGACCCGGGCCGACGACCTCGTCGTCAACTGCATCCGGGAACTGCTGCGGCGCCATCCGGAGCTACCGCCAGATCGGATCGACGATGTGGCGATCGCTGCGACCACACAGATCGGCGACCAAGGCCTGACCATCGGGCGTACAGCCGCCTTGCTCGCTGGGCTTCCACGCTCGGTCCCGGGCTTCGCGATTGACCGGATGTGCGCCGGAGCAATGACTGCGGTGACCACCACAGCTTCAGGAATCGCCTTCGGTGCATACGACGTCGCTATTGCGGGTGGAGTCGAGCACATGGGTCACCATCCCATGGGCGAGGGCATCGACCCGAACCCCAGGATTGTCGCCGAGAGGCTGGTCGATCAGTCAGCGCTGATTATGGGATCGACCGCAGAGAACCTTCATGATCGCTTCCCAGACATCACTAAGGAACGAGCTGATGCTTTCGCGGCGCTCAGCCAGCAACGAGTGCAGCGCGCGTATGAGCAAGGTGTGATCCAGGAGTCACTGGTCAATGTCGCGACTCGGAGCTCCGAGCTCGGCTGGGGCCTGGCCGTCGCTGATGAGCAGCCAAGACCAGGCACCACTGTCGAGGCGCTGGCGACGTTGAGAACTCCGTTCCGTCCACATGGGCGTGTCACGGCAGGCAATGCGGCGGGCCTGAACGATGGAGCGACGGCCTGCCTTTTGGCGGCCGAGAGTGTTGCCGCGGAGCTTGGTCTGCCAGCGGCAATGAGGCTGGTTTCATACGCGTTCGCCGGCGTCGATCCCGAGGTCATGGGCGTCGGACCGATCCCCGCCACGGAGAAGGCGCTGGCCAAAGCCGGTCTGTCGATGGGCGATATCGGCGCCTTCGAGATCAATGAGGCGTTTGCCGTCCAGGTGCTTGCCTTCTGTGATCATTTCGAGCTGGCCGCAGATGATCCGCGTCTCAACCCATACGGCGGTGCCATCGCCCTCGGCCATCCGCTCGCCAGCTCGGGGGTGCGACTGATGATCCATCTGGCGCGCGCATTCCGCGAGCATCCGGAGGTCCGCTATGGGCTCACCACGCTGTGCATCGGGCTCGGCATGGGCGGCACGGTGATCTGGGAGAACCCCCACTACTCGGGGGAGGGACCGTGAGGGCCGATGAGTTCGAGCGAGTGATCGCCGAAGCCTCTGCCAGGAGCGACGGTGAGGTGGTGACGCATGCTTTGAGCCGGGACATCAAGCTGCCACACACAACGGGGACCACAGTGTTGATCACTCTGGACAACAGCCGTGATCACACCCGGCCCAATACCTTGGGCGCTCGGGGGCTGAGCGAACTGAACCGGGCCATCGATGCTGCCCTGGCACGGGATGACGTGTTGGCAATCGCTGTGACCGGTAAGCCGTTCATGCTGGTGGCTGGCGCCGACCTTTCCGCGTTCTCCAAGATCGTCAACCGGGACGATGCACTCGCTATCGCGCGCATCGGGCATGCCGTTTACGACAAGTTGCGCACCTCGCAGGTACCGACCTTCGCCTTCATCAACGGACTTGCACTGGGAGGCGGTCTGGAGCTCACGCTGCACTGCCACTACCGGACAGTCTCTGCGGCGGCGCCCGGAATCGCTTTGCCGGAATGCTTTCTTGGCTTGTTGCCTGGTTGGGGCGGTGCCTACCTGGTACCTAACTTGATCGGCGCCGATCGCGCCGTCCAGTTGATCATCGAGAATCCACTCAGTCAGAACAAGATGCTGACTGGGCCGGAGGCGTACCAGCTCGGCCTGGCCGATGCGATCTTCGATGGTGCAGACTTCCTCGCTCGCTCCTTGGACTGGGCGGGTCAGATCGTCGCTGGATCGCTCACGGTGACCCGGCCCGAGGTCGACCGAGGAGAGTCTTGGAACGACGCGCTGGCTCGGGGTCGCAGCTTCGCCGACAGCAAGGTGTTCGGCGCCTCGCCGGGACCATACCGCGCGCTCGAGCTCATGGCTGCAGCCAGATCTGCCGACCGGGCCGCTGCGTACGCAGCCGAGGACGAAGCCCTAGCCGATCTGATCATGAGTCCCGAGCTGCGCGCCAACCTGTACGCGTTCGACCTGGTTCGGAAGCGCGCACGCAGGCCGGCTGGTGCGCCCGATCCCACACTGGCGCGACCCGTGACCAAAGTTGGCATCGTCGGCGCCGGCCTGATGGCCAGCCAGCTCACGATCTTGTTCCTGCGCCGCCTTCACGTGCCGGTGGTGATCACCGATCTCGATCAAGAAAGAGTCGACAAGGGCCTGGGTTACGTGTCGGCCGAGATCGACAGGCTGCTCGGTAAGAGGCGGATCTCCCGCGACGAAGCGAACCGGCTACGCGCACTCGTCTCCGGCACAACCGAACTGGTGGACTTCGCTGACTGCGACTTCGTCGTCGAGGCAGTCTTCGAAGAGATGTCGATCAAGAAGCAAGTCTTCGCTGATCTTGAGAAGCATGTCTCTGCGAGCTGCGTGCTCGCTACAAACACCTCCTCGCTATCCGTGGCACAGATGGCGGCGGATCTTGATCATCCGGAGCGAGTGGTCGGCTTCCACTTCTTCAACCCGGTGGCGGTGCTGCCGCTGCTTGAGATCGTCCGGGCTCCGGCGACCGACGATGAGACCTTGGCCACAGCATTTCAGGTGGCGAAGACGTTGAAGAAGAACGCGGTGCTGGTCAAGGACTCCGCCGGCTTCGTGGTGAACCGATTGCTGCTCAGGCTGATGGCGGAAATCTTTGCTGCTGTTGATGAGGGCACGCCAGTTCCGGTCGCCGACGCAGCGCTTCGGCCGCTCGGCCTACCCATGTCGCCCTATGTACTGCTCCAGCTGGTAGGTCCAGCGGTGGCTTTGCATGTGGTTGAGAGTCTGCATGCGGCATTCGGCGATCGGTTCCCTGTCTCGTCCAACCTCCGGGCACTGGTCGATGCCCAGAGGCCTGGCATCTACGACTGGACACCGGAGGGAGAGGCGTACGTCAGCGATGAGACCGCGCAACTGCTCGTTGTTGGTGATCGGCCGAGCACCGCCGAGCAAGTGCGAGAGCGGGCGCTGAATGCACTGGCAGAGGAGATCGGCTTGATGCTGGCTGAGGAGGTTGTCGCTGCGCCGATGGATATCGATCTGTGCTTGATCCTTGGTGCTGGCTGGCCGTTCCACCTCGGCGGCATCACCCCCTACCTGGATCGGCAAGGGGTTTCCGAACGTGTGCTGGGTCGTCGCTTCCTCCCACCGGGGGTCGCTTCAGTCCCCACCAGCTAGCGATCGAATCGCGATCTTGCTCACCCGCGCAGGTGACGGGCTCGCAGCCGCGCGCCAGATCGCTTCGGCGAACTTGGTGTTGCCGAGTGGGTGGGTGCCGGTGGCGTTGACCAGGTAGATGCGGCGGTGGGGTGAGCGCCAGAGCCAGACTCCGGG
>Ga0075418_10010228_pt1 | contig 10508 bp, 9 predicted proteins | sample SoiMetdeltSBSDD2_FD_81776 | JGI IMG/M metagenome (GOLD analysis project Ga0075418, IMG submission 81776) | Bulk soil microbial communities from a Populus tree surrounding site in Tennessee, USA - Soil MetaG P. deltoides SBSDD2 | ecosystem: Environmental > Terrestrial > Soil > Tree plantation...
CCGGCCGGCCGATCGTCGCCCGAGAACAATGTTTCGCGATGATTTTCAGGGGCGCTGAAGACCTCGCGCCAGTAGCCGGTGTCGCCGGCGAGGCGCTCGGGCGCCGACCACCACGCGGCGAATTCGCCGCTCGCCCACTGGCGGTACCTCGTCTCGTCCGGCCAATAGCAGACCAGGACATCGTTTCGATAGCGTTCGGCGTCGATGTACCAGGCCTGTTCGATACGAGCCGCGTGACCATCGATCCATTTCCGTAGCGCTGCAACCTCGGGTGGAAGAGTCTGCCTCTGTGATTGCACTCCGAGGCACACGACGATCGGGCGCGGCAACGCCGACAGATCGCTGCAGAAGGCCGGCACAGGCGGCACCCAGCCTTCTGGCATCCGCAACGGACAGCGCCGCACCGAACCGGCAGTCAGGCTGATCCGTGGGGTCGAAGTCATGCGTGCGGATTGGAGCGACACCAACCGACTCGGGTGGCGGCACGGAGGATAACGCGGCGTGCGTCGGCGGACTTGACTCAGCGGGAACCCTAGCCGGGACGCAGGTGCCGATCCAGGCAGTTGGTCTTCTGGTGTCAGGCTACGTCGATATGGCGGCCAGGCGCTGCTACGGCGAGGTGCTGGCGGCGCATCACGATCCGCGGCGCCGTCTCCCGAAGGCCAAGCGCCAGCAGACCGCCCGTGATCGCAAGCCCGAGCATGATCCAGAGCGGGGCCTGCAGTCCGGCGAGATCCGCGGCGTAGCCGGCGATCGACGGCGACAGCACGCCGCCGATGATCTCGCCCGTTCCCATGCACACGCCGAGCACGGTTGCGATGTGCCTGCGGTCGACGCTCTCCGACGGCACCGTTGCCATGAACAGCGGGAAGATCCCGGTCAGGCCCCAGCCTACGAAGAAGATAACCGCGAGCATCCAGACGGAACCCTGGAAGAACATGGCACCCAGCGGCAGGATCACGCCGATGAACGGCATCACGATCATGAGCGGCCGTCGGCCGACGCGATCGGAGAGCCCGGAGATGACGAACGCGCCGACGGTGGCCGAGATGCCGAGCGTCCCCATCAGCCAGCCCATGGTCTGCGCGTCGAAGCCGCGCACCTGAGTGAGAAAGAGCGGCATGAACGCCCAGCACACGACGAGATACGAGACCAGGAGGACGCCCATCAACGCGCAGATGAGCACGTTACGCTCCTTGAGCGCCTGCCCCCACGTCATCGCGGGGCCGTCCACCGCGCGGGCCGGCGTCCCCGGCTGCGTCGCCGGCTCGCGTATCAGCTTCCACATCAGGAGCGCCGCGAGGAGGCCTGGGATGCCGGCGAGAAAGAAGGCATTGCGCCAGCCGTAGGCGGTCGCAAACGCCACCAGCAGCACCGGCGCCACGAACGACCCGAGCAGGTTGGAGCCGAAGTTCTGTGTCACGCCCATTGCGAGACCGCGCCGCTCGGGCGCCACTTCCGCCGCGATCATCGCCTGGCTGATGGGCATGATCCCGCCCTCGGCGACGCCCATCAGCAGGCGGGCGCCCAGCAGTGTCACAAACGAGGCGGCCAGGCCCGAGAGGAAGGAGCACGCGGAGAACGCAAGCGTCGCCAGGATCAGCAATCCCTTGCGGCTGCCAGTCCGGTCGGAGACGAAGCCGATCCCGAATGCGGCGCACGCCCAGGTGAGCGACAGCGCGCTGGCGAGGATGCCGACCTGTGTGTTGTTGAGACCCAGCTCGGGCTGCACGAACGGCATCAGGAAGTTGAGCGCGTTGCGATCGAAGAAGACGATGCCGAAGTTGACGCTGAGCAGCGTGACCAGCATGACCTGGTACGCGGCGCTGGCGCGCATCGGCGATGCGTGCGCCTGATCCATTGAGGCCCCCATTCCCGGCGCGGCCCGGGCTACTTCGCGGTAATCGGCCGGTGTCCGGGGCGCGCCGCGATCCGCGCGCACCAGCCACGGATCGCGGGATAGCGATCGAGCGCAAAGCCGCCTTCTTCTGCGACGTGCGTGTACGCGTATAGACCGATGTCGGCAAGCGTGTAGCGACTGGCGACGAGGTACTCGCGGCCGGCGAGACCCTGTTCCAGCACGTCGAGCGCGGCGAAGCCGAGCCGGCGCTTGTCGGTGAGCTTCTCGCCGAGCTCGGCCTCGCTCTTGTGCAGGGAGTGCAGCCAGAAACGGACCGTCGCGACGTTGGGCTCGAGGTTGTACTGCTCGAAGCACAACCACTGCCACATGCGCGCGCGATCGAGAGGATCGCCGGGAATCAGCGCCGAGCCGTCGGCCAGGTAGTTGATGATCGCGTGGCTCTCCGACAGAAAGCCCTTGCCTGGAATCTCGAGCAGCGGGATGCGGCCGTTGGGATTCTTCGCCAGGAACTCAGGCGACCTCGAGCCACCCTTGAGAATGTCGACCTCGACGAGCTCGTAGGGCAGACCGAGCTCGCGCAGCACGAGCCGCACCTTGTACCCGTTGCCGGACGGCAGGTAGTCGTACAGCCGGTAGGTCATGACTCGAGGGTCTCCTTGCCTTTCTGGATCGCGAGCGCCCCGCTGCGCACGACTTCGAGGACCTCGCCGTAGGCGCCGACCTCGGCCACGAACCGGCTGATCTCGGCTTCGCTGCTGGTGAGCTCGATCGTGAAGCTGTCCGCCGCGTCCCAGAGTACGCGGCCGTCCGCGCGCTGCGCCGCCGCCCAGAGCTTTCCCACCTGGGTCGCGCGTCCCTTCACCTTGATCAGGAGCAGCTCCCGCTCGAAGTGTTCCTCGCGCGTGACGTCCTCGACGTCGACGACGTCAACGAGCTTGAGCAGCTGGCTCGAGATCTGGTGGATGACCGCGTCGCTGCCGGTCGTCACCAGCGTCAGGCGCGAGACGGTCGGATCGTCAGTCGGGGCGACCGACAGCGATTCGATGTTGTAGCCGCGGGTCGAGAACATGCCCGCGACGCGGCTCAGGGCGCCGACCTCGTTCTGCAGCGTGACCGAAATGATGTGTCGCACCCATCGAGCTTACACGTTGCCGGTCAACGCCCGTAACGCCCGCCGTCGACGAGCGCGCGCACCGACGCCCGCGATTAGACCGAGCAGCAGCAGGCCCGCGCTGCCCGGCTCGGGCACCGCGCGGATCTCGGTCAGCATGAACACGAGCTCCGGGTTTTCCAGATTCTCGTCGAGGTTTTCCTCGACCCGGATCAGCCCGACGCCGGGCGCGTAATACTTGAACTCGCGCTCGTCGGGCTCGAGCTCGGTCGTCTCGAACACCTGCAGCACGTCCTGGAACGTCCCGAACTCGCCGAACGCGAAGATCGTGCCCTGGTCCAGAGCCTCATCAGCCGGGGCGTGCTCCTGGAAGTAGTTGAAGCCGATTTCGAGATCCGCCGGCATGATGAACCCGGGCGACGCCCCGTTGACGCCGGCGCGCCAGGCGCCTTCGGTGCTCGTACCGATCAGGTTGCCCTCGTCGTCGTATTCGAAGCTGGTCACGTCCTCACCCAGGTACCAGACGTTGCCGAGCGTGTCCTGCGCGAAGTAGTCAAATGTCTCCTCGACGAGCAGCCCGTCCTCGAACTCGCGATCCCGCTGGACGAAACTCTGGACGCCGGCGATGACCGGGCCGGGTCCCGTGTTGGTGTGCTCGAAGCGCTCGTCGACGGCTTCGCCGTCTTCGAAGCCGCGATACACATACGTGCGAGCGTCGGTCATCGGGAAGTACGGGTTGTCGATGGGCTGAGCCGGGTCGAAGACGGCCGACGAGAAGTCGGGCAGCACGGGTACGGCCGCTGCGGGCCGGGGAGCGGCTGAGATCAGGGCGACGGCGGCCAGAAGGAGCAGGGTTGATCGCCGCATAGGTGGTTCCTCCAGTGGCCGTGATGGCAGGCCCGGTCGGCCCAACGGCGACTGGCCCAATGGCTGCGCCCGGGCGTGTCACGGCGGCCCAATATGACAAGCAAGATTGGTGCCGCCGGTGAAAAAGACTGAAAATCAAGCGTCTTCCAACTGGTCGCAGCGGGCCGTGACCGGATTTCGTCAACTATTTCGACGGGCTTCGATTGGGCTGCGGGTCCGGTCATCGGTTCGCAGGAAAGATCGAAAGAAATGGATCGCCGGGCCGGATCGCTGCTAGTCTCGTTGCAACGCAACACGATCCCCGCCGCCAGACGCGCTTCGCCGTGAACCAGCAGCACGCCATCGCCACCCCGGATACGCATCCAAAGGCCGGCCAGATGCTCTCCGGTGCGGACACGATCGTCCAGGTCCTCGCCGATGAGGGCGTGGACGTCGTCTTTGGCTACAGCGGCGGGGCGATCCTGCCGACCTACGACGCGATCTTCCGCTACAACCAGGAGCGCGTCGGGCGCGAGGACGTGCGGCCGATGCCGCTGATCGTGCCGGCGAACGAGCAGGGTGCGGCCTTCATGGCTGCGGGTTACGCGCGGGCGAGCGGACGGGTCGGCGTGTGTCTCGTCACCTCGGGGCCGGGGGCCACGAACACGGTGACGCCGGTGCGTGACTGCGCGGCGGACTCGGTGCCGATCGTCGTCATCTGCGGCCAGGTACCGCGCGCAGCGATCGGCAGCGACGCGTTCCAGGAGGCGCCGGTCGCGAACATCATGGGCGCCGTCGCCAAGCACATCTTCCTGGTGACCGATCCCGAGCGACTCGAAGCGACCGTGCGGACCGCGTTCGAGATCGCCCGCACGGGCCGTCCCGGTCCGGTCGTGATCGACGTGCCAAAGGATGTCCAGACCTGGCAGGGGCCGTTCCGCGGAGCGGGTCAGCTGCCCGTGCGAGGCTACCGGCAGCGGATGGCGGCGCTCACCGACAACGCGGTCGACGAGCAGGGCGCCACGGAGTTCCTGGGCATGCTGGGCCATGCCGAGCGCCCGCTCATCTACGCCGGCGGCGGCGTGATCCACGCCAATGCAGCGCAGGCGCTGCGCCGGCTCGCGATCGAGCTCGAGCTGCCGGTGGTCACTACGCTGATGGGCATCGGTGCGATGGACACGCGCCATCCGCTCTCCATGCGGATGCTCGGCATGCACGGGACCGCCTTCGCCAACTACGCGGTCGACGACTGCGATTTCCTGATCGCCGTAGGCGCTCGCTTCGACGACCGCGTCGCCGGCGCACCCGACCGGTTCGCACGCAACGCGAAGTGGATCGCACACCTCGACGTCGACGCCTCGGAGATCGGCAAGGTCAAGCGCGTGCAGTGGAGCCATGTGGGGCTGCTGCCCGCGGCGCTGGAGAGTCTGCGCGCGCACGCAGCGCGCACGGGATTCACACGCGACCGGTCGGCGTGGCGCGCGCATCTCGAAGACCTGCGGCGCAAGCACGCCATGAACTACGACCGCGCGAGCCCGCTGATCCAGCCGTACTACGTGATCGAGGAGCTCAACCGGCGCACGAACGGCGAGGCCATCATCGCCACGGGCGTCGGCCAGCACCAGATGTGGGCCGCGCAGTACTTCGATTTCCGCGAGCCCCGGCTCTGGCTCACCTCGGGCAGCATGGGGACGATGGGCTTCGGTCTGCCGGCTGCGATCGGCGCGCAGTTCGCCTGCCGCGACCGGCTGGTCATCGACGTCGACGGCGACGCGAGCGTGCGGATGAACGTGGGCGAGCTCGAGACCGTGACGACCTACGATCTGCCGATCAAGGTCCTGGTGATGAACAACCACGGCGACGGCATGGTGCGGCAGTGGCAGAAACTCTTCTTCAAGGGTCGGATGTCGGCGAGCGACAAGTCGCTGCACAAGAAGGACTTCGTGGCGGCGGCGCGCGCGGACGGTTTCCGCTACGCGGAGCGGCTGGACCGGAAGGAAGACGTGCCGCGGGTGGTCGGCGAGTTCATCGACTTCCCGGGGCCTGCGTTTCTCGAGGTGATCATCGACCGCGACGCCGGCGTCTACCCGATGGTCGGTCCCGGCCAGAGCTACGAGGAGATGATTACCGGGGATCACATCCCGTCGCGGACCCGCTCGGAGCCGCGCGAGCCCGGGGAGTCGGAGATGTTCTGACGGTCGGCGGTGGCGCGTGAGCCGCGGAAAAGGGGACATTCTCTATTTCGCCCGCGACGAAGTATCGGCCCCACTTTGGTTGGACGAAATAGAGAATGTCCCCTTTTCCGCCGCACGCCTTGCGCGCACCGGGGTTCGCCGAGGCCGCGCGCTTCTGGGTCAAGCTGGGGCTGATCTCGTTCGGCGGGCCCGCCGGGCAGATCGCGATCATGCACCGCGAGCTCGTCGAGCGCCGTCGCTGGGTGGACGAGACGCAGTTCGCCGGTGCGCTCAACTTCTGCATGCTGCTGCCGGGTCCCGAGGCGATGCAGCTCGCGATCTACATCGGCTGGAAGCTGCACGGGATGCGTGGTGGCCTCGTCGCCGGGCTCACGTTCGTCCTGCCCGCGGTGGCCCTGCTGCTCGTGCTGTCGTGGGTCTACGCCGCGCATGGCCAGCTGCCCGCCGTCGCCGGAGCGCTGACCGGGCTCAAGGCCGCGGTCGTCGCGCTGGTGCTGCAGGCGCTGATCAGGATTGGGCGCCGCGCGCTCGCCGGCCCGCTGCACGTCGCGCTTGCGGTCGCCGCGTTCGTCGCGCTCGAGTTCCTGCGCATACCCTTTCCGCTGATCGTGCTGGGCGCGGGTCTCGTCGGCCTGGTCGCAGGCTCGCGTCAGACGGTGCCGACGGCGCCCCCAGCAGCGCAGGCCAGCGGTCGCGGAATGCCGCTCATGGTGCTTGCGGCGGGACTCGTGCTGTGGGTCATTCCGCTGATCGCCTGCGGTGCCGCTCTCGGCTTCGACTCGTTGTGGAGTCGCCTGTACCTGTTCTTCACGCAGGCGGCGCTGGTCACCTTCGGAGGCGCCTACGCCGTGCTCGGTTACGTGACCCAGCACCTGGTGAACGACCTGGGCTGGCTCACCGCCGAGCAGTCGGTGAGCGGGCTCGCGCTCGCCGAGACCACACCCGGACCGCTCATCATCGTGCTCCAGTTCATGGGCTTCATGGCCGGCTGGAATCACCCGGCGCCGCTCGCGCCGGAAACCTCCGCGGTGCTGGGGGCGGCGCTCGCGGCGTGGGCGACATTCCTGCCGTCGTTCGTGTTTATCTTTCTCGGTGCGCCGTACGTGGAGCGGATCGCGGGCGCGCCGCGCACCGCGGGCGCGCTCGCGGCGATCACTGCGGCGGTGGTCGGCATCATCGGCACGCTCGCGCTGCTCTTTGCGCGCGTGGTGCTGCTGCCGAACGGCATCGACGCCGCGCCTGACTGGCCGGCGATCGCGATCGCCGTGGCGGTCTGGCTGTTGCTGAACCGAACCCGGATCGATCTGCCGTGGATCCTGGCCGCCGCTGCGGGGGGCGGGTATCTGCTCCGCTGAGCCGCGCTCACTGCGCGAGCAGCGCGTCGATCCTGGCCGCAAACGCCTCGTACGTCCCGGCGCCGCTGAACTTCTCGGCGAGCACGAACTCGCCGTTCACCAGCCGGCCGAGGGCGAACGAGGGCGTCGAGGAGAGACCCTGGGAGAGCGCGAACTGCGCGTCCGCGCGCACCGCCTCGAGCTGCTGGCCGTCGCGCCGGCAGGCGTCGAAGCGGCCGAGATCGAGCCCCAGGGTCTTCGCGAAGTCCTTCCACGGCTCGGCGCCGATCCGCTGCTGATCGGCAAAGACCGCGTGCCGGTACTCCCAGTAGCGATCCTGCTCGCCGGCGCAGCGCGCGGCGACTGCAGCGGTCTCGGCATGCGCGTGCATGGGCAGCGGCAGGTCGCGCGAGACGTAGCGGATTTTGCCTGTATCGACGTAGACAGCCTTCAGCCGCGGGAAGACCTGGTTGGCGAAATGCGCGCAGTAAGGGCACTGCAGATCAGTGAACTCGATGACGACGACGCGTACGTCGAACGACCCGATAACGTTGAAGTCAGGCTTGGCCTCGGCGGCGGTCGCAGCCTCGGACGACGGTGCAGCCGGGCTAGTCGCCGCGCCAGGGGCGTGCGCACAGGACGCGACGAACGCGGCGACCAGGATCTGCACGAGGCGCCGCGAGGGCAGTAGCATGAGAAGTCCCCCTGGGAGTACGACGGGTCACCGTAACATGAAGTACCTGCACACGATGGTGCGAGTGAGCGATCTCGCGAAGTCGCTCGCGTTCTATTGCGACGCGCTCGGACTGTGCGAAGTTCGCCGACAGGACAACGAATCCGGGCGCTACACGCTGGTATTCCTGGCCGCGCCCGGCGACGACGACGCGCAGGTCGAGCTCACCCACAACTGGGACCCGGAGGCGTACGGGATCGGCCGCGCCTTCGGGCATCTCGCCTACGCGGTCGATGACATCTACGCCGCGTGCCAGCGGCTCATGGAGCACGGTGTGACGATCAACCGACCGCCGCGCGACGGGCGTATGGCATTCGTGCGCTCGCCGGACTCGATTTCGGTCGAGCTGCTGCAAAGGGGCGCCGCGCTGCCGCCGCGGGAGCCCTGGGTGAGCATGCCGAACGTAGGCAGCTGGTGACCGTTACACCCTGGCGTCCAAGTAACGCCGCGCTTCGCCCGTATCCGCGGCGCTGACCGTCGCCCGACATTGCGCCTGGGACGCCTCGCGCGGGCTCAGCCCTGCAGGAACTCCGCGCCGACGATTCGCGGCTCAGGCACGAGCCGGACGCTGAACCGTGCATGAACGGATGCCGCGACGCGCTGCGCAAGCGACAGGATCTGCATGCCCGTCGCGTCGCCGTGGTTTACGAGCACGAGCGCGTGGCGGCTCGAGACACCCGCGTCGACGTCGCGATGCCCGCGCCAGCCGCAGGCCTCGATCATCCAGGCGGCCGACAGCTTGCGCCGCTCCGGTGTGTCGGCCGGGTAGGTTGGCAGCCCGGCGTTGGACGCGACCAGTGCCTCCGCAACCTGCCGCGGCACGACCGGGTTCTTGAAGAAGCTGCCGGCGTTGCCGATCACCGCCGGGTCGGGGATCTTGCGTCGCCGGATGCGCCGCACCGCCTCGGCGACATCCCCCGGGCCCGGCTGCACGACGTCGAGCGAGGCAAGCTCCTCCCGCACACCGGGGTAGTCGAGCCGAAGTTGGCGCTCGCGCGGCAGCCGCAGCTCGATGGCGGTGACGATCCAGCGGTCGAGCTCGTGCTTGAACCGGCTGTCGCGATAGGTAAACCCGCATTCTGCTCGGGACAATCTCACCGGCCGCCCGGACACGCGGTCCCAGGTCTCGACCGTTTCCACGAACTCGTCGACCTCGGTGCCGTACGCGCCGATGTTCTGTATCGGCGCCGCGCCGGCCAGCCCGGGGATCAGCGCCAGGTTTTCGAGACCTGCAAGGCCGCGACCGAGCGACCAGTCGACGAGTGCATCCCAGCCGTGCCCCGCATCGGCGCGTATGAGCGCGCTGCCTCCATCGGCCGCGAGCACGCGCACGCCGTCATACGCCTGACGCAGCGCTACGCCCTCGAAATCCGAGACGAGCAGCAGGTTGCTGCCGTCGCCGATGCACATCAGCGGCATGCCCACGATTGCCGGGTCCGCGAGCGCCGCGGCGATCGCGCCCGGTTCGTGCACGGTGAGCAGCCATGCGGCGGTCACGTCCACGCCGAAGGTGTTCATCGCGCGCAAGGGCGCGTTCGCCTGCAGCGTGTAACCTCTGCTCACGACCTGAGCTTGCCACCCCCGACGCCGATCCGTCACCATCCCGCGGCCGTGACTGCAACCGACGCCAAGGCCGAGCGTATCTCCGGCGTGGATGAGCGCGACGCATACCCGGCGCGGGTCCCGATCTCGACCACGTCCAGCTCGGCTCGCGGACGTCGCACGCGGCAAGAACCTCGACAGCGTGTGACGCCTGGTGGACATAATTGACTTTGGATCGGCAGGATTGCACGTCCGCATTAAGTCCAGTCGATCGCGATCTTTGTGAGAGTTGAGTCACCGCGACCCGGCGCGCGTGCGCGGACAATTCGACCGCGCAACAACAACGTACGCCGAGGTCTTGTAACCGTGAGCCAATCTTCCCGTGCAGCCGCCCGAATCACCGCCCTACCGAGCAGGAACTCCGCCGCCGTGAGCATCCATCTGCGTCGGATGTACGTCGACTGCCGTTACGGTCAGCTGCACGTGCACTCGGCCTTCCCCTCGAGCGGTGGGTTCGACGAGCTGACGCCGCTGGTGTGCCTGGCGCCGGCGCCCCTGTCCGGTCGCCTGTTCAAGCACTTCCTCGCCGAGATGGGCCGGGATCGCAGCGTGTACGCACCCGACGCACCCGGTTGCGGCGAATCGGACGCGCCGGACGCGGCGCCTTCGGTGCAGGACTATGCGCAGGCTTTCGGCGATCTGCTCGACACGCTGCGGCTCAGGCAGGTCGACGTGCTTGGCTATCAGGCGGGCTCGCTCGCCGCCGTCGAACTCGCCATCGCGCGACCTGAGCAGGTCCGTCGCGTCGTGCTTGTCGGCGTGCCGGTCTTCGACGGGCGCGACCGGGAGGCATATGCCAGTCGGCCGTGGCCGGCGCGGCCACGCG
>Ga0075418_10010230_pt1 | contig 10507 bp, 9 predicted proteins | sample SoiMetdeltSBSDD2_FD_81776 | JGI IMG/M metagenome (GOLD analysis project Ga0075418, IMG submission 81776) | Bulk soil microbial communities from a Populus tree surrounding site in Tennessee, USA - Soil MetaG P. deltoides SBSDD2 | ecosystem: Environmental > Terrestrial > Soil > Tree plantation...
AAGGCTACGCAGCATCACAATCAGCAAACGCCACATCCCGAGCTGGCGCAACATGCCGAGGGTATCCGTCACAGACCAATCCTCGACGATCAAGCCATCCTCAAGATGGCTTATCGTGATCCCTTCACTTGTCATCGCTCCATCGAAGTTTCTGCAGACTCTGCCCAGAAACTCTTTCACCCACCGCCGCACCTCCTGTTGCAGAGTGCAGCCATTCGACACGGAGGTCGCATGCGCAAGGAATCAGGGACAACCGACGACGCATCCGCGCCGCGGCCGCTGCGCACCGCCGCGCCCCAGTTGCCGGCTCCTCTGCACGAAGTCAATGAACGCTGTCTGGATCTGATCGCGCTCGTGTCGAAAATGGACCCGGAAGACGCACCCCTTGCGATGGTCGGTCCCTTGCGCTCGCTTCTTCGAGGCACGCGCCCGATCGTCAGGCGTCGCGCCGCGCGCCAGCCTTTCGCACTGGTCGACATGGACTTTCGCGATGCTGAGTGGTGGCGAGCAGTCGCCAGCAACCCTGCCCACATCTGGAAAGATCGCACTTGGCGCAACCCGTCGCCGAAGCGCGCTGCCGTCCAACTGACGCAAGCAACACTGATGCTCGCATGGCACATGACCCGGGCAGACATCGAAGCGACCAGCGTTGTCTTCGGTATGTCGCACGAGGTCGCACAAGTCATTGCGGCACTCGGCCTGAGCGACATAGAGACCATTGCCGATCGACAGTTCCGGCACGTGCGGCCTCGGTGGGAACAGCAACCGGAGATCTGGCGTAAGTTGCTGATGGCCGCACATCGCGATGATGCGGAGGCCATGCGAGACTTCGTAGTCCACGCTCTGCAACTGCTCATGGGCGAAGTCGTCCCCAGATCGTAGCCGGCCCCATCGTTGTTGGCCTCACCTCGAGGCTATGGGCACGCGCGCCGCCGTGCCACGATCCTATCTGCTCCATTCGAATTGATACTTTCTGCACCGGCATTCGTACGCCGATGAACACGGAGTTCTCGCTGCATCCGGCGTCAAACGACCCAATGACTTGAGCTGCGAAGCGAGGCACTCTGCTAGTCAGTGACCACTCACCCCGAAGCACTCCGCTAGTGCCCATGAGCGCCGTAACCAGTTCTCTCCCTTCGCCGCCTCCTCCAGCCTCCCTGAAGATTCTGAGGCTCGAGCAGGTCTGCAAGATGACTGGTCTCGGTCGCTCGATTCTGTATCAGCTCGAAGCTGCGGATCGCTTTCCAAAACGCATCCACCTCACGGCGCGGGCGGTCGGCTGGATAGAAAGCGAGGTTCAAGGCTGGCTGGCTGAACGCGTCGCCTTCAGTCGTCGCTGATTGAAGCACACCCATGCGCCGCCCTGCGCGCGTCAACCGCAACGCATCCCATGAGAGGTAATCCACTAAGAACTACGAGATCCGCATTTCCCGAGTCTCACTGCCTGAGGGGCAGGACGATGGGACGGTGTGATGTCAGACTCAGAAAGCGGAGCAGCTCGCTCACACTTCGCTCGATGCCAGAATACGTCTGTTGTGACGCGAACACCCCGAAACGATCAAGGCAAAGTATGTTCGCGAGAACGTGTACGCGCTGTCTGGGAAGTTTGGCTTGGCAATTGAACCCCTGTTGGAAGCGTATCGGATGAGCTACGACATACGACCCCAAGCTTTGAGCTCGCGGACAGCGTGCGTCGATGAACCGGAGCAATCTCTTGCAATCGATGCGGAGCGCCCGGCAAGTCTCTAGCGCTCGACGCAACGGCGTCCCACAGTCGCTCAAGCCCGCAACGCGCGTGCTATCACCTCGCGAGTTTCCTCAGAGAGGCGGCATCTCATCCTGACTGAGCTGCCGAGCCCGGCGCTCAATCGCGTGGCTGCACGATCTCCGCGCGCTCATTTGCTGTCAGCCGAGCTTGATCGATCGACTGAAGGACCGCCTGCCGCACCTCGCCTTGTTCTCGAGCAGCACGGCTCAGATATCCCACGATCGGACGAGCAAGTTCCATTTCCATACCCTGCAAAGTTCTCTGTCGCGTGTTTTGTACGGCTTTGGCTTGGTTCTCACGAATTGCTGCCTTGTAACGCTCGCGTGCGGCAGGATCTCTGATCGTCTCAGGATCCACGCCCGCGATGATCGGCCCCTTGCCTGCACCGGCAGGCGGCAAGACGTTCATGACAACGGACTGCGGAACATACGCAGGGACGAGCTCAAGTCGAATCCGCCCAAGCACCCAGGCGAGCAATCTGACCTTCTCCTGCCGTCGCTCGTCGGGCACATCGTCATCTCCGAGTAAAAGCCGGGCTGACTGCTCCACTGCAGATAGATCGGCCACTTCGATGTCGACCGCGTCCTCTGGGCGAGGAGACTTGGCAGCAACAGCGTTCAAGAGGCGCAAGGCGCCCGCATTTGCTGCCTCTTGAGCTTGCGAGTGGAGTTCCTTGGCGATCCTATCAGCTTCCATGTAGTACTCGCGGGGAGTTCCGCTTTTCCACAACTCCTCGAGATGGATGAGCTTATCGTCGAGCGCATTGCGTTTATCGGATGTCTCCGCTGCTACTAGCGCAAATGATTGCACCATCAACACCAGCGCGGCGAGGGCCGATGGAATCGACCAAGACAGTAGTTTCATGTGTTTCTCTTCATCGGCGGCAAGACTATGGCGAGCGAGTTACGGACGCGCCCATTTTGGTGACAGTCAGCGTCCCACTCGAGTTGTGCATTTGAAACGTCTGGATTCTATTTGGGAGAGCTGCTTCTGCGCCGCTGGCGACTCGCCAACGCACCGGAATGGCCCATTGGAATGTGCCGAAGTTCCACTGCGGCGGTGCATCTACTATTCCAGCTTCGTCCAGAGCCTCGTTCTCCATGCTGAGCGGCACCCAAGCTGCGGACTGGGCATGTGTTAGCTCCGCTACCGTGAAAGTTTGCGGGAAGTAGCCGAAGAGATTGGTAGGAGGAGCGGCGAGCTCGCGAATCGGACATTCATGAACGACACGTCCGTCGGATGCACCGTCGTTTCGAGCAGCATTCCAGCACTGGCCTGGCCCGCAGGATAGAAGTATTCCGCCATCTTGCGTGCAGTTTCGCTCGCTGGCTCGACAACGTTGTAAAACACTGAGAACGGTACTCCGTTGACCATCGCCGTCACGGTGGGCCCCGATGCCCTATCGTGCGCGGAAAATACTGCTGAAGCGCCGTCTGGATTCGGTAACAGCGCCCCTGGGCCTGTCAGATGCCACGTTACCGGACAAGTTTGAGTCGGGACGATGCTGACCGTTGTCCTCTCTCCCACTCCAAGTTTCACTCGTGTCCTGTCCGAAGGGATGATGGCTTCGGTAAACGTAAGCAGCAAAGTGCCCGGATCGCAAACCGGATGGATCGGCACGCACTCCCCACCGCCCGGGCAGATCTGGCCCATCAACATCCACAGTAGGACCTTCAGCATGGCACTTTCCCTCGCCTGACTGAGTTCTAGTTCTGTTCGCAGTTCTGTCCTGGCGGACACACGCAGATGCAGCAGTTCACGGATTCGTATTCGCGCGGCACGAACAGCCGGTTCGACGGAATCGCGAACGATTGCAGCCCCGGAACTTTGTCCTTGAGCAGTTCCTCGATGCGAAGTGCGGAGATTGACCGAGCGAGCGGGGTCATGGGTTCCCACGCCTGCGGGTTGGTGGCGTAGACCAATTCGTGCTTCACATCGTCATAGGTCAATAGGCCAAGGCAGGTGGCACGAACACGCGTCAGGCCGGCCTCGAAGCGCGATGGAAAATCGGAGATTTCGCGCTGCTGATTGAAGACCGGCAGAGCGCGAACGGTTGCCCGCGCGGCGACATCCGTTTCACCCGAGGCGTAGTAATGCTTGATCGCCTTGCCTTCGTATTCCACCTGCGCCAGACGACCCAACTCGTCGTATGAGAAAAGGACGTCGCGACTCAGCACCGACGACCGCAAGCTCAGGAGTTCGCCATTGGCACCGTAGGTATAATGGTGCTGATCGCCCCCCGACCCTAGAACTGCACCGATGCGGTGATCGACGCCGAAGATGTAGGTGTGCGCAGGAATCTGCTCCGCCATCGCGTAGCCGCTTTGTGAATAGAAGAGGCTCCCGGAAGCATCGTACTGATAGCGCACGATTGCCCCATAGGAGGCTTCGGTCGACTCGCGCAAGCCCAGCTCGTTGTAGCCAAAGCGCAGCGTGTAGCCCTCCGGCGTATCTGCCGCGGTGAGTTGGCCGCGCGCGTTGAAGCGCAGCCCGATCTTGCGCTGCGAGCCGTTACCAACCTTCCAGCGGTTTTCTTCGCGGACAAAGGTCAGCATGCTGCCGTCGCGCTTGACGAGACGCTCCAGCTCGCCACGCCGATCGAACTTGGCTTCCTCGCGGCTACCATCTGCGAACACGACGCGCTGTGCGATCAGGCCTGGGCCGTACTCTTCCACTTGGTAGGACTTGGCTGCACTCGAAGAGGCAGCAGCAGCCACTCGGCCTTGCGCGTCGTAGCCGACGCTATAGGTCTCGCTCGTCACTGGATCGAACAAGGTCGCTGCAGCGACACGGTCGTCGCTTGGATCGGCGTTGAATTGCGCGATGCGCACATCGTTCCGTACTAGCGCCTCGGGCAACCCGGATACCTTCAGCTGCAGCGTCGTCTTGACTCCGAGGCCGTTTCGAATTTCAGTCGTAAGACCGGAAGGTGCGGCCGAATACGTCGTGACGAGCCCGAACTTGTCCGTTGCCGTCGTCTGCCTCGCGTCCAGATACTGGAAGTTGATGCGGACTCCATGGGCTCGAGACATCAAGACGCGGCCGAGCGCGTCGTACTGAAACTCGACGTCGACGTAGCCATTCGGTGTTTCAGTACTCGTGAGCCGGCTACTGCGGTCATAGCTGTACTGCCAGGCATGCTCGCTTCAGGATCTCCGGCTCGTTCGCATCCGCCATCACTTTCCTGACGGTGCGGTTCATCGCGAAGATGTCGTCAGCGTGCGCCTTGAACAGCGGAGAAAAATAATAATGCCCGCGGTTCACGCCCTGGTTCGCGAGCCGCTGGAAGCCCCACAAATTCGCCATGCCCAGCCCCACCCATTGATCTACAGGTACGGTCGTGAGATCGAGCGGGAAGTTGCGCGCCGTGCCTGCGCTGAAAGTGGCATGCGGGAGAAGCTTCGCGAAATGCTCGCGTGCATAGTCGAGTGTTGCTTCGACGATCTTCGCCGGTCCCCACACGGTGCCGTTCACCGAAGAGTTCGGGATTCCGGTCGCGACTGACAGTGCATCCCAGGCACTCGCAGCGCCATCGCCCGTGCTCGATAGCAGCCGCTCGACCTCCGGTATGTTTCGCGAGCGCATGCCGACCGTCGAGTTGTTGGCCGCACGCAGCGGATTGCGCGCGCCGGAGCTGCGGATGATTCCCTTGTGACGCAGCATCTGGATCGCGTCGACCATCGGACCGAAGTCGTCGTGCTTCGCCGACGACACGCTGAAACCCTGCATCCGCTCCGGCTCGGGCTCGAGCCAGAAGATCATCTTCGTGACGATGCCGAAGTTTGCCTGCGGGAACAGGCCCGAGACGTCGGGACCGAAACCGTACTTGTACACGGGCCACAGCTTGGCGTTGCTCACGGCACCCGAGCCAGTACGGATTAGCTCGCCATTCGGCAAAACCGCTTCGATGCCGCAGACCCGCGCGAAGTTGTCACCGAGGAAACCCACGCCGTGATCGAGCGAGTTGCCGACCGGTCCACCCGCGCCGTTCTCAGCAGCGGAGACCAGCAACGGAATGTTTCGCTCGCGCAAGTAGTGACTCAGTTCGATGAAGCTGACGCCGGGCTCGAGCACCGCGTAGCAGTCGGTGACATTGATCTCGATGACGCGATTCATCCGCTTGAGATCGACGACGACCGACCCTGACAGTGTGGGCGCGGCACCGCCGTAGCCAAGGTTGCGGCCGGTGGAGGTCGCGAAGAGTGGAACGCGATGCTTGTTGGCGATGCGCACCACCTGCTGCACCTGCTCGACCGAGACCGGGGCGACGGCAGCGCTCGCGACGATCTCGTTATCGGGCATGCCGCGATACGGCGTGTAGGCATCGCGATACAGCGCAAGGTCATCTTCGCTGGTGAAGACCTGTTCCGCACCGAGCGCAGCGGTGAACTCTCGGATCGCCGCACGAAAGGCGCTTTCGCTGACGCCGGGCGGAAGTGTCACGCCGATACCGGTGCCATCAGCCAGGCGACGAGCGCATCATTCGTGAACGGATGGTCTTGCGCCGACAGGATGTTCGATCGGCGCCTCGCCACCGTCGCGTCGCGTGCGGGCCACTCACACAGGAGACGCGCGGTGACAGCCGGGTCGGCGCTCCGCAGCGCCTTACATACGGTCGAGGGACCGTAGGCGACGCCGCTCTCCATCTCCTGCAGGAAGACCAGTCGCAGCCGCGGCGTCTCCGCCAGTAACCTCAGGCCGAACAACTGGGAGTGCGGCGTGAGTCCCGCCACGGCGATCGCACTCTCGCGCCAGCGCATCATTAGATCGCGCACGTATAGCGCAGCAACGTCGCTACGAGAGTCGGAGGTCTCGACTCCCCGGCGCCGCGCTTCGGTCGCGAAACGCACACTCAATTCATGATGACCGTCGAAAACGACCCGGTGCAGCGGCACGCCAACGTCCGCTTGGGCGATCGAATGGGGAATGGCCGCAATCAGGCCCACTCCTCCGACGGCCTGAAGGATTTGCCTGCGCGTGACCATGGCGGTCTCGTCTTCGCTCAAGATATTGGTATAACGCACTCCCCAGGGCGAGTGCGACATAGGGCGTGGCGCTGCTCGCACAATGTCGCTGACTAACGCCGCTTGCGTTTAGCTCTGCGTGAGGACCCGCACACTGACACGCCGAGCGTTACTCGGCTGCCTCGCAGCAGCGAGCGCGTACACCCGCCTTGGGCCTGCACAGACTGCCGCGAGCGCCTCGGGGCTTGTGGACGTGCATCATCACTTCATCCCACCGTTCTGGTTCGAGGAGGTGAAGGAGCACATCTCACGTCAGGGCGGCGGCCGGATCGTGCCCAACTGGTACGGGTGGTCGGAACAGCAGGCGCTCGATCGAATGGACCAGGCTGGCGTCGCCACTGCGATCGTCTCGATCTCGGCGCCCGGCGTGTGGTTTGGCGATGCGGCCCAAGGCAGACGCCTGTCGCGAGAGACGAGCCTGTACGCAGCTGAGATGCGGCAGCGTCATCCAAAGCGCTTTGGCTTCTTCGCCGCACTCCCACTCCCCGACGTCGAAGGCAGTCTGCGCGAGATCGAGTACGCATTCGACCAACTCCACGCCGACGGCGTCGTGCTCATGACGAGTTATGGCGATCGCTGGCTCGGCGATCCCAGCTTCGATCCGGTGATGCAGGAGCTCGATCGTCGAGGTGCTGTCGTCTACGTGCACCCGGGCTCTCCCGCATGCTGCTCCCAGTTGATGCCGTACGTGCCACCGTTCCTCACCGAGTTCACGCAGGATACGAACCGGACCATCACGAGCCTGATGTTCTCCGGTCAGCTTGCGAAGCGTCGTGCGATTCGTTTCGTTTTCTCGCACGCAGGCGGCACCATCCCCATGCTCGCGGGACGCATTGCGCAGTTGAGCACCAGCGTGCCGCAACTCGCGGCCGCAGTTCCAAACGGTGTTGAGGCGGAGCTACGGCGCCTGTACTACGAGGTGGCCAATTCGGCGAATCGACCTGCCATGGCGGCATTGCTGAGCCTGGTGCCTGCGACGCAGGTGATGTTCGGCAGCGACTTCCCACTGGTGCCGATTGAGGCTACGCAGGCGAAGCTGCCCGGGCTGGGATTGAGCGATGCAGATCTCGTGGCAATCTCGCACGGGACGGCGCGAAGGCTCTTTCCAAGATTCGCCGATTGAACCCAGGATGTTGCCGCGGACTAAAGGCCATGAAATGCGTGTTCACAGCGGCACGGCGCCTGGCTCTCTTTCTCAACTTTTTCCATGAGCATCTTCGGCCGTGTCCCAGTGACGACGGATGAAGATGATGCTCTCGGCGAACAGCGTCTCGAGATCGGGGAAGAGGTCGCGCCATACGCGGGTCGCGGCTGCTAGTTCCGGCACAGCGCGCCCGAACGCCTCGACCGTGAGCCAGCCGTGATAACCCGACCGCCGTGCCGCCGCGATGACTGCGGCCAAGGCGGCATGGCCGCGCCCGGGAATGCCTCTGTCGTTCTCGGAGATGTGGATGTGTGCGAACTCGCTCGCATACTTCTCGAACGCATCGACCGGCGACCGCTCTTCGATGTTGGCGTGGAAGGTGTCGTACATATAGCCGACGTTACGGTGGCCGACCCGACGCGTGAATGCGCTCCCCTGCTCCGTCGTGTTGATCACGTACGTCTCGAAGCGGTTGAGCGGCTCAAGCACCAACTTCACGCCTGCTAGCGCGCCGTGCTCGGCAGCGGCGCGCAACGTGTCTGCTGCGAAGTTCAGCTCGGCCTCGGTCGGACCAGCTCCGCTGAAATAGGCAAGCGGCGCGTATAGCGGGCCGCAGATCGACGAAGCTTGCAAAGCGTGCGCGCAGTCGATCATCCAGCGCAGGCGATCGTAGGCAGCCTTGCGGATCGAAGCGTCCACGCTGCAGGGATTGTTCGTGCCGAGCAAGGCGGAGGACGCGGTCCGCTCCAAACCCAGGTCGGCACAGTACGATGCCAGCTTGCGGTAATGGCTGACATCGCCATCGAGAATTGGGATCTCGACACCATCGTAGCCCAGTGCCGCAAGACGCTGCAGCTGCGATGCATGAGCGTGGGTGATGAGCCCGCCGAGCACAAGGAGATTGAATCCGATCTTCATCGACGTATCACTCGAGTTCGATGAGGCAGCAACCCCACACTCCAGATGCAGCGTGCGCCTGAAGGAAGGAACTCAGGACGTTTCTTTGAGGATCCGCAGACCCACGTCCCAACCATTGGCGGGTCCTCCGGCATGAGTCGCGCAGATCGCATTCTTCACGTCGGAAGTGAAGCTGCCGCCTTTCAGCACGCGAACCTGACCATCGTGAGCTGGACTGGGGTCGGCGAACATCTTGCCGTTGTGGGGATCCTGGACCCATTCCCAGACGCCGCCGAGCATGTCGTGCAGTCCCCATGCGTTGGCCGGCTTCGTTCCGACTTGCCGCGTCGTTGGAGCGGGCGTTTCTGGAGTGACCCGTTCGCCGCCATAGCGTCCAAAGGCCGTGCCGCCTTCGACCGCCGTGGCGCGAATATCAGTCCACGACTGCTGTCCCGATCCGCCTGCGCGGCATGCATATTCCCATTCGAATTCGCTCGGCAAGCGATACGCCTTGGTCTTCTCGCGCCGGTTGAGTGCGGCCACGAACGCCTGCGCGTCGGCCCACTTAATCGACTCGACGGGGAACTTGGACGTATCGCCATTCACCAAGGCCCCCTGGAAAGCGGACGGATTGCTACCCATCACTTGACGCCACTGCTCCTGGGTCACCTCGAACTTGCCGAGGTAGAAGGGCTTGGCAACTTCAACGCGGAATCCTGGGCTGGACTCGCGAGCCACGATTGCAGCGCAGGCTTCGTAGTCGGCAGCGGTCCATTCGTTGCGCGGGTCGCGTGGCGCGGGCGGCGCAGTGACCACTCCCGGCGGCGGCGTGGGTCCAGCCGGCGCGGCCCCAGGCGCGGGCGGAGTCGGGCAGCCGGGCGTGAACACGCCGACTTGCATCGAGCCGGGATGGATCAGCACCAAGGTCATTCCCGCGCTATTGGTGATGGTCTGCGGTGCTGCTGCAACCTGAGAGGCAGCCGGTGCAGTCGCGCCGATGGAGGCCGCGAGGGCGACGAGCAAGTTCCTCACGGCAGCTCCTTGATGGCGACGTTGCGGAAGCCGATCCGAGCGCCTGGCTTCCAACTTCGGCCTTCACTCGCGCGCGCGATCTCCGGCTCGTAAGTCGCGTTCCAATGCAACTGCAAGCCGATGCTGCCCGCGGTCTCGCCGGCGATCTTTGCGTTGCGTGGCTGCTCACTCTCAAGGACCTGTTGACCGTTCACCCACAGGGTCACCTTGGGAGCATCGCCGGTCATGCGGATGCGGAGCGAATTCCAGTTGCCATCCTTCCAGATCTGGCGCAGATCTGAGGGCCGGGCCGTCTGTACGGCGACGCCCTCGCCGATCAGCGAGCCGACTGCGGTCATCGCCGGCGAGTCGGAAGCGAGGGCCACCAGCTCCACTTGATAGGCGCCGCCCGTCTCCGTCGATCGCAGGAAGATGCCGCTATTGAGCCCCCATGAGACGTCGGTCTCGAGGTAGAGCTCGAAGTTCTCATAGCGCTTGTCCGTCATGAACAGGCCGCCCTGGCCATAGGGTGCCTGCGACAGATACAGCGCTCCATTTTCGTAGACGGCTTTGCCCGTGGAGCCGTGGTGCGTGCTGAGGCTCCAATGCCAGCCGCTGAGGTCGGGTTTCAGCAGTGGAGTCATCCCCTCCGGCACCTGTGCC
>Ga0075418_10010231_pt1 | contig 10505 bp, 11 predicted proteins | sample SoiMetdeltSBSDD2_FD_81776 | JGI IMG/M metagenome (GOLD analysis project Ga0075418, IMG submission 81776) | Bulk soil microbial communities from a Populus tree surrounding site in Tennessee, USA - Soil MetaG P. deltoides SBSDD2 | ecosystem: Environmental > Terrestrial > Soil > Tree plantation...
ACCCATTGGCGCGTTCGCGTCCTCGCTGATCTTTGGTTTCGCCGACTCGTTGCAGGTGAAGTTGCAAATTCTGCGCGTGCCCATCCCGACTGAATTTTTACTCATGGCTCCGTACATCGTGACGATGATCATCCTGACTGGAGTAGTGGGACGCGCCATTCCGCCCGCTGCGGATGGGCAACCTTACGAGAAATAACGCCTCGCTCTTCGACCAAAATTGATTCGGTTTAATTGAATTTTCCGAACCCGGTTTGTAGGTCACGCGATAAGCGTGGCCTGCTGTTTTAATCGGCCAGGGAAGCTTTGTCGAAAACAGGATCAGGCGCCGGCTAAGTAAGAAAGAAGCGGAGTGTATCCATTTTAGGAACAAAGGGGAGTATCTGTCCGTCTGTATTCGTGTAAAATATTGTTCCAAACCGAGGAGAAATCATGTTCAAAACGTTTCGCTTTCTATCCCTGGTGAGTATTTTTGTACTCATTTTCTCAGCTTGTAATCTGCCATCCGGCACACCCACTCCCGAGGCGAATGTGGTGTTTACCGCCGCGGCCCTGACCGTTCAGGCACAGTCCACCCAACTGGCTCCGTTTAGCACACCTACCCTGCCACCCGCCCAGGCCACCAATACGGTCGCACCCATCACCAGCCCGACTCTTGCGATTCCCACGATCACGCGGGCCGTGTCGCCTACTCCAGCTTGTGATCAGGCACAATTCATCAGGGATGTAACCATCCCCGATGGGACGGTGGTTGCGCCAGGCACTACCTTCGAGAAAATCTGGCGATTGAGAAACATTGGCACCTGCACCTGGTCTGGTTATCAACTGGTCTTCGAGAGCGGCGAAGCAATGTCGCCGGTGCCCGACCCGATTGGCACTGTTGCGCCCGGGCAGGAAGTGGATGTATCTGTAACATTCACGGCCCCAACCACCAATAACACGTATCGTAGTTACTGGCGTGTGCGCAACGCCTCCGGGGTGTTGATCCCTGTGAGTTTTGGCACCGATGGTCAATCCTTTTATGTAGAGATCCGGGTTGCCGCTGTCAGTTCGGGCTATGACTTCCACACCCAGGCTTCTTCCGCTGTGTGGATCAGTGGGGCGGGCAACCTCACCTTTGGCGGACCCGACACTGATTCCAATGGCTTTGCCATGTTCAAGAACGGCCAAAAACTTGAAGATGGGACCGTCCATGCCAAAATTTTGGAGACTCACCCGCAATGGGTCAATGACGGTGTGATTACCGGACGCTTCCCCGCTTACACTGTGGTTTCAGGCGAGCACTTCACTGCCAGGATCGGCTTTTTGGAACTCAGCGACGGGACGTGCGGTTCCGGGAATGCCAAGTTCCAGTTGAATTATCGCGAAGCTGGTGTGTTAAAACCGCTGAGTGAGTGGACTGAAACCTGTGATGACACCATGAAAGCCGTTGACGTGAATCTCACGACTCTGGCTGGTAAAACGGTGGAGTTTGTTTTGGCAGTCCTGGCAAACGGCTCCGCCACGCAGGACTTTGCCGTGTGGGTTGCACCACAAATCGCAATTCCGTAATAAAGGCCGGCACATATTCTGGACGCTGAGGTACACCGATTGCGCAAATGAAGTCATCTGTGCAGCCGGCGCAATCGGCGTCCTTTGCTTTTCTTACCCCCTGCCTTCGATGCAAAATTTCAATCTGTGTCAGCCTCTTTTGGAAACGGTATAATGATTATGAAAGGAAACCGAATGTTTGCATTTCAGAAAAAGAAACATCTACTTATCCTTAGCCTCTTTACCGTCATCGTGAGCGCATGCGGCTCATCTACTCAAAGCCAGGCAGATATTTCAACCGCGGTGGCCCAAACGGTGGTCGCGCAGGATTCGCTAACCGAAGTCGCCAGCCTCCCAACATCGACAACTGCTCCCTCCATTAAAACCACGGTTTTACCCGATGTCCTGGGTACTAAAACGCCTGCCCCTGTCGTTGGTGCACCGGGTTGTGCTGTCTCCGCGCGATTGGCAGGTGAAACCCCACCGGATCAAACACTGCTAAAACCAGGCGAATATTTCTGGAAAACCTGGACACTTGAAAATACCGGCACCTGCACCTGGGATACCACCTATAAGCTGATCTATAAAAGTGGCGATCTGCTGGATGGGTTGGTCTCCTACCCGCTGGTCGAGACCGTGGCCCCTGGCGAGGCAAAGACTATTTCCATCTACTTGAAAGCCCCGGCTACGGAGGGCATCTATACTGGCTATTGGCAGCTTCAAACACCCTGGAATGCCGTATTTGGCGTCGGTCCATACAGTGAACCGTTCTATGTGAAGGTTGAGGTGTCCGATGCCAGAAGACCTGCTTACGGAGTTACGAGCGTTACATACAATATTGTTCGCACACCAGAAACAGGTTGTCCGGTAAATGTGGTGTACACGGTTTATGCTACCATCACAACCAACGGCCCCTATGTTTTGGAATATTATTGGGAACAAAAAGATGGAAATGAAAGCGCCAAAAAATCATTGTTCTTTACGGAAGCTGGCTCCCAAACCATTTCGCGTGAGTGGATGGTAGGTCGCGGTGATAGCCCCAACCCACGCTGGATGCAAATTGTTGTGACAGACCCCGTCCTCCATTATTATGACAAGGCAACCTGGCCAAATGACTGTCCCTGATCTTGACCTACCGAAATAGCAAAACAGACCTCCGTGGAATTTGTGTTCTTCACACTGACTCTACGGGAGGTCTGTTGCTTTGTTTCACTATCTTTCGCCCTTGATAATGTTTGACTTGCCTTGGCATCCGATTGGAGGGCCGCCTTTGCTATTCGCCCCACTTAAAATGACAACTTGGAGACGATCTCTCGGACAATATCGTTCACGGGCTTTGAGATATCAATAGTCAACGCGTTCGTGGGCTGTTCGAGCGCAGCAAACTGACTTTTCAGCATGTGCGGCTTCATGTAATGCTCCTTGCGTTTCGCCATACGTGACCAGATCAAATCATAATTCCCTTTGAGGTAAACCATTTGCACCCTGTCATGCCCATCGAGCAGTTGCTGACGATAGAGCGCCCTGAGTGCGGAACAGGCCAGCACGCCCGGACGATCCGCTTGCAAAGAGGCTGAAATCAAATCGTGCAGTGCGGCAAGCCACGGGGTGCGATCAGAATCGTTCAAAGCAGTCCCTTTCGTCATTTTGGCAACATTTTCGGGCGGGTGAAAATCATCCGCGTCGTAAAAATCCCATCCCAGATACTCTGCCAGAGCTTTACCCACACTTGTCTTACCACTGCCCGAGACGCCCATTAAAATAATAAAGTGAGGTGGTAAATGATGTGGCATTTTCGATATGACCGTCAATTGCTTTGCATGAATTCGATTATCCCATCAATATTACCCACCGTCACCGTCCAGAAAGCTGTTGTGCAATCGTTGACAAAACCAACCTCCGCGGATTATGACGCTAACGTCACCAAAACCGCTTTCAAGACAGCCACCGCCTTGCGATAATCTTCCCACTGAATGTATTCATTTGGCGTATGATCCAAAGACGAATCGCCGGGACCATATACCACAGCCGGACACTTCCAGGCTGGCGCGACGATGTTCAAATCAGCCGACCCCGATTTATAGACAAAGCGCGGCTCCCCTCCCGTTGACCTGATTCCACTCAAGAAGCTTCGTACCAGCTTGGTGTTTTTCTCACACTCCCAGGCCGGGACCGGGAAGCCGATTCGTTCAATATCAAAGTGACAGTCACCTTTGCGAAGCACCCCCGAAGCAGAGCGGAGCGGGGTGAAGTGACTGTCACTTATTATTTCATTTAGTTTCATATACCAATCTTCGGGTGTCACTTCCACCGGCAAACGGACTCCCACCCTCAACCGTGCACATTGCTCGAAATCATTTGAAGCCGAATCCAGCCCGCGCAATGTGGGCAACAATTTATCAAACATTTTCTGCTTATCTACATTGAATGAATCGACATATTCTTTGATCTTCAACCATGCTTCGACTGCCGCTTCGGCCGCAGTCTGCTCCCCGCTGGCAGTATGCACCTGTCCACGCTGAACCGTAATGTTCGCCCACGCGCTGCCTTTATATCCAAGCGCCAGTCGATCCCACTGATTTGGCTCACCAACAATCGCAAAGTCTGGCTTATATCGCTCCGCAACAAACCTAGCCCCTTCCGAATCACGTTCCTCCTCCACGGCTCCGATCACAACCAACTGCCATCCTTCCTGGACTCCCACCTTTGCTACCGCATCCACAAAACACGCCAGGGGACCCTTCGCATCGGCTGAGCCTCTACCGTAAAGCGAGATATTATCTCGCGCAACCTTAATTTCCCCAGGCACCGTATCGATATGTCCTAACAACACAACTTGTTTTGGTCCTTGCCCCATCACACCGACCGCATTGCCTGCCTCATCAACAAATGCTTTCTCATACCCCAGGGACTTCATCCGGGTCACCAACCACTCCACCGCCCCACGCTCCTGTCCTGAGGGGCTGTATCGTGAAACTAAACCAATTAACGTTTCAAAATCACTCATCCAATTCTATCCGTGCATCCGTTTTGCCGAAGGCAATCCGGCGACCAAATCCGTTTTACGCCTCTGCTGCAACCAGCTCTTCCGCCAACACTTCAGTTAGAACACCTATTAGCTGATCGATCTGCTGATAGGAAATCACCAATGGCGGCAATAATCTAATCACTGTCATCCCCGCATTCAAGACAATTACCTTTTTCTCCTGCAATTCTTTGATATACGGCGCGGCTTTCTCCTTCAACTCAATTCCAATCATCAACCCCAATCCACGTACATCACGGATGTTCGGCGATTCAATGCGTCTCAACTTATCTCTCAAATACGCGCCCTTGACCAACGCCTGCCGTGGCAAATCTTCCCCCTCGATTACACCCAAAGCAGCAATTGCCGCCGCGCACGCCAGCGGATTTCCGCCAAACGTCGAACCATGGACTCCCGGCGTCAGGTTCTTAACTGTATGGCCAATCAGCACTGCTCCCATCGGCACACCACCTGCCAATGATTTTGCACAACACAACAGATCCGGCGTAATGCCAAAATGCTCGATAGCAAACATCTTCCCAGTGCGACCAAACCCTGACTGAATCTCATCCACGATCAACAATGCGCCGCGCTCATCGCAAATCCGCCGCGCGGCTTGGATGTACTCGACACTTGCTGGATAGACCCCTCCTTCGCCTTGTATCACTTCTAAAATCACCGCGGCTGTTTCTTCATTGACGGCTTTATCCAAAGCTTCAATATTGCTGAATGGCACATGACTGAATCCAGGCACCAGTGGCTCGAAGCCTTCACGATATTTTTTATTGAACGTTGCAGATAACGAGCCGTAGGTCCGTCCATGAAACGCTCGCATCGCCGCGACAATGTTCTTTCGCCCGGTTGAAATACGCGCGAACTTGAACGCGGCTTCGACGGACTCTGTCCCTGAGTTGCAGAGAAAGACTCTATCAAGCCCATCCACCAGCGCTGTGAGTTTCTTCATCAACTCCGCACGCTTATCGTTGGGGAAGGTCTCGAACAATGTGATCAGCGTAGAGGCCTGTTTGTAGAGCGCCTCTGCGATTTTCGGGTGGGCATGCCCGAGATTGGCGACACCATGACCTGAGGAGCAATCCAGATATTCCACACCCTCCGCATCGAACAACGACGCGCCTTGTCCGCGCACGATCACAAGGGGCTGCTTGGCATACGTTCCTGCCGAATGTTTTGTTTCAATATCAATTATTTCTTGTGCGTTCACTATAGTGCTGTGCATTGGATCACCGTTCCGTTTCCTGCTAAAGCATATGTAATTGGATTTTGAATTCGCCCGTCTGCGATGATGACGCAACCAACGCCACCTTGGAGTGCTTCCTCCGCGCCGAGCACTTTCTTCTTCATGCGGCCTTGCGCCGCTTCACCTGCTGCCGCAAGCTGACTCTGCGGCAGTTGCCGAATAAGCGTGGACTCATCTGGAAAATTTTTCATCAACCCGGGTACTGCCGTGAGGAGAATCAACGTCTCTGCCTGGAGCGCGGATGCAACCATCGCTGCCGCCCGATCCGCATCCACGTTGAGCGCCTCACCCTTTTCACTGACTGCCACAGGCGCAATCACAGGCACATAACCAGCGTTAATTAACATGGTCAACAATTTACTATTCACCGATTCGATTTTCCCCGTGTAATCGTCGCGGATAATTTTCCGCTTGCCGTGCTCGACGCTCTGAATGGCATCCTTGCGGGTGGCTTGTATTAGTTTACCATCTAAACCAGATAAACCAAATGCATTAATTCCCAGCCTCTGCAACTGCTCTGTCAATAATGAATTGACCTTGCCGTTGACTGCCATCAAAAAAATTTCCAGAGTCTTTCGATCGGTGTAGCGAGAGGTGTAGCCTGACGGCGATGTGATCATCTTCGGCGGCGCACCTAATGATTCACCAAGGAAACTGGCTTCAGCAGAGCCCCCATGCACCAAGACAAGTTGCTTGCCCTGTTTTAGCAACTCAGCCGCATCATTACATATCGCAGAAAAGTCCACGCCTTCTGTGCCGCCAAGTTTTACAACGATAATTGAACTACTCATTATTTCTCAAAACTCTCCATTCCAAGGGGTGGTCGAGACGCAATCAGTCGGGACCACACAATACAATTTCATGTTTACTTAATATTTATGGTCTCGATACGAGCGAGAAAAACGCTCGCTCTACTCGACCATCGAACTGCTGCTAAATTGGATGCAGCCCCATAAACTCCAAGCCCATCGTTTCCTCCCATCCCATCCTCAAATTCATACACTGTATCGCCGAACCAGAGGCGCCCTTCATCAAGTTATCAATCGCACACATTGCTACGAGGTGACCAGTGTTCTCATCCAGTTCAAAACCCAAATCGGCATAATTCGTTCCGGCCAGAATCTTCGGCTCGGGAACGCGATAAATCCCACGCTGTTCCTTCACTACGCGCACAAATGGATTCTCGTTCGCCACCGCGCGATACGCTTTCCACAAATCTTTGGTTGCAACACCTTGTTTCACCTTGGCGTGAGCGGTTGCCAGTGCGCCACGGACTACGTCCACGGCGGTCATGGTTAGAGAAACACGCTCCGCGTTCACTCCGAGCTCCTGAATCACTTCCGCTGTATGACGATGTCCGAACGCGGAGAACGTGCGAATCACGTTCGCACGTTCCGCATGCAATGAACCGGAATTTCCTTCCGCACCAGCTTCGGATGAACCCACTTTGATTTCAATAAAAATTGGGGATGACGTGTCGGACACGTCCAACAAATCTGCCTTGATCAGCGGCCACAACGCAAGGTTACTGGCTGTGGCATTGCAACCCACCCCACTGACATAATTCGCGGTTTTCAATTCTTCACGATGCAGTTCAGGTAATCCATAAACAAATTTGCTTAACCATTCCGGCGCGGCGTGTTTTTCTCCATACCACTGTTCATATAGTGCGGCATCGCGCAAACGAAAATCTGCTGAGAGATCAATGATCTTCGGCGCCAGTGCCGCATGCTCTTCGATATGATGCTGTGCCTGTCCATGCGGCTGGGCCAGAAACAAAATATCAACAGGTTCGAGTGTAGCCGGATCGCTAAATTTCAGTTGCGTCTGCTTCCTCAAATTGGGATGCACCTGAAACACATACTCACCCAAATGCGAACGCGACGTCACTTGCCTCACTTCCACACACGGATGCGCCAGCAACAACCGCAGTAACTCCCCACCCCCATAGCCCGAGCCACCTAGAATGGATACGGTTATCTTCATGCATACTCCCTGGCAACACTCATTACATACTCCACAATCTCACCCGCGATGTCAATCCCGCTGACCGGCTGCATCGTATGAAACTCCATCGTGTGATTGATCTCATTGACCACGAGTCCCTTTTCGGGATGTTCAACCAAATCCACGGCCAGTACACCGCCACCTACGGACTTTGCCGCACGCAAACATAAATCTTCAATCTCAGGCGTGATCGGACACAACTCTCCTTCGCCGCCGCGCGCGGTATTCGTGATCCAATGTTCAGACTTGCGATACATGGCTGTCAATACACGCTCGCCAATCACAATTGCACGGATGTCGCGCCCCGGTTTGTCGATATATTCCTGAATGTAAAACACCGAATGTTGCACGGATCCCAGCGTGGACTTATGCTCCAACACAGCCTCCGCCGCATCGCGATCATTGATTTTTGCCAGCAATCGTCCCCAAGAACCCACAACAGGTTTCAATACGACCGGATACCCAAATGCTTCAATCGCTTCGAGCGCAGCCTCCGGCGTGAACGCCGTCAGGTTATGCGGTTGCGGCACATTATCACGCGCCAGTGCGGCGCTCGTCATCAACTTGTCGCCGCAAATCTCTGCCACGGAGGCCGTGTTCACCGTCGGCACACCGAAGGCGTTCAACAAGCGCAGCGCATACAATCCGCTGTTGTAACTGATGCTACGTTCCAATACTGCATCATACTCCTGCCACGGCGCGGGGTTGTTCAAATCAAAATGGATGGCGCGGTCATCGAGCCGGTCATAGTCGATGCCGCGCTTTTCCATCGCGCCGAAAATCCATTTCTCTTCCACACGTACCCGTGAGTAGAGAACACCTATTTTTAATCGTGGTTGCATAAGATGATCCAAATGGGTAGTAAGGACGGGGTCGCCCCGCCCTTACTCGCCCCAATCCTCCTGTTCCATCGGCGCAAGTTCAACCGCCGCCGGGTCGAGCCCGGTCACTTCCAAATCCACACCGCAATCGGAACACACGAGGATCTCACCCACTTCGGTGCCAGACGCCAGTTCCATCTGGGCTTCACATTCAGGGCAGGTAATTGTAGACATGATTTAGACTCCTCTTGAAATGATGAATTTCACTTGCACTAGGCGCAAGTGCTGGTGTCAATGCAGAATGCAGAACCTGCATTCCGCATCATTTACCAAGCAGACTTCTGCATTTTGCAATCTGCATTTTCACGGATTGGAGACTCGTGCCGCCAATCGCGTTTCGCTTCTGGATGGATTTCAGCGGGTCGAAGACTTGATATACATCCGATTCAAACCGCCCGATCGCCTGATACTCTTCCAGTGACAATTTCTCCAAGGAAACCTGATTCTCCCCCGCCGCACGGATAGCTTTTCCCGCCAACTCATGCGCCTTACGAAATGGAACACCTTTCTCAACCAGATAATCCGCTAAGTCAGTCGCCATCATCGTTGAATCGATGGCGCTACCCAATCGTTCAGCCTTGACAATAATCGTTCGCAACGCTCCAGCGATGACGGGCAGAATCGCCAGCAGGGTATCGGTTGCTTGAAAGACAGGCGCTTTATCTTCCTGTAGATCTTTATCGTACGTGGAAGGTAACCCTTTGAGGGTGGCGAGTAGACCAGTCATTAACCCCAACAACGTCCCAGCTTTGCCGCGGGTCAGTTCAAATACATCCGGATTCTTTTTTTGTGGCATCAAACTTGAACCTGTCGAGAACGCATCTGAGAGCTCGAAGAATCCAAACTCGGCACTCGTATACAAAACAATTTGCTCCGCCAGTTTGCTCAAATGGATTCCGATCATCGTCGTGCAGAATAAATATTCGGCGGCGAAATCTCTATCAGAAACGGCATCAATACTGTTCTGCGAAACCTCCGCAAAACCAAGCACTTCTGCCAATGCAAGGCGATCAATCTCAAAGGGAACTCCGGCCAACGCTCCCGAACCCAAAGGCAAAACGGATACTCGTTTGTCTAAATCTTGCAGGCGTTCAACATCGCGCTGCAAAGGCCAAAAATGACTCAGCCACCAATGTGCCAATAGAATCGGCTGTGCGCGCTGGAGATGAGTATATCCCGGCATGAGGGTCTCCCCTGCGGCTTCTGCTTGATCCACGAATGCAGACTCCAAATCCTTCAACGTTGCACTGAGAGTGGGAATCGCTTGTAAAATCCACAAACGGAAATCCGTTGCCACCTGGTCGTTGCGACTCCGTCCCGTATGGAGCTTGCCTGCCGCGTCCCCGATCAACTCCGTGAGGCGGCGTTCAACGGCCGTGTGAATGTCTTCGTCGGAGGGTGCAAAGGAAAACCGTCCCGAAGAGAATTCTTCCCGGACGGTAGCAAGCCCAAGCGAGATGGAGGCGTGCTCCTTATCCGCAAGAATGCCCACGCGATGAATCGCTCCTGCCCACGCGAGACTTCCGTCCACATCCTGAATCGCCATACGCTGATCAACAGACAGGGATGAATTCAGATCCCAGGCTTGTTCATTGAGTTTGGTTGAAAAGCGTCCACCCCAGAGGGTCATGATGTCTCCTTCTTTCCGTCACACCTGCACCCACCACAGGTGCAGTGTTGCAAGGGCGCTAGGCCGACACTTGCACCGTCCCAACGGGACAAGCGCAGGTGAGCAATCTCCAACTGTGTGAGGGATTGCTTCCCCGCTTTGCAGGTCGCCATGACGTTAATCTCTCTTGAATCTGGA
>Ga0075418_10010232_pt1 | contig 10505 bp, 9 predicted proteins | sample SoiMetdeltSBSDD2_FD_81776 | JGI IMG/M metagenome (GOLD analysis project Ga0075418, IMG submission 81776) | Bulk soil microbial communities from a Populus tree surrounding site in Tennessee, USA - Soil MetaG P. deltoides SBSDD2 | ecosystem: Environmental > Terrestrial > Soil > Tree plantation...
ATGAGGCGGCGGAGATCATTGACGGCGGTGGTCACGCGAGGCTGATCGGCCTCAGGATCGGTCAGCAGCAGCGCGGTGCCGTACGGAAAGTCGCCCAGGGCGACGTAGGTCCCCTCGACCTCGTGAGCTACATGCACGCGGCCGTCGACCGACGCGAGCTGCACAAACGCCGCACCCCGCCGCCGTGCAGTCGCGCCCCGCCCCGGCTCCTCCAGTGTCGCGTCGCCCACGACCTCGACGGGTCCCTGCGAGAGTCCGATCACCCATCCTGCGCGCGCATCATGGGCGCGTCGTAACTGCTCGAGCGCATCTGGAAGGTCAAACGAATCGGTGTCGGAGCGTCCGCCGGCCTTCCCCCAGCGGAGCGCGAGGCCGAGTACGAGGCCGCTGGCGACGCCGAGCAGCGTCCACGCCGTGCCGCGCCACACGGCTTCGACCAGGAGGGTCCCACCGAGAACGGCGAGTGCGGGCGCCACCCACGCGCCGCGCAGCAGTTTCACGCGTGATTGATGCGGCTGGCTGCGGCGGCGGCGCCGAATCCGTTGTCGATGTTGACGACGGTCACGCCCGAAGCGCAGGAGTTAAGCATCGCGAGCAGCGCGGCCAACCCACCGAACGAGGCGCCATAGCCGATGCTCGTGGGCACTGCGATGACGGGGACCTTGACCAGCCCGCCGACGACACTCGGCAGCGCGCCTTCCATGCCTGCCACGACGATGATCACGCTCGCGGCGCGCAGCACGTCGGTTTGCAGCAGCAGCCGGTGAATGCCCGCGACTCCGACATCCGTCATCCGCTCCACGCTGTTCTTGAGGGCCCGCGCGCTGACGGCGGCCTCTTCCGCCACGGCGAGATCACTCGTACCGGCGGTGCACACGAGGATGGTGCCGCGGCCCGTCGGCGCAGGCTCCGGGTCGGGCGGCAAGAAGACCGTCCGTCCCAACGCATTGACCTCGGCGCGGGGAAACTGTGCGGCGAGTGCGTCCGCCTGCGCGGGATCGGCGCGCGTGGCCAGAAAGCTTCCGCCGGCTGCCTCCAGCCGCTCCGCGATCGCGACCACCTGCCCCACCGTCTTCCCCGGGCAAAAAATGACCTCCTGATGCCCCTGCGTGATGGGCCGGAGGTGATCGATCGTGGCGAAAGGAAGCTGCTCGAAGTTCATGCAGCGATCGGTGCGGCGTTCTCCGCAAGGTAGTCGGCGAAAATCGCTTCCGCAGCCGCCATCGATTCGATGGTGAACAACCGCTGGCGCAATTCGGTGGCGTCGCGCAGTCCCTTTGTGTACCAGCCGAGGTGCTTACGAAATTCGAGCGCCGTCTTGCGCGTCTCGCCCTGCAGCCGCAACGCCAGGCGCGCGTGCTCGAGCGCGACGGCAAAGCGCTCCGTGGGCCTGGGATCGGGACGCTTGGCGCGGCCGGCTAGCAGGTCACGCGCCTGCGCAAACAGCCACGGATTCCCGAAGGAACCGCGCGCGATCATGATTCCCGCGCAGCGTGTAGACTCGCGCATTGCAAGCACGTCTTCGGGCGTCTTGATATCGCCATTGCCAACGACCGGAATGTCGAGTGCGTCCACGACGCGTGCGATCTCGTCCCAGTCGGCGGCGCCCTGGTACATCTGCGTCCGCGTGCGCGGGTGCAGGGTGAGCACCTGCGCGCCCGCATCCTGACATTGGAGCGCAATCGTCACGGGATCACGCTGCGGTTCGTCCCAGCCACTCCGGATTTTCACGGTGACCGGCAGCTGCGTCGTCTGCCGGACGGCCCGGATGATCCCGCGCACCAGCGTCATGTCTTTGAGACAGCCCGACCCGCCGTTGTTGCGGACGACTTTCTTCACCGGACACCCGAAGTTGATGTCGACGAAATCGGGTTGGAACAGCTCTGTCACCATGGCGGCGGCCTTCGCCATGACCGCTGCGTCGGCCCCGTAGATCTGGATGCCAATCGGCCGCTCGATGGGCTCGAACCGCATGTCTGCCAGGACACGGTCGATCCCGAGCGAGATTCCTACCGACGAGATGAACTCCGACACCACGACGTCAGCCCCAAAACGGCGGCAAATCTGCCGGAATGGAGATTCCGAGACGCCCGCCATGGGAGCGAGGAAAAGCGGAACCTCGTGCGCGGTGCGATACGGGAAGTGCATACGGTGCAACCTAATAACGCGTTGCGCCGCGAGCAACCAACATTTACCTTTTGCGCGCCGATGCGCCTGCGCGAGTTCTTCTCCGAAGATGCAATCACGCTCCACCTCGAGAGCACGTCGAAAGACACAGTGCTCAAGGAGCTCGTCGGCCTCCTCAAGCTCGACGACAAGGCTCAGGCGATGCTCTTCAAGATGCTGAAGCGCCGTGAGACACTCGGATCGACCGGCATCGGCCAGCAGATCGCCATCCCGCATTGTCGTTCGCTGGTCGTCAGCCGGTTGCGATGCGCGTTTGGACGGAGCAGCAAGGGGATCGAGTTCAAGGCGATCGATGACAAACCGGTGCTGTACTTCTTCCTGATCGTCGCGCCGCCTCTCGAGGTCTCGAATCAATACCTGCCGGTGCTCGGTAAAATCGCGCAGTTCGCCAAGGAACCTGACGTCACTGCGCGACTGGCCGAGCTCGGCACGCCTGCAGAGTTTCTTGCGCTACTCGAAGAGAAGAATATCTAGGGAGTGCAACGCGGCGCGCCTTCCTTTGCCGCCGGCGCCAGCGGCGTGGATCCCGTGAACACCGCGCAGACCTTGCTCGTCGCCGCGTGACTCACTTTCGCGGTCCATCCATCGCCCGTCAACGTGATCGTCGGGCCGAGCACACCAGTAGTGGTCCGATAGCGGGTCCCCAAATTCGTCGTGTACCTCATCGAGTCCGTAAAGTACGCTTCCTCGGCCGTGACGAGGTTGCGTAGATCGGATTTCATCGCAGTCACGATCGCTCTTTCCCTGGTGTTCGCGAGCTTCGGGATGGCAATACTCGCGAGCAGACCAATAATCACGATCACCATCAACAGCTCGATTAGTGTGAATCCTCGGCGCGGCATACTCGTGTCCCCTAGGGTGGGCGTCTGGAAAGATGCTGTGATTCTACCCCAGAGCGCCGCACTCGCTAGGGGGCTATTCCTTTCCCATAGGGATTATTCCCACTCGATCGTGGCCGGGGGTTTGGTGCTCACATCATATGCGACCCGGTTCACGCCCCGGACTTCGTTGATTATGCGATTGGAGATCCGTCCCAAGACTTCGTGCGGGAATTGAAACCAGTCGGCCGTCATGCCGTCGCGGCTCGTGACCGCCCGCAGGGCGACCACATTGTCATAGGTGCGGCCGTCGCCCATTACGCCGACCGACTTGATGGGGAGTAACACGGCAAACGCCTGCCAGATTTGATCATAGAGCCCCGCAGCGCGGATCTCTTCCAGGTAGATCGCGTCGACTCTCCGCAGCAGGTCCAGGCGCTCATCATTCACCGCGCCGAGCACCCGAATGGCCAGGCCCGGACCGGGAAATGGATGGCGCCCCACGATCTCCTCAGGCAGGCCAAGCTCGCGTCCGACTTGTCTGACCTCGTCCTTGAACAGCTCGCGGAGAGGCTCGATCAGCTTCCAAGGCAGGTTCGGCCGCAGGCCCCCGACATTGTGATGCGTCTTGATCGTGGCGGAGGGGCCGCCTTTGGGGGAGGTCGATTCGATCACGTCCGGGTACAGGGTGCCCTGCACCAGAAACCCGACATTCCCATCGACGTGCCCGGCGGCATCCTCAAAAACATCAATGAAGGTATGGCCGATGCGCCGGCGCTTCTCTTCGGGATCCTCCACATCCTTGAGCTCGCGCAGGAAGCGGTGTGTCGCATCGACAACACGAAGGTCCATGCCGAGATGCGCGCGGAACGTCTGCTCGACTTGCTCGCGCTCCCCTCTGCGCAGCAAGCCATGATCGACAAAGACGCAGGTCAGCCGGTTCCCGATGGCACGGTGCACGAGGGCTGCAGCAACGGCGGAGTCGACCCCGCCGGAGAGGCCGCAGATCGCGCGCCCCGTTGGCCCGACCAGGTCGCGAATGCGCCCCACCTCGTGGTCGATGAAGTGACCGGGTGTCCAGTCGGGCGTACAGCCGCAGATATCGAACAGGAAGTTGTGCAGGATCTCGCCGCCTCGCGGCGTGTGCGCCACTTCCGGGTGAAACAGCACCGCATAAATCGGCTTGCTGTCGTGCTGCATTGCGGCGACGGGCGCGTTGGCGCTGGTTGCCGTCACACGGAAGTGCGGTGGAGGCTCGTCGATGCGGTCACCATGGCTCGCCCAGACGATCGCCGTCGCGCGGGGCTCGAACCCCCCGAACAGGCCCTTGCTCTCGCGGATCGCGATCTCGGCACGACCGTACTCGCGCTCATTCGACGGCACCACCTTGCCTCCCGCCAGCCTGGCGACGAGTTGCATGCCGTAGCAGATGCCGAGTACCGGTAGGCCGAGGTCGAGCAGGGCCGGATCGGCGGTCGGAGCGTCCGGGTCGAAGACGGAACTGGGCCCGCCAGAGAGAATGATGCCTTTGGCGTCGAACTCGCGGATGAACGCGAGATCCGAGCCCTTGGACGCGGGGTGGATTTCGCAGTAGACGCTGGCCTCGCGGATGCGGCGCGCAATCAGCTGCGTGAACTGCGAGCCATAGTCGAGGATCAGAATGCGGTTCACACCTTGTACCAGGTGGTCGGCTCAGCGGTCTCGCCGCGCACAAGGTCCTCGAGTGTTTCACGCTGGCGCGCGACATAATAGCGATCGCCGTCGACGACGACCTCCGGTGGCCGCGGGCGCTGGTTGTAGGTAGACGCCATCACGAACCCATAGGCCCCGGTGCCCAGGACCGCGAGCACCTCCCCCGGGCCCACGGAGACCAGCTTGCGGTCGAGGGCGAGAAAGTCGCCCGTCTCGCAGATCGGTCCCACGACGTTCACGGTTTCTTCGGGGCGCTTTCCATCGCGCAGCGGAATGATTTCGTGGTGCGCGTTGTAGTGACTCGGCCGCACGAAATCGGACATGCCGGCATCCACGATCACGTAGTCCTTGCCGCCCGCGTGCTTGCGATAGAGCACGCGCGTCAGCAGCACGCCGGCATTGGCGACCAGGTATCGCCCCGGTTCACACAGGAGGCCGAGGCCTGCAGCGCCCACTGCCGGCACGACGGCCTCGGCAAATGCCTTGGGGCTGGGGGCCTTTTCGTTGTGATACCGGACTCCGAGCCCGCCGCCCACGTCGAGCGCCTGCAGCGTGTTGATCCCCGAGGCGCGAATCGCCGTGACCAGCTCCAGCAGCTTGACCGTACCGCGGTGGTAGGGCGTGACGTCTGTAATCTGCGATCCGATGTGCATCGCGAGCCCCCGCAGCACGAGCCGCGGCTCGCCGGCGATACGGCGCGCGATCGTCACGACCTCATCGAAGGGGATGCCGAACTTTGCCGTCTTCTCCCCGGTCTTCATGTACAGATGCGTCTCGATCGCGACATCGGGATTGACCCGGATGCCGACGTTCGCCGTGAGCTTGCTGTCGTTTGCGACCGCGATGATCGTGTCCAGCTCGCTGGGGGACTCCACGTTGATGAAGCCGACGCCGGCGCGAATCGCCTCTTCGATTTCGCCCGCCGTCTTCCCCACGCCCGAAAAGACGATGCCGTCGGGATCGAAGCCGACCATGAGCACACGGCGCAGCTCGCCCACCGAGACGATGTCGGCGCCGGCACCGAGCTGCTTCAGCACCCGCAGCACGCCGAGGTTGCCGTTCGCCTTGACCGAGTAGCAAATGCGGTTTCGGATGCCGTGCAGGGCGTCATCGAGCGCGTTGTACTGTGCCCGAATCAGGTTGGTGCTGTAGACGTACGTCGGGGTGCCGATGCGATCAGCGATCGCCTGAAGCAATCCCGGATCGAAGCCTAGTACGCCTGCGCCCACACTGCCTCCGCGATACTGGGAGCGCCGCACCACATACAGGTCGCCGGCGTCTCTTTGCTGCGGAACTCGGGATCCGGCAAGACACGAATCGTGGCGTTGGTCTGCTGCTTGATCTCCGCCTCACAGCCGGGATCGCCGCAGAACCCACCGTAGGCGAACCCGCCGTTCCCATTGATGAACTCGAGGAACTGGGCCTTGGTAGCGCCGCGAATCGAGTTTTTCTCGCGCCGCTCGCGGGCAGCCGCAAACAGGGCAGCCTGGATTTCATCCAACGCTCCCTGTACCGCTGCCACAATGCCCTGCATCGGCGTCGGTGCTTTCCCACCGGTCCGCCGCGCCAGTACCGCTTGGCCACTCGCAAGGTCGCGCGGACCGATTTCGAGTCTCACAGGCACGCCCAGTGCTTCCCACTCGAAATACTTGGCGCCGGGTTTCAAGTTCTCGCGCAGGTCGAACTCGACGCGAACGTCATGTTTCTCGAGATCGGTCTTTATCTGATTACCGACGACTGATAACTGACTACGTTCGTCGTCAGTCTTCCAGATCGGCACGATCGCGACTTGAACCGGCGCGAGCTTGGGTGGCGCAACCAGACCGTTGTCGTCCGAATGCGTCATGATCAGCCCGCCGATCAACCGCGTCGACACACCCCACGAGGTATTCCATACGTACTCGAGGCCGCCGGCCGCGGTCTGATACTGCACGTTGAACGCTTTGGCGAAGTTCTGCCCCAGGTTGTGCGAAGTGCCCGCTTGGAGCGCCTTGTTGTCCTGCATCAACGCTTCGATGGCGTACGTCCGGAGCGCCCCGGCAAACCTCTCACTGTCGGTCTTTACGCCGGTGAGGACCGGCATTGCCATCCATTCCTCCGCAAATCGGCGATAGATACCGAGAATCGTGCGGGCCTCGCGCTCGGCGTCCGCCTCATCGACGTGCGCGGTGTGCCCTTCCTGCCACAGGAACTCGGTGGTGCGCAGAAAGAGCCGCGTCCGCAGCTCCCAGCGGACCACGTTGGCCCACTGGTTGAGGAGCAGCGGCAGGTCGCGGTAGCTCTGGATCCACTTGGCGAACATCGCGTAGATGATCGTCTCCGACGTGGGCCGGACGACGAGTGGTTCTTCCAGCGCGGACGTGGGATCGACCGCGATCGCCTCGGCCCCCTGCTTGCCCGTCGCCCGCAGCCGGGTATGAGTGACGACCGCGACCTCCTTGGCAAAGCCCTCGACGTGCTCGGCTTCCTTGGCTAGGTAGCTCATCGGAATAAAGAGCGGGAAGTACGCGTTGCGGTGCCCCGTCGCGCGGAACATGGCGTCCAAGGCGCCCTGCATTAGCTCCCAGATCCGATAGCCATGGGGGCGAATGACCATGCAGCCGCGCACCGGCGAGTAGTCCGCCAGCTGGGCCTGGGCAATGACATCCCCGTACCACTCGCTAAAGTCTTTGGCGCGTGGCGTGATCTGTTTCGCTTGTGCCATTAATCGAAATATCCGTTGAGAAGCTTGTCGAGCGGTACCTTGGTTTCCGTTCCCGCCCGGAGATCCTTCACGACGGCCAGTCCGGCCTTGCGCTCTTCAGGTCCGATGATCACCGCTCGGGCTGCGCCCCGAGCGGATGCCAGCTCGAGCTGCTTGCGGACGCCCGCGTGGCGCAGCCCGTACTCGACCGCGATGCCACGTTCCCGCATCGCATGGGCGAGCCGCAGCATAGTGGGCATGTCCTCGCCACCGACCGCGACTAAAAAGGCGCCGAGCTCGATCGACGCCTTGGGGGCTACGCCGCGCTCCTTGAGGAGCTCGCCGAGTACAACGTCACCCATGCCGAACCCCAGCGCGGGCAGCTCCAGCAAGCCGTCGTAGCGCCCGCCCCCCGCAATTGCGCGCAGCTCTTTCTGTGCGTCGAACAGCTCGAACACGATCCCGGTGTAGTACGCCAGGCCTCGAACGATCGTCAGATCGATCGACACGAACTCTCCCAGTCCCATGCTCTCGAGGGCCTGAACCGCTTGGTTCAGAGGCTCGGCAACCTCACCGGCGGTCTTCAGGACGTCCTCCCCTCGGAGCGCGGCGATGTCGAATACCGCGGACGCCTCCCGCTTCCCGTATCCCGCTTCGCCGAGCATTTCCTCCAGGACGTTCTTCGGGACCCGCTCACTTCGATCGATCACCGCAAACGCCGTCGCCAGTTGCGCTTCCGTCACGCCGCGTGCCGTGAGCAGCGACCGGAGCACGCGACGGTCTGAAACCCGGAGCTGTACATCCCGAGGCCCAAGGCCCAAGGCCCGCATTATGTCCAACGCCGCCGCCATCAGCTCGGCGTCCGCCAGGGGGGACGCTTCACCGATGATGTCCATGTTGAGCTGAAAGTGCTCCCGCAGCCTGCCCCGCTGCTGTCGCTCGTAGCGGAACAGCTGGGGGATCGAAAACCACCGGATCGGCTTCTTGAGTGCCTGCACCCGTGCTGCAACCATGCGGGCCAGCGTGGGCGTCATCTCGGGTCTCAGGGCGACATCGCGGTCACCCTTGTCCCGAAACGTATAGAGCTGCTGGACGATCTCGTCCCCGCTTTTCTTCGTGTACATCTCGAGCGATTCGAGGGGGGGGCCGTCGTATTCCTCAAAACCGTAGCGGCTGGCAACGCTGCGCCAGGTCGCGAAGATATGGTTTCGGAGCTTCAAGTCTTCGGGGTAGAAATCGCGAAAGCCGGGTAGGGCTTTTCCTTGCATCGCAACAACTTAACCGACGGGCGCGAAGCCCGGCAAGCGAGCCATCGCATCGCCCACTGTGTGAAATGATCCGGTGACGAGTACGGTCTCTGCCCCTTCCTGAATGTCGTGCAGTGCGCGGGTGAAATCCGGTTGGACGGTTGGACTGTTGGACGGTCCGTCGGACCCGCCCGCGGCATCTCCAACCGACCAGCGTTGCATCACGGGGATGGACGGTGGGACCGTCAGGACGAGTTGGTCCACAACTGGACGTAGGGCGTCAAGCATCGCGCGCCAATCCTTGTCGTTGCGGATTCCGACCAGTGCATGGAGCGGCCGGCGAATCGGCGGTCGGGCCGAACGAATCGTCTCGGCGACGACAGCCATCCCATCGGGATTGTGCGCGACGTCGAAGATCCACTTGCCGCGGATTTCGAAGCGACCCGGGACGTACGCGCTCGCGAAACTGGCAGGGAGGGTCTTCCTCGCCGGGCCAAACGGCTTGGGTAAAGTGTTGAGCACCGCATGCGCGACCAGGGCGTTGGCGACCTGATGGCTGCCGAGGAGTCCGAGGCGCGTGGCCTTGCGAGACCGGCGGGTGGTATCGACGGTGATGATCGGCTGAGCGCTCCGCCGTTTGGCCTCGTTGACCAGCTCGGATCGGATCTCTGGATCCGATTCCCCGGTGATGAACGGTACGTTGGGCTTGGCGATGCCCGCCTTTTCGCGCGCAATGCCTTTCAGGTCGCTGCCGAGATAGTCCGTATGCTCCAGCGCGATTTTCGTTACGGCCGACACGAGCGGGGTCAGAACGTTGGTCGCGTCGAGCCGGCCGCCCAGTCCGACCTCGATTACCGCGATGTCCACCCCGCGGGCCGCCAGATCAGCGAACGCGATCGCCGTTGTCGCCTCGAAGAAGCTTGCATCCAGGCGTTCGATGTGCGGTTTGAGGAGGGTCGTCCACTGAGCAAATGCGGTCTCGGTGATCGGCACGCCGTTGACGGTGATCCGCTCGGTCGCCGAAACGAGATGGGGTGAGGTGTACAGCCCGACGCGCCATCCGCGAGCCTGTAGCTCATGGGCGACGAATGCGCAGGTCGACCCTTTGCCGTTGGTTCCGCCGATGTGAATAGTGGGAAAATGGCGCTCGGGGCGGCCAAGCACGTCCAGGAGCCCCTCGGTCGGCCCGAGGCTCCACTTGATGCGACCGGTTTGTCTGGCAAAGAGATACTGGCAGGCGTCTTCGAAGGTCAGTCGGCGGCCTCAGCGGGCCATGCGCCCGTCATATGCCGCAGCAGCTGCGCGGTCGTGTCGCGCAGCTCTCCCCGCGGCACGACGGCATCGATCATTCCATGCTCGAGCAGGAACTCGGCGGTCTGGAATCCCTCGGGCAGGTCCTGGCCGATCGTCTGTTTGATCACCCGCGGACCGGCGAATCCAATCACCGCACCGGGCTCGGCGAGGATGAGGTCGCCCTGCATGGCATACGAGGCGGAGACCCCTCCTGTGGTGGGATTGGTCAGGACCGAGATGAAGGGGATACGCGCCCCTTGTAGCTCGGCCACCACCACCGATGTCTTCGCCATCTGCATGAGTGACAGCACCCCTTCTTGCATGCGGGCGCCACCGGATGCCGATATCACAATCAGAGGAGAACGCTTGTCGATCGCATGGCGAGTCAGCCGGGCAATCTTCTCCCCAACGACTGACCCCATCGAGCCGCCCATGAAGCTGAAATCCATGACGCCCAGGCTGATCGACACGCCGTGCAGCCGCGCATACCCGGTCCGTATGGCGTCCAGGGGCCCTGCCTTCTTTATGGCCGCCTGCACGCGGTCGGCATAGTTCTCGAATTTCAGGGGATCAGCGGACTTCAGA
>Ga0075418_10010233_pt1 | contig 10505 bp, 8 predicted proteins | sample SoiMetdeltSBSDD2_FD_81776 | JGI IMG/M metagenome (GOLD analysis project Ga0075418, IMG submission 81776) | Bulk soil microbial communities from a Populus tree surrounding site in Tennessee, USA - Soil MetaG P. deltoides SBSDD2 | ecosystem: Environmental > Terrestrial > Soil > Tree plantation...
AGCAGCGAGAGCACGGTGCCGGCGCCGACGGCGGTCGAGGCCGCCAGCGAGCACAACACCAGGTCTCCGACGCTGGCGAAGCGCCAGGTCCGCTGGTAGAGCCTGAACGCGGAGAAGGAGACGAGCGTGACGGGCGGCAGCACCGCGAGCAGCCAGGCGGCTCCAGCCCGGTTCTTCACGAGAAACCAATCGTCGTACTTGAGCACGAACGCGGCATAGATCGAGAGCGCGACCAGCATGAGGTCGACGAACACGATGAAGGCGCCCTTGCGGAGCACGGGGACCTCGTGGACCCACAGCAGCTCGCCTCGCCGCAGGATGGCGAACTCGTCGTAGCCGAGGCGCGCGAGGCCGACCCACGCGGCCGCCAGCGTCGTGAGCAGCAGCACGGCCGCCTTCTTCTGGCTCAGGAGGAGCGAGCCGAACCCCGCGAGCGCCAGGAACAGGCCGATGCTGCAGAGGACCAGCACCGCGTGCCGCTGGTCGAGTCCGAGCGCGAGGAGACGATGATGGAAGTGCCCGGCGTCCGCCTCGAACACGCCCAGATGCCCACCCGAGCGAAGCCCCCGGACGATACGCCTCAATACGGAGATGAGCGCCTCGGCGATGGGGAGCCCCAGCACGAGCAGAGGCGTCAGGATCGCCAGCCCGGACGACATCGTGGATCCGCCTCGAAGCGCCAGGCAGGCGAGCGTGAACCCGATCGCGGTGGCTCCGCAGTCGCCCAGGAAGATCTTCGCGGGGTAGACGTTGTACGGGAGGAAGCCAGCCAGGGCGCCCGCGAGAACCAGCGCGAGCATGGCCAGCCCGTACTGCCCGACCAGGAGCGACGCCCCCGCGAGCGACGCCGCCGAGAGCAGGGCGAGGCCTGCCGAGAGACCATCCAGTCCATCGACGATGTTGAACGCGTTGGTGACGCCCACGAGCCAGAGAAGGGAGATGGGAATTGCGAACCAGCCCAGGGGGACCATGTCGCCGAAGATGCGAACCTCGGCGGCGAGATGCACCCCGAAGCCGACGGCCAGAGATGCGCCGGCGAACTGAACCAGGAACTTGGGCAGCGCGCGAAGCGGGCGGATGTCGTCGATCAAGGAGACGGCCAGGATCGGCAGCAGCCCGAAGGTCAGGCCCAGCGCGAGGTCGTCAGCGATGCGATCCACTCGCGTGAGTTCGGACCAGAGGAGGAGGGCCGTGACGATCGCTCCCGAGGCGACGACCGCCAGGCCACCCAGGCGAGGGACTTCGGTCGCATGCACTTTGCGGATGCCGGGCCGATCGATGGCGCCGATCCGCAGCGCCAGTCTGTGAACCAGCGGCGTGAGGACGAAGCTCAGCAGAGCCGCGAGGAGGGGCGCCGCTACGAGATAGGCGATCGTCACCGTGCCGTGGCCCCGCGCTTCGAGAACCACTCGTACGCGGCCGCGATCCCGCATCCCTCCCGCTGCAGGCGGCGGACGATCGCGGAGCCGACCAGGCCGCAGTGGCCCCCCCCGTAGATCCGCGAGTCGAGGGACATCTGCGGCAAGAAGCCTCCTTGCCGGCGCTAGGCCTGCACCCGCTCGTAGGCGGCCAGGCGCGCCGGATAGAGCGGGAAGCCCTCGCAGAACTTCTCGACCTCGCGACGCACGGCCTGGAGCTCGCCCTCGTTCTCGATGTTGTTCAAGGCGCGCGAGAGCCAGCGTCCGATCGTCTCCATCTCCTTCTCCCGCATCCCGCGCGTCGTGAGGGCCGGCGTTCCGATGCGGATTCCCGACGCCACCATCGGCGAGTTGGTGTCGAAGGGGATCGTGTTCTTGTTCACGGTGATGCCGGCACGGTCGAGGGCCGCCTCGGCGACCTTGCCCGTGATGCCGCGCGCGAACACGTCCACGAGGATCAAATGATTGTCCGTTCCACCCGAGACGAGGCGCCAGCCCTCGTCCCGCAGCGTCGCAGCCAGCGCCTGGGCATTCTTCAGGATCTGCGCCTGGTAGGTCTTGAACTCGGGCTGCAGCGCTTCCTTGAGCGCGACGGCCTTGGCCGCGACCACGTGCATGAGCGGTCCGCCCTGCACTCCGGGGAAGAGCAGCTTGTCGACGTCCTTGGCCCACTTGGCCTGGCACAGGATCATGCCGCCACGCGGTCCGCGCAGCGTCTTGTGGGTCGTGGTCGTCACGAACTCGGCGTGAGCCACCGGGCTCGGATGCAAACCCGTCGCCACCAGGCCGGCGATGTGAGCGATGTCGGCCATGACCACAGCACCCGCGGCGTCGGCCGCGCGGCGCACCGCCTCGAAGTCGATGGTGCGCGGATAGGCGGATGCACCGACGACCAGCACCTTGGGCCGGTTCTCCTCGGCGAGCCTCTTCATCTCCTCGTAGTCGATCCGCTCGTCCTCCTTGCGCACGCCGTAGGCGACGACCTTGAAGTAGCGCCCCGAGAAGTTGAGCGGATGGCCGTGGGTCAAGTGGCCACCGTGGGAGAGGTTCATGCCCAGGATCGTGTCCCCGGGCTTGACGACCGTCATGTAGACCGCCATGTTGGCCTGCGCGCCGGAGTGCGGCTGAACGTTGGCGTGGTCGGCGCCGAACAGCGCCTTCGCACGCTCGATCGCGAGGCGCTCGGCGACATCGACGAACTGGCAACCGCCGTAGTAGCGGCGACCCGGATAGCCCTCCGCGTACTTGTTGGTGAGCACGGAGCCCAGCGCCTCGAGCACCGCCTCGGAGACGAAGTTCTCCGATGCGATCATCTCCAGGTGATCGCCCTCGCGTCGCGTCTCGTTCAGGACGGCCTCGGCGATCTCCGGGTCGGTGCGGCGCAGGTTCTCCACGATCGCTTCCTCCTCAGCCCTGGCCGTCGATCTGCGCTTCAAGGCGCGCCACGCCACGGAGTATAGAATCCGCCGCCATGACCGTCGAGGGGCTCGTCCGCGTGACGCACAAGGGCGAGGGCCGGATCCTGCGCGGGCATCCGTGGGTCTTCCGGTCCGACGTGGCGCAGGCGAAGGACGCGGCGCCCGGCGCCGTCGTGCGCGTCGCAACCGAGCGCGGGAAGCCGCTGGGCTTCGCCCTGTTCTCGTCGCGCTCGGAGATCCGCCTGCGGATGATCGCGCGCGCCGACGAGCTGCCGCCCGACTGGCTGCGCCAGCGGCTCGAGGCCGCGATCGCCTGGCGCGAGCGGATCGCCGCAGGCACCGAGTCCTGCCGGCTCGTCCACGGCGAGGGCGACCAGCTGCCGTCCCTGATCGTCGACCGCTACGGCGAGCATCTGGCCATCCAGACGCTGTCCCAGGGTATGGAGCAGCTGAAGGATCAGATCGTGGAGATCCTGGTCGAGCGGCTTCGGCCCCGCGGGATCCTGGAACGCAACGACCCCAAGGTGCGCGGCCTCGAGGGCCTCGAGTCCAGGGTGGCGCTCCTGCACGGCGAGGTGCCCGAGCGCGTGCCGGTCCGCGAAGGTGACGTGATCCTCGAGGCGGACCTCTGGCGCGGGCAGAAGACGGGACTGTTCCTCGACCAGCGCGAGAACCACCTGATGGCGCGCGGGTACGCGCGCGGGCGCGCGCTGGACGCGTTCAGCTACGTCGGCGGGTTCGCCCTCCAGCTCGCGCGCGTCGCGGAGTCCGTGTTGGCGGTCGACCTGTCGGCCGAGGCCCTCGAGCTCGTGAAGCGGAACGCCGCCGCGAACGGATTCGGCAACGTCGAGACGCGCGACGCCAACGTCTTCGACCTGCTCCGCGAGCTGAACACCGACCGGGAGCGCTTCGACACCGTGGTCCTCGACCCGCCCGCCTTCGCGAAGAGCAAGGCAGCGGTCGAGAAGGCACGGCGCGGCTACAAGGAGATCAACCTGCGAGCCCTCAAGCTGCTGCGCCCCGGGGGTTGCCTGATCACGTGCTCCTGCTCGTACCACGTTCACGAGCCGGAGTTCGAACAGATCCTCGCCGCCGCGGCGGTCGACGCGGGTGCCGTGGTGTCGGTCGTCGAGAAACGCCGCCAAGCACGCGATCACCCGGTGCTACTGGGCGTGCCCGAGACGTACTACCTCAAGTGCTTCGTGCTGCGGCGAGCGGTCTAGAACTGCACCTCGACGGTGTTCTCGATGGGACCGCCTGCCTCCTTCTCGGCCACGAGGCCGGCGAGGTCGCGCTCGAGGGCGGTGTGAACCTTCCCCTCCATGACCAGGCGCTCCCCCACCTGCCGGACCTTCAATCCGAACGGGCCCAGGTGCGGGTTCGCGGCGAGCGCGCTCTCCGCGATGACGGCGCGAGGTGCGTGCAGTCCAGGTGGGGATGTCGCCTCGGCTCGCAAGCGCATTCCGTCGACCACGTCGCCCACGTCCGGAATCTGGCGTGCGACGTCGAGGGCGACGTGACGCTGCGCGGGCGCGTCGACCACACCGGCCAGCGTGAGCTGCCCACGGAAGGCCTGCACCTCGATGTTGGTGCCCTTGAGCTCGCGGTTCAGCGAGAAGGCGAGTCGGGCCTGGATCTCCGCAGTGCGGTCGCGGAGCGCCTCTCCGAGGCTGCGCCCGTCGGCCCCGTTGCTCAGGAGCGCTGGCGTCACGACGATGCCGTTCTGGACCGCGTGGACTCCGGGAACGGCGGCCGCGACGCGGCCGGCGCTGGTCTTGAGCTCCTCGCTCGCCACCTCGCCGCGCAACGCAACGTTGGCATCCCTGGATTCCACCTCGAGCGAGAACGGCTTCAGGCTCCGGTTGAGGGCGAGGGCCGTCTTGACCCCCGCAGCGATACGCGTGTCGTCCAGGTCGCGGCGCAGATCCTGGAGCGTGGTGCGACCTTCGACGAACCACGGATGGCCCGTCATGAACTTCGGCAGCGCCGGTGCCCAGTGGTAGAGCGCGACTCCCACCAGGCCGAGGAAAACGACGAGCGCGAGTGCGCGTCTCATGGCGTGCTCAGCGGGCCCAGACGGGCCTGAAGCCCGGATCCAGCTCGTAGGCCCTGGCGAAGAGCTGCGCGGCGCGCTGCTTGTCGGGATGGAACGGCCGCTTGGGCTCCGCGATCTTGTAGACCGTGTACGCCAGATAGAAGGTAGCGGCGGCGCTCTGCGGGTCGGCCTCGACGGCGGCCTGGAAATGCTTCTCCGCCTGCTGGAAGCGCAGCCGTCGGAATGCGGCGAGTCCCGCGTCGATCTCGGCCTGTGCAGCAGACGATGACGCCTCGGACGCCTGAACGGCGACGGCGACCACGGCCGGCCGCGTCGGGGTCAGCAGGGTCGTTCCGGCGAGCAGAACCAAGGACAAGAGCATGGCCTTCTCCTTCCTACTTCCTTCGTGCTAAGGGCTGATCCGCACCGCTGACTCCAAAACCGGCCTCTTCGCGCCGTGGCACGCGGCGAGCTCCAGGAGCGCTGCGGCGACTGCGTGTGGATCGTGGCGGACCTTCCGGGAGTCCGCGAGGAGCCTCCGTCTCACCGGGCTGCAGCCCAGGGCCGCGATGGCGTCTTCGTCGCACGCCACCGGGAATGCGCCACGGGCAGCGTAGCGCGCCAGCACTCGGTCGGGGATCGTCGTGTCGTTCAGCAGCACGTCGTGGATGGGCAGCCTTGGCGCGTGGCGGCGCAGCGCTTCGAGGTGCGCCGAGGCCGAGAGGCCCCGCGACTCCTGCTCCGTCATCACGTTCATGACGAGCACGACCCGCGCGCCCGACTCCGCCACGGCCTCCGGCAGCTCGCGCAACAGCAGCGGCGGCAGCACGCTCGTGTACAGGCTCCCGGGGCCGATGACGACCAGGTCCGCACGGCGCAGCGCCTCGCGCGCCTCCGGAAGGAGCGTGGCGCCCTCCGGCTCGAGCCGGAGCTGGCGCACGCGGGTGGTGGCCTTGCCAACCGACGATTCACCGCGGACGCGGCTGCCGTCCTCCAACTCGCCGACGAGCGACACGCTTTCGGCGGTCGACGCGAGCACGCGGCCCGCCACGCCGAGGATCTCCTCCGCACGCCGGATCGCTGCGGGAAAATCGCCGTGCACGAGGCTGAGCGCAGTCAGGATCAGGTTGCCGAGGCTGTGCCCGGCCACGTCGCTCGAGCCGGAGAACCGGAATCCGAAGAGCCGGCTCATCGTCTCGTCGTTGGACAGCGCGAGCAGGCAGTTGCGAACGTCGCCCGGCGCGAGAACCCCGTAGGCACGCCGCAGGCGACCCGAACTGCCACCGTCGTCGGCGACGGTGACGATCGCCGTCAGCCGCTCAGCCTTCGCTGGTGCGCCGTTGGGCTGGCTCGCCAACAGCGTGCGCTTCAGGCCGGCGAGCACCACCGGCAGCCCCGTGCCGCCGCCGATCGCGACGACGCGAAGGGCATTGGGCGCAGGGCTCGCGCTCGGTGCGCTGCCATCGGGCAACTCCCAACCGTAGTCCGGGAACGACGTCCAGCCGCGGTCGTCTTTCATGATCGTCGACGCTTCCCAGGGTGCGCGCTACTTGGACGGCGCGGAGCAGGTGTCCGCCACGTGAGCGACGATCGTGACGTTCATCGCAGGACCATCGTCGTTGCTGGTCGCTCCGCTCGCGGTGCCGCTTGCCGTGCTGCTCGCCGTCGACTTCGCAACCGTCCCGGTCACCCTCACCTTGTGCCCCAGGTGGGGCTTCAAGTCGGCGCTGCCCGACCCGATGAGGCGGTAGCTCTTCTCTCCGCTGCCTGCGTCGATGGCGTCGAGGACGTACGCGCCGGCACGCGTCGGGTTCTCGCGGAGGCAACCCGTCACGGTTAACGCCTCGGTCGGGTTCGCGCCCTTGGCGGTCTGCGTGCCGGACACGGACAGCGCTGCGACCAGCAGACCTGCGAGGCTGGCGGCGGTAACATGGATCTTCATGGGTACGAGTCCTTCTCTGGGTCCTTGCTGAAAAGCGCGCCGTACACCTGCATGTGATACGAATCACAGCGTGTACCCGCCCGGCTGAGGCATTCGAGGAGTATTGATCCTCGCCGCTCTCAGTCACCTGCGTAAGCAGCAACACGCGTGCCGGGTTGCGCCGAGCGACCGGGACCGCGGAGCCGGAGGCGTCTCAGACGTCGCGGCAGAGCGAAAAAAGCGAGAACGCGCCGTGTATTTTGTAGAAAATGGGGTTGTGTGCGTGCGTGATGTGCACGCGCAGACGGGCCTGAGATGAGCCTCGGAGTCAAAAGTACGCTGCTGGCGATCGCCGTCTACGCGGCCCTCCTGGCACTGCTCGCGTGGAGCCTGGAGCGCGGCCTCGCCTCCCTCGACGCGCGCGCCGCGGGCGAGACGATCGGCCTGATCGCACGGGAGCGCGCCGCCCCTCTCATCGAATACGCGCTCGGCGTGTTCCAGATGCCCGACGCGACCGGGCGCCGTCTGCTCCACGAGAAAATCGAAGACGTCGTGCGGATCTCGGAGCTGGCCTCCTCGGTGACGATCGCCGACCGCGACGGCCGGGTGCTCGCAAGCGACCGCGATGCGCCCGGCCCGCGGCCGAGCGCCCAGGCGCTGTTCGGCTCGCAGCCGCCCGATGTCAAGGTCGAGCCTTTCCCGAGCCCCTGGCTCCACGGCGGCGACTACGTCGCCTACGTGCCAATCGTCAACCAGGGCCAGCTCCTGGGCTACGTGGAGCTCGCCTTTCACCACGGCGATATCGCGGCGCTCTATGGACAGGCGCGGCGCCGGTTGCTGTTCGCGGCGGTGGCCGGGCTCGCCATCGTGGTCCTGCTCGGCGGCCTGCTCCAGGTGCAGCTGACGCGCCGCGCGGCCGCCATCGCCCGCACCCTCGAGGACCCGAGCTACACGACCGAGAACCCGCGCTTCGCCCGCACGCGCGACGAGTTCGCACAGCCGCTCGCGGCGGCGGGCCGCGTCCGCACGGCGCTGAACGCGGCCCAGCTCGAGACCTCACGGCTCGAGCGCGATCTGCGCATCCTCGACCAGGTCACGCACGTGGGCGTGGTGCTGGTGACCAAGGGCGGCCAGCCCGACTTCGCGAACGCCCGCGCTCTCGAGCTCCTGGGCGCCTCGAACCTCGCGGAGCTGCGAGCCCTGTGGCCGCGGGCACTGGATGTGCTAGGTCCTTCCCTCGATGGGTCCCGTCCTCGTGAGGGTCGCACCAGCGCGGTCGTCGACGCCTTCCCCGTGGCGGGGGGCACGCGGCGCCTGCGCGTGGAGGTGGACGGCTGGGGTCGCCCGGGCGAGGATCAGAACATGGTGCTCCTGAGCGACGCGAAGGTCCTCGACACCCTCGAGAGCGACGTGCGCCTCGCGAGCCAGCTCGAGATCGTGACGAGCCTGTTCCGCACCCTCACCCACGAGCTGAAGGCGCCCCTCTCGGCCATGATGATCAACCTCGACCTCCTGCGCGAGACGCTGGCCGCCTCGGGTGCAAGCGACGACGTGCGGGGCCGCCAGGAGCGCTACGTGGCGCTGCTGCGGGAGGAGCTGGCGCGGCTCAACCGCTCGCTGGCCGACCTGCTCAGCCAGAACGTCTCCGCCAACGAGGCGCCCGAGCACTTCGACCTGCGGCGGGCGGTCGAGGAGATCGGCGGGCTGCTCGCGGCGCAGGCCCGGCGCCAGCACGTCCAGTTCACCACCCGATTGCCCGAGCGCCCGGTGGCGCTGGTCGGCTATCGCGATCGCCTCAAGCAGGCGCTCCTCAACGTGTCGGTGAACGCCCTCGAGGCGCTGCCGAACGGCGGAAGCCTGGATGTCGAAATGGCCACCGAGAACGGGAACGTCCATATCGCCGTAGCCGACAGCGGCCCGGGCATCCCGCCGGAGATCCTCAAGCGGATCTACGAGCGGGACTTCACGACCAAGCGCAACGGCAGCGGGATCGGGCTCTATGTCGCCCGCGCGCTCGTGCAGCTCCATGGCGGGCAGATCAAAGTCGAGAGCCGGCCGGACGCGGGAACCCGCGTGGAAATCGTGCTGCCGCTGCTGGCGGCGAGGGCCTAGAGATGCATGCACTGATCGTCGACGACGACCTGGGCTTCGCCCTCGGCCTGGCTGAGGCCGTGAGCCGTGAGGAGTTCTCCGCGGCGACGGCCTCGAGCCTCAAAGAGGCGCGCGTCGAGATGACCGCCAAGGCGCCCGACGTGCTGATCACCGACCTGCAGCTCCCCGACGGCACCGGCTTCGAGCTCTTGGACGAGCTCCAGGAGCGGCCCGAGACCCAGGCGATCCTGGTGACCGCCCACGCCAGCGTCGAGACGGCGGTGGAGGCGCTGCGCCGCAACGTCGCCGATTACCTGACCAAGCCGGTCGACTTCGCTCGCATCAAGATGGTCCTGGGCAATCTGGCTCGCACCCGCGAGCTGCGCGAGGAGATCGGCTCCCTGCGCAGCGAGCTGCGCAAGCTGGGTCGTTTCGGCAACCTGGTCGGGGGCTCGGCGGCCATGCAACGGGTGTACGACCTGATCGGCAAGGTGGCGCCCACCGACGCCTCGATCCTGATCACCGGCGAAACCGGGACGGGCAAGGAGCGCGCCGCGGAGGCGATCCACGGCCTGAGCCGGCGCCACAAGGAGCTGTTCGTCCCGGTCAACTGCGGCGCGGTATCGCCGACCCTGATCGAGAGCGAGCTGTTCGGCCACGAGAAGGGCAGCTTCACGGGCGCGGACCGCGTGCACCGCGGGTACTTCGAGCGCGCCAACCGCGGGACGCTGTTCCTCGACGAGATCACCGAGATGTCGGCCGAGCTGCAGGTCAAGCTGCTGCGCGTGCTGGAGACCGGGACCTTCCAGCGCGTGGGCGGCACCGACCCGATCAAGGTGGACGCCCGCGTGATGGCGGCGACCAACCGCGATCCGGCCGAAGCGGTGACGAGCGGCAAGCTGCGCGAGGACCTGCTCTACCGCCTCAACGTGTTCCCGATCCACATGCCGCCGCTCCGCGACCGAGGCGACGACATCGCGCTCCTGGCGCAGCACTCCTTGGACCAGCTCAACAAGCAGGACGGCAGCGCGAAGCGCTTCAGCTCCGTAGCCCTTGACCGGCTGAGGCGCCATGCCTGGCCGGGCAACGTTCGCGAGCTGAAGAACGTGGTGCAGCGCGCCTTCATCCTCGCCGAGCTGGAGATCGGCCTCGAGGAGCTTCCGCTCGGCGAGGCGCAGCGCCCGAGCGGCGACGCCATCGCGTTGTCGGTCGGCACCTCGCTCGCGGACGCGGAGCGGCGCCTGATCCTGGCGACCCTCGACAACCTCGAGGGCGACAAGAGGCGCGCCGCCGAGGTCCTCGGGATCAGCCTCAAGACGCTCTACAACCGCGTCAACCAGTACGACAACAAAGTGAGCTAGAGCACGCCCGGCGGCCGCCGCCGGCTCCGTGGCACAGGCATTGCTCCAGCGAAAAAGTGATGCTCGATCTACGCCCGAACTCCGCGACCCGAATCCCCCCTCGCCCGTTCCCACCGCGGGTTCGCAGGCCCGCCCCGAAGCCCGTTCGGCGCGTCCCCACGAGGTACGACCCCAACGTGCCCCAGCTCGAGGTGCGACGGGGGCTCGGGTACTGGCTGATTCCGCCCCTGGCCATCGTCCTGTTCGCCGCCGGCGTGGCCC
>Ga0075418_10010235_pt1 | contig 10503 bp, 12 predicted proteins | sample SoiMetdeltSBSDD2_FD_81776 | JGI IMG/M metagenome (GOLD analysis project Ga0075418, IMG submission 81776) | Bulk soil microbial communities from a Populus tree surrounding site in Tennessee, USA - Soil MetaG P. deltoides SBSDD2 | ecosystem: Environmental > Terrestrial > Soil > Tree plantation...
CAATTGTGGCGAGCAGGTCGTCTAGTGACAGGTCGTCCACCCGCACTTCTTGCAACTCTGCGCGTCGCAACAGAAAGCGAGCAGCGGCCTCGTCGCATACCTGCTCGATCTGTTCCGCTCCGTCGTAGCCGCTGATGCCTGTCTGGCCCAGGAACACGTGCGCAAGTTCGTGCAGAAGCGTGAACGCCCATGCAGATCGTGCGTCGTTCTCGTTGATGACGATGAAGGGCGCGACTGGATCAGCAATTGCGAAGCCGCGAAACACGTTGGGGTCGATGTTTGTGGTGTGTGATGGTGAACGATGCCCGACAACATTGAGCGTAACTCTGCCCGCCGGAACGGCACCGCCACGTTTGAGTTTGTACGTACCGGAAATGTCATCGTTAGCCTGTGCCAGAAGATCGGCATCAGCCGTGCGACTTGGTATCGTCACGGCAAGCCGACCGAAAAGCAGGAAACCACAGCGGGTCGTCCGCCGCTTGGGAAAGTCGCAATGACCGGCGCCGAGCGCGTGCGGCGCCATCGCCTCAAGCGTGCCGCTGAACGCAATCGGCAAGACCGCAGCAGCTTGGCGCAGCAATCGCCCAATGTCCCCTCACGCAAGTTGAAGCGGGGGCACCGCTCCACCTGATCGCTGTTTCAAGAGGCAGGGGGCAATCCAAAACCATGGGGCCTCGAATCGGGACGGCCGCGTCAGCTTTCGCCACCTGCGGACATGCCGTCGCATTGGCTCTATTCGTGCCGCCAGACCTTGAAAGCCGACAGCAGCAACAGCGCGACAAGGACCGGCAACAGCACGGCGCTCGGCACGACGCCGAGCAATAGTCCGCCGATGAAGGTCCCGAGGATCGACCCGGCCGCCATCACAACGAAGAATCCCCAATTGTGGCGTAGCACAGAAAAGCTCTGGTCGCGGCTGTAGCGCGCGAAACCAACCAACATGGTCGGCAGGCTGATTGCCAAAGACAGGCTTCCCGCCAACTTGATGTCAATTCCGCAAATCAGAACGAGGGTCGGGATTAAGAACTCGCCGCCAGCGACACCGAGAAGCGACGCGATGACCCCGATGACGAAACCCGTGACGAAGCAGGCCATCACGAATGCGTGGCCGGTGAATGCAGCGGAGCCAGCGACCGCATCGTGCGTGGACCACAGAACCCCTGCGGTTAGAACAAGTATCGTTGCGATAATGCGATAGAGGGTCGCTGACTTGAGGCGGGTAGCCCATTCGGCCCCAACCCATGCGCCAAGGAGACTGCCGCACAAGATGTTCAAGATGACAGTCCAATGACCCATCATTTCCGCGAAGGGAACGGTGCCGGTGCGGAACGGAAGCGCCGTCGCGACCACGACGAGGCTCAGAGCCTTATTGAGGATGACAGCCTCTAGACCGTGGAAGCGAAATAGGCTGATCAGGAGCGGCAGCCGGAATTCCGCACCGCCAAGCCCAATCAGGCCACCCAGTGTGCCGATGATCGTGCCAGAGCCGAACGCGACGGTGCCGTTCCGGCGGACAGAGTTACGCTCAATGTTGCCGGGCATCGTTCACAATCGTTAGGGGACGCGGTGCCTGCCTTGACGAACTGAAAATCCAACGCTCTGCGGGCCGCTTTATAGCTGCAATTTCTGTTACGAAATCGCCTGAATTCTTACGAGGCGTTCAACTCTCTGCGACAAAGTCGCGCACGACCGCTGTGGGTCGGTGCCGGAGACATAGGGGCGACTGTCGACGCATCCTAGCGGGTAGCACCACGGCGAGAATACCGCGCAGGTTCGGTTGTCGTGATATCGGTGGAGCCCGACAGTGGCTTGCGACGATAACCATTGCTGCCGGGCTCCCACGGTCGCGGGCATGCGACCGCGCATCGTCATCATGACGCAGGTGGTGCTCAAGACAAGGGGCAAGTGTCGACCGGGCGGCGCTTTGGCGTTGTCGATGAAGCGTGGCCAAGTTATCGTAACACGATGCGCAAGCCCGCGTACCGCCAGCGCCGTTGCCAATGCTGTGGAACTCTGTTCACTCCGCAGCGACGTAACCAGCGATATCATTGGCCCGGCTGTCGGCACGAAGCGCGACGGCGCCGTCGCGACCATGCGCGCTTTTACCAGTGGAGTGAACGGGCGCGCGAAGTTCATGGCAGACGGTCACGTGTCCGTCGGTTGCGGGTGCGAGATGGACGCTGGAATCCGCTCCACGCGACGCTACTGCACGAACAGGTGCCGACAGCAAACCTATCGGGAGCGCAAGCGCGCGACGGCGCTGGTGTGATATAGGCGGAGCCCGACAGCCGCCTGCGACGTTTGCTGCCGGGCTCCCGCACGGTCGGCAAGCACATGCGACCGCGCAGCGCCATCATGCCGCTGGCGCCGTGGTTGCGACAAGAGGGGGAGCCTGCTCGGCGCAGCGCTCGTTCAAAGGGCCGGGGGGCGCTTTCGAAATCGTGACGTTCGACCCTGACGGCTCGCGCCCTCCTCGACGTTTGCTAAATGTCGAAAATTTGAATTCCTTCCCCTCAAGATGTAGCGTGATGTAAGCGTGTCCGGCATTTCATCCTTTGGAGCCTGCCATGATCCAACGGGGACGAAAATCGCAGGCCAGCCTGTCCCTGATTCCGCTGGCCGAGCGCGAGCCTGAGCTTGAGCCGCCAGATCATCTTTCGGCAGAGGCGCGCGAAATCTGGCTTGAGATTGTGCGGTCTAGGCCGCGACAGTTCCATGCGGTCGACAGGACGTTGCTCGGCGTCTATTGCGCCCATTGTGTCACGTTACGTCTGTTGTCGGACCAGATCGCGAGACTTGAAGCGAGCACTGATCTGTCGCCGCTGCTCGATCGGTTGCTGAAGATGAGGGCGAGAGAGAGTGCGAGCCTGTCACGATTGGCGTCGAAGCTGCGGTTGCTGCCGACGAAGGCCGAGCCGCCGTTGCCGCCGTCGCTGCCGTGGGCAGACGGCCGCTGAGTGAATCAACAAGCCAGGCTTTACGACCTACGCGCCCCGACTGCGTGAGCGGCGCACCATACGCGGGCGCAAGGTCGTGGCCACGCCGCTGTTGTACCCTGGATATGCATTCGTCTTCATCGCGTTGCAGTGGCACAAGCCCGATGGGCGCCAGCGCTGCGGTGAATGTGGCCGGATCCGCACTGGGCGCGTTGTGAACGAGATCCGGGAACCTGCACGCTCGACCCTCGGCAAGCACTGGCTCACGGCTTCATTGATCAGTTTGTAGTATGCGTGCGTGCTGCAGTGGGGCCATTCGCGCAGTATCCAGGATCATTGCGCGCACGGTTTGTGGCAAGCGATCGAATCCGCCCCGACCCAAGTTGGTACACTCCCTCAAAAAACAGTCGAACTGCGATATTGGAGTCGCCTGCTTTGGCGGCGGCCTGTACATCCGGCCCGACGAACTTCCTGCGATCGGCGCGCGCCGCTTTGCCGTGATCGCTCTCGGACGGCAAAACCGAGAGCAGGGCCGGCTCGTGCAGCGTGAGGGTGCGGATCAGCGCAGGATGGTCGAGCGCCATCCTCGCCCCCACCCCGCCACCTGCGCGTTATCCGCGTGCACCATTGAAATCGTTCCGGACCCGGAGCTTCGACCAGGAGCGGCATGGCACCACTCCTCTACTAAGAGGGCAGAGATCGCGTTTAGGAGTTCGATTTCGAGCCTTCGCCGTGAGATGTGTCCATTCCATCCCGCAAAGGCTCCGTGTTCAGGCCAGAGGCGACGAAAGAACCTCGCTGTTAGAGGCTATCGAACGGGAGGTCATCTTCCCGATCAAAGTCTCCCCGTTCTCCTCGTTTCCTCAACGCGTCTCTGGTTGCCTCGGGCAGATCATAAGAGCAAATCCAGTGGTCGCCTCCGGGCGTACGCGCGAAGTATAACCGACCAATCGTGCGGTTTTCTGGATCGAGGGCGACGGCGTAAGGGTCAGAAATATCGCCCCACGCCCAATGAACTTCAGCTGTTTCAGGATCGACGAGAAGCCCTGCTGCCATTTTGGCAGCGCTTACCATTTTCGATAGTACTGAGGTCATCTCGTTCAATCGGTCCTCCGCACGTACCCAGGTCTCTGTTGCGACCTTCTCCTGTTCCCGATTTGGCGGCCCCCGGCGCGTCTCCGCCCGAACTTGCTTTGCTTTGTCGCGGAACGCCATTACCTCGTCGCGTGCCTTCGCAACCGCCTCGCACGCCGCCTCATAGTGCTGCAGTGCGCGCCGAAGCTCTTCGTAAAATGCCACAGAAGCTACTACCATGTTTTCCTCCTAGGTTGATGATCAAGATTATCGGCATCTGCTCCGTCGCACGGAGCGCCAGTGGTGTTGCACTTGTGCGCGTGGTGTCCTCGCGCTCGATGCGCACGATCTCATCGGAGTATCCGTTCGGATTGTACGGCATGCCGTCGCCGACGATGTCGATGGCGTACAGCGTTTGGCCCTCATGCTGCGCTCGGTTCCACATGCTCATGATGGTGCTGTCCTTCTGCTCGATGCCGGCATCCGGCCGGCGCGATCATTCAGCGGCGGTCTTCCAGCCCTTGACGAACTCGACCATGGACTCGCGCTCGGCCTCCTCGACCTCACGGAGTCGGTCAAGCTCGTCTGGAGGCAAGTGGCGCTCGATGCATTCGCGAACCAGTTTGCGCAGCGTGTCAGGTTCGATGGCGTCGAGTTCCACGCTCTCGTCACCCCCGCCCCAGGACTTCGAACGCGAGTCGGTGGTCTTCGTTGGACGGCTGGGAAGCTCCAGGTACTCGATCTGCTCCGGCGTTACCGCGACCCGCTCGAAGTTGATTTCGGCATCGGGCGCCAGCTCCTGCAGCGTCTCATTAATCTTCTCGGCAGCGTTGACGCCGCTGGGGTCGAAGTCGCCAAAGTGATAGATGAAGCAAGGGCGATCTTCGGATTCCATGTTCTCGGCAGCCGAGTGCAGGAAAGACAGCGAGGCGTAGCCGCGCGAGACCATCAGCGGAACATCGTATTCGCGGGTAACATCGATCACGACCCCAGCGAGCGCATCCTTTTCCAGCCAAATTTCGACGTAAGTGTCGGTCTCGTCCCACAGGCTCTTCCGGTAGAATTCCGCCGTGCGGAGCAGCGCTTGTTGCGGTCCGGAGTACGTCTGCGGCTTGCGCATCCACCGTGTGTTGTCCGCAAGCCACGCGTAGGGCATTTCCCCGTCGCGCCGCATCTCCTCAAGCAGCGTCTGAACCTTGGTGTAGCCGGCCTCGGTCTTCTCGATGACGCCTCGCACGGTGGCCTGGTAGAAGACCTGCCTGACCGTCATCGGCTGCTGTTCGGCGACGATGGCGTAGAGCGCTTCCCGCCGCTCGGCCATTTCGGCTCTTGTCGCGCGATGCCGCTTTATCTGCCTAGCCTGATAAACCCGACGGCTCATTGTTGAAGCTCCAGTCGGTCGTTCCAGGTGTCCAGACAATCTCGATGGACGGGGACGCCGCCCAGCGGCCCGCCGGCATAGGCAACCCGTTCCATCCGCCCACCCGGCCTGCCGCAAAGATCGCAACTGTCTCGTGGCATGAAGCGGGGCGCGCGGGCCTCGCCGGAAGCCATAAATTGCGCGATGCAGCGGCGGTGCAGCTGCAGCCAATGGCCGCCGTAGGCGCACTCGACGAGCGGATCGTCGATGGTGGCGGAGCCATGGCAGTGCCGGCACCGCTCGGTGGCCAGCAGGCGGACGATGTCGGCCTTGTTGGAGCCCAGTGCTGCAAGGATGTCAGAGGACGGCTCGGCCGGGCCGTCGAGCACGAGGTCGGCGCCGTCGAGGGCCACCCGGAAGCCGGCCCGGCGGGCGAAGTCGAGGGCTTGGACGGGGTTCCTCATATGCGCCCCCGCCAACGCGGATTTTCTGGTGAACTGCCCTCTCCCCCCTCTTGCAACCGTCCACCCGTCCCATGTTGCTGTGCCGCAGGGGTTTCCTGCCCCTCCGCAACCGTCCAGTCGATTTCGTTGTGGACGGTTGCGGAGAGGTCAGAAGTGCCCGGGGCAGTGGAACATGGGTCGGGTGGACGGTTGCGAGACCCCTCAGAGGGCAGATATCGCGAAAAAGCCTCGGCGAACCAGTAGGCGAGGTAGCCGCGAACCCGCTCCTCGCCGATCCAGATCCGGTCGGGCGCGATTGCCAACGGCTTCAGCAGGCGAGCAAGCTGGTTCTGGGTAAGCGGCTTGCCGGTCTTGCCGTACTCAGCCCACGGCCGGCCCTCGATCTCGGCCAGGGCCTTGGCCAGATCTGCCGACGCGATCCTGTCTTCAGCCAGCCCCGCAAAGATGTCACGAACGTCGCCGAGCAGAACGACCAACCGGCTGTCGTCATCGTCGGCCGCCTCGCGGCTTAGCGCTGCCGCCTTGCGGGCGCGCTCCGGCCAATGCCCGCCGGCAACGTCGGCGATCTGCAGCAGCGGCCCCCAATTGTCCGCCTCGCGATTGAACACGTCGGCCGGCATCTCCGGGTCGAGGGCGCCCACCGCGATGACGTGATCCTGAGCCCACCGAAAAACCTGGCTGGCTATTTCGTCGAGGTGGCCAGTATGACCGGCGCGGAACACGGTGATTTTCTCGCTCGGCAAACGGCGCTTGAGATCGACCGTCACGGACCTGTCGGCCAACGTGTCGGGCAAGTTGCCGATCAGCGCGATCGCGACCGCCGCATAGGTCGAAAATTGCCGCGGCTCGTGATTGTCACCGACAGTCCGCAGGACCGATCCGCCCTTGCGATGGCCGCTGTTGATGACACCACGAAGCTCGTCATGTTCGCGCAGGAAGGTATCTGCTTCGTCGACGAGAAGCGTAGGCCGATATTTTTCGACCACACGAAATACGGCAGCCGGCGTGACGTTGGCGGTCGGCAAGGGCCGCCAGACGAGACGGGCAAGCACGTCGAGGAGTGTCGTCTTCCCGCACCGTTTCATCGGCGACCTGATCGCCAGCCGAGGCGAGACCATGAAGCAGTCGAGCAGGTACGTATGGATTACCCACAGCGCGGCCACGTCGCGCGCGTGCGCAGGCATGACGACGTGGTTGCCGATCGTGTCGGCCAAGGCGTCGAGCACGGTCGCGCCGTCGACCTCCTCGTCCCACATCTCAGTCTCGAGGAACGAGATGGCGCGGCCTTGTTTGTCCAGATCCTTGTCGTCGTCCTCGGGTTTCGGGCGTGCGGCCTTGACGAGCCGATCGAGATCGCTGGCCGTAATGCCGATCTTGCTGGCCGCTGCTTTACGGCGCTTGGCATAGAGGAGCGGGGATAGTCCAGCCAGCTCCTGAATAAGTCCGTCGTCGTCACCCACACCGTCGGAACCGCTAGCCGCGCTGGCTTCGGGCGGCTGCCACGACGGAGCCTCTTTCACCAACTGCGCCAGCCGCGAACCGGCTCGGTCGAATTGCGCGATATAGTCGGCGACATCGTCGCCCTTGGCGGCCGGATCCGGTCCCGGCCAATGCTCCGCCAGATCGAGAACGCGAACGGAGTTGGCAACGCCATGCAGTTGCTTGGCGACGTGCTCGACATGGCGGCGACCAGGCTGATCGTTATCGGGCAGTAAGACGACGTTCCGGCCTACGAACCACTTGTTGAGATCGGCAGTCCATTTGAGCCCTTTGCCGCTGTCGGAGCCGCCAGGGTTACAGGTCGCCACGAAGCCAAGCTTCGCCAACGCGTCAACGCACTTCTCGCCCTCGGGAACGAGCACCGGTGCGGTGGGCGAAGCGGCGATCAGTTCCGGTAAGCGATAGGGCAGTCTCGGCCCGTCAGGTTCGCCGCTCACCCAGGCGGTGCCGGTCCAATGCGATTGGGGATATGACTTACGGCCTTTGCCGTCGATGCAACGGCGCACCCGCAAATAAGGTGCACCATGCTCATCGTGATAAACGTATTCCGCGACGACCTGCCAGGCGCGATCACCGCCGTTGCCGACTTTCCCTTTGGGCTTAAACGGATCGAGACCGAGTTTCTCGCGGACGAAATCCTTGCACGCAATCGGATCGTCGCCGCAGAAGCTATGAACGAGAAACCCATCGGGCGCGCTGTCATCCGGCCGCACTGATAACGAACGATCGACCGAGCTATGTCCGGGCCCAGGGCACAACACCTCGCAGCCGCTGATGTCGCCTTTGAGCGCCTTGGCGATCGCGTCGAGGCTGAGTATACCCATGGCGCAACTCGGAGGCGGCGGGATTGCTTTCTCGTTTTATGCGACGGCGTCGTCAGTGAGCGCCGCGCGCCACTTCTGCGCTTCCTCGACGCTGACTAGGCGCCTCGTTCCGACGCGCATGACGCGCGGCCCCTTTCCCTGCGCCAGCAGCTTGTAGACGAAGCTCAGGGAGATCTGGTGCGCATCGGCGAAGCCCCGCAGCGTATACGCGCCGATCGGGGGAGCCTTGCCAGTGACCTCCGGCCGCGCGTTCATCAATGGCCTCCAGGTTTTTCACTGGGGCGCATGTGGGTAGCAAGCGAAGGGCGTGCTAAATTGTGTTTTGAAAATTTTTTCGGGGCTTCAAAACACTATCGGCGGGTGGCCTTTCTCGCCTGATGATACTGGCGACGGCGTGCGCCGACGGCGCGTCGGCTCCCAGCAACGGCGCGACGGCGGCTTGAAAGAACCGATCAGCGGTCCGTGCGGCTGTCCGTTCGGCCCGATCGAAAAACGTAACCCGTCTTGCGCCAAGGGGCCGGTCCAGAGATCGAACACGGCGGCGTAGAACGCCCAACGATCGGGATTCCGACGGCCCTTGAAGGCGGTCGCGAGCGTGCGGTGATAATCGGCGTGCGCGTCGGCCTTCCTTCGCGCCACCGCCAACGCATCGAGGGCGCGGTTCGGCCACATCGGATCGCTGTGGCTCAACCTGGTTTCGCGACGGACGATGCGAAGCTCGCGCGCCAGCGCGTCGATCAGCTTGACGATACCCTCCCAGCGTTCGCGCGCCTGCAGGTGCGGCCGGCGCAACCGCCGCTGTTGCTGCATGACGTAGAACGCGACCGCCGCAGTCAGCGCGTTCCAGAACACGTCCGACGCCACGGCGCCAGGCGGCAGCGCCGCCGCCACGCGGCTCTTGTAGCCGTCGGCGAGTAGCGGCGGATCGTAGACTGCGCTGAAGTCGACCGCGGGTCGCTGCGGCTTGCGCTGCTTGCGCGCCGCAGGTTCACGCCTTGACGAGCGAAACGACGTTGCCGGTAGCGTGATCGGCGGCACCGAGATCGAGCAACGATCTGCGGATCAGCGCGTCGGACGGATCGCCGGTAATGAACCGGGAATAGACCGACTCCAGCACCGTCACCGATGTGTCATGCGCGCTTGCCACGATCCGCGTCGGCACACCGGCCAGCAGCATTCGGCAGATCGAGGAATGTCGCAACGCGTAGGGTACCAGCGTCGCCGCATCGGCAAGACCGGCGGCTGCGCATGCCGTACGGAACGTCTTCACTGAGATCTCGCGCCACGGCTGACCGTCGCCCTGGACTAGCAATGGAGCGTCGGCAGAACGGCCTGCGCTGGCCGTGCGCAGCGTCGCAGCCAGGGCCGCAGGGATCGGCACCGCCTTGCGCTCGACGCGCCTGCGGCGTCCCTTGCGGCTCGACGGCACCAGCAGCCGCGGTGCCGCGCCATCCTGCAGGTCGGCGACAACCATGCCGAGCAATTGGCTTGCGCGCTGGCCGGTAGTGGCCGCCGTCTCGATCAGGCGCCCGTATGCGTGATCGATCGCGTAGGCGGCGGCAACGACGCCGCGCACGTCGGAATCCTCCAGCACCGCGTTGCGCACGTTCTGCGGTTCCGGCAGCTTCGCGAGCGCGGTCCGCCACGCGGCGGCGTTAGTGATGCGTGCGGGATCGTCGGCGGCTGCAAGATTGAGCGCCGCCTTCATCACTTTGGCGACGCGGTCGGCAGTGGACGCCGCCACGCCGCGCTCAATCAGCCGGTCGCGCCAGCCGCGCAGATCGCGGGCGGTGAGCAGAGCGACGGCCTCGCCGGCCAGCGCAGGCGGCAGATGGAAACGGACGCGGGTCGCATTGTTGACGTTGCCGCCACGCGCCTTGAGTGCGCGCTCGTAATTGTCGACCGCCTCGCCGACCGTGAGCGGGCGGTCGCCGTTGCTCTCGCCGCCGCGCGCCAGCACCCGCGCCCGGTCCTGCGCCTGCCAGAACGTCAACACCGTGTCGCCGTTGGCGTGCTCGTGGTCGTCGGCGGTGGCGAATGCCTTGGTCCAATTGCCGCCGTGACCATCGGCGGTGCGCACGATCCAAGCGCCGGCACCCTTGTTGCGCCGGTAGCCGACCGCAACGCCGGGGCTGATGGTGGTGAAGTGGGGTTTGCGCCGGACCGCAAGCTTGAGCCGGTTGGTGCGGTTTTCTAGGATCGGTGCGCGCGGACGGCGGGCCATGGTCTCTCCCCCCTCGTTGTGTCCCGGAAATGTCCTGGACATGGGTATAGATGGGTATGGGGACTGGTGAACACCAGTAGACGGGACCGCAGCGATATCAAGCGGTTACGGGGTGCCGATG
>Ga0075418_10010236_pt1 | contig 10501 bp, 10 predicted proteins | sample SoiMetdeltSBSDD2_FD_81776 | JGI IMG/M metagenome (GOLD analysis project Ga0075418, IMG submission 81776) | Bulk soil microbial communities from a Populus tree surrounding site in Tennessee, USA - Soil MetaG P. deltoides SBSDD2 | ecosystem: Environmental > Terrestrial > Soil > Tree plantation...
AACCGCTGCTGCCGACAATCATGATCTTCATGCAGCCTCCAAGCCCGTTACGTTGCGCGATTTATACGACGATGTCGCTAATCGAAGCAATATCGAAAGGCATTGCCTCATTCGCGAGAGATTTGTTATTTGAGACAGGGACGAAATATCCCCCAGCTTCATACTCCGGAAAGATGTATTGTGAAAGGGACATTGCGATGACATTGAGCCAGCGAAAGATTATCGATGCCGACGGCCACATCGCGGAAGACGCGCAGGCGATCATCGCGCATATGCCGGAAGCCTATCGCGAAAAAGCGTGCGTACAGCCGTTCAATCCGTTTCCGCCGTTCGATCATTTGCACGCGGGACATCTCGTCGACATGCCGCCGGGTGCGTTCAATCGCAAGGTGGGACCGAAGGAATGGCTGGCTTTTTTAGACGAGGTTGGCGTCGAAGCCACGGTGCTTTATCCGACTGCGGGCGTGGCGTCATCGAATATCGTCAACCCCGATTGGGCCATCGATGCGACGCGCGCCTACAACGATTGGTTGCACGATACTTACTTGAAACACAGCCCGCGATTTCACGGCTTGGCGTTGTTGCCGCAAGCGGCGTTGAATCCGCAGGTCGCCGCAGAAGAACTGCGACGCGCGGTGACAAAGCTTGGCATGTGCGGTGCGGTGATTCCTTCGAATAGTCTGCACGGGCCTCCGTTAGGTACGCCGACGTACTTTCCAGTTTACGAGGCAGCGAACGAGCTGGGCTGCTGCGTGGCGATCCACGGCGGCATTCACGGCAATATGGGAATGGACGGGCTCGATCCTTACGCCGCCGTGCATGCGATCGGCCATCCCCTGGGCCAGATGATTTCGCTGGCATCGATCGTTTTCAACGGCGTGTTGGAAAGATTTCCGAAAATTAGATTCGGCTTCCTCGAAGGTGGCGTGGCGTGGTTTCTGTTTTGCCTCGAACGCTTCGACAGATCCTACGAGACGCATGTAATGCGCGATCTCCGCGGACAATATCTAAAGCTCCAACCCGGCGAAAAAATTAGCGACTATATCATCCGGCATGTGAAGGCGCGCAGAATCTTCATCGGCTGCGAAGGCGGCGAGCCGCTCATCGCGACGGCAGTTAAAATGGTCGGTAACCAGCCGTTCATGTATTCCACAGATTTTCCGCACGAGGTGAACGCTGCGACGTGCGAGAAAGAATTGACCGAGCTAATCGAGAATCACGATTTGTCAGACGCGGATAAGGATGCGATCTTGCACAGCAACGCCGTCGAATTTTATCGACTCAAGGCGGAGTAAAGCCCCGGCAGGACTCGGCTGCCAGCTCGCGTGACTGCGCGCGCTGGCAGCTATCCTACGCACTGGCTACTTAACTTGTTAATCAAGGTTCGGAATACCTACGGCGAACCAGCCCAAATTGGCTGCGTTGCGAATGAGAAGCATCGGGCTCGCGCAGCCACCCGCTGGCAGTGGTGACGTTAGGAGATCTATTACATCGTCGATTTCGAAGTCGCCGTTGTCGGCCAATGGAACTCCAGCAGGATTCGTGCTGCGTTGAGTAAAGGGGGCTGCGGCCTCACAAATCAGCGTGGCAATAACGCGTTGTTGCGTCGCTCTCCCAGTAGAATTGCCGCCGCCCAAAATCAAGCCCTTTCCTTCGACCTTGATGTCTCCGTTTGTCTTCACCTTGGCGTCCAGATTGTCTATCACCCAAATCTGCCCGGCAGGGTTGACGCCGCGGACTATGTTCGCGGCGACAGTGACAACCGGAGGGCTTCCTGCCACGGTGACGTTCGAGACAGGATGGACTCCAATACCCCCTTTGAATCTGACTAAAGTGTCATCTGCGATCGCTGACCCGGCAAAAATCACAAAGGCAACTAGCACGAAACCGGCAACCCGTAAACAGCTTTTCATAACACACCTCCAATTATTTTTTTGAATACTAATCGCGCTGGGGATTGTACTCGTTGTGGCACCGGTGGCGTCAATCCCCCATAGGAGGAATTTCTCAGAGACCCGACCGGGAATGGTGAACGGACCGCCAGGGAGTTTGCTGCTATCGAAAAAGTAGTGAAGCCGACGCGGAGATCGCGCTCTTGGAAAGAGCGTGATCTTTTTCGTCGACCCCTATTGCTCAACACGGCAAAATGAAAATCAAAGATCCGGGACAGGATGGTGTCGACGATACCATAACTAGAAGTTTGCGCGCGTCGTCGTCTCGAGTGCAGGATAGGTCGGAGCGATTACTTGGGCGCGAATACCAGAAAATATTGATACGGCAAAAATGTGTGTTCCTTGGCGAGCCGAAAGCCGTTGGCCTCCATCTGTTTGATCAGATCTTCGCGGGCGATTCTCATTTGTAGCGGCGGACCTAGCGGAGATTCCTTCTTGTGAAATTCGATCATGACGACTTCGCCGCCCGGCTTTAACATCTTCTTCACCAGTGCCAGATATTTGGGCTGGTTCTCGATATGGTGCCAGGAGTCGCTGAAGAAAAACCGGTTCACGGATCGATCCGGCAGCAATGGATCGTCCGGATCGGCGAGGATGGAGACGACATTCGTTGCTTTCAATTCGCGGATGCGTCGGTTGATATGCAAAATCATGTCAGGGCTGACGTCGACAGCGTAGACTTTACCTTTGTCGCCGACAAAGTGCGCAAGACGGAAAGTAAAATAACCGGAGCCAGCGCCGATGTCGGCGATTACTTCGCCGGATTTAAGATTCAACGCAGTCATCACTTCGTGCGGTTTTTGGTAGGCGTCGCGCTTGGGGTCTTCGAGAGAGCCGATATACGCCTTCGGATCGTTGTGCAGGCCTTGCATCTGGTGTTCATCGCGTTTGACGGCGTCTTGAGCCCAGAGAAAAGCGGGCGACAAAATCAGCGCGATGAGAAAGACACGGATCATGAGAAGATTTCTCTTAAGGGCTATTTCAGTGAGGCCCGTTAAAAGCTATCACATTTTTTGCCCGTTCCAATTGCGCCGCAAAGCCGTTGCTGCGCCCGTAAATAAGTTGCCTGACTTCTCATTTCCCTGTATTGGTAAGCGCTATGGTGCAGACAGAGCTCAAACGACAAATCGGTTTATTCGACGCCGTGATGTTGATCTCCGGCGATATGATTGGCACTGGAATATTCATTTCTACGGGGGCCATCGCAGCGCAAGTTCAATCGCCCGGAGGCGTGCTTCTGGTTTGGATCTTCGGCGGGTTGTTGGCTCTGACGGGCGCATTGAGTTGTGCCGAGCTTTCGGCGAGTCTACCTTACGCCGGCGGCGACTATAATTATATTCGGGAAGCCTACGGCAAGTTGATGGGCTTTCTTTCCGGCTGGTCGTCGTTCCTCGTGACGTTTTCCGGAGCTATCGCTTTCCTCGCCGTGATCTTCAACGAGTACATGTCGTTCTTCTTTCCCGTGCTCGGAAGCAAAGAGGCGCTTTTTTCAGCGGCGATACCCGTGTTCTCGATCAACGTTACCGTCGGTACTCTTTTCTCCATCTTTGTCGTGCTGGCGATTTCCGCGCTGCATTGCATCGGCGTGCGTCAAGGAACCGTAACCCAAAACATTTTGACGGTGATCAAAATCGGCTCACTGGTCGGAATTATTCTACTTGGTATTTTTATCGGCAAGGGCGATACCGCGCACTTCACTCCATTGTTCGACTGGGAGAAAATCGCCAAATCGAGCGTCTTCGCCTCGGCTTTTATCCCGGCGATTTTCGCCTACTCGGGTTGGAATGCCGTCATCTACATCGCCGGTGAAGTTAAGGACCCTGAGCGAAACTTGCCCAAAGCATTGCTGATGGGAAACCTGATCGTGATCGTGCTCTACCTGGCGATCAATATGATTTATATCTACGGCGTGCCGGTGACCGAGATGCAAGGCGTGGCGCGAATTTCCGAGGTGGCGACGACGGCGTTGTTCGGTTATCCGACCTCGGCATGGATTACGGGGCTTATCACCGTTTCGATTCTCGGTGCACTCAATGTCGTGACGATGCTCGGACCGCGGATTTATTACGCGATGGCGCGCGACGGCGTGTTTTTTAAGCGGCTGACCTACGTTCATCCAAAATTCGGCACGCCAAGCAGCGCGATTATTCTCCAGGCGGTCTGGTCCTGTTTGCTCATTCTCACGAACACTTGGGGAACGTTGTTTACCTACGTCAGCGTGGTCATCACGCTGTTCTCCGCGTTGACGGTCGGTTCGGTTATCGTGCTGCGGTTCAAACGACCGGACTTGAAGCGGCCCTACAAACTCTGGGGCTACCCGTTCGTGCCGGCGCTTTTCGTCGCCGCGAATTTATGGATCGTATGGGGCTCGGTCACAGAAAATCCAAGAGCTTCCCTGATCGGGCTTGGCATCGTCTGCCTCGGCATTCCAGCCTACTTGATCTGGCGGTCGCGGAGTGTAAAGAACTGAATGGATAATTGATAATGGAGAATTGATAACGGCGGAGCGGGCAATTCCTAATTTTCCATTCTGCATTATCAATTCTCCATTAATTGGAACCATGGCTGTTCGCATCACCAAAGTCTATACGCGCACCGGCGATCGCGGTGATACCGCTCTCGTCGGCGGCAAGCGCGTCCCCAAAGATTCGCCGCGCATCGACGCCTACGGCACCATCGACGAGCTCAACTCGGTAGTCGGGCTGGCGCGGGTGTTTAACGAAGAAAGCCTCGAAGCCGGCGAGGGCCATCGATTCCTCGACGAGGTTCTGTGCCGCGTGCAAGATGAGCTTTTCGATATCGGCAGCGAGTTGGCGACACCGCCGGAATTTTTTCAAGCGGGCATGTACCAAGTCGGCGATGATGAAATCAAGCGTCTGGAGAAACTCATCGACCAGTGTCAGGAAGATCTCGAGCCGCTCAAATCGTTCATCTTGCCCGGCGGCGGGCGCGTCGGCGCCTATCTGCATCAATGTCGCACGGTCTGCCGTCGCGCCGAGCGCGAGATCCTGCGGCTGTCGCACGCCGAAGAAATCAACCCGCGCGTCATCAAGTACATCAATCGTCTCAGCGATCTTTTCTTTGTCTTGTCGCGCTGGATTGCCAAGCAAACCGGCCAGACCGAGTATCTGTGGCAACGCGGGCTGATGGAGAAAGGTAAAAGTAAAAAAGACTGAGATCGGCGGTCGGATGTCCGAGGTCAGAATCTGACCGACTTCCAACGTCTGATCTCCGACTTCTGATCTCAGGGAGGTCCACTGATGGGTTTATTGGACGGGAAGAAGGCGGCGATTTTCGGTGTCGCCAACGATCGCAGCATCGCCTGGGCGATCTCGGAAGCGTTCCACGCCGAAGGCGCGGAACTGGCGTTTACATTCGCCGGGGAAATTTTGGAAAAACGCGTGCGGCCGCTGGCGGAAGGCATCGGCTCGAAAATTGTCCTGCCTTGCGATGTCACCAAAGATGAAGAGGTCAAGAAAGTTTTCGCGACGCTCGAACAAGAGTGGGGCGGACTCGACATTTTGGTCCACGCCATCGCCTTCGCCAACAAAGAAGATCTATCCAATCCTTACGCGCAAACCAGTCGCGCGGGTTTCCACCTCGCGATGGATGTGAGCGCGTATTCCTTAGTGGCACTCGCACAACGAGCGGCGCCGCTGATGGAGGGGCGAAGGGGCTCGATCGTGACGCTGACCTATATGGGTTCAGAGAAAGTTATTCCCAATTACAACGTCATGGGTGTGGCCAAAGCCGCGCTGGAAGCAAGCGTGCGTTATCTCGCGCACGATCTCGGCCCGAAGGGAATTCGCATCAATGCCATCTCCGCCGGACCGCTGCGAACATTAGCGGCCGCAGGAATTTCCGATTTTAAATCTATGCTGCATCACGTCGCCGAGCGCGCGCCGCTCAAACGCAACATCGAGGCGGAAGAGGTCGGCAAGACCGCGCTCTATCTCTGCAGCGACTGGGGCAGCGCAGTCACCGGCGAGGTGCTGCACGTCGACGCGGGCTACAATATTATGGGAATGTAGGGCTTTCTTCGTTCCTCGTTTCAAGTCTCTAATTTCTGGTTGGTTTGACCTGCTAACAAGAAACTAGGAACCAGAAACTCAATGGGAGGAACCTTTATGGCGATAAAAGAAGTTACCCCACAGCAGGCTCACGAAATCCTCAGCAACGATGCCAGCGTCGTTTACATCGACGTGCGCACCGAGCGCGAGTTCGCCAATGGCCATCCGGCCGGCGCGGTAAATATCCCGGTGGCGTTTCCCGACCCGGCGCGCGGCATGATGATGAACGCGGACTTTGTCAAAGTCGTCCAGGCCAACTTCGCGCGCGACAAGCAGATCATCGTCGGATGCCAAGCCGGGCCGCGCTCCAACGCGGCGGCGGGATTGCTGCAGCAGGCTGGTTATCAGGACGTTTCGAATATGCTCGGGGGATTCGGCGGTATGCGCGATCCCATGGGCACCGTGAGCGCGCCGGGATGGTCGGCGTCGGGGTTGCCGGTGAGCGAGGATAACGGCGAGGGCGTTAGTTACGAGTCGTTGAAATTAAAAGTTAAAAAGTAAAAATTAAAAGGGTCGGAAGGTTTGTCGTTATCATAATTTTCCCTTTTCAATTTTGAATTTTCAATTTGCGTTATGTTGTACTTCAAACAGATCGAGATCGGGCCGATGCAGAATTACGTCTATCTGATCGGTTCGACCGAAACTCGCAAAGTCGCGGTGGTCGACGCCGCCTGGGAAATCGATACGATTCTCAAGATCGCGGCGCAAGACGACGTTGAAGTTACCCATGCTTTCGTTACCCACACTCACCCCGACCACGTCGGCGGGCACTTTTCGGGAATCGAAATTCCCGGAGTGAACGAGCTGCTGAGCAAATGCAAACTCAAAGTCGTCGTGCACAAAGCCGAAGCGGACGCGCTCAAAGGGCTCGCGCCCTCTGACATCATCAAAGCCGAGAGCGGCGACAAGATCGACGTCGGCGGAGTGGAAATTCAATTGCTGCATACGCCCGGCCATACACCGGGATCGCAGTGTTTTCTCGTCGATGGGCGGGTAATCTCGGGCGACACGATGTTCATCGATGCCTGCGGCCGAGTGGATTTTCCCGGCGGCAATGCCGAGCAGATGTATTACAGCTTGACGCAGAAGCTGATGGCACTGCCCGACGACACGATTCTTTTTCCTGGCCATAATTACGCGCGCCTGCCGCACGCGACGATCGGCGAGCAGAAGAAAACCAATCCCTACCTGCGATTTTCTTCTCTGAAACAGTTCTTAGCCGCGATGGGTTATCGCTGATCGCTGGACTTAGCCGATTGTGAGATCTTGATTTTGGTCGTGGCGTAATTCGAACACACCGCGCAGGATTGATAATCCTGGGCCAAGATTGATTCGTTTTCATGAAAACGACGAAACGCCCGTCGATGCCCTGTTGTGCACGGCAGCAATCCGATAAAATACCCCAAAGAAACTCCGTCGCGCCCGAGTGATTGTCAAACCCGCCGTCTTGGCGAGTTCCAGCGGCTCGCGGTTCCAGTGACAGCCAAACGGCTTCGAGATTTTGTCTGCGTGGCGGTCCTGCCATCGGCCAAGCCATTCGCGATCACTCCGACCATGCTCCAATAAGAGAATTTGACTGGATGGCTTGCTAACGCGGGCCATCTCCTGAAGGGCATTCGCGGGATTGGGGAAGGTGCAGGTGCTAAGGGATGAAACAACCGTATCAAAGCAGCGGTCACGAAACGGCAGAGCCTCCGCGTCGGCCATAGCAAATTGAACTTTGACGTTCAATTTCGCCCCGCGTTGTCGTGCCACTTTGAGCATTTCGCCGCTGACATCTACAGCAATTATCTCGCAACCGGTGCAGTAGTATTGAAGGTTCTGCCCTGTTCCGACAGCGACTTCGAGAACTCTACCTTTCGCCCTCGAAACCACGTCGTCGCGCAGGTTACTTAGTCCCAGGAAACCTAATATGGCTTCAAAATAGTCGTACCAGCAAGCGAAGCGATTGTATTTTGCAGCTAAATCTCGGGAAGCATATTCCACCGACATAAGAACCGAAATCGCATGAGTGGTGTCTTGGGTGTTGTAGCGGCGAGCGTTAGAAGGACTACTCGCTGGATTGCTCGTGTTTCGGCCGCGATGCGCTACTCATCATCTGGTTGCACATATCCATCATTTTGGACATGCGTGCCATCATATCTTTCATGCTCTGCATCTTCTCGTGTGACTGCTCGCCCGGATTCGGATGTCCCATCATGCCTTGCATTCCCTGCATCATTCCGGCCATCATGCCACGATGTGGTTCGGTAGGCTGTTCGGCCATAGCAACTGCGGTCGCCATTCCGAAACCGATTAGAACGCCCAGAATAATGTTTTTCATAGCTTGCCTCACTTTTTGACCCAAAATTCGTTCACTTTGTCCGGTACAGGCGCTGTCGGAGTTGATGGTCCGTACTGACTGTACGTTTTTTCAACGTATGCGCGGATGTCTCTCAACCGCTTGCCTTCGTCCATCATTCACATCACGTCACGCGTGATGTCTATACAAATCTTTCAGCCAACGCTCATAGGTCAAATTCCGGTTTGTCTACCGGAGCTTTGTCCTTTACGTAACACGAAGCGTTGCTTGTATGCCCGGACGATTCCCAGCAGCCGCAGTAACACGGAATATACCGGAGAACATCTCGATTCTGGGCTGCGAAACGATAGGCGTCCCGAGTTACCGGGTCCCCGTTGCGGAGTTGCTCCGGCAGTATCGAAATCGGGGCTAGTTTGTAGACCTGCCGAGTCGCGGTGAAAACCGACCCGGGCGCTAGAGCGGCAACAACAGTGATGCCGCTGATGAGGAAATCCCGTCGATTCATGGAAGCAAATTTAGCAGGTGGAGAAAGCGCGTCAAGTTGCTAGTCGCTTACATCGTGGAGTCAACAGAAAGTCAACAGCGAAACCGAGAGAAACCCGCTCGGAAAATCGAATGAGACTAATGGAGATCAATCGAATGGCAGAAATCAAAGGCAGATCAGCCACACCGAACAAATCCAGAACGCCTTCAAGGACCGGTTTATCAAGAGTCACCCAACAGCAGGCCAATGAACGGCCTCCCTTTGCTGAGCAGGAATTCCCTGAGCAAATTCTCGCCAGGGTGGACGAAGCCGAATCGCCGACACGAGGTTTTTCAGTCCTCTTATCGTACCGGGACTATGTGTCACTATCGGTCGCTATTGGTATCTATTCAACGGTGCTCTGAAGCGCTCGATTTTACCGATTCGAACACATAGAGACATATAGTTCTGGCAAAGTAATACCAAAGTAACGAAAAAAACTGGCTCGATTACCTCCGGGTGGGCTCGGATATAGAGAAGCAGTTTCGCCCTTCGTCGGGTTGGTTGTCCCAGTTCCGACCAAACGAATGGCTGGATACAAACCGAGTGAACGCGCTTTAGTTACTTGTTTTTTTAAGGATTGGACTTTGTAGTGGATCGTTTGGTTTGCTGATTGAGGGCGTCGGTCTGATCTTCTATGACCGAGTTTTCTCGTGCTCACCGGGCTTTCGGACGCAGGGATCGTGAAGGTGATTCGGACAGCGCTATGAATCCATAGATGGGAGCTAGGACCGTGCATTCCGGGCAGCTCCTAAAACCGGCTGGAAGTTTTTGGGTGTTTAGAATGTCGAACGAGTTTGCTGGCCAATATCGGCAGTCGGAGCACCAATGCCAGATTCCTTTGGGATCGGACCGAAATTCTATTGCCATGGCAGGACTCCTCACTAACAAAATTTCCGATTCTATTTTCGCATTAGGAACTATTGTGGCTGTTGCCACACTACTACTTGGATGTTGTATCAGTCAAATCCGCTCGGGATTGGGCCGATCGCCACACGCAGTCTCCAGCGGGGGCGGCTCGATCCAGTTTAACTTAGATTTGCCGCCGCTTGAGGAGCGCGCCGTCACAGTACTGACCGCCGACCCTGGAGGGCCACCGTTGTGAATTTCGGAAGGCAAAAATATCGCGCTCAGGGCTTCACAACGCTCAGCGCTACGCTTTCAGTGTATCTCAAAACGACCTGATCGCCTTTTTTGACTTGGCTGAGATTCTTCACTCTAGGGTCGACCTTGAAGGTTCTCACGTCCCCGGCGGGAACCCTCACGTCAACCATGCGCTTCCGGGCATCGACCGATTGTACGGTGCCCGTCAGTTGTATCGTCCGGGCCACCACGCCCCCCGGTTTTTGACCCTTTGGCGCTAGTTGCACCGTTTGTTTGTCCGATGTGCTGGGGGGCTCATCGCCTTTTCTTACGAAGATCGCGAGCGCCTGCGTATACGTAACCGTAACCTTGTCCCCCACTTTCACCTGGTCCAGATTTCGTGCATCCTTCGCATCGATGGTCTCCACCCGACCACCCGAACCTTCGACGGTGACGGTTTTCTTTTCAAGATCCACCGCTTTAACCGTGCCGGTCAATTTGATCACGTCCACAGAAACTCGACCAGGCGTTCCGCCGTTATCGCTGTCTTTCTGCTGCGCAATCGCGACGG
>Ga0075418_10010239_pt1 | contig 10500 bp, 9 predicted proteins | sample SoiMetdeltSBSDD2_FD_81776 | JGI IMG/M metagenome (GOLD analysis project Ga0075418, IMG submission 81776) | Bulk soil microbial communities from a Populus tree surrounding site in Tennessee, USA - Soil MetaG P. deltoides SBSDD2 | ecosystem: Environmental > Terrestrial > Soil > Tree plantation...
CGGGCCCCGAACCGGATGCCTCAGGTCTTGGCGAGACCAGCGGCCTTCATGGCCACGCCCATTGCCTTGTTGCCTTCATCCATGAACTTGGCAAAGCCCGGACCGTCGGCCCACTTGATGCCGAAGCCGCGGTTAGCCATGAACTCGCGGAACTCGGCCGCCTCGTTGACCTTCTTGAGGGCAGCGGTGAGCGCACTGGCGATGTCGGCCGGCAGACCCTTGGGAGCGGCAAAGCCACGCCACGCACCCGTCGTGTAGTCAATGCCCATCGCCTCTTTCAGCGTCGGTACGTCCTTGAAGGCCGGGTTGCGCTCGGAGGCCATGACCGCGAGGCTGCGCGCCTTGCCAGCTTCGATGATGGCACGCGCTTCGGGGACCGAGCAGGTGACGAGATCCAAGCCGTCGGCCGCCAGGTCCTGCATGGCCGGCGCTGCACCGTTGGAGGGAACCCAGGCCACGTGATCGGCCTTGAGGCCCATGGCCTGCAGCCATCCGACCAGCGCCAGATGCCAGATGCCGCCCTGGCCCGTGCCCGAAGCTTTCAGCTTGCCGGCCGGTGCCGCCTTGATGGCGTCGGCGAGCTCCTTGACGGTCTTGTAGGGAGCAGATGCCGGCACCTGGATGCCGGGCGGGTCCTCGTTCATCAGGGCGAGCGGCGTGTAGCTGTCGGGCTTGAGGTCGGTCAGGCCCTGCCAGTGCATCATTGAGATCTCGACGGTGATGATGCCGAGTGTGTAGCCGTCCGGGGCCGCAGTGGCGATGGCGGAATGGCCGACCACGCCCGAGCCGCCGGTGCGGTTGACGACGTTGAAGGGCTGCTTCAGCTCCTTCTCCAGCACGGCCGCGACGATGCGCGCGGTCGCGTCGGTGCCGCCGCCCGCACCCCAGGGGCAAATAATCGTAACTGGACGATTGGGCCACGCCTGGGCGCGCACCGACCCCAATCCGAGGGTGGCGGCTGCGCCAGCCGCGCCACCTGCAATTAAGAGGTCGCGGCGGGTGTACTTCGTCATTATCGTTTCCTCCGAGAGTTTCTATATCTGCGAAGCATATACCGCATATTTGGCGCGGCACCACAGCCCTTGTTGGCGCATGCCGGCGATCAACTCATTATCCTTGGTTGACGCAGGTATCTCGGCTAGGGAGAGCGTGCTCAACCCCGGGTGACGCCGCTGATGCCCCTCAAAGCCGCCATCGTTCCTGTAACGCCGTTCCAGCAGAACTGCACGCTGCTGTGGGACGAGGAGACGAAAAGAGGGGCGGTCGTCGATCCAGGCGGCGATATCGACCGCATCGAGGCTGCCATCGCCAAAGTAGGGCTGCGGCCGGAGAAGGTGTTGCTGACCCACGGCCACATCGATCACGCGGGCGCGGCCGCCGAGTTCAAGGAGAAACACAGTGGGCTGCCCATCGAAGGACCGCATGTGGCCGACCAGTTCCTGCTCGATGGCCTCGCTGAACAGGGAAGTATGTTCGGCCTCAACGGCGCGCGTAGCGTCACGCCGGACCGGTGGCTAGCAGAAGGTGACACGGTTGAGGTGGCGGGGGCAACCTTCTCGGTCCTGCATTGCCCGGGACATTCGCCGGGCTCGGTGGTTCTGTTCAATGCCGGGCAGCGCTTCGCGCTGGTGGGAGATGTGCTGTTTCGCGGCTCGATCGGCCGCACCGACTTTCCCTACGGCGACCACGACGCGCTGATCGTAGCGATCAAGACCAAGCTGTTCCCGCTCGGCGACGACGTGGCATTCATTTGCGGACACGGGCCAATGAGCACGCTTGGCGAGGAGCGCAAAACCAACCCGTTCGTCGCCTGAGCTGACGCGAGCGAGCCGCGCTCTGTGCGCAGGCGCAGATCAAGCCATCGGAGATACATGGCTCGCTATTGGATTCCCCGCTGCGCGGGAATTCCGGAGATACATGGCTCGCTGCCGGATTCCCGCCTCGCGAAAATGACGTGCAGCAGGACTCAATCCCGGTTCAGGTTGATGTTGACGCCCCTCAAACCCGTGCCGTCCGTCCGCACGGAGATGGTCTGCGACTTGCCATTGGTGGTGACGTTCATCGAGCCCGACAACACACCCGCGTCGATGGCGAGCTTGATGGCATTGCCGGCCGCCTGGCCGGACGCGCTGCCGTTCACGTTGAACGTGCGCTCCTCCCAGCTGCCGGCGATGCGGCTGCCGGTCGAATTGAGCGTGGCGCGCAGGTCGATCTTGTTCGACGCGCTCGCGCAGCGCAGGGCGAGGCCCATCGAGGCACCACCACTGCGCGGCGAGTAGTAGGCCTTGCACTTGAGGCCCTCGGTGCGGCCGTCATCGAGCTTGATGCTGCCCGCCCCCGACCACGAACCGTTGAGCAACTCGAACGGCCCGGCTGCGCCTGCCACCGTGACGGCCAAGATCAACATCATAATCATCGTGTTTGCGGCAATGACTGGTTTCCAGAAGCGAGCGGACCTGATCATCAATGTCTCCTGTGGGCAGTCTCAGCACTATGTAGGTCGCACGTAACCGAATCCTATACGCGCCAAACCTAGCTCTGGATGCATCGAGGCGGCGTTCCCGCGGGGACACGCTGCATAGATTTTCAGCAAGCAAATGCCTGCTGCGACGCACCATGAAACCGGCCGAGGCGGCTTCGTGTTGCACGTGCGTGTGGCTGCAATCCATCGTTGCAGGCACAGCCCTCCCACCGACCTCGTCCGCCGTCGCGACGTGTCGAAGGATTGAGCCCGATCAGAGACCAGCCTTGCCTACGTCAACTTGGCCAGCACGTCCGACATTTCCTGGCCGGAGAAGGCGCGCAACGTCTGCGTCTTGACGTTGCCGAGCCTGGCGACGGAGAGTGAAAAGGCGGTCATGGTCGCATCGTCGGGCGCCTCGCAGAGGGCGATCACATCGTACTGCCCGAGCGTCCAGTAGCTTTCCTTCAGAGTGACACCGACTTTCTTGCCGAGCTCCTTGACGGCGCTCGTGCGCTTCACCGTGTCCTTGATGCCCTTGATGCCCTGCTCGGTGTAGGTCGCTAGAAGGATGTAGCTTGCCATGGCGCAGTCCTCCAAAACCGTGCGCCCCATCAGCTCCATCTCCAGCCTAGTCCCGATCGGGCCGGGTTGGAAACGGCGGTTTGGTCAGCTACCGGCTCGGACGGCACCTGCCGCGCGTGGTCGCAGGCTCGCGTGGGGCGGCGCTCGATGCAGCCCCACAAATGAAGGCGCTCGAGTTGTGCCGCCACGGCATGCTCCGAAGCGATCGGGCACGCGGACCAACTGGCACGCATGCGGCCGGCGTGAAAGCGCTCGCCAGCAAGCCGGCTTCGCCCTCCGACCAGCAGCCACCGGACCGCGGCGGTACGGTGCGCTCTTACCAAGACCTGCTCTTGCGGACAGCATCCAGCGCATCGAGTGGGCCCTCCGAGGCCACCATCGGCGGGGTTCAAACTGCTGGCGTGCGCGGCGGTGTAATCGATCGCGCAGAGATCGCGGCCATCGCCCCACCGCCAGCGCGCGCGCTCATACCGCTGGGTCGGCCCGAGCTCGCCGTCGCTCGCCAGCGGATGCGGGATTGCGACGGCCGTCGCAGGCGGGTCACCCTACCAGAACGGAAAAAGAACAACATGCGAGAGCGGCCCGACCGGCGGCACCCTTGTAAGTTGCGGTTCGCTGGGTTAGGTCGGGCGCGCTCTTTGAACACCAAGACCCAAGGACAGCCGGACCGATGCCCGCCTCCGCCCTGATGAACGTGATGATTGCAGCCGCGCGCAAAGCCGGGCGCGGCCTGGCCCGCGATTTCGGCGAAGTCGAGCAGCTGCAGGTCTCGGTGAAGGGGCCGGCCAACTTTGTGTCGGCGGCCGACCACCGTTCCGAGGAAACGCTGTTCCGCGAGCTGTCGAAGGCACGCCCTGGCTACAGTTTTCTCATGGAGGAACGCGGCACGGTGGAGGGGGCCGACAAGACGCACCGCTGGATCGTCGATCCGCTCGACGGCACCACTAATTTCCTGCATGGCAACCCCCTGTTTGGCATCGCCATCGCCCTGGAGCGGGAAGGGGAGCTGGTGGCAGGCCTGATCTACAATCCGATCCTCGACGAGATGTATACGGCCGAGCGCGGACAGGGGGCCTTCGTTAACAGCCGCCGCCTGCGCGTGGCGTCGCGTAAGTCGCTGGCCGACAGTGTCGTTGCCACTGGCATGCCCAACCGGGGACGCGATGGCCACGAGCGATTCCTGAGGGAATGCAAGCTGTTAATGCCCCAGGTGGCGGGCATCCGGCGTACCGGATCAGCGGCCACCGACCTGTCCTGGGTGGCGGCCGGGCGCCTCGACGGGTATTTTGACTATCATCTTGGCCCCTGGGACATTGCGGCGGGGGCGCTGCTGGTGCGCGAGGCCGGCGGGCACGTGTCCGATACCGGCGGCGAGGCCCAGATGTTGGAGACCAAGAGCATCGTCGCCGGCAATGCCGCCATCCAAAAGGCGCTGCTCGCTGTGATCGCGGATGCAAAAAAGGCACCCTGAGTGCCGGTTAGGTGCAATCCGGCATCATGATGTTGCCGGTTTATGATGCGAGCGTCTTTGGCTAATGTCGCCCCGATCCGAGGGCTGGAGTAGGACGTAATGGCACGAGCGAGAGGCGCGGAGCGGGGTCCACCCTCTCTGCATCGGACGTTATTTACGCCCGGTGTGTATCTGTGGCGGATGTTCGTATTTCTGGTGCTAGTTGGGCTCGTCGTTGCGGTTCTGCACAAGCCGCTGGAAGAAGCGATGCTCAACAATCCAGGCCTCAACGGCCTGATCCTCGTCGTCCTGTTTGCCGGCATCCTCTACTCGTTCCAGCAGGTGCTGCGGCTCTATCCCGAGGTGCGCTGGGTCAATGCCTTCCGCATTGCCGACCCGGGGCTTGCCATCTCGCACCGGCCGGTGCTGCTGGCACCGATGGCCACCATGCTGCGCGACCGCACCGGCTCGCTGTCGCTGTCGGCAACCTCGATGCGCTCGATCATGGACTCGATCGGCGGCCGACTCGATGAGGCACGCGATACCGGACGCTATCTGGTGGGCCTGCTGGTGTTCCTCGGTTTGCTCGGAACGTTCTGGGGCCTGCTCGATACCATCACCTCGGTCGGCCGCACGATCGCCGCGCTTGATACTAAGGGCGACAGCGCCGTGATGTTCGACGAGCTCAAGACCGGCCTTGCCGCACCTCTGCGCGGCATGGGCACGGCCTTCTCGTCCTCGTTGCTGGGCCTCGGCGGCTCGCTGGTGCTGGGGTTCCTCGAGCTGCAGGCCAGCCATGCGCACGGCCGCTTCTACAATCAGCTCGAGGAATGGCTGTCTGGCATCACCGAGCTGGCACCGGCCGGTACTGGCCAGGGCGGCGATTTCGCCAGCCAACAGCTGTATGCGGCCGTCCACGACATGCATCGCGCCGTGCTCGAACTCGGCGACCGGATCGCACAGGTGCCGCGAGCCGGCGGAGGTCCGGGTCCGGAGGAAGCGGTCAAGGATCTCGCCAAAGGCGTTGACCAGCTCGTTCGGCAGATGCGGGCCGAGCAGAAGGTCGTACGTGAATGGGTCGATGAGCAGGCAGCCCAGCAGTCGGAGGTCGCCTCCGTGCTCAAGGATCTCGCCTCCACCGTGCATCGCAAGTAGGGTAAGCCATGACCTACAGCCGCGCCCGCCGATCGGGCAGCCACGACCTGTTCTGGCCGGGCTATGTCGACGTCCTCTCGACGCTGCTGCTTGTCGTCACCTTCCTGCTGTCCGTGTTCATGGTGGCCCAGTACTACGTGAGCCAGGAGGCGGGCAGCAAGGAAGTCGCATTGCGACGCGTCAGTCGTCAGCTCGCGGAGCTAACCAACCTGCTCAGCCTGGAAAAGGGCAAAAGCAAGACGGCAGAGGACGAGTTGGCTGCACTGCAGGCCTCGCTCGCGTCGCTGAGGAGCGACAACGAGCGGCTGACGGGCCTGGCCGGCGCCGGCGGCGACAAGGATGCGCGCATCGCCGCCTTGAGCAAGGAGCTGGCCGACAGCAAGACGCTGAGCAACGAATCCATGGCCAAGGTCGACCTGCTCAACCAGCAGCTGCTGGCGCTGCGCCGGCAGATGGCGGCCCTCAACGAGGCCCTCAACGCCGCCGAGGCCAAGGACAAGGAGAGCCAGGCTCGCATCTCCGATCTCGGCGCGCGCCTCAACGTGGTGCTGGCCCGCCAGGTGCAGGAGTTGCAGCGCTACCGATCCGACTTCTTCGGCCGCCTGCGCGAGCTGCTGCGCGACCGCAAGGACATCCGCGTAGTCGGCGACCGCTTCGTGTTCCAATCGGAAGTGCTGTTCCCATCCGGGCAGGCCACCATGACCGTCGAAGGGCTGGCGGCTATCGATCAGCTGGCGGCGGCCATCGTCGAACTGGAGCGCTCGATCCCGCCCGAGATCGACTGGGCCTTGCAGGTTGATGGCCACACCGATCCGAGGCCGATCGCCAGCGCACAGTTTCCCTCCAACTGGGAGCTATCCAGCGCGCGTGCGACCTCCGTTGTCAAATATCTGATCAGCCGGGGCGTACCGCCCAAGCGCCTGGTGGCGGCCGGCTACGGCGAGTTCCAGCCGCTCGAGGATGGCGTCAGCGAGGAGATTTACCGCCGCAACCGACGCATCGAGCTCAAGCTGACCAACCGGTAAAGTACGGAATTACCTGAAAAAGGTGGTTCTCGCGTTGCCTGCAGTAGCGATGGTAAGGTTTTCTACTGGTACAGTCGTCGTAGGTGATTCCAGCCGAGCGAGGCTGCTGCCGTTGCCCGCGCCTTGGTAGATCGACAACACGGGGCCTGAACGCGTGCACGATTGGTTCTTTAGACAAGCCGGCGGCAAGCGCCTGATCGACTGGCTCGGCGTCGATGCCTGGATCGATTCCTCCATCGCCCAGACCTGGGAGACGCTGGCCGACCGCTGGAACAGCGTCACCACCTTCTTTGCACGCTTCCGGCTGACCGGCTGGAAGAAGCTGATGAACGAAGCCGTCTCCGAGGGGCTCACGCTTGGCGCCGGCGGGCTGTTCGTGATCTACGCGCTGGCCATTCCGGCGCTGACCGAGTTCGACGAGAACAAGATCGCGACCGGCAAATACAGCGTCAAATTCCTGGACCGCGACGGAGCCGAGATCGGCCAGCGCGGCATGCACCACAACGATGCCGTGCCGCTCGAGGACCTGCCCGATCACCTGATCAAGGCTACGCTGGCGACCGAGGACCGGCGCTTCTTCGAACACTTCGGCGTCGACTTTCTCGGCACGGCGCGCGCGCTGATCGAAAACGCGCGCGCCAACGAGGTCGTGCAGGGCGGCTCCACCCTGACACAGCAGCTCGCCAAGAACCTGTTCCTGTCGGCGGAGCGCTCGATCCAGCGCAAGGTCAAGGAGGCCTATCTCGCCTTCCTGCTCGAGTCGCGCTTCTCCAAGCGCGAGATCCTGAAGCTCTATCTGGATCGCGCCTATCTCGGCGGCGGCGCATTCGGCGTCGAGGCAGCTTCGCAATTCTATTTCGGCCATTCGGCGCGCGAGCTAACGCTTGCCGAGTCCGCCCTGCTCTCGGGATTGTTCAAGGCGCCGGGCAAGTTCGCGCCGCACATCAATCTGCCGGCTGCGCGCGCACGCACCAATGAGGTGCTCAACAACATGGTCGAGGCCGGCTATATGAGCGCGGGCCAGGTGCATGCTGCCCGGCTCAACCCCGCCAAGATCATCGAGACGCGGCGCGCCTACAGCCCCGACTGGTTCCTCGACTGGGCGTTCGAGGAGATTCAGCGGGTAGCCGAAGGACGCGGCTATTACGTGCTGACGGCGCGCACGACCATCGATGTTGGCATGCAGCAATCGGCACAGGACGCGCTGGTGACCACCCTGCGTCCGACAGCCACGCGGCGCGGTAATCCGATCACCGGTGCCATGGTATCCATGGAGCCTGACGGCGCAGTGCGCGCCATGGTGGGCGGCCTCGACTACGGCGAGAGCCAGTTCAATCGCGCGGCGCATGCGCATCGCCAGCCGGGTTCGTCGTTCAAGCTGTACGTGTACGCCACGGCGTTCGAGCACGGCTACGGCCCGAAGTCGATGGTGCGCGACTACGGTGGTGCCTGCGGCAACTGGGCGCCCAAGAACTACAGCGGCGGCGGCGGCTCCGGGCGCACAATGACCGCCACCGACGCCTTCAAGGTTTCGCTCAACGTGCCGGCGGTCGACCTGTCGTTGCGGGTCGGCCGCGAGAAGGTGCTGGAGATGACGCAGCGGCTGGGCGTGGAGGGCGTCAAGAAGACCTGCTCAATGGCGCTCGGCGATACCGGCATCACACCGTTGCAGCACACCTCCGCCTACGCCACGTTCGCCAACGGCGGCAAGCTGACCAAGCCCTACGCGATCCTGGAGATCTTCAATTCCAAGGGCGAGCTCATTTACTCGCGCGAACGCGACGAGCCCGAGGCCCCGCAGGTGGTCAGTCGCAAGGTTGCCGAGGGCATGAACCAGATGATGCAGGCCGTGGTGCTTGAAGGCACGGCCAAGCGCGCACAGCTCGACTTCACCTATTCCGCGGGCAAGACCGGCACCAGCTCCAGCTATCGCGACGCCTGGTTCATCGGCTTCACCGGCGCCCTGGTGACCGGCGTTTGGGTCGGGCACGACGATTTCCGGCCCATGCACTACAACGGCGGCGTGACGGGCGGCAGCCTGCCCGCCACGGCCTGGCACAATTTCATGTCGGTCGCCCACGCCAACCGCAACATTCCCGCCATTCCGGGTTTGCCGCTGCATCCAGTGCAGGTGGCCGAGCAGCAGCGCCTGGCTGAACTGAAGCGCACCGACCCGGGCCTTGCACAGGCGCAGATCGCCCAGAGCACGCAGAAGAAAACCAGCCTCATGCCGGATCAGACCCGGGATGTACTGAAGCGTCTTGCCGACTCCATGCGCCGCGCCGGCGGCGTGCAGGCCACGCCGGCCAGCACCACACCTGACAACAGTGGCGCCTCCAAGGGCCGTCCACCTGAGCCGAAATCGAAAAGCGGGCCGGAGCGGCGCGCCGAAGGTCCGGGCGGCACGGCCCAGTAACGCTGAACTGCATGGCCCGATGCGACGGCATAATGAACGAGCTGTTCGTCGGACCTGGAGCCGTCCGCGGATCGCATGTCTGAACTTGCATCACGTCAGCCGATTAGCCGCATGGATGTGCCTGTCGCTTTCCTGAAGCTTCCTCGCGGTCCAACATCAAGCTTTGGCAAACTCGGACGGCGCGACGGCCGATAGGCAAACATGGGCACACCAAGGCAATCGACGGTGGGCGTGGTCGGGCTCGGCAGCATGGGGCTCGGCATGGCGCGAACCCTTGCCGGCAAAGGATTTCACGTCATCGGTTTCGATGTGAAGGTCAGCCAGCAAGACGCGGCGACCAGTGCGGGCGTGGCGGTGGTGGACAAGATCGACGCCGTATTTTCGCGCTCGGACTACATCGTCTTCTCGCTGCCGACCGCGCAAGACGTCGAGAGCGTGGTCAAGGCGCACGCATCGCTGCTCAGACCCGGTCGCGACAGCCGGCTCATCATCGTCGACACCTCGACATCCGAGCCCGACGTCAGCCGGGCGCTCGCGAGCAGGCTCGATGCCGCGGGTGTGGGCTTTCTCGATGCGCCTGTCAGCAGCGGCCCTGCGGGCGCAGCGTCGGGTAAGCTGACCATGATGATCGGCGGCTCCGAGGCGGACGTCGCCCTTGCGCGGCCGGTTATCGACGCGCTGTCCGCCAAGGCGTTGCACGTTGGACCAAGCGGCGCGGGCAACGTCGCCAAGCTGGTCAATAACCTGCTGGCGGCCGCCCACATGCTAACAACGAGCGAGGGCTTGCGACTGGCGGCAGCCGCGGGAATAGATCCGCAAGCGGCCCTCAACGTCGTGAACGCAGCCTCCGGCCGGTCATGCATGAGCGAGGTGCACTTTCCGACCTGGATCATGTCCGATCGCTTCGACAGCGGCTTCTCGATGGCGCTCATGCGCAAGGACGTGCGGCTGGCGCAAGAGCTGGCGCAACGCACCGGCGCCGATCTTCCCCTGTCGCGCCTGGTAGGCGAGCTGTGGGCATCCAGTGTCGCGCGCCTCGCCGACAGCGATGACTTCACGCGCATGGGCAGCATCGTCGCCGACGGCGGTGCCAAGAAGGCAATTGCCAATGGATAGCATCGCCACAGCCGAGCACGGCCGGCGCATCGGCGAGCTGCTGGCACCCTTCCTGTCGGGCAAGCCGATCGGCAGCTGGGTGAACGGCGAGGTTGTGCCCGGCACGGGTGAAGACCTGCACCTTGTCGATCCCGCCACCGGCCAGCCGTTTGCCGCCTTCCAGGATGCCGGCCGATCCGTGGTCGATGCCGCAATGGATGGAGCTGCGGCAGCCCAGCGGGAATGGATCGCACTCACAGCATCCGCACGCGGCCGCGCCATGTTCGAGATCGCTCGGCAAATCCGCCAGCAC
>Ga0075418_10010240_pt1 | contig 10500 bp, 10 predicted proteins | sample SoiMetdeltSBSDD2_FD_81776 | JGI IMG/M metagenome (GOLD analysis project Ga0075418, IMG submission 81776) | Bulk soil microbial communities from a Populus tree surrounding site in Tennessee, USA - Soil MetaG P. deltoides SBSDD2 | ecosystem: Environmental > Terrestrial > Soil > Tree plantation...
AACGCGATGGGCATTTATTCGAAGCCCGACGAGTTGGACTGGGATCTATTCCTCGGCTGCGGCCCCGCCCGCGAATATCACCCGGTGTACCACCCATTCAACTGGCGCGGCTGGATCGACTGGGGCGGCGGCGCCCTCAGCGACATGGGTGCGCACCTGATCGACTTTCCGTACTGGGCGCTTGAACTCGGCTATCCGACATCCATCGAAACCGTGTCGACGCCGTTTGACGGCGAGTGCTACCCGATCGCCAGCAAGACCTACTACGAGTTCCCGGCCCGCGGCACCAAGCCGCCGGTCAAGCTCACGTGGTACGACGGCGGGATGTTTCCGGCGACGCCGCCGGAATTCGCTGAGGGCGAAAAGCTCAACGGCGAGGGCGGCGTGATCATGGTCGGCAGCAAGGGCAAAGCGATCTGCAACACCTACGGCCTGCAGTCGCGCCTGCTGCCGGACTCCCTGCACAAGTCAGTCGGCGATCCGCCGCGCACGCTCGAACGGATCACGACGAGCCACGAAGTGAACTGGGCGAACGCGTGCAAGGGCATCGGCAAGGCCTCGACGCCGATCGAGTACGCGGCGAGGCTGACGGAAGTGATGCTGCTGGGCGTCGTGGCGTTGCGCGCCGGCGTGAAGATCCACTACGACGGCGCGAACATGAGAGTGACCAACTCGAAGGATGCCAACGATCTGCTGCGACGCGAGTATCGCCGGGGTTGGTCGCTCTAGCGATCAACCTTTCGGCTTTTCCTTCGGTTTCATCTCGAGCTTCGGATAGTACGGCTCGGCGAGCTTCTGGAATTTTTCCATCCACTTCGCACCGGCCTCACCGGGCGTGAAGCTCCAATCCTGCCGGTGATAATTCCAGTCGTCGGGATTCAGCGCCTGCGCGTGCTCGAAGTACTTCTTCGCCGACGGCATGTTGTTCGACTGGTAGAACCACACCGCGAGCGCGAAGCTGGCGTCGGCTTCCATTTCCTTGTCGGAGCGCCGCTTCACGCGCGCGGTGAATGCTTCATCTGAGAGCGCGTACTGGCTGCGCTCGCCGTTGGCGACCCAGTCGCGAAGCGCGGCAATGTATTCCTCGCCTTCCGTCACGAGCGGCTTGCCACCGTACTCGCTGGTCCGGCTCGTCGTCCAGGCCGGCTCGCCCGGACGCACGACCTTGCCGCGCTCGTCGATCCACACACCGGTCGGCACGTTGACGAACTGGAAGGCGGAGCTCACCGCGTGTTTCGCGTCGACGAGCGTCGTGTATGTCGCCTTCGCGGCGTCGTACCATTTGCCCGCGGCCGCTTCGCCGCCGGTGTCCTGCGCCACGGCGACGATCTCGAAGTTCTTGACCTTCAGTTCCTCGTAGAGTTTCTGCCAGCCTGGCAGATCAAGTCGGCACCCTCACCAGGAGGCCCACGTCACCAGCAGTACCTTCTTGCCGCGGAACTGCGAGAGACGAACGGGCTGGCCTTTGCGATCGGGAACTTCGACGTCGGGCGCGATGCGTGAATCGAGATAGGCGCCCTGCATCACCGGGATCTCACCGAAGCCCCACACGCGAGCGGCGGGATCGGCGATGAACTTCTGCCCGACGCGCTGTGCGAATGCGGTGAGGTTGAACGTGTCGCCGCGCATCATGCCGCGCGGGATCGGAATGCAGATGTCGGCGCGGCACGCGCCCTGCGGCTTGATCTCGAAGCCGTTGATGCGCGGCAGATCCTTTTTCTGCACCCACAGCGCTCCACTCGCATCGACGTCAACGCGTGCGAGCGCCACGGCGCGGCTGTCGTAAAGGATGGTGGCGCCTGCTTGTGCGTTCAATGTCGCCTTGGCGAATGTGGCCGCGCTGATCGTGAAAAGAAAGTCCCGTCGCTTCATAAGCGTTTGATCTTCAAGTTCCGGAAGGTGACGCGGTTGCCGTGATCCTGCAGCGCAATGTAGCCGGTTTTCGTCCGCCCGTACGGCGGAATCTTTCCGAACTTGCTGGCCTGCACGTGCTGCTCCCAATCGGGCGAACCGACTTCGTACTCGACAACTTTCACGCCGTTCAACCAGTGCTCGACGTGGTTGCCCTTCGCGACAATGCGTCCTTCATTCCACTGGCCGACCGGCTTCGTCATGTCTTTCGAAACTTCATTCACGGCGAAGTTCGATCCGGCCTGCGTGAGCGGGCTCTTGCCGTCCGAGTGACCCTGGTTGTGCAGAATCTGGTACTCCGGACCGGTGTGCCACGGATACGGCTCCGTCTCGGCGATGCGATAGATGACGCCGCTGTTGCCGTTCTGCGAGATCTTCCACTCGAAGCGCATCTCGAAGTCGCCGTATTGCTCAACGGTCATCAGGTCGCCGCCCTCGCCTTCTCCTTCGCGGACGAGCTCGCCGTTGATTGGATGCCACATGGCCGGCGCCGTCTGCGTCTTGTAGCCGCGCCAGCCGTTCAACGTCTTGCCATCGAACATCAACTTCCAGCCGTCAGCCCTCTCGGCTGCGGTGAGCATTGGCATCTGGGCCTGCACGACGGTTCCGGCCAGAAGGAGCGCGGCGAGAAGGTACGTCTTCATGACGCGGATTATAGGCCGAGCACGCGCTTGCAATAGTCGAGCATCTTGCGCACTTCCTCGACCGTATCGCCGCCCTTGTATTCGTACTCGAGGTTCATCGGGATCGGCCAGCCGTTGTCGCGAACGAGCTTCAGCACCTGGTCGATCGGCGCATCTCCAGTGCCGATCGGGACAAGGTCGCCCTGGTCGCGTTTGCGATCCTTGATGTGCAGCGTGACGATGCGCGCGTGATGCTCCTTCAGGAACGCCACCGCATCTTCATTGGTGGCGGTAAAGTGACCGACGTCGAGATTGACGGCGATGTACTTTCCCTGCTTCAACGCGTTGGCCAGGCTCGCCGCGGTCGCGAACTCATTCGGATCGATGCGCGAGTGATTGTGCATGCCGACGAGCATCTTGTTGCGCTCGGCCGCTGGTGCGATTCGCGCGACCGTCTTGATGTTCGATGACGATGTGATGAGCGGTGCGCCAAGCGCTCTCGTCATCTCGAACGATCGCTCGAGCTCGGCGTCTGAAAAGGTGTCCTGGATGCTGATGTTGTAGGCCAACAGGGCGATCTTGGCTTTCGCGAACTGATCGCGAACACGGTGAAACACGTCGAGCGATACGGTCTCGCGCCACGCGCGGCGCTCCTCGCGCTGCTGCTTGACCGGCTCGATGTGGCCCTGCCAGAGCTCGCAGCTGCGCAGGCCGATCTTCTGCATCGCCGCGATCGCGTCCTCGAGCGAGCGATCGCGAAAGCTGTAGCTCTGCACGCCGATGGTCACGGCTGACTTTTGACGAATCGCTCCGCCTTCGCCAAGGCTTCGGCGAGACAGGCTCAGAGCGGCGGCCGCGGCAACGAATTCGCGGCGGCTTAACGCCTCGCCGGCAGCGGCACGTACGACTGCAGGTTTGATGGTTTCCACTCGATCACCCGCTCTTCCTCGGCGCTCATGTAACACGCCATCAACAGCTCCGTGACATCACGTCCGGCGTGGAAGTTCAACTCGGGCTGAATGCCGTCGAGAAACGAGCGCGTGAAGAAGCGATTCTCCGCTTCGTATCCGTACTCGGCCGCTTCGTTGCCGACAATCGGCATCAGGCCCTGTTCGGCGTTCTGCTTCTCGATCAGATCTTCACCAGCTTGCTGTTCCTGTAATCGGCGCGAGAAGAACACCTTCGCTCCGCCTTCAAGCGTGCTGACCGACATCGAATATTCCGGTCCCAGCAGCTCCATTGTCAAACGCAAGCCGGCGCCGACGTAACTCCACGATGTCGTTGCTTCAACGATCAACGGCGTGCCTTTCTCGTCGACATAGGTCACGCTGGCGCGTGCGAAGTCTTCTGCGGGATGACGGCCGTAATCGACCTTGTCGGTCATCGTGCCGCGCAGCAGCGACACGTACTCGGGACGCGACCACTTGAGCGACGCGATCTGCGCCGACACCTTGGTGATGCGGATGCTGTCGCGCGGCGCGCCGGGTTTGGTCAACAGGTAGCGGCCGACCTCGAGGCTGTGGCACATCATGTCGTTCAGCACGCCGCCGCCCTGCAGATCGCCCTGCCAGAACCACGGCATGTGCGGTCCGCCGTGTTCCTCGGCCGCGCGCGCAAGATACGGACGTCCCGCAGCGGCGGCGCCGCGCGCCCAGATGATCTGCTTGCCTCGCTCCAGGCTCGGAGCAAAAAGCTGGTTCTCGAGATAGCCGTGCAGAATCCCCGCTTCTTCGACGAGCTGCACCATGCGCGCCGCTTCGGCGGCGTTTCGCGCCAGCGGTTTCTCAACCGCGATGGCCTTGAGCGTCGCGCCACGCTTTATCGCGCGGACGATCTGCTCCATGTTGTCGACGCGCGCGAAATTCGGTCCGCACAGCCAGATGCAATCGATCGACGGATCGGCCACCATCTCCTCGATCGATCCGAACGCGCGCGCATCGCCGAGGCGCATCGACCTGACGAGCGACGCAGCGTCTTCCGCATTGGCGCGCGTCGGGCTGTAGATGCCGCGAATGTCGGCGTCCCTGACCGCTTCCCATGACCTGATGTGAAAGCGGGTCATGAACCCGCTGCCGATGAACCCGACGCCAAGCCTGCCAGCCATGCGTTGAACTATAGGCTATGAGAAGTCGCTGGGTCATGGCCGTCTGTACCGGCGATGGCAGTCGAGAACATCGCCGGGGCTCTGTCATCGCTGGACTATCGCATTCGATTTGCGATCGCGCACCGTCGGCTTATCGAAGTGACCTATCAGCGATTCCCGCGAAAGGCTGAGCCGCACGATTACGGTGTGCAGAACGGAGTCGACCGGCTGTTGATCTATCAATTGCGCGGCCCGGCTCGACCTGGACACAGCCCAGTCGGCTGGCGATTACTCGACGTCTCGAAGATCGAGTCGCTCAATGTCCTTGACGAAGAGTTTCCCGGCAGCCGACAAAATCAACAGCAGGCTCACCACCAATGGAGCACGGTCTACGCGCGCGTGACGTAAGTGCTCGATCAAATCGAGACGCGCGCGCAAACGGCAAGGTCCTTAAAGCGGCGGCGGCAGTCCGACATCGGCAAAATCATCGCAAACAGTTCATTTAAAAGCGCTTATCCATCCAGGGACTTATAGATCATTAAGTCTTGACTTTTGGGCCCATAAGTTCATAATGAACGCGGGTAAGGGGCTCGAATGAACCTGAGCGATGAACTCGGCGCAAATGGAGGCACCTCCACTCAGTGCCTCACACTCTACATCCCCGACCATGACAAAGACGGCAATCCTCTGATCGATCAAAGGCGGTGGGTGCTTGATGGGGCGAATCTCTTGGCAAGAATTGGTGGCGGCGTAACGATCATGCCTGCGGTGGAAGGCGGCTGGGTGAACAGCGCCGGCGAGATCATTTGGGAGAAGCCAGTCTTGATCTATACGTTTATTAAGCCCTCTGCTTTTCGTGAGCTGCTGTCGGAGTTGAGGAAGTTTCTTCACAGCCTCGGCCGCGAAACGAGACAAGGTGAAGTGGCGTTTGAGTTCGATGGTCGCTTCTATCGAATCACGAAGTTCGACGCCTCCGGTAAGTAGGAGGACGAATGGCGAAAAAGAAGCAGCAGCTTTTTGAAAGAATACTGGACGACAGTCCGACGCTAGAACGGATCGACCCAAGCGAACTCGAACGGGGTCTTGGTGCTAACGGTGAGCCCGCTGAGAATGCAGCAACAGGTAGCCCTTTTTCTGTTCTGGCGTTACGAAGCAGATTGCTTTCAGACTTGGTTTCCACTGGGGGACGACCAGGTCGCAAAGAGGCAGTCCTTCTGAAGAAGATTTCGCTCACTGAGACGGAATGGAAAATCCTCGATCAAATCACTGAGCTGATCAACGGCCGTGGCGTAAACGCAACTTCTGGACAAGTTGCTGGAGTATTGCTTCATCAGTCGATCACGGAAGTCCTTCAACGACTGGAAAAAGTCGCGCCGCCTTCGAGCAGTTCTTCTGGTGCAATTGCGACGGTAAGCGATCAGGAGCTTGAAGAAACAGTCGACGATATTCTCGCGGCAGCCGCCAGTGCCGAGGCTCATCTGGGACAACTCAAACCAGTCGCGTTGGAGTTGCTGCGTCGGATGAGAAAGCGCAAGAAGGCCGAAAAGAATGACAAGTGACTCCCCGACCACGGGCAATTTCGCGAAGCTACTCGAGATCGCACGCGAAAGCCGTGTTCAAGTCGAGTTTGTGTCACGCGAATTCGCTCCAGGAGTCGATTGGGATGGCCTGTACTTGGTATCTCCTCAATTCGGAGCGGGGATCGCTATTAGAGACGACTTGGAGGAGGAATGGCGCGACTGGGTGCTGGCTCACGAACTGGGACATCATCACAGCAAATTGCACGGAACCTTGTTCTCGCCATTCTGTGCCCACATGGTCGATGCAGCTTCCAGGGTTCGGTGGACACAGGCGAAAAGGTTGAGTCCTGAAGAACAGGACGCAAACCAGTGGGCGGTTACGACACTGGTGTCCAAACAACAGTGGTTGGAAGCAGAGGCGGGGACTCCTTGCGATTTGATTCAAATCGCTGCCAAGCTGTTACTGCCACCGCCAGCTGCGATCACATGGGAGCGCTATCAGCGCGGGACTCTAATCGCGGATCAACAAGTGCTGGTGCCGCTCGATCAGTTCCAATGGAAGATGTTGAGGAGGCCGGTCAGCGGCGAGGGCGGCCACCAATCCTACTTTCGCAGACTACGCAGATCACGAGACGGTCAATCGCTTTGGCTGACGTTTCGCGACTTTAGCTATGCGCGTGAACGATTGGTCTGTGTCAGTGGCGGGTGGCAACCCCGCTACAAGATGATTCTTGACGCGACGGAACCACTCATCCTGAAGGCTGGCGGAGTAAACGCACTGTTCCGATGTTCATTCACTCCCCTACGAGGATAGTGACTAATCCGCGTTTAGCGCTTCAGCCGGCCTGATGCCGAGCGCTCGACGCGCCGGCACCCAGCACGCCGCCAGGCCCGCGATCGCCAGGATCGCGATGATCAGTCCCGGCGTCCACGCATCGGTTGCGGGAAGACTGATCAGCAGGGAATCGCGCAGCTGCAGCAACGCGAAGGAGAGCAGCGTGCCGAGCACGCCGCCGATGGCGAGGAACGTCATCGCGGCGCCGGTCACCGACTGCAGCACTCGCCGGCTGGTCGCGCCGAGCGCCATGCGGATGCCGATCTCGCGCGTGCGGCGCGTCACCATGAACGACAGCAACGCGTAGATCGCGACGATCGACAACGCCAGCGCGACGCCGCCGATCGCCGTCAACACCGTCGCCGCGGTCGTCAGGAAAAGACGCTCTTCACGACCGGCGTTCTCGAGCAGCTGGATTTCATCCAGCTGCGCATCGGGATCGATGTTGACAACGGCGGAGCGCAACTGCGGCGTCAACTTGATCGGATCGCCGGGCGCCCGCACCGCGATGAAGAACAACTCATCGCTGGGCGACGGGTAATAAAATCCGCCGGCCATGGTTGCATTCGCGACGCTGAGCCCGAGATCCGGAACGACACCGACGATCTCGCGCCACGGCTCCTCTGCGCCGTCTTCGCGCGGCGCGGCGATGCGGATGCGCCGCCCGATCGGATTGCGGCCGCCGAGGAACTTGCGAACGAACGGCTCGTTGACGATCGCGACCGGCGCCGCGCCGGCGGCGAAGTCGGCGTGCGCGAACATGCGGCCGGAAAGCGTGCGCGCGCCGATGGCATCGAGGAATCCCTCACCGACCGCGTGCGACGGTGCCGGCATGGCGGCCTGCACTGGTTCGCCCTCAATCGCCTCGACTGCTGTCGGTCGCGGTTGCGGATACAGGCGCGGCAATGCATTGGCCGCGCCTGCGGCGACGACGCCCGGCATCGTCCGCGCGGCCTCGACGACCCGTCCGCGCAGTTCTCCACGAATGCGGCCCAGTTGCGCGGTCACAACCGTGTTGTTCGGCATGGCCGGCACGTCCTGCACGTAGGCATCGAAGGCTCGCGCCATCGTGACCGCGCCATTGAGCAATCCGACAGACAATGCGATCTCGATCACGAGCAACACCGCACCGACCCGGCCGAAGCCGCCGGCGGCGAGGCCGCGGCCCGAGTACAGCGTGCCACGCAGATCGTGCCGGGTGACGCGCAACGCCGGCAGCAGCCCGCTGACCGCGCCGACCAGCAGCGTCAGAAAAATCACGAACAAGACGATGGCCGGCGTTGGCGCGAACGTGTGCCAGAAGCCGATCTCATTGAAGAGGTATTCCTTGATGGAGCCGAGAATGCCGAAGGCGCCGGCGAAACCAACGACCGCCGCGATCGATCCGAGCGTCAGCATCTCCATGAAGAGTTGCCCGACCACGCGCGAGCGCGGAGCGCCAAGCGCGGTGCGAACCGCCAGCTCCGGCGCGCGCGACCAGGTGCGCGCGAAGATCAGCGTCGCGACGTTGCTGGCAATCACCAGCAGCACCATCACCAGCATGAAGACCAGTGCAGACACAATCAGATCCGCATTCTCGTTATCCGAGGTGAACGGCCGCACCATTCCGTGGGTCAACGATGCCGCGTCACCGGTGGTCGCGGCAGGCGGTGCGAGCCGCGCGACTTCCGCATCGGCCGTCTCGAACGACACACCAGGCTTCAACACCGCGAACACGCGTTGACCCGGAGTGCCGGCCACTCCGATCATCGTCAACTCGTCGGCGGGAACCCACAGCTCTTCCGAAGTCGGAAACCTGAACGCCTCTGGCATCACGCCGACGATCGTATGGAGCTGATTGCCGATCGTCAGCTCGCGGCCGACCACGGCGCGATCGCCGCTGTAGCGGCGCTGCCAGAGTTTTTCGCTGAGGACCACGACGCGCTCGGCGCCGGGCTCGCTGTCGGAGGGAATCAGCGTTCGCCCAAGCAACGGCACCGCTTCGATCCAGCGCATCGATCGCGCGGTGATCCGCGCACCTCGAATCGCCTCGACTTCGCCATCGGCGTGCGTCACCGTGAACGGCCGCGACACCAGCGCGCCGACGTGCTCGAAGGACGTCGCGTGATCGCGAATCGCGCGGTACTGATCGAGGTTCAGATCGAGCCGGTCGCCGTCGCGATCCACGACGAGCACTCGCGCGAAACGGTCGCCCGCCGCATACGGCAGCGTGCTGTTGACCATTTCCTCGCGGAAGGTGAAGCCGATCGTCGCGATGCAGATGCCGGTGGCCAGAGCAACGATGACCGTGATTGAAAGGATGGGCTGCTTGGCAATCAGTCGCAGCGCAAGACGCACTTCGCCCCAGGAAATGATGCGGTTCATCCCACTCTGTTACGGAATCGTCGGGTGACTCGTTCCGGGGCCGCATCATCAGTTGCGGCCCCGGTTGAGACTTCGTCGAGACTTAGTAAGGACTCGTCGTAGAAGGAGCGGCCGCCCGGACTGAAAAGGGGACTTCCTTTGTGACAGACCCGGCGCCGGCCCGCGACTTCGCGTCCAGTCGAAGGACATAGTCGCCGGCCGGAAGATCGCGAAGCGGAATTTCGCTCTTATGACCGAGGGTGCGCATCGATCCTGACGCCGGAACGTGATGCGCCTCGCTGCTGGTGAAGACCGCCGCGCCGCCGGCCTTCGGCACGATGCTCACCGTCACATCAACATCGTGCGGAGTCGGCGAGGAACGATCGTAGACCTCGGCAAAGATCGAGAGGGTCTCAGCAGGCACAAACGTCCGCGCGGCGACCGGCGGAAGCGGAAATACATCCTTCAATACCGGGTCGGGCTTGACGGTGGCGAGCTTCGACGCGCCCGTCGAGGTGATGACCACTCCGCTCATCGCCAGCGGTGCCTTCGAGTAGTCAGGCACCTCCACATCGAAAGGCAGGCTGCCGATCGCCCCGCCGTTTGATTCGTGAACGCCGATGCGAAGCTGGTATCGAGCGGGCGGCAGTTCGACGCGCGACAGCATGCGGACGCCGCCGCCTGACGTCATGACCCGGTGTGTCTCCGGCTTCAGCTTCAGGTTCAACGTCTGCCGATCCGAGCCGCGAATCTTGCCGTCGTAATCGGCGGCAATGATCGACAGTTCGAGATCTTCGAGGAAGCGGTCGTCCCGCTGTTGATACTTCAGCGCGGCGCCGTCGATTTCCACCGCGAGCGCGACCGATGCGGTCTTGCCCGCGCCCTTGAAAGGCGCCGCCCAGACGCGGAACGGAACGTCGCCGACCGGCACGGGATTCGTCAACGCCGCGGCGAGTGCAGGTGACGTGCCCGGCTTGACGTCGGTCGATCGCTTCGCGGTCTTGAGGTCGGCAGGGACGTAGCCACGCCGCGCGCGCACTTTGAGTCCGGGCCGCTTCACCTTGACGTCGATCGCGCGGAACCTGCCGGGCGCGCGCGACGGGTCGCTGGTGTAGCCGAGCACGTAATAGCGGCTGGTGTCGCGTTCGATGCGCGCCAGGCCGCCGGCGATGTCGTTGCTGCGCA
>Ga0075418_10010245_pt1 | contig 10497 bp, 10 predicted proteins | sample SoiMetdeltSBSDD2_FD_81776 | JGI IMG/M metagenome (GOLD analysis project Ga0075418, IMG submission 81776) | Bulk soil microbial communities from a Populus tree surrounding site in Tennessee, USA - Soil MetaG P. deltoides SBSDD2 | ecosystem: Environmental > Terrestrial > Soil > Tree plantation...
AAGGGGGGAATTTCATTTGTCTCCGTAAATCGAGCCGGGCTTGGAGGGTGCTGGGGCAGATCCGCGGACGCTGTTCAGCATTTCCGTGGCGGCGCTTTTCATCATTCCAAGGTCGGTTGAGGCCTGAAAGAAAAGAAATCCCTGCGCGATGAGTTTCTTGATCTCTGCCGGATTGCCGCTCGGGTAACCGATTGGAACGTTGTATTTCTTTCCTGCAGCCAGCACCTTGGCGAGTGCCTCCTGAACGAGCGGATGGTCGCGCTGGCCGCCAACTCCAAGCGAGTAAGACAAGTCACTCGCGCCGATAAACAAAACATCGATACCCGGAACTGAGGCGATGGCGTCAATGTTCTCGACGGCTTGCTTCTGTTCGATGATGGGAATGACCATCACGTTTTCGTTGGCAAATTCGGGATAAGGCTGACCTACAAAATCCCAGCGGGGTGCTGCCAGACTTGGACCAAAACCTCGGATGCCCAACGGTGGATATTTGCAGGACTTCACGGCCTGCTCGGCCAACTCGCGGGTACTGCTAAACGGGAACACGACGCCCAGGCTGCCGGCATCGAGCACTCGCTTGGCCATGAACGGTTCGTTCACGGGTACCCGCGTAAAGGGCATGGCCTTCATGCCGCGCGTGGCCAGGATCATGGAGCGCACCGTTTCCAGAGTCAGCGGGCTGTGCTCCATTTCAATCCAAAGAAAATCAAACCCGCTGGACGCGAGCGTGGCGGCAACATCCGGGCTCGCCGTCGTAATCGTGGCGCCGATGACCGGCTTGCCTTCCTTCAGAGCTTTCTTAACAGGGTTCACAAAAGGCGTTTGGGCGAGCAAGGAACCTCCAATAGCAGACAGGATAAAGACGCAAGCACTGAGTATTCTCGACATGAGTGGACCTCATCCTCCCTCCGGGGAGCTGAACATCCCTACCTTATGTACCGGGCTACGCTAGCAGCTTATGAGCGATCTCTCCGGCCACATCGGTCAGCCTGAAATCACGGCCCTGGAACCGGAAGGTCAACTTGGTGTGGTCGATGCCAAGCAGGTGCAGGATGGTGGCCTGCAGATCATGGACGTGGATCCGGTCTTTGGTGATGTGAAATCCGAGTTCGTCAGTCTCGCCGACGGTCTGGCCACCCCTGATGCCGCCGCCAGCCAGCCAGATCGTGTAAGCGTTTGGATGGTGGTCGCGTCCTTGAAAATTGTTGGGGTCGTTTGGGTGCGGCGCCTGGCCCATAGGTGTGCGGCCAAACTCGCCGCCCCAGACCACCAGCGTGTCTTCCAGCATGCCACGCTGCTTTAGATCCGTGATCAATGCGCCACAGGCTTGATCCACGTCGAGGCAGGCCTGCTCAAGATTGGAAGTAATGAGCCCCTGGTTGGGGTCGGTGCCGTGATGGTCCCAGCCTTTATGGTAAAGGCTCACAAAGCGGACACCATTCTCAAGCAATCGACGGGCGAGCAATGCGTTATTGGCGAAGCACATCTGGCCGGGAACGGCTCCGTACATTTCGAGAATTGATTTGGGTTCACGGCTGATGTTGGTGATCTCAGGCGCTTCGATCTGCATCTGGTAGGCCGTCTCGTACGCAGCAACGCGGGTCGCAATCTCAGGGTCCCCGGTAATGCTGTGGCGATGCCCGTTGAGTTTGTTGATTGCGGAGATGCAGTCACGCTGCATTGCGAGGTCAACGCCGTGTGGATCGGACAGGTTGAGCACAGGATCGCCGCTGTTTCGCAGCACCACGCCTTGATGAGTAGTGGGTAGAAATCCACTAGACCAGCAGGAAGCTCCGGCTTGGATTCCAGGATTCCAGCCACGGCTGGTCGAATGCAGAACCACGAACCCAGGCAAGCCCTTCGCTTCACTGCCAAGTCCGTAAGTCACCCAACTTCCCATGCTGGGCCGCCCCGGGCGGCCGGAACCCGTAAAGAGAAAGAGTTCCGCAGGAGCGTGGTTGAACAGATCGGTTGTCATCGACCGGACTAGGCAAATATCATCAGCCACCGCAGAGGTGTGCGGCAGTAACTCCGAGATCTGCATGCCGCATTGGCCATGCTTTTTGAACTTCCTCTCGGTGCCTCGCAGCGGCGATTCCGGTTTGATAAATGCGTAGCGCTGGTCTCCAACGATCGATTTCGGAATCGGCTTCCCGTGAAGCTCATTCAGCTTGGGTTTGAAGTCGAAAAGATCCAGTTGGCTGGGACCACCCGACATGCCCAAGAACAACACTCGCTTTGCTTTGGCAGGAAACTGGGGATTCCGCGGCGCCATCGGGTTGACAGCTTCCGCAAACAGCTTCTCGTTGAAGAACGAGGTTAGGGCGATCGCACCGATGCTGCTCCAGCAATCTTCGAGAAAGTAGCGGCGAGTGATGCTTTTCAAGGACTGAGAGTTTAGCCAGGGCTTCATAAACAAATCACTCCGAAAACTTCGGGGAATAGTCTCACGAATAAATGACTAATGACTAAGCTCTAATGACGAATCAATGACGAAGCCCTAAGCACCAAATAGACATTCGTCATTTGGATTTCTTTAGTCATTCGAGCTTAGTCATTAGTCATTCATTCACGTCATGTCTGGGTTCCCGCTTGCGCGGGAATGACGATCGCGATAACAACTGGACTCACTCTCTCGTGATCGTTTCATCCAAATTCAGCAAGACTCGGGCGATGGAGAACCACGGAGCATACTGAACCGCCGCCAAGTCGGCCGGAGCATCCTTGGGCACGAGGGCCTTGGCCGCATCGGGTTTCTGCCGAAACCGTGCCTGCTCCTGGCTCAAGATTTTCGAAAGTGTTTCGTCTTCGAAGGCGTCCGGTTCGCGGGACAAGCAAAGTCTGAAACCATGGCGTAACCGCGCTCGATCGTCGGGCTGCGCTTCGCGAATGACCCGCAGCGCTAGAGCCTGGGCAGCTTCTACGAATACCTCATCGTTCAGAGTGGTCAAGGCCTGCAACGGTGTGTTGGATCGAATGCGCTGCACAGCTGCTTCATCGGCTGTTGGTGCATCGAAGACCGTCATCCCAGGATACGGCGAAGTCCGTTTCCAGAAGGTGTACATTCCTCGGCGATAGCGATCCGGCCCCGTGGCAGTCACCCAGATGAGATTGCCTCGGCTGAGATCCGTGACGCCTGCAGGCTGGGGCGGTAGCACACTGGGGCCACCGATGCGATGTTGAATGAGTCCAGACGCGCTGAGCGCAATGTCTCGAACAACCTCGGCTTCTACTCGCAGGCGCGGACTGCGGGTCAGCAGAATGTTCTCGGGATCGCGTTCCCGCTCTGCGGCGGTCACTTTCGAAGACTGGCGATAGGTGGCGGAAGTAACGATCAGCCGATGCAGGGCCTTTTGGCTCCAGCGCTGCCGTATGAACTCCGAGGCCAGCCAGTCGAGCAACTCGGGGTGTGAGGGCTTCTCGCCTTGCGTACCGAAATCCTCCACAGTTTTCACGAGGCCTCTGCCAAAATAACGTTGCCAAACCCGATTCACGCTCACCCTTGTGGTGAGGGGGTTTTTGTCACAGACGAGCCAGCGCGCCAGATCCAAGCGGCTCGGGTTGGAACCGTCGCGTTTTTCCAAAGGCGGCAACACGGCAGGAACGTCGGGCCAAACCTTGACGCCTGGCTTGAGGAAATCGCCGCGTACCAGCACATGTGTTGGGCGTGGAGTGTCCCTTTCCTGAAGAACCATGGCCGTGAATTGATTGGGATTCCGCGCGCTGGGCGTTTCCATAAACTGATCCAGCGCACGCAACCGCGCTTGGTACTCTGTATCGCTTTCTTTGTAGAACTTCTCCAAGTCCTCCACCTGAGCCAGTTCGCGTGCGGCGGGTGGCACCTTCAAGATCGCTTGGACGTTGCTGGGCAGGTTCTGCCGTTCTGCTGCTGACAATTTGCTTTCCCAGACCGGGAGCAATGAGACAATTTCCTGGCTGCGCTGAGCAATTTCGCTCTGCAGCCGCAGGCGTTCCACGGAAAAGTCTGCGGAAATCTTCCGATAATCGTCTACCTGCCCGGGTCGAACAATCTGCAGGCTGGGCTCGTCCTGGTTGTTGAAAAAAGCAAAGAGCTGGTAAAACTCACGTTGCGAGATGGGGTCGTACTTGTGGTCGTGGCATTGCGCACAGCCCGTCGTCAAACCGAGAAAGGCAGCACCCGTCGTCTTAACCCGGTCGAAGACCGCCTCGATGCGGTACTGTTCCTGATCCACGCCACCTTCTTCATTGATCATCGTGTTGCGGTGGAAGCCGGTTGCAACCTTCTGATCCAGGGTGGCGTTCGGCAGCAAATCACCGGCGAGTTGCTCGATCACAAACTGATCGAACGGCATGTCCTGGTTCAGCGCCCGGATCACCCAGTCGCGGTAACGCCACATCACCCGGGCGCGGTCAAAGCCGAATCCGTTTGTGTCTGCGTAGCGCGCCATGTCCAGCCAGTGTCGTGCCCAGCGCTCGCCATAGTGCGGCGAAGCCAGCACACGGTCCACGAGTCGCTCATAGGCACCAGGCCGCGTGTCTGACAGAAACTCGTCCACTTCCTTCGTAGTCGGAGGGAGCCCAAGCAGATCGAGGCTTAGACGCCGGATCAGCGTGACCTTGTCTGCTTCAGGCGATGGCTTCAACCCTTCCTTCTCCAACCGGGCGAGAATGAACTTGTCGATGGAATTGCGGGCCCAAGTCTTGTCCTTCAGCTCAGGCTCGGCAGGCTGTTTGATCGGTTGAAAAGACCAATGCGTTGAGGGCGTCTGTTGCGACACCCGCGTGGCTGGGTCTTCCGGCCAGGGGAGTCCTGCCTCCACCCAACGCTGGAAGACGGCAAGTTCTTCGGGCTTCAACTTACCCATCGGCGGCATCTTCAAGTCACCCGTGAAGGCAAGCGCCTGGAAGAGACGGCTGTGATCTGGCTTTCCAGGTTCCGCCGCCGGGCCACGGTTGCCGCCCGTCAGAATTTCCTCACGAGTTTCCAGCGACAAGCCGCTGGTTTTCTTTTCACGGCTGTGACACGTCAAGCACTGGCTGTGCAAGAGCGGCCGGACCTTCTCTTCGAAGAAGGCGATGTCTTCACGGCTGAAGCGAGGCAACGCAGGCTGCTGAGCCAGAGCCGACCAGGACCAAACGCTGAACAGCACAGAAACCAGAGTTAATGTGAGGGGCAAACGCTGCATAGGAATCATCAAGTGCGTCCCGTCCGTCCGAGCATACGATCCAAAGCGTCGGATGCCTGGTATACGAGGGCTTCGGGATAATGGTTGAACGGATGAAAATACTCGAAGGTCAGATAACCCCGGTAACCGATTTGATCCAAAGATTCCATTACCGCGGGCCAGTTGGTGGTGCCGTCAAGTAAGGGACGAAAGCTTTCGAGACTGAAATCGGTGCCCTTCTTTGAGTACTCTTTGAAATGAATGTTTTTGATGCGCTTTCCCAACAGAGGAATCCAATGTTCTGGAAACTGAAACGGCATGATGTTTCCGGTATCGAAGTGGACTTGCACATGGGGACTCTTGAAGCTATCCACGAACTCAATCATATCCGGCGGGCTCATGAGATAGGCGTTGAAGAAAATGTTCTCGATATTGAGAAACACCTTCAACTTCTCAGCCTCTGGCAACAGCTTTCGGATAGCCGCACGAGCCCGTTCGTCGCAAACTCTGTAGGGAACCTCCTCCGAGTCCTTGAGCCAGGGAATATACACCGCGCCGGGAACCACCAGGAGATTCTCGGTCCCGAGATGGTGCGCGGAGCGGATCATTCTTGCAGCAATGTCCAAAGACCTGGCGCGTATACTTTCGCTGTTTGCTGTGAGTGGGAAGGGCCAGAAGAGAAACGAGCAAACACCGCTAATGGCAATGCCCGCCTTGTCGGCCATCGCGCGAATGTCGGCGAGTTCTTTTTCACCGGCAGCCGGAGACAAATCGCCTTCGAGGTTGTAGTTCACTTCAACCGCATCGAACCCCGCGCGCCTGGCTAGCCCGAAGCATTCCTGAAGCGTCATTTTTGCGGGATAAGGAAACGCCCAAAGATTGATGGACTTCCTCATCGCGTACTGCCGGGAGGAACGCTGCAGCGAGCTCGTGGCGGAAGGCAACACAGCCGCCTGACCGGACGCGGCACGGCCTCCGAGCGTGCTGCCAAGCAAAGCACCATACTTCAACCATTGGCGACGGTCGAACAGCGAATCATCGGACCAAACAGGCTGCATCCTAGCCGCGTGCCTCCGTCAAGCACTGACGCCTCGGGTTGTGGGAATTCCGGTTATGTAGCTTTCCAGCTGCTCAATTGTGAATTCGTGTTCGGAGATAACCGCTTTTACGACGTCTCCAATCGAGATCACTCCCGCCAGTTGGTTGTTATCCATAACGGGAAGATGACGGATGTGCTTCCGGGTCATCAATCCCATGCACTCGTTCACAGATTGCGAAGGGCTGACGCAATCGACCTTTTCAGTCATGATCTCCCGAACATGCGTATCTTTTGACGACTTGCCGCGCAAGGCAACTTTCCTGGCGTAGTCACGCTCGGAGAAGATGCCAACCAGTTCGCCCTGTTCAAGCACCAGCAAAGCTCCAACATTGTTGTCGGCCATGATCTTCAGGGCCGAGTAAACGGTTGTATCCGGTGAGACTGAACAAACATGGTTTCCCTTGACTTGTAGAAGCTGGCGTACGGTTTTCATCGTAGGCCTCCCATTCAAGAAATGTCCACAACACCTCGCCTGCGGTAACGTTGACTGTGTCTACTTGAGCTTCCCCTCGCCCGAACCACTGAAAGCGATTCAAATTCTTGCGAGGAGATGAACGCGATCCTGGATCATCGATGTGAGAGAATCTTAAGGCTTTGGTCAGGAAAAGACAATGTGGTTTTCCAACGATGAACCCTCGGCACACAGACGGCTGGCATATCCATTCATTTCCAGGCTGCTGCCCATCATTCAGAAAAATTAGGCCGGGAAGGATTTGTTTAGGGAACCTTTTGACGCGTTGAGGTGTCAAACCTTTAAGCAGGCTCAGGAAACCGGTACAAGTGAGGAAGCACCTGCAACATAGGATGTTCCGTTCCTCCGCAAAGGTGCGGTACAATCAATGGTGTTACATCTCTCCTGAGGAGCAACAGTCTTGAGCAATTTCGAGATTGGGTTTGAGTTTGTCGAAAATGAAGTCGCCTTCGTGGACAGGCTGCAGGTTGGCTCTGACGAGGCTTTTGAGACGCTCATCAGCTTGTACCAAGCCCCAATCTATAACGTTGCTTATCGGATTCTTGGAGATGCTTCGGAGGCCTCTGATGCGGTGCAAGAGACCTTTATGAAGATCTTTAAGGGAATCAAAACATTTCGCGGTGAGTCTGGCCTGAAGACCTGGATTTATCGGATTGCAATCTCTGAAAGCCTGAACCGCCAACGCTGGTGGAAACGGTGGCGACACCATGCTCCGATATCGGTTGATGATACCTCTCCGAACGGTGCCCGGTTGGTTGAAGTCAGAGACTCCAGACCCACTCCAGAATCCGCCTGTGCGCAAATGGAAATGGAGCGCGAGGTTCAAAGGGCGCTAAACGGACTGAGCTTTGAGCACCGAGTCGCGGTGGTTCTGCGCGACATTGAAGGGCTTTCGTACGAGGAGATCGCGGAAACGCTGGGTCTTTCGTTGGGAACGGTTAAATCTCGACTCTGGAGGGCCCGTTCCGAAATGAAAACCAAGCTGGAATCAGTATTAAAATCCCGAAGCCGATCGCCGCAGCGGGACGCTTTTCACCCAAGACGTGGTTGATCGAAAGAGATTCATCCTCAAGGGGTGGGCTATGGAATGCAAGCGAGTGCTGAAGCTATTGAACGAGTACGTTGATGATTCCCTGTCTTGGCGCGAAGCGGAAGGCCTGGAGAAGCACTTAGGTTCCTGCTCTGAATGTGCCCGAGAGTTGCAGGATCTTAGATCGCTCCAGCAGTTGGTACGTTCACTCGGTCGAAAAGAGGCGCCTGAGGGCCTTGAGTTGCAAATGAAGATTCAGGCCTCGAAACAGACAGACGCTTGGATACCGGTTGGCACCCTGGACCGTTTGAAGGACTCTCTTCAGCCCTTCGCGATTCCGGCAGTAAGCGGCGTTGTATTGACTTGTTTGTTCTTTATACCATTGCTCGGCATTTTCTTCACAGGTGCGAATCTGAATGCCAGCGGAACCGACATTCCCTCCGGCCTGTTCACTGAGCCCCGCCCCCAATTGCTGTATTGTTCGCAGCTCGTGCAGTGGGAAAACTTCCAGAAGGTGAAGGAGCCGATCACGCTGGAAGCAGAAGTAGGTCAGGACGGGACAGTCCGCCACTACACGGTGCTGAAGGGACCCAACGATCCGGCTACGATCAGGAGTTTGGATCAGTTCCTCTATTTTGAGGTTAGGATCGATCCCGCTACTCTCTTCGGGCGACCCACCCCGGGAAAAGTCCGCTTTTCACTGAGTTTCTACCCAACGATCAACGAGAAAATTGACGTCCTCGGGTAGGAATCTCCTAAGTCAGTCAAACCTATCAATCCTATTGACTTTGAGGGAGCGGCTCCCTATAATCCCGGCTTCTATTTGCGTTGGAGGATGGCCCATGTATGCAGTGATTAAGGCTGGAGGCAAGCAGTATAAGGTGTCTCCAGGCGATATTGTTCGTGTAGAGAAGCTGGAACTGGAAGCTGGAACTGCCGTCGAATTTGGTGAGGTTTTGGCCCTGAATGACGACCAGAACCTGGTTGTGGGTTCTCCGCTGGTTGCCAACGCTCGCGTGTCAGGCACGGTCGTTGAGACTGGCAAGGCGAAGAAAGTTCTCATCTTCAAGTACAAGCGGAAAAAGCAATACAAGGTCTTTCGAGGCCACCGACAGCGCTTTACAGCCGTGAAGATCGATGCGATCCAAGGCAGCTAGTTTCATTACGTCTGGGAGAAGAAAATGGCGCATAAAAAAGGTGTGGGTAGTTCGAGGAACGGTCGCGATTCGAATGCCCAGCGGCTGGGAGTGAAACGATTTGGTGGGGAAGTTGTTTCGGGCGGCTCCATTCTGGTTCGGCAACGCGGGACGCGGTTTAAGCCAGGTCAGAATGTGGGCCTTGGGAAAGACGATACCCTCTTTGCTAAAGTTACCGGCCAGGTCCGATTCGAAGACAAAGGCCGGCAGGGACGGTTCATCAGCATTTATCCGGTGGCCAGCTAGATGTCAGATTCGAAGTAACGTGCAGCACCGCAATCCCCTGCTCTATTGGATCGAGATTCCAATAGACAGGGGATTTGTTTTTGGAGGGGCGCGGGATAACATGTTTCTGGATCAAGCACGAATAGAATTGAAAGCAGGCGACGGCGGGTGCGGCTGCATGGCCTTTCGGCGGGAAAAGTTCGTCCCTCGAGGAGGGCCCAGCGGAGGCGACGGTGGGCGGGGTGGCCATGTGTACCTGGAGTCCACCTTGCGTCACAACACGCTCATTCAGTTTCGGTACAACCGGATCTTCCACGCCAAGCGGGGCGAGCATGGCTTGGGAAGCAAGTGCCATGGCAAGGACGCTGATGATCTGTTGATCCAGGTTCCGGTGGGGACGGTAGTTTACGACGATGAGACTGGCGAACTTGTGCACGATTTTGCGACGCCCAACGAGCGAATCCTAATGTGCCAGGGCGGCCGGGGCGGGCGAGGCAACGCGCAATTTGCAACCTCGGTGAATCGGGCGCCGCGGCGCTTTGAGTACGGCTTCGCAGGCGAAGAGCGCAATTTGCGGCTTGAACTCAAGCTCTTGGCGGACGTCGGCTTGGTGGGGTTTCCCAATGTTGGCAAGTCCACCTTGATTTCGCGCATTTCGTCAGCTCGGCCGAAGATCGGAGACTATCCATTCACCACCCTGGAACCCAACCTCGGGGTCGTGGAACTGGAGGATTTCAAGAGCTACGTGGTGGCTGACATGCCTGGTCTTATTGAGGGCGCACACCTTGGGCACGGGCTCGGGTTGCAGTTCCTGCGACACATCGAACGAACCAAGGTGCTGGTTCATCTGGTGGATTTGTCGGACTTGCAAGGCCGCGATCCAGTGGAGGATTTTGAAACCGTCAATCGCGAGCTGAATGAGTTCAATCCAGCCATTCTAGCCAAACCCACGCTGCTAGTCGGATCCAAGCTGGACGCCATGGATGACGAGACGCGGCTGAAAAAGCTCCAGTTAGTGGCTTCCAAACACGGCTTGGAATTTCAATCGATTTCCGCGGCTACCGGAGCTGGGATTCAGGATCTGAAATACAAGATTGCCGGCATGTTGGTGGTAGCAACGGGTATGCACAGCACTGAGGTATCGGCTGCGAGTCGACCAGTGCTTGGGGATCAAGGATAGCGACGCATTCGGGGAATTCGGTGGCGACCCTCCCGATTCACCCGGGGTCGTCATTTATAAATCGGGAGCATTCCTTGCGCTTAGGTCTGCTGGGTGGGACGTTTGATCCGATTCATCTCGGGCATCTCGAACTCGCCAAGACGGCTCT
>Ga0075418_10010246_pt1 | contig 10496 bp, 5 predicted proteins | sample SoiMetdeltSBSDD2_FD_81776 | JGI IMG/M metagenome (GOLD analysis project Ga0075418, IMG submission 81776) | Bulk soil microbial communities from a Populus tree surrounding site in Tennessee, USA - Soil MetaG P. deltoides SBSDD2 | ecosystem: Environmental > Terrestrial > Soil > Tree plantation...
ACGACTGTTGTTTGCTCGTCGCTTGATCGAGGGAAAGGGCTATGACCCGCGGCTTCAATCGAATCAACGCCGGATCAAAGATTACCTCGCAGAGAATCTCAACCGAATGCTAAAAGAGCAGGCTGCTTACGCCAGACTGCTCGAGTCCGCGAGATTGCTGGGTGACCCTTCGGCGGAGTTCGCGGAAAGATCCAAGCTCTACAGCGCGCGCGGTCTATCTTCCGATACGTCGATCCTGCCCAACTACGCAATCGAGAGGGCGCTCGTTTCGCTCAAGGCGCAGGGTTTCATCGCTCCGGGCGGCGTTCATCGCGTCGCGATCATCGGACCCGGTCTGGACTTTACGGATAAGGAAGACGGGTATGATTTTTACCCGCAACAAACGGTCCAACCGTTTGCGATTATTGATACATTGCTTCGAACCGGGCTTGCGATCCAGAGCGACTTGAAAGTGACGACTCTCGATCTGAGCCCGCGGGTGAATGAACACCTTCGGCTATCCCGCCAGCGCGCGCGCCGCAACGGCGCTTATACGATTCAACTGCCGCGTGATGCCCGGGTCCAGTGGAAGCCGGAAGCACTCGACTACTGGGCACGTTTCGGCGATCGCATAGGACAGGCAGCAGCGCCTGCAGCGGTGCCTCGAGGAATCGGAGATCTGAAGATTCGTGCCGTGCGCGTTCGTCCGTCGATAGTGTCCCTTATTACACCCGAGGACGTAAACATTGTGCTGCAGCATCTGAAGCTGCCGAACGCGGAGGCTTTCGACCTGGTGATAGCCACCAACATCTTTGTTTACTACGACGTCTTCGAACAAAGCCTCGCTCTGGCTAACGTAAAGAAGATGCTTCGACCGGGCGGCTTGCTGCTTTCGAATAACGCGCTGCTCGAGCTGCCTGACTCAGGCATGCGCTCAGTCGGGTACGAGACTGTTGTTTATTCAGACAGACCCGACCACGGTGATCATATAGTCTGGTACCAGCGCGCGATGCCCAGGTAAACGTTGAGATCGGCCTGTTGAACTAAAGAGGCTTGTGGTAGCATCGTAATTCCTACGCTGGACACGAACCCCCAAAGAACAAGGAGGTGGAACATGCTCTCCTCAATCCGCAAACAAGGAACCATGGGATCCTTGGTCGTATGCGCGATCTGCTTGATCGCGATCAGCGCTTCACCAGTTCGCGCACAAGTTGGAGGAGTCGATACGGATCCGGGTGATCCCGGAACCGGCGGCAAAAACACAATTCAGGGAAGAATCTTTGTTCGCGGGGGCTCGCGGCTCGATCGCCGAGCGAAAGTAAAACTGCGGGGTCTCAGCGGCGGCGACCAATTCGTGATGTCCGACGACAGCGGTGCTTTCTCATTCCGAAGACTGATCGGCGGAAGTTATACAGTTACCGTCGATGCCGGACCGGGATTCGAGACTACATCGGAAGTGGTCGACATCATTGATCCAATGCGGCGCAGGGGCGACCCGGGCGTGTCCATCTCAGTAACCATCTATATCGAGCCGAAACGAGCAGGCACCCCGGGAACAATCGGAACCGTTGACGCAACCGCCGGCGGCGTACCGGATTCAGCTCGCGACTTGTACAAACAAGCCGTTGACGCAGCTCAAACCGGCGACAGAAAAAGAGCGATTGAACTGTTGAAGGAAGCGGTAGCGATTCACCCGGCTTTTATGACCGCCCTCAACGAGCTTGGGGTTCAGTACATGGCGCTGAAGCAGTTCAAGGAGGCAGCCGAATCCCTTCGGGCTGCGATCAAAATCGGCCCTGAAGCTTTTCATCCGCGGCTCAACTACGGGATCGTGTTGCTTCAGCTTAAGGATTACAAAGCGGCGGCAGCCGAACTACAGATTGCGGTTCAAAAAGACAGCTCATCGGCAATGGCCAATTTCCAATTCGGGCGCGCGCTGGTTAATCTGGGCAACTATGATCCCGCCGAGCGGCTCCTAAAGCAAGCAATCAGCCTGGGCGGCACCGAGATAGTCGAAGCTCATCGGTATCTCGCGGCGGTCTACATTGAAAAGCAGAACGCGCAATTAGCGGCCGCTGAGTTGGAGACTTACCTGAAGCTCGCTCCGGATGCTAAAGACGCCGACAGAATCAAGACGGTCATCAAAGGGTTACGCAATCAGGCTACAAACAAATCCGGTTGAGACTAACAATACGCCTTCCATCCCAATGCGACTTACGGCGGTCGCAACTCTCGACTGACGATTGCGACCGCCCCACCTAACCCCAATCACTTCAATATTTTGAATTCCAACGGAATGGATGTTTTCCGAAAACATGAAATCTATCGACCGCGTTTCAAAACTCTCCCGCCCACCAGCTTCTTTCTAAATCAAACATCTCGAAAGGTTATGATCGCCGGAACAAATCGATAAGCAGTTGGACTGATAGTTGCGTTTATGAACGTCGACTAATCGGTACATACCCAGAGCCATCGATTAGGTGAGTCCCGCGTACCCGTGCGGCTATAGAGGCGAACAGTTTGAGATAACAGTTGTTTTTCTGAATGTGTCTTACAATTCGCGCTCTCTCAGTCACTTGGCCTAAAGAAAACTATCCGCAGTAACTAATGGCCGGTCGATCGTTTGTCCGTCTTCGCTCGTGTGCCTGTCACTTAAACGGAACGACTACCCGCCAGTAGCGCCAAGCTTGGAGCGCCTCGAAGTAACTTTTTAGTGTAAGCAGAACAACAAGGAGGTTCGAGTAATGAAGAGATTGTGGTCCGTAGTAACTACTTTCCTGATGCTGTCTTATTTGGGCGCGCCTTTGTTCGCCCAAAGCGCCGGCAAAGGGGCTTTGACAGGCACCGTAACCGACTCAACTGGAAGTGTGGTAATCGCCGCCAAGGTTTCCGCAAAAAACCTGCAGACGAACGTGTCTTACGACACGCAAACCACCGATGCTGGATTATATGTTCTCCCCGATCTTCCAGTAGGAACCTATTTGGTCTCGATAGAGGCCGCGAGTTTCAAATCCGCGAAGATTGAAAATTTGGTTGTGACTGTAGGGCAAACCGTCACTCAAAACGTAACGCTCGAAGCTGGGGCGCCGACTGAGAGTATTACAGTCACAGCTTCCGGTGAACAGCTGGTCCAATCTTCGGGCGCTAGCTTGTCTACGCTTCTGAATCGCAAGGTCTGGGAAAGCTATCCGCTTGAAAACCGTGACTCAAACGAGTTCATAAACCTGCTTCCGGGTGCGGTGTCTGATGATATCGCCGGCACAACCCGCGGCGCGGCTGTCAACGGAGCGCGACCCGGAATGGGCAATTTCATGGTGGACGGCTACGACAACAACGACCAGGGTCAAGGTGGTCGAGGATCCACGATTGCAGGCGGCATCACTAGTATTTCGCCTGAAGCGATTCAAGAGTATCGCATCGTTACTAACACGTATGCCGCGCAGTACGGGAAGGCCGGCGGTTTTGTCGCCGACACAGTACTAAAGTCCGGCGGCAACAAGTATCACGGCTCTCTTTTCGAGTACAACCGCGTACAGGCGCTGGCGGCAAACGATTTCTTCTCCAACAGAGACGGAATCAAAGATTCGCTGGTTCGAAATCAATTTGGCGGTTCGTTTGGCGGGCCGATACGAAAAGACAAAACTTTCTTCTTCGCGACGACTGAGTGGCACAAGCTGAGGCAGGGTGCTCCACTCACGACAACGAGCTTTACCGAGCAGTTCTTCAATTTCGTAAACAGCGGAGACTTTGCCAGATTCATGGAAGGGGACGGGCTTTGTGGCGGCACCTGTCCCGGGGCATTCTCAAATTCCCGCACGGTTGGTCCCTTGTTTAAGCAAGTGGCTGCTGCAACCTATCCGGGCGGCATTCCTTTCGCAACCAGTCAGTTCAGCAATGTGGGCGCGGGGTTGTTCACCGAGGGAATAGTCTATCCCGTGCCTATTTACGGGCAAGTATCAGTTACCGCGCAGACCATCTTTGATCAGTATCGAGTCAGCACCAAGGTCGATCACACGTTCTCGGATACTGACCGTATAAACGGAACATTCCTGATCGAGAACCCGGATACCACGAACACCTTCATCGGTGGCGATGGCGCAGGTGGATTTGGACCGCCGATTGTCACTGACGCCCGCCGGATAAACATTGGCATTACGTGGGGACACAATTTCAGCCCCACTATGCTCAACGAGGGGAAGATCAGCTATTTGCGCAACCGCGCAGACTTCCCTCAGTTGGAAGGCTTGGACAAGATCCCCTCGGTAGTGACCGGGATTGATCCTTTGGGAATCTCGTTCGGTCAATCCAGTGCTCTGCCACAGTTCTTTACAGATAGGCAATTCCAGGTTCAAGATCACCTATCAGTCATAAGAGGCGCCCACAGCTTTAGGGCTGGTGGCGAGTACCGCCGAACCTTTAACGCCTCTGCCTTCGAGGCCACCAAGAACGGCTTGTTCCTTCCGCACGGAGTAGAAGAGTTGCTGACCGACGGCTTCTTCGGAGATGAAGCTGATGCCGTGTTCGGAACAGAATTCGGTGGCTTTACGTTCGCGCAAGCGTCGGTTAATCCGATCACCAGCGACTTGCCGGAGTTCTATCGAGGTTACAGGGCGAATGAGATGGCCTTTTACTTTCAGGATGACTGGAAGTTCAGGCATAACATTACTCTCAATCTGGGCGTCCGCTGGGAGTACTTCGGGCCGCCACACAATTTCCGGAAAGGAATCGACTCCAATTTCTATTTCGGCGTTGGAGTAACTCCCGTACCCAATCCATCAAGCAATGTCTTCTTCCCTTCGGACAGCCCACTGATTGCACGGCTGGTTACCGGTGACTTCCAGCAGCGCGATCACAGCATTTGGGAAAAGGACAACAACAATTTTGCGCCTCGCATCGGTGTTGCCTGGGATGTTTTCGACGATCAGAAACTCGTCGTTCGCGCCGGCGGCGGAATGTTCTATGATCGCATCTGGAACAACTTGTTCGAGAACATTCGATTCAACGCACCGTTCTTTAACTTCAGCACGATCGGGGCGTTCGGCAACGGTGTTCCGGCAGGACCGATATCGACACCTGGACTCTTCACGGTGCCGTTTACGAGTACAAGCTTGTTCGCTGACCCCGCTAATCTTCCGGCCCCTTCCCCTCGCCATATGGACCAGAATCTGGTGACGCCGTTCAATTACCAGGCGTTCGTGGGTGTGCAACGGGAGATTGCCCAGTCAACGGTCGTCGAAGTCAACTACATAACGACGCTGGGGCGTCAGTTGACCGGCGTTGTCAACATTAACACTTTCAACGGGCGTTCAGGTGGCACGTTAGCGACTACGGGCAGGTCACACGGAAGTACGCGACGTCCAAATCCCGCAATCGCCAGCGACAACTTCCGCACCAACGGGTTCACCTCAAGCTACCACGGCGGGCAGGTGATTTTGCGTCACCGCGCGCGGTTCGGCTTGCAGTTGAACGGCAGCTACACTTTTTCCAAAGCGATCGACACAATTAGCGACGCATTCAACGCTCGCCTGGGCTTGAATCCTACAAACAATTTCAACATCAACCACGATCGAGGGCGAGCCGACTTCGATGTCACCCACAAGTTTGTAACCGATTTCAATTACGAGATCCCCTTCTTTAGAGCGAATCGGTGGCTGGGTGGATGGGAAGCGACTGGAATCGTTACGGTCCAGTCAGGTGCGCCTTTCAGCGTGTTCCATGGCAGTTCTAATGAAGACGCAAATGCCGACGGAATCTTCACCGATCGCGCCGTCTTCATTGGTAGCGGGCCGATCAAAGACGTGATTGACCACAGCGCGAGCCCGGCTGACGGCTTCTTCGACCATACACAGTTCGTTGGCATGGTTACGCGCGCAAAGGACATTGGTCCTGCGGCAGCCTGCGGTGCCGGCAACGGTGTTATCACCAGCAACACCCAGTGGTGGTGCGATGGTACGACGGGGCGAAACATTCTGACAGGACCAGGCTTCGTCAATTTTGACTTCGGACTACACAAGAAATTCAAGGTGACTGAGAACAGCGCGCTGCAGTTCCAGGCGAACGCTTTCAACGTGTTCAATCACCCGAATTTTGGGCGTCCGAATGGCAACTTAAACAGCGCCGCCACCGTCGGCAAGTCAACCTTTACGATAAATGGTGCGAGAGTGATGCAGCTTGCACTACGATTCGACTTCTGATCGGTAGGATGATTATGAAACACTATTGGGGCGGCGCGAGCCGCCCCTGTTTTTTGTCACAGCTCATTACCGCAATTTGCGGGCGCTCTCCTCAAGAACCTTGCTCAAGGTAATCACGTTGCTCAGACTGACGCTGGCCTCGCGACGCAAGTCCCTGCCAGCTTCGTTCATCTGCTGGAATAGTGGATTAGTCACAAACGTCTTTATGTTGGTATCGAGTTCCTTAATCCGGTTCAGGAATTCATCGGTCGATGCTGACGCTGTCATTCCGTTCTTAACTTCGTCCTTTGGAGGGGACGGCAAAGAAAGGCTCGTCTTGAGGCGTTTCGCCCTGATGCTGACTTCCTTGGCCGCCGCGGCAATTCCTTCCAGCTCCAGCGGATTTTGCTTTGCAATGTCCTGGATCTGCCGGTTGACCTTCTGTAATTGCAAGAAATCTTCTATAGCCTGCTTCGTTGTCGGCGAGTTTGCCGGAGCGCGCCGATCACCCACAGTCTCTTTCGTAACACCATCTTTTCGGAACCCCACCGCATCAGGTCCAGTCAAATCGCCCACAGTGTCGGGACGACGCGCTTGACCTCCACTAACGACAGCGATGACCAGGATTGCGACGCAACCAGCGATAGCACGGTAGATCATGGTGTCCCTCCTGATCTCAGATATTTTCGGGGTTCCGAACTGCATTCTAATAGCAGCTGCTATAGCGCGCAAATAGATAGCGTCCTGAACTGGCGTTGCTGAGCTTGAGGACACTATTCGCGTTTATCGAAGACTAAATCGAAGCCTCAACGCGTCTTTTATTAACTGATCAAACGCCAGGAAGATTCGCCGGCAAATGGAAGAACGCGATAGCAAAAATCACGTAGACCGCCAGCAATAACACTCCTTCCATCCAGTTCGCCTCGCCATCGGCCGCCACCAAACTCACGATCGCTACCGCCAACCCGACTGTTATCACCTCAAATGTGGTAAACAGCAAATCCATTGGCTGGCCCAGGGCGTAGCTCAAGAACACCAGCACCGGCGCTACAAACAACGCGATCTGCATACTGGACCCAACAGCTATGTGATAAGAAAGATCCATCTGGTTCTTCAGCGCGACCAGGATGGCCGTGCTGTGCTCGGCAGCGTTCCCGATGATAGCTACAACAATGACTCCGACAAAGACCTCGGTCATCCCGAGCGACTTCGACGCCGGCTCGACAGCGTGCACCAGCAATTCGCTCATCCACGCGATTAACGCAGTCGCTCCAAGCAACAACAGTCCGGCGGTCTTCGAGCTCATAGTCGAGGCTTCTTTGTGCGGCGCACTTGTTCCCAGATAAAGGTCCTTGTGAGTGACCAACGTGAAGACCAGGCTGAGGACATAAGTCAGAAACAATACGATGGAAATCTCGAGACTTATGTTTCTCTCGGCGCTGCCCTGCTCTCCTCTCGTAACCCAGTGAAACATCGCCGGCACAAGCAATCCAATTGCGCTCAATGCCATCAGAGTCGCGCTCATTGTCGCGGCCGTTCGGTTGAACTTCTGTTCCCGGTACTTGAACCCGCCCGCCACAATGCTCAGACCGAGCACCAGCAGAATATTCCCGAGGATTGAACCGGTGAGCGATGCTTTGACTACCTCACTCAGACCAGCGCGCAATCCCTGAAACGCGATGATCATCTCTGCCGCGTTTCCAAACGTCGCATTCAACAGTCCGCCGATTCCCGCTCCCAGGCGCTCAGCCAGACTCTCGGTCGCCTTTCCCATCCATCCAGCAAGCGGAATGATCGCCACGCCCGACGCAAGAAACGTCCACAGCGCGGGCGCGTGGGAGTAGTGAAGAACAGCGGCAATAGGTACGAATATCAGCAGCCCGTCGAGGGCGTGTTCAATAAGGAATTGATACGTCGTCCGTTTTTTCACAGTCTCGTGCTCCCTGTCGAGAATTCCGATGCGTAGTCTACTTTCTTGCTTTCTCTATCGCCGCGGCCATCTGATCCATCATCTCGCGCTCGCTGAAAGCCATCCAACCGTGCCCTTTCCCAGGACCGTAGATGATCTTTCCTTCGTACGGTGGATCGGCCCTGGACAAGAATGCATCCAGCAGATGCACCGCGTTGTTCAAAAAATATTCATCGGCTTCACCCACCCAAATAGTCAACTTCCCGCGAAGCTTGGGGCCAAGCGTCTTCCAATTCTGCTCAAGCACCATCCGCAGGTCGTATCGCTTCCAATGCTCGACAAGCGAGCGATTGATCTCACCACTCTTCGGATCCCAGAGCGGAGCCGGCCGGCCATCGGCCGCGCGAGGACCATAAGTAGCGTTCCACGCACCCCACTGTTCGCCGGACATCGCATAGCTGTCGCCGAGCCCCATCACGTTTTCCATCTGACATTCGTGACGAATCGTAAATCGCACATCCCCGTTCAGGTCGCGCGCGCTGGGACGCTCAAATCCTCGTTTGTTGACGTATGCGTTTTGATCTTCGTAGATGTTAACCAGCTGAAACGCACGAAAGTCCACGCCGTCCGGAAATCCGGACCACGTCCCGTTGAAAAAATCCGGATAGAACACCTGAAGCGCAAGCGACACCCATCCCCCGGTCGATCCGCCATCCAGCACTCGCGCCCAAGGTTGTCCAATGCATCGAAACTTCTCCTCGACGTACGGAATCAATTCCTGGGTAATCGCATCTCCGTAGGGTCCGTTGTTGTCCGAATTTACCTGGTAACAGTCTCCGTACGGTCCATCGCCGTCCAGATGCAGCAAGACCATTCGAGGCGTAGTAGCTGACTCCCACATTGACCGAAAGCTGGCGCCCTCCCGCATCATTCGCTGAACGCCGGTGTAGCGAGCGCCGTAGCCGCCAATGCGCACCCGTAACGGGTACCGCTTCGCCTGCTCGACTGCGAAGTCTTTCGGCACAATCACGCCTGCTCGCAAATAAATCGGGCGCTTGTGAAACTTCGTGAGGATGTTCGATTGTATCTTTACGTACTTTACGTATTCAGATTCCGCAGGCGGCTGTTCCTCCGCTATCCTCTGGGTCAACTCGAGTTTCACGGCGCCGCCCTGAGATGGATCGACACGGATCTTCCTGGGAACGCTGTAGAGATTTCCAGGCGCGTTCACCGATTTCAGATCGATGTTGGAATCGAACACCGCCTGAACAAAATAGTCACCAGCCGGCAGCCGTGACAGTCTATCGAGTGGAAAAATCGCGCTCTTTTCGTCCAGCGACCCGGTGACCCCGGGCCCAAAGTCGTTGACGTCCCTGCCCAATACCGTTGAAGCATCCATCCCGGTCTGGCCGATCGCGAGGCGGGGTTCCGGCTGGCTCCTGGAACTCAACACTACAAAAAGACGCCCGGACTTTGGAGATGAACTCAATCCTGAAGCGATGGTGACTTCAAACTTAACGGAGGTTGATTGGTAACTTCTGGCCGGCGTATGAAGGGAAACCAGAAACAGCAGAGCGACTCCGAGGATTTGTGAGGTTTTGATTCGTCGCAGTCTGAATCCCATATTTTTGATCCGTGTGAATTGGGTGGGCTTGGTACATATTGCCCTGCTCTTCTTCGATTCTTGCGCCTGAGCCCAGCGGAACCGCGTCTGACTTCTGACCTCGGACTCACTCAATCCGGGCCAGCGATCCGGGATCAAGCAGCGAAAGCAATTGATCGCGAGCGCGTTCGACCGCGGCTTCCTCTTTTGACTCAAGCGTTATCTTTACGCGATAGTCCTCGCGCGTAAAAGTCGGATACGATCCGATTTCAACGTCCGGGTGTTTTGCTGCGATATCATCCAGCCGCGGCGCGATATCGAATTCGTCTTCGCGGGTGTAAATTGCGTGCGCAAAAAACGGAGCGGCGCGAAACCGTTCTCTAATCGCCTCGAACTTCTTGCGAAACAATTCCGGGACGCCCGGGAGCACGATGACGTTTTGCACTGCCAGGACCGGCCAACGCAGATCACTGTCGTGGATAAGCTCCGAACCGGCCGGCGTATCCGCCATTCGCAGCCTGGCCGCGTCGATACCCTCTCCGAAATAACCGCGAAGCATCGTTTCGAGCTCCGGGTGTCGTACGACCTCGCGATCAAAAGCGCGCGCAACGCCTTCGATAGTCACATCATCGTGGGTGGGACCTACCCCGCCCGATGTGAAGACGTAATCAAATTCAGCGGCACATTCGCGAACCGCGTTAGCGATGACGTCAGCGTCATCCGGAATGATTAGGATTCGCCGGAGGGCCACTCCAAGGTTGTACATTTCCCCGATAAGAAAGCTGGCGTTCTTGTCCTCGGATTTTCCTGTCAGAATCTCGTTGCCGATGAC
>Ga0075418_10010248_pt1 | contig 10495 bp, 6 predicted proteins | sample SoiMetdeltSBSDD2_FD_81776 | JGI IMG/M metagenome (GOLD analysis project Ga0075418, IMG submission 81776) | Bulk soil microbial communities from a Populus tree surrounding site in Tennessee, USA - Soil MetaG P. deltoides SBSDD2 | ecosystem: Environmental > Terrestrial > Soil > Tree plantation...
CCCGCAGTAGGCTTCGACACCCGGGTAGTCGGTTCCCGCGCGGAAGCGTGTATCGACGCGGCTGTAGTCGAACTCGGCCCGCAGCCACGCCGCGGGTTGCAGCGCGATAGCGGTCTCGATGCCGTGTGTAGTCACGCCTGGCGCATTCGCCGTGATGAAGTCGAGTACGCCGGGGGTGGCCGCCCAGGTGCCGATCTGCGTATTCTGCCAGTCGATGTAATAGCCCGTGACGGCGAGCGATCGCAGCACGCCTTCGGTCGCGTACCGCAGACCTAATTCATAGGTCCAGTTGTATTCCGGTTCGAACGCCTGCTCGGACGGGTCGAGTCCTGGAATGTTGTTGATGCCGCCGGAGCGTGACCCGCGAGCCGCGGACAGCCAGCTGTGGATTGAGGGGTTCCAGACGTAGTCGAGCGATAGCCGGGGGTCGCTGAAGGTGAAGTGTTGCACCGGCGGTTCGGGATCGGTGTTCGGCGCGAAGGATGCGGTGATGCCCCGTGTGCTGAATCGCTCCAGGGTATGGCGGAATTCGGCGCGAATCGCGAGCTTAGGCGTAGGCCGCCAGTTGAGCGCGACGTAGCCCGCCAACGTACGGCGCTCCCATTCCTCGAGGAACCGCTCGAACTGCACCGCCGAGGGATCCTCGGTCAGGGCGACGTTGATGAACGAGACCGGCCCGACGGTCTGGGGAGTCGCGGGCAGAAGCGCCGTGTAACGCTCATCCGCGGAGAGGTCTCCTCGGGCTGCGCCGAAACTCGAGCCCGCGGTCAGGCGCGTCTCGAACCAGACCGCGCCGAGCAGCCAGCCGAAACGCTCATCACCGCCGCGCAGGCGGAGCTCCTGCGACAGCTCACGCCCATCGGACGGCCACGCGATCACCTCGTTGACGTACGCGAGCCGCTCGACCTGCGCCGCGGGAAACTCCGTGCAGCTGCGACCAATTACGCAGACGCCGAACAGTTGGCCGATGTCGCTCGCGTCGGTGTCGCGGATGCTGCGAGCCTCACCCCAGTAGACGCTGCTGTCGGATTCGAGGCGCACGGCGCCGAGCGGCCACGACAGTCGCAGAGACACTTGTTCGTGATCACTCGTGCTGTCAGGGAGGTCATCGCTCAGGTCGTAGCGGCGGACGATGGGTACCTCCCCGCAGTAATAGCTCCACATACCGGTCGTCGTGCTGCGACTGCCACAGTTGTAGTCCGCGCCTGTCAAACGGCTCACGGCGGGATGCGCGGCTTCGCTGGAGCCGAGCCGGAAGCCGAGCACAGCGGTCCAGTCGGCGGCGGTGACGACGTTGCGCGCCAGACTGCCTGCGACCGCTCGGCGTTCGAATGCGCCGAATCCCTTTCCCGAACTCGCGTCATGTAGGGAACCGTCCGCCCGTCGATACGAACCCGCGAGGCGCCCGAGCCAGGCGCCGCCCGGGACCGGTCCGGAAACGTGGCCCTGCAGGCCGAACCAGGCGTCCGTGCCGCCGTCGATCCATACTCCGCGCGACAGCTCCGCCGTTGGCGCTCGGGACACGTAGTTCAACGCGCCCGCGAAGGCGCTGTGTCCGAACAGCGTGCTCTGGGGGCCGCGGATCAGCTCGATCCGCTCCAGGTCGAAGGGCTCGATATCAATCGTGTTGCGGTTCGCCTGGTAGACACCGTCGATGAACACCGCGACGTTGTCGCCCGCCGTGGTGGGTTGCGACTGCCCGCGGAGCATCGGCACCCCGATGTCGGCGCCGAACTGACCTTCATAGCCGAAACCCGGGGCCTGCGCGGAAATCGCCTGCAGACCGTCGATACGTGCGGCGCCCGGCGTATCCGTGCCTAGCACGTCGATTGCCAGAGGCAGCGCACCGGCGTCCTCGACCAGCTTGCGCGCCGTGACAACGATGGTCTCCAGCCAGACCTCGTCCCCCGCCCGTGCGCCGGTCGCGACGCACGTCGTCGCCACGATCGTCGCGATCGCGATCGACGCACCACCTGCGCCCCGGCGGTGTCCGACCCGCCCCACCCTCGGACAACGGGTCATGAGTCACCGGCAACAACGGCCTGCATCGACGCGGGTCGCCGCGGGATCTCGCCGCGGCTGCGCAGACCCTCGACCGCAGCGCGCTCGCCGGCAGCGAAGCGCTTTGCGTTTGCGGCGAGTGCCCGAAACTCGGGAAAATCGCGGACATCGTCCCAGATCGGGTCGCGTTCGATCGTGTACCACCATTCCACGTGGTCGTGATCGACGCGGAATGACGCCGCCAGGTCCCGCAGGGCGTCTTCGCGCCGCCCAAGCAGCATCATGGCCTGGCCCCGCGTGCGGAGGTTGTACACCGGACCATACACACGGTCTGCATCGATCCATGCGATGACCGACTCCAGGATATCTTGAGCGCGCGCCGCCTGGCCGTGCAGGAGCTGAAGGTGCGCGAGCAGCACCCAGGTCCGGAAGTTGGACAAGTCGACTCGGACCGGACCCTCGAGTGACATGGCGTAACGGGTGCAAAGCAGGCGTTCGGCGGTCGCGTAATCGCGCGTGTGCAGGGCCATGTCCCGCAACGCCTCCGGCGAGCCGTGCGCCTCGAAGGCGTCGAACGTGAAGCTCTCCTCACGTTGCGCAGCCAGGCCAGCCGCCCGCCAGTTGCCCGCGTGCAGTTCGAGCGCCGGTGCAGAGGTGGCCGCGCTGATCGCCGTGCCAGCCGCCACATCCGTCGCAGCGGCCGCATCGTCGATATCAAGGTAGAAAGTTGCGGCTGCCTGCCGCGCCAATGGGTTTTGCGGGTCCGCGGCAATCGCTTTCTCGATCAGCGCAATGGCCTGCGACGGGCTATCGTGGAACAGCCATCGATATCTGGCCAGGCGATGTAGTGCCGGGTAGTAGTCGGGATGGACGGTCAAGAATTCCCGCATCAGCAATTCGGCTGACTCGCGTCCGGAGTTCGCCCGGTCGATCTGCTGGAAGCGGGCCACTGCGGACAGCGGATCGATCGTAATCGCGCGCTCGAGCAATCGGGTCGCCTCGAGATCGCGCGAATCGCCGCGTGGCAGCGGAGGCCCGTAGTGCGGAGGGAAGAGTCCCAGGCCGCGCAGTTTTGCGGCTGACACCCGATTTGAAACGAGTTCCAGGAACCCTGCGAACGCCGTGAGACCACGGCTGTCGTTCGGGTCTCGTTGCACGGCCGCGCGGAAGGTGGCTTCACGCGTGACGTCGTCGATGTCCTCCCACATTGCACGTGCGAACAGAACGGCCGCGGAATCTGAGTCGAGTGTCAGAGCGCGATCCAATAACGGACGATTGCGTCGGCGCGCCGTGTCTGTCTCCTCGAATCGTAACGAGGCCGCCTGCATTCGAGCGTCATATAGCGCCACATATGCGGCCGCAAAAACGGGATCGCGCGCGATCGCCTGTTCGAACTCTGCCGCAGCGGCTTCGGCCTTGGCCGCCGTGTAGCGCCCGATGAGGCTACGTCCGCGCAGCCAGGCGAGATACGCCTCGATATCGTGAGTCGGTGCCTCGGCTGTTGCCGGTGCTCGCAGGCCCGAGATGCGGTCGCTGAGCGCGGCCGCAACCTGCTCGGCGATTCCATCCTGCATCGCAAACAGGTCTTCGACGGGTCGGTCGTAGCGGGTGGACCACAACTGCCGCTGTGTTCGCGCATCGATGAGCCTTGCAGTGACACGCAACATCGTGCCACTGCGCTGAATCGTTCCATCGACCAGGTACGCGGCGTGCAGCCTCCTGCCAACATCCGCCGGATCCGAGGACGCTTCGAATGCACGGAAGGCTGACTCGCGCGCGACGACGGTAAGCCCGTCAACGCTGCTCAGCCTGTCGAGGACAATGTCCGGCACGCCCAACGCAATGACGCTGTCGGCTGAGTCGTGGCTCAGGTTGTGAAACGGAAGCACGGCCACCGTGCGCAGGGCTGGATCCTCGGTGTCCATCATTGCCGGCGACGCGGGAGAGTCGCGGCGTTGCACCGTCCAGACTCCGAGCACCCCCAACAGCACGATTACGACAAGCGACAAGGCCGCGATGCGCCATCGATCCAGCACGCGGCGCGGCCGTTCGCCATTGCCGGGAATGGCCGCTGCAGCGTGGATGGACGATGACCGGGGAGCCGCTGGCGCTGCACCGCTCGATGAGGATTGCGACGAAGGGACCGGATCGACAGAGGCGGCCGGGCTGTATCGGGCGGCCTGCCCAGGATCGATCCTGGCTGTATCGGTGACCAGCCGATAACCGCGCCCGCGCAGCGCGGCGATGTAACGCGGTTCCGCCGCCCGGTCATCCAGCGCATCGCGCAGCAGTTTCACCCGCTGCACGACGGTTTCCGGGTTTACGACGAGGCCAGGCCAGACGCGGGCGAGCAGGGTATCGATTGCAACAACGTTCGGCGCGTCACGCACGAGGGCCAGCAGCAGGTCGAACGACAGCTTAGGTAATTCGATGACCTGGTCGCCGCGCGCGACGCGTTGTTGCCCTTCATCCAGGACGAGATCGCCCACCCGCCAGACCTCACGCGGCGCTTGCGACGACGTGTCCATTGGCCCCAGTTGCGGCATCCCCCGATGCGAACGATTCTGGCATGCGTCCCACATCGATTGCACGATGACCGCTTCGAACGTGCCGACGTCGCGCCCTAGGACTGCGTGGCGAGGGAACTCAACGAGCGACCTCGGGGGACGCCGGGCTATCGAACACCCGGCAGAACGATTTCAGGCCTGTGTCGCGTCGACTCTGATCTCAGCGTGACTCGGCGAGCCTCAGCGTGAAGTTCGATCGAGGGCGGGCCATGTAACTTGTTGAAATACCTGTACCTAGAAAGAGGCGGGAACGACTACGAACCAGAAGGTCGGGAGTTCGAATCTCTCCGGGCGCGCCAATCACAAGAACGGTTGCGTCAGCGCGCAAACCCGTGCCCATGCGAACGTAGGGAAATCGTAGGGTTCGCCTCCGCGACGTCCCACTCAGCTCCTTTCGGTAGCTGGAGAGACTCGCGATCGTAAAGTCGCCGTCAGTCCCGAACTTCGCACCGCTATAGGACATCACGTAGTTGTCGCGGATATCGAGCCGTGCATCCAGGATCACCGGCAACTCATCGATCAAGTATTGGCCGTCAGTTCGGCGGGAGACCTTGGCGCCTCGTTCGTGCGCATCGCGGATCACTCGCTGCGACGGTGTCCATGCGCGATGCCCCTATCGACGTGATCAGCGGGGGTTAACCGATAGCGGGGCTAGGGGTTCCGTCCAGAACGCACCACATTGACGACCCCGCAAGGGCACTCGTGCGCAGGGGCATACTCCCCGACCTATCCCTTCGCCGACGCATGGCGGCGCCCGTACTCCATCTGCTCCTCGGCGTTCGGCCGTCCGCCGGGCGTCATGTCGAACAGTGTCCAAAGCGGCTCGACAGTTCCCATATGCCGCATGTCCTGACCCGGATCCGCCGGCTCGAAAAGCAGTTCGGACGCCCAGTGCAGTCGGATTGCGTCATCAGGCCATCGCTTGAACACGGTCATGATGGGTGCCTGCTGACCGTCCGCGCCCTCACCATGGTAGTCGCGCTTGAAGGTGTTGTTCGCGGCAGACAGCAGTCGGATGTGCTTCCATCCCTTGTCGCGCGCAAACGCCGAAACACGCTCGATCGGTGCCTTTGCGACCACGGCGAGGTTGCCGCCGAGCCCCTCAAGATGCGGCATCGTTCCCTCCCACATGTCGATCAGCGCGGTGCACGAAGGGCAGGGTCCCTCGGCCAGCGGCAGCCGGGCGATCGCTCCGGCCGTGGGACCGGGCCGCCGATCCTCCGCATGGCGGGGGAACATGTAGTGGTACAGCATCAGGGTGTCCCCGCCGCGGAACAGCGCCGACAGGCGCACGGTCGACGGCGAGCCATCTGCGCCGATGCAGTCGAATAGGTAATCTTCGTGCACTTCGCCGCCCGGCGGTAGCGCCCTCAGCGAGGCCGCGACCGCCTCCATCTCCCGTCTCAGCGCAACCTCGCGCTTCAGCAGCGCGGCACGCGCGCCCCGGTACTCTTGCGTTTCGTTCGGGAATGTCACGCCCATCGTCTTCCCCTCCCTGCCTCTACAAATGGTCGATCCATGGGCGCCGAAATCGACAACAACGGCGTTTCAGGATGACAGGCCGCGGATGCTTCTTGAAACCCGTGCCGCGGTACCGCAGTGGGCACCGAGTTACCAGCGGGCAACTTGGATGCAAGCACCGCTGGCCTTAGCGAGTTTTGTGGCCGGTGTGGCTGTCTGGCTCATGGGCGGTGGCGTCGGGTGGCTCGTAGGCGCGGTGTTGGTCGGCGCTGTAGTACCTTTTACCTTCATTGTCATCATGCCGACTAACCATCGGCTGCTCGCGACTGGTCGTAACTTGGGCTCCGCCGAGACGCGGGCGCTGCTGAAGAAGTGGGGGAAACTTCATGCTGTGCGCACGCTTTTGAGCCTCTGCGCTACTGCAATTTACGTTTGGCTTGTCGTTCGGGCGTAGGAACCGGTTACAGCGGTCCGCGACGGATGAAGTGCCAAGACGCGTAGGTCAGCGCCGCCGACCGGTCTTGGCGATCCGATGTCACTTAGATCGCGGCGCGGATTCATGCACCGTTAATAGGTTGCGGTGGGATAGACGCGATGACCTGCGACGCGCAGAGTTGTGTAGCACGCAGGAGGTTGCCATGCAGATGAAGGTAACGATCTGCCAGCTACACGATGATCCGGCAGGTCTCGAAAGTGACTGGGCGGGGTTGGTCGCCCACGTGAGAGCGGAGGAGAGCAACGTCGTGCTGCTGCCGGAAATGCCGTTCAGTCCTTGGTTTGCCACGTCGCGCAGGTTCGACGCCGCGGTCTGGACAGCCGCGGTCGACGCTCATACGGTCTGGGAAGCCAAGTTCAAAGACCTTGCCCCGGCCGCCGTGATCGCTTCAAGGCCAATCGACTTCGGCAACGAGCGCTATAACGAGGGGTTCGTCTGGGATGCTGAGACGGGGATGCGCGGGGCTCACGCAAAGACGTTCCTCCCGGACGAGGAGGGCGTATGGGAGGCTTCGTGGTATCAACGCGCGACGCCTGACTTCACGCCAGTCCAAGTGTTCGACGCGCAGGTCGGGTTCCTGATCTGCACCGAGCTCTGGTATTTCGAGCAGGCGCGCCTGTATGGGCTGGAGGGCGTGCATCTCCTCGTGACGCCGCGCCTCACCCACGGCTCAACGCTCGACAAATGGCTGGTAGGCGGTCGCGCGGCGGCCATCGCCGCGGGAGCCTTCGGCTTGTCGTCGAATCGTTTTCACGAGTCGGGCGCCTACGGTGGCCAGGGCTGGGTGGTTGGGCCGGATGGCGAAGTCCTCGCGCTGACGAGTGCGAATGAGCCCTTCGTATCGGTGCGCATCGACCTCGAAGCGGCGAAGAAAGCGAAGAGTACCTATCCACGCTATGCGATCTCCGACCCGTTCCTCGTGACGCAGCTCTGATGGCTGCCGCTGACAGGAACCTTCCAGCGTGAAACCGGATGCTCAGATCCGCGGCCAGCGCATAGTACCTCGACGCTCGCAGGCCACATGTCCGTAATGTTCGTTGTCGCCGCCATCACCTCGCGGGACAGGGCTCGTCGACGCCGCTGCCTGATCTTGGCGCGGCGCTCGCAAGCGACGCTCGTTTCATCGCGCGCAATGCGCTCGGCGTGACTCGGCGAGGCTCAGCGTGAAGTTCGAGCGAGGGCGGGCCATCTAACTTGTTGAAATGCCTATATCCAGAAAAATGTCCTGCACGACTACAGGGCGTTGAGCGGCGTGGCCGTCGCCCGGGACCGAAGCCGCGGGTGCGGTTATCATCGTGATACGTCTTGAGGCAAGAATTCACGGAGCACTTGATGGCCGATCTGCCGCAAATTTATCTCACGCAGAACGACATGGATCGCCTTCTCAAGCTGGTCGACGCGCAACCCGGAAAGCGCTTCGAGAAGCTGGAAAACGAACTCGTGCGCGCGAATGTGGTACCGCGTGAAAACATCCCGGAAGGCGTGGTGACAATGAATTCCCGGGTGATCTTCGAGAACGAGACTACGGGCGAGCGGCGCGAGATTACGCTGGTATATCCAGGAAGCGCCGATATCGACGCGGGGAAAATCTCCGTCCTTGTTCCGGTAGGAACGGCGCTGCTCGGGCTGCGCGTGGGCCAGTCGATCGACTGGGAGCTACCCGGTGGCGAAAAGCAGCGCTACCGCATCGTCGGGGTCCCGTTCCAGCCTGAAGCCGCGGGCGAGCCGGGCTGAAATCGGGAGCGCGCACGGGTTCCGGCGCCAAGTGAGCATACCGAAGCACCATGACGTACGACTTCCAGCCGCCGTGCCCATAGATCACGCCACGCGGCTTAGTTGAATCTCACGTATTCGAGGTCGACCCTCTATCGCGGCGAGAGCGGCCAGATCGCCTCGCCGCGCTGATCCCCGCCGGGCGTGCCACCTGCATGTCCCCGCCCACGGTGCCCCGAGCGGGCGGGCTCAATCCCGACGGGTGCTCGGCATGCACGAGATGCGAGGCACGGGCGTTCGTCGGGCCAAGTTGGGTTAGACTGTTTTGCGCAAATTTCCGCCGTCGCAGCGACGCCGCGTTCTGGCCGCGATGAATCTACGCTATGTCCTGTTTCTCGCCTGTACAGCCGCAACCGGCGGCCTGCTGTTTGGATTTGACGTAGCCATCATCAGCGGCGCGGGCCCGTTTCTGGCCCGGCATTTCAGTCTCGGTGATTTTGGGCTGGGTTTCGCGTTCAGCTCGCTGCTGTTCGGCTGCGCGATTGGAGCCGCCATTGCCGGCCGCTTGAGCGATCGCTACGGCCGCCGCTACGTGCTGCTGTGGATTGCCGTGTTGTTCGCGTTGACCTCGATCGCGACGGCCATCGCCTGGAATTTTCAGAGCTTCCTCGCCGCGCGCTTCATCGGCGGCCTCGCCGTCGGCGCGGTGTCGCTGGTCTCGCCGATGTACATCTCGGAAGTCGCGCCGGCGGCCGTGCGCGGGAGACTGGGCGCGCTCTATCAGATGTCCATCGTCACGGGCATCCTTGTGTCCTATTGCATCAACTACCTGCTGCATGACATCGGCGCGGACAACTGGCGCTGGATGTTCGCCACGGGCGTGATCCCGTCCGTGATTTTTTTCGGTTTGCTGTTGCGTGCCCCCGAGACGCCGCGGTTCCTCTTCATGACGGGACGTCGCGACGAGGCACGCGCGGTCATGGAACGGCTCGGAGACTCGCAGTACGAAGTGTCGTCGGCCAGCGCGGCGGCGCCCGCGACCACCCGTCACTCCTGGAGGGAAGTGTTTCAGCCAGGCGTGCGCCGCGCCGTGTTCGTGGGTTTCTGGCTCGCCATCCTGATCCATTTCTCCGGCATCAATACGGTCATCGACTATGCGCCCGTCATCTTCCTGTCGGCGGGATGGCATATGGATGCGGCCCTGCTGTCGACGTTCGTCGTGGGGCTCACCAATTTCCTGTTCACGCTGGTGGCCTTCTGGACGATCGATCGCTACGGCCGTCGCCCCCTTTACATCGTCGGATCGCTGGGGATGGCCGTGATGCTCGCCGCGCTGACCCTCGCCGTCCTGCTCGGACAGTTCAAAGGTCCGTTGGCCCTCGTCCTGATCCTTGGCTACCTGATCTTCTTCTGTTCGTGCATCGGCCCGGTGTTCTGGACACTGGTGCCGGAAATCTTTCCCAACCGAATCCGCGGCACGGCGATGATCGTGCCCGTGCTCACACAATGGGTGGCGAACGCCGTGGTGGTCCTGTTGTTCCCCGCGGCATTGCATCGGCTCGGTCAAGCGCCCACATTTGCAATCCTGGCGGCATTTTCGCTGGCGCAGGCGTTGTTCACATGGAAGTTCGTGCCGGAGACGAAGAACCGGACACTCGAGGACATCGAGAAATTCTGGGCTGAGACGCCAGCACCGGCGCTGCGCGGCGAACCGCAGATCTGAGAGGAGGAACTGCAATGGCCAAGGGACCGATCGGCGACGCAGAGGTCGGTGCGTTCAACGCCGACGGCTTCGTGCTCGTACGCGGCATGCTCGATGCCGTGGAGATCGACCTGCTCGGGCGCGCGGCGCGCGCCGACCGCGTGCTCGACCAGCATTCCTTCGGCCGCGCGGACGGCGAAGGCGGCACGGTGCGCCTGTCGCTGTGGAATCATCCCACCGACACGATCTACGGCATGATCGCGCGCTCGGAGTCGATCGTCGGCTCGATGGAGAAACTCCTTGGCGGCGAGGTCTACCACTACCACTCGAAGATGATCATGAAAGACCAGTTGACCGGAGGCGCATGGACCTGGCACCAGGACTACGGCTACTGGTATCACAACGGTGCCCTCAATCCATGGATGGGCAGCGCCTTCATCGCGGTCGACCGCGCCACGCGCGAGAACGGCTGCCTGCAGGTGGTGCGCGGGTCGCATCATCTGGGCCGGATCGATCATGTCCTCACCGGTGAACAGGCCGGAGCCGATATGGAAC